>Ga0209777_10000963_pt1 | contig 44111 bp, 36 predicted proteins | sample FrelakmetHBP12HB_FD_187147 | JGI IMG/M metagenome (GOLD analysis project Ga0209777, IMG submission 187147) | Freshwater lake sediment microbial communities from the University of Notre Dame, USA, for methane emissions studies -HBP12 HB (SPAdes)... | ecosystem: Environmental > Aquatic >...
TCTCCGGCATTGTAGGCGGCAAGGGCAAGAGTTAAATCCCCTTTGTAGGTATTGAGAAGATAACGCAGATAGCGCGCTCCGCCTTCAATATTTTTTTCCGGATGAAAACTGTCTTCGACTTTTAGATCAGATGCCGTTTTCGGCATCAATTGCATTAAACCCTGGGCTCCTACCGGTGAAACAGCTCGATGATTAAAGTTAGATTCCGCTTTGATGACCGCCTTAATCAATGCTGAATCAAGTTTAAATTTATTGGCGGCTTTCGTAATAAGATCATCGTATTTGTTTACGTCAATGTTGGGCTGGAAAAGAATTCGTTTTTCTTTCATGATCATGACATATTTGGCGTTATGATCGGTAGGCATGTTGGTCAGATGCAGGACGCCTTCCTTATCCACATACTTGTAAATGTCGGCATGAGCAACATTAGCTGCCGTAATTATAAAGGCAACTAAAACTGCAATAGCAGCTTGTAGGAATAAGATTCCGTTGAATTTAATAAAGTTGTTCGAATCGGTTTTCATTACTATATGCTACTTCATCAGTAGTTTTAGTTCAATGCTTTTTTAAAACAAAGATTAACTAAAATATCTGAACTATTGGGATAAACAACAAAAAACAAATCATTGACGTTATGCCATTTATAAATCAAAGATGATATTGAGGCGGCTAAGCGGAGGAAGCCGACAACGACGCCAACAAAAATAGCGCTTTGATTTAGAAATGGTATTAGATAGTCATCCCGCCGTCTATGGCCAGTACCTGTCCTGTTACATAACTTGATGCGTCCGAAGCCAGATAAATAATAGCCCCTACCATTTCCTCAGGTTCGGCCGGCCGCGCCAGCGGAGTTCTGCTCATTGCTATATTAAGAATGTCCTGATTCTTCCAGAGCGCTTCGCTGAAGCGAGTTTTAGTTAAGCCGGGAGCGATAGCGTTTACCCTAATATTGAATATGGCCCATTGTTGAGCCATCACTTTTGTGGCCATAATCACGGCGGCTTTGCTTATTGAATAAACGGGAAGTATGTCGGGAGTAATTCCGGCGATGGATGCAACATTGATAATTTTACCTCCGCCTTTTTCTTTCATTATCCGGGCAACAGTTTGACTTAAAAAAAACAGACCTTTGAGATTAAGGTTCATAATGGAATCCCAGGCGCGATCGTCTATATCAATAGCCGAGGCCATTGTGGGATTTGTGGCGGCATTGTTTATTAGAATGTCAATTTTTCCAAACTCCGCCATGACTTTTTCGACGAGATTGTTTATTTCTTCCATCTTACCTATATGGGCCGCTACGGGCAGGCATTTTCTTCCCGTTTTTTTTATTTCCGCCGCAACCTTTTCCAGATCGGCTATTTTCCGGCTGGCAATGGCGACATCGGCGCCGGACTGCGCCATTCCCATAGCGATTGCCTGGCCGATTCCCCGGCTGGCTCCGGTGACTAAAACAACTTTATTGTCAAAAGATAAATTCATTTTTATCGCCTCCTGTGAAAAATAAAATTTATTTGTGAAACTCCAATTCCGAAAGTGAAGCGCATCAGAATTGGTAAGTTGAACAATCCCGCGAAGCGGAGGGTATAATACACAAAGTTTGCTTTGGGTATTATACCCGTGAGTATTCTTTAAATTAAACCAGCGTCACAGCCGTAAATGGCTGTAAATAAATCCTTCTCTTTTTGCCGCATTTTGTTTGTTTCTTTTTTAGTCGTATTTTCGTGATTATAACCCAACAAATGTAAAATTCCATGAATTATCAGAAATTCAAGACCTTGAGTAACCGTCAGATTTTCTTTAATAGCATCTCGTTGAGCAGTCTCGACGGAAATAATAATGTCACCAAGAATTTGAGGATTTATGTTGCTGTATTCGCCTTCCCGCAAAGAAAAGGAAATAACGTTAGTTGCCTTATCCCTTCCCAGATATTGTTTGTTTAACTGTTTAATATTTTCATCATCAACAAAAGAGAGGCTGATTTCCTTGTCCACGCAGTCGAGAATCTTCAGAATCTTTAAGACTGTGCCGCGAATTTTGCGCTTATCTATTTTAATTTTATTTTGATTGTTTCTGATTTGTAGTTTCATTAATTTCTTTTTTGCCGTTTGTTTCTTTATGTGCCGATTCAGGGTAATCAACACGATGGTGAAAAATTCCCGTAAGAATTTTAGTAAACGTTTCCGCTATTGTGTTTAAATTATTTAACGTTAATTCGCACTTGTCAAGTTGTCCGTCCATGTAAATGCCTTGAATTCTTTCCCTTACCAAGGAACGAATTCTGGCCGGAGTTGGATTGGAAAGGGTGCGAGAAGACGCCTCGATAACGTCCCCAAGCATTACCAATCCAGCTTCTTTAGTCTGTGGTTTCGGTCCGGGATACCGGAAATCACTTTCCGATAAAGAACGGATGGATTCATCCTTATCTTTCTTGGCCTTATCGTAAAAGTAACTTACAATGCTCGTGCCGTGATGCTCGCGAATAATATTTATAATTTGCCGTCCTAATTTTGCTTGAGAGGCTAGATCACAGCCGTCTTTTACATGAGCAATTATAATTAGACTGCTCATTTTCGGCGAAAGTTTATCGTGTTTGTTTTCGTTTGTAAGCTGATTTTCAATGAAATATTGCGGTTTCATCAGTTTGCCAATATCGTGGTAATAAGCGCTGACCTTTGCCAGCAGAGAGTTTGCGCCAATAGCCTCGGCCGCCGTCTCGACCAAAGAGGAGACAATGATACTGTGATGATAAGTTCCGGGTGCTTCAATAATCATTCGTTGAAACAGTGGTTGATTTAAATTAGCCAGCTCCAGTAGTTTAATATCGGTGATGAAACCGAAAATACTTTCAAAAATAGGAGTTATTCCAGCAACAAGTATTCCGGTAAAAACTCCGCCGACAAATCCCATTATCAGCCGCAAAAACAAATCGTTGAATAAGTTTCCCGTGATAAGGTTAAGGCAAACAATTGCGGCCATGTTTATAATTCCCAGAAAAAGGCCGATTCTTAAGAAAACAGAACGCTGGCGAATGCGGACAATTTGATAAGATGCGGTGATTGATCCCATGAAGGAAAAGAGAGGGAAAATAATTTTTTCGTCAAAAATGAAGCCGATTATTAAAGATGTGAGCACGCTTATTATCAAGGCGACATTTCTATTAATTAATATGGCGATAGTCATTGCTCCCAGTGCAAAGGGTATGGCAAAATAACAGGCATCAGTTGATATAGACGGAAATGCTCTGTTGACCGCGAAAGAAATGAAGATTCCTGCCTTAATAAATAATATTTGTAAAAGGGCAATAATGCCGAAAACAAACAAGTCAACGTTGGAGCGAGCGGAAGCTTTAATCCAGTTTCTTGTGCGCCAAAGGTACAAAGCAATAGAAAGAAAAAGGGCTGTGAAGAAAAATCCAAGCAGGACTGTAAATCTGAAAAATTTTGTATTTTCGGTAGATTTAAAGAAAGCATTTAACTTGGCTAACTCCAAATAACCAATTTTTTCTCCTTCCCGAACGATCATTTCATTTTTTTGCACCTGGAAAAATGCTGGATTTGTATCTCCTAAAAGTGCCATCTTTTTCTTTTCCATTAACTCTTTATTAAAGGTCAAATTTGGTTCGATTAGTTTTTTAGTTATGGAAAACGCCACTTCTCTTAGAGGATATTCGTCACCCTTAAAAATCACATTAACAGTTTTTAAAAGCGCCGCATCAATTTTATGAATATTTAAAAATGAAGAAGTATCTTTAATTTCTTCTTCTATTTGAGTTTCTAAATTTCTAATAGCAATACCTTTTATCTTTTCTGATTTACTAAAAATATTATTGGTTATGAATTTGTTTGCGTAGAAAGAAACAATTACCTGAGTAAGTTTTTGTTGCAGTTCATTAGAAAATTTATATTCCTTTAAAATATGAAATTCTTCCGAATTTAAAGAAACTCCTAAATTTGCCTCCAGGCGCTGCTTCTCTTTTTGTGATTTACTTACATCAATATGGCCAGCTTCCGATGGTTTTTCCTTAAGCGAACTTTTGTAATCTTCAGACGCGGATAAAAGGGCTTCGGCTAACCTTGTTTTGATGTTGACAGCTACTTTACTATCATAGTCATAAACCGGTTTGATATTTTCCGCGTCAGCATTTATTTTCTGTTGGGTTGCCTGCTGATCTTCAACCAGAAAAGAATGGTCGGCTTTAATATTCCTGGGGGCAATCATTCCTTGTTTAAATTGCGGTGCGGAGATATTAATTTCCGGTGACAGGAAGATAGCTAGAATTAAGCAGAGAATGACAGCGATAGCCCATTTTTGAAAAATGCTATTTTCCAAAAAATTAAGCGGCAACTTATTTTTCTCCAGTAACTTCTCAAAAATATTTATCACCTTGTCTTTTATTGATTCGATAAAATTCATAAAATTTATTTACTGGAGTTAGTTATTTTTTCTCTATCTAAACGCGCATAAGCTTTAATGACATCCTGAACTAATGGGTGCCGTATAACGTCAATTTCCGAAAAGTGAACGAAACGTATACTTTCGTATTCTCTTAAAATTTTTTCTGCTTCAATCAAACCGGAAACTTTCTCCATCGGTAAATCAACTTGCGTAATATCTCCGGTAATTACCGCTTTAGAACCAAATCCCAGCCGCGTTAGAAACATTTTCATCTGTTCGGATGTGGTGTTTTGGGCTTCGTCCAGGATAATAAAAGAATCGTTAAGGGTTCTGCCCCGCATGAAAGCAAGGGGCGCGACTTCAATCAATCCTTTATTGATGAGAGCCGTAGCCCTTTCCATTTCTATCATGTCATAAAGCGCGTCGTACAGGGGACGAAGGTAAGGGTTTACTTTTTCCGCCAGGTCTCCCGGTAAGAAACCCAATCTTTCTCCGGCCTCCACCGCCGGACGTGCCAGAATTATTCTCTGGACTTTCCTTTCCAGCAAATATGATACGGCCGTGGCCATAGCCAGATATGTTTTTCCCGTTCCGGCGGGACCAATGGCAAAAACCATATCGAAATTTCTCATATATTCAATGTAAAGCCTTTGAGCGATACTCTTGGGAGTAATTATGCGTTTTTGGGAAGAAATAAAAACAGTGTCCAGAAATATGCGTGCTAATTCAAAAGTTACATCTTCGGAAAGAATACGATGAGCGTAATCGATATCGGAAGATTGAATATGCCAGCCTTTTTCCATTATTGAATAAAGCTGCTGCAGCATAGTGCTGATCTTGTGAACATTGCTATTTTTACCGGATATAGTAATGTTATTTCCCCAGGCTTTTACCTTGACTGGTTCCAGATTTTCGATAAGTTTTAGATGCTTATCGTGTTCGCCGCAGAGATTTTTTAGTAAATTATGATCCGCAAAGGAAATTTTCTCTACGGATACACTCTTGGGTGCTTGTTTCAATAAGTTTTCAGCCTCTAAAAAGAGATATCACTCAAATCTTAATAAAATTATGGTTCATTATATTATACCAAATATTATACCAAATTTGCTGCGAGTTGATATTACCATAAATTCAGGGGCAGATTTCTATCACTTTGATTTGTCCAATGCAACACAATTTAATACTGCAAAAACAGGTGCGCGAAGACCTTTGCATTACCCAGCATATTGTCAATTGGACAGTTTTCGTTCGGTTGATGAGCTGTTTGTTTGGTTTTAGACCAGACAGCTACAGGGTAATCTTTTTTACGTATATAAGAAGCAACTGTCCCAGCACCCACACCACCAGGAAAAGCCTTTACATTATAAACAGTTTTAATGGCTTCAGTAAGTGCTTTGATGACTGGAGCGTCAGGCGAAGTCGGCTTTGCTGATTGTACGTATTGCGCAGTCGATAATTCTATCTGAACCTTAAATTTCTTTTCAATTTCATGAACAATTTTTTGTATTGCCGTCATTACATCCTGTAAATCATAATCCGGTAGGACACGGCAATCCATGTAGAAAATATCTTCGCCGGGAATTGTGTTGATATTGCCTACATTCGCTTCTTTTTTTGTCGGTTCAAACGTGCTTTCCGGCGGATCAAAGAGGTGATCGGACTTGGAAAATAAATTTTTGAGTTTGGCTAATTTTGTTACCAGATGCGATGCCGCCAGGAAGGCATTATTGCCTAATTGCGGATTACTGCCGTGGCATTGCTTTCCTTTTGTTTTAAAACATAGCCAGAGAATACTCTTTTCGGCGACCTCAATTAATGATCCTTCAGGATTTCCCGAATCAGGAACGACAATCAAATCATCATGGTTAAAAAGATTATTCGTGGAATCTATCATGTAATAGAGTCCCATATTACTTGATGTTTCTTCGTCGGAGACAAAAGCAAGATTAATCGAATTAGCCGTTGTTAATCCCTCATCGATGAGAGCCTTGGCGGCAAAGATAGAGGCCACCATGTCCTGCTGATTATCTTCCACGCCACGGCCCCAAATATGACCGTTTTTTACATAGGCACTATAAGGATCATGGCTCCAGAGACGTAATTCACCCGGGGGAACTATATCCAGATGAGTAATAATCCAGATAAACTTGGTTTTATTTTTACCTTTGATTGTCGTGACAAAATTAGGGCGGATGCTGGAGGAGACTCTTTTATCCGGTGCATCATAATTCCGGAAATTTTTAAAGCCTAATTGGATAAGGCGATCCTTCAATAAATTGGCCTTCAACAATTCCCCGTCGCCGCTGTTTTCCGGGCCCACCGCCGGAATGGCGCTAAGAGCAATTTGCAATTCAATCATTGCTTCGCGGTAGGAGTCTATTCGCTGAGCAATCCGTTTGAATATATCTACATCAATCATAAAATTTACCTTTAATGGGAAACTAGTCTTCAGGAGTTATTAAAATATACCGGCCGGTTGCCGTTGAAGGTTCGTCAAACTTTTTGCTGTCACCTAAAATTAAGACAACGTTCTTTGTTTTATCCAAATATTTTACGGCAACTTTATTCAAGTCTTTGAGGGTGACGTCTTCTATTTTATTCCGGTAGTTAAGGAGAAAATCCGCAGGCAATTTTTCATATTCTATATTCATCTGTTGCCAGGCAATTTGTTCGGGAGTAGCAAAAGAAAAGATAAAACCATTTTTAATCGATTTTTTGGCCCAATCGATTTCTTTGTCTGTGATCGTATTGGAATGAATATTTTCCAATACGGAATTGAGCAGGGAAAGAGTTTTTAGAGTTGAGGATGTTTTTGTAAAGGCATAAGTGCCAAAAACTCCATAGGCAGGTTTAGGGCGGTAAAAGCTTCCGGCGCTGTAAGCCAGTCCTGCATTATTGCGCACGACGCTAAAAATTCGTGAAGGAAAACCGCCGCTGCCGATAATAAAGTCAAGAACGGTAAAAGCATAAAAATCAGGATCATTTTTACTTGCGGCAAATTGGCCGCTGATAATTGTAGATTGAGAGATTTCTTTATTGATGTAATAAACCCCGGCATTTGATTTTTGAGGAGGCGAAGGGACATTGGCCGGAATACCGTTTGCCTTCCAATTACCGAAATACCGGCGGAATTTATTTATAGCTTCCTCTTTGGTAATATCTCCGCTTACGGCAAACATAATATTACCGGGCTGGAAAAACCGGCCGTGAAATTTGATTAAATCATCGCGTTCAATATTGGCGAGTGATTTATGCGAGGGAAAGCGTCCGCGCGGGCCTCCGCGATAGATAAGGCGATTGAATTCACGAAAAGCGAGGCTTTGCGGGTCGTCTTTCAGTCTTCTTAATTCTTCGTTCTTTAATTGCTTAGCTAACTCAAATTTATTTTGTTCAAAAGCAGGTTGAATAAGTATTTGCGCCAGCAAATCAAGTCCCTGGTCAATGTCTTTGTTTAAAACAGAAAAATTAACCTGAGCCAATTCCATAGACATATTAATCGAAGCGGACGCGGCCATGAAATCAAATCTAGAATCAATTTCCGCGCTGTTTAATTTTGCTGTCCCGCCGGTTCTCATCACATAGGCAGTTAATTCAGCAACACCTTCCTTGTTGTCCGGGTCATACATTGTTCCGGTTTTAATCAGAGCCTTTATATTAACCAAGGGCAATTCGTGGTCTTCCAGAATGTAAAGAACGATTCCATTTTCCAAAACAACACGTTGAGTTTGCGGCAGATTAAATTGCAGCGGCGGATAATTAATCTTGTCCGGGGAAGGCAATTGAAAGTTAGACGCTGCTGCGGAGATGGCTCCTCCGGTAATTATGAATATGGTCAGTAGTAAGAGAGTAAAATATTTAATAGAGGTATTCATTATTTTGCCTGTCATATAAGCCTGTGTTTAATCTTTCTTTTTATTAGTGAAACTCCAATTCCAAAAGCGAAGCGCATTGGAATTGGTAAGTTGAACTATCCCGCCATAGGCGGAGGGCATAATGACCTGCAGCTTGTCATGGAACATTATGCCCGTGATTTGTTAAAACGGCTATCGTGCGGTTTTCTTTATTCAGATAAAGTTTTGCCGCCTTTTGAATATCTTCCGCCGAAACCTTATCAATGATGTTTAAATAATTGGATATATATTTGTAATCGCCCAGCAATACTTCGTAGTAAGATAACGTTGAAGCAAGTTCGCCATTGGAATCAAGATTTTTAATATATTCCATTCTTAACTGATTTTTAGCTTTGGCCAATTCCGTATCCGTTACCGGTTGAGTTTTAATTTTTTCTATTTCGCGAAGAATAACTTCTTCCAACTCCTTATTTGTATGAGGATAACGGGGCTTGGCAAATATCGTAAAAAGGTTTGGGTATCTTGTTGCCGGCACACCGTTGGAAGTGCTCACGCTTTCCGCGATCCCCATTTCCGTTACCAGCAAATTATATAATCTGCTTGTTCTGCCTGTGGTCAGGATTTTTTCCAGAACATCTAAAACGTAGTCATCGTAGGCGGGAGCGGTGGGTTTGTGATAGCCGATAATCATCATTGGATTGGCATCGAACAGCACTTCCACTTTTCTTTCTTCGGTTTGCGGAGGCTCCGCCGTCACCACATTTTTCTTTTTATTGTTTACAGGAATCCGGCCGAAATATTTTTCGATCAATTTTAATGTTTCTTGCGGGTTGATATCGCCGACCACGGCAATCACAATGCTTTCCGGAGCTCTATATTCGGCAAAGATTTTCTTTACCGCGTCCGGACTTAAATTCATTATGTCCTGAGTCCAGCCCAGTATAGGCCTTCCATAGGGATGTACTTTATAGGCGGCGCTTAAAAATTGTTCGTATAATTTACCGTTGGGATCGGCTTCCACTCGCTGTCTTCTTTCTTCCATTACCACATCGCGTTCCGTGTAAAATTCACGAAAGACAGGATTCAGCAGACGATCCGACTCAATTCTTGCCCAGAGTTCGATTTTGTTGACCGGAAGGCTGACCTGATAAGTAGTTATGTCCTGGCCGGTGGAGGCGTTCATATCCAATCCGCCGTTTTCCGTGTATAGCCGGTCAATTTCGTTGGGTATAATATATTTCTTGTTTTGATCTTGTAATCTTTTTAATTGGGCAGTAAGTCTTTCAATAATTTTTGGATCGGCCTTTTGGCCTTTTCTTTTTTCTTTATCTAAAACTGTTCCGGTTTTTTCGATTGCATCCAATATTTTTTTTTCAGCCGAGTAATTTTTTGTGCCGATGGTTGTGGTGCCCTTAAACATCATGTGTTCACAAAAATGGGCAGCGCCGTGTTCGCCCTCCGTTTCATCCGCGGCGCCGATACGATGCCGGATGTATAGAGAAACGGTCGGGCTTAAATGTCTTTCGAGCATCAAAACGGTTAGGCCGTTTTTCAACTTGGTTTTAACAACTTTCTTTTCCAGATCAAAACCGTAAGAATAGCCGGAAATTAAAAAAACAGCCGCAAGCGCAAAAACAAATCGGGCAATATTATTGTGAGACTCAAATTTCAAAAACGAAGTGCATTGAAATTTGTATGTCGAACAATCCCGCACAGCGGAGGGTACAATACCCTGCAGCTTGCTGCGGAATTGTTTCCAAAGCTTTCTTTGGAGTTCATACTCGTGATTTCGTTTCATTATTAACAATTCCATTTGTTTGTTTTTTAGTAAAGAAGCGTGAAAAAAAGTAGATGATTCCAACAATACAAACTAAAATTAAAAGGGAAGCGGAAAAAAAATACATGACGAATTCCATGGGATTCTTTAAGTTATATGAACCCAATAACGTGTTGACGCCGATAATTAAGAAAAATACGGATAGCAACAAAACCATAACATTTTTAATCCAGATTAGAAAAGTTGTCATGTATTATTTATCCATAATAGTCATTCCCGCGCAGGCGGGAATCCAGATTTTTTGTTTATAATAATTTACTCATCGTTTAATTTTGTTCAACATGAAATTAATTATCTATTCATCCTTAACATAAGGGGCGCTTTTTTTATGCCGTGATCCTGGATTCCCGCCTGCGCGGGAATGACAAGAGGGTATAACCAATTAATTATTTTTTCCGTATTAAATCATTTACAAATTATTTTTAAGCTCCATCTTTAATTCTTCATAAACGGCGAAACTAAAATCATTGTTCCGGCAAGGGAGCAACGAATTGTTATGATATACCGGTTCGGTTTGAATGTCAAAGGGAGATGCAATTACCGCTTCCGCCCATATCTTTGTGCCGGGGATAGGCGAGTATTCGGCCAGCACTGGTTTGGCGCCGCATTCCCGGACAAAGTCAATGCTGTTCCTGACTTCTGAGGCGCTTTGACCGGGCAGGCCGCAGAGAAGATAGATACCAATTTCTTCGGTTTTATAACCAGCATTTTTTAAATGACGCACACCATTTAACAATTCTTCATTTATGACTTTGCCTCCGGTTTGCTTCTGTCTTTGGAAATCCGCTGTTTCAAAGCCGAAGCGAATTGTCTTGAATCCAGAATCGTAGAGCAATTCGCTCAACTCTTCGTTGATCTCCCGTAAATGCAATCCGTTGGGGCAGTGGAACTGGCAGGATAAATTTCTTTTTCGGACTTCGTGCAGCAGAGGAATAATCATTTCTTGGGGATTAACGAGCAAGGCATCGTCGTAAAAACTAAAATTCTTCACGCTGGATTTTTTTTGCCAGTGTTCAATTTCGTCAACAACTTTTACCGGGTCACGCCGCCGGAACTTGTCATTAAAAATATGCGAAGCACAATAACTGCAGTGATACGGGCAGCCGTGGGAAGTGGCAATGGGCAGTTGATCAATTTTTCGGATTAAGTCGAAAGCGGGGTAGGGCAGGGAATCAAGGTTTTCGCTATCGGGCATGAAGGAAGGTTCTTTAGCAAATAAATCCTTCAGCAACTGAAGAACTTGTTTTTCTCCCGCGCCGGAAATTACAAAATCAGCGCCGGAATATTTTGTCGCGTGCTCATAACAGAGAGTCGCATATTTGCCGCCCAGCACAAGGGGAACGGAAGGCAATACATCTTTGATTATTTTAATCGCTTCAAAAACTCCTGGATACCAGTAAGTAATCATCGATGTGATTAAAACGATGTCTGTATCCTGATGGTTTTTTAAATCCTCGCGAAATATTTCCGGTGTAATCCCATAGCGGCAATAATTTTTCGAGATCATTTTCAGGCTGTCGGGCTTGGGAATAACCTGCCGGAAGAATTTGCCCCGGCCATAAGAATGGCGCTGTGGCCGTTTATGACCTTCATTGAACATTGTCGGATGATATGGGTCAAGGCAATCGATAAAGTTAATTCGGTGGCCGTTTTGGCGCAAAAGACCGCCTAAATATAATAGTCCCAGAGGTTTCAGCCAGAAATCGTATGCCGCGAAATCGTGAATCCAGGGGTTTATTAAAAGTATACTTTTACTCATGGCGGATTGTTTATCATAGTGGCCTATTATTTACAAAAGTAATCAATATTCCTGTATTTTAAATTATGAATTGGTGCATTTTTAAATTGACTTTAAATTTTAAGACCGTATATTGAAACGTAAATTTCAAAGTATTAGAAGTTTTACGTCAAAATATGAAAGCCTTACTTACTAATGCTGAAACGTTACTTAAACAACTTACAATCAACTATTAATAGAGGCGATGCTCGAGAAGAAAGCTATTATAAACACCTTGAAAATTTACTTCTGGAATTTGCCGATGTTAATAAACTCAAGAAAATCAACATAACGATTCTGCCGAAAAAGACCGAGGCCGGCAATCCCGATTTTCGTGTATGGGATGGAAAAAATCACATAACAGGATATATCGAAGCCAAAGACCCTTCTTTTACAAATCTTGATGCAATACAAGAAACGGATCAATTAAAAAGATATCGTGATACATTTCCCAATGTAATCCTGACAAATTTTTACGAATTCAGATTGTATAGAGATGGCGAGTTAATAAAAACAGCCGCTATTGGACGCCCTGTCATTGCCAGGAAGCTAAAGACCGCGCCACCATTAGAAAATGAAGACGCGTTCGTTGATTTATTAAACACATTTTTTTCGTTTTCGTTGCCGCAGATAAGATCGGCCAAAGCTCTGGCTTTGGAACTTGCCAAAAGAACAAAATTTTTGCGCAAAGAAGTCGTCAGCATTGAACTTGCGGAAGAAGGGAGACAGGGCAAAAAAGCGATATTGGGATTTTATGATGCTTTTAAAAAATATTTAATTGGAACTCTTACTGAACAGACATTTGCCGATTTATATTCTCAAACAATCACCTATGGGCTTTTTGCGGCCAGAACCCGTGCGGATAATTCATTCAACCGTGAACTGGCTTTTAAATACATTCCCAAAACCATCGGCATTTTAAGAGATGTATTTCATTTTATCTCTTTGGGAGAACCACCTAAACAGTTAGAGGTCATTGTTGATGATATTGCCGAAGTGTTGAATGTTGCCGATGTCAACAAAATACTTCATGACTATTATCACGAAGGCAAAGGCAAAGACCCGATTGTTCATTTTTATGAAACGTTTCTTACTGCTTACGATCCTTCTGTTCGGGAGAAGCGCGGTGTTTATTACACGCCTGAATCAGTCGTCGGATACATTGTGCGGTCAATTAATCAGATTCTAAAGACTCACTTTAATCTTTCTGATGGTCTGGCCAGTCCGCAGGTTACATTACTCGATCCGGCAGGTGGAACGTTGACGTTTCCTGCGGAAGCGTTGAAACTTGCTGTGCAGGAATATACGGATAAATACGGTGCAGGCGGCAAAACCAAATTTATTAGAAACCAAATTCTGCCTAATTTTTACGCCTTTGAACTCATGATGGCGCCTTACGCAATCGGCCATCTCAAAATGAGTTTTATGTTTGAGGAATTGGGCTATCGATTGAAGGATGATGAACGATTTAATCTTTATCTGACCAACACGCTGGAAATGGAAGACCCGGCGCAAGTTGATATTCCAGTATTGAGTTCGCTAAGCGAAGAAAGTCATCTGGCCGGAAAAATTAAAAAGGAGCAGCCTGTTTTGGTAATGCTCGGCAATCCACCATATAGTGGCATTTCATCTAATCCTGGAGAGATTGAAAAAATACTCAAACCGGGGGAAAGATATGTAAAAGAATATTTCTGGAATCCTGACTCCAATAAAGTTGATAAGAAACTATCGTCGCCGGTAACAAAGATAATAAAGAAAAAACAGAAAACTTTTATAGGCGAAATCTTGATGGATTATTACTTTGTTGATGGTCAACCGTTGGGTGAGAAAAAGTTATGGCTGCAAGATGACTATGTGAAATTTTTACGATTTGCTCAATGGAAGATTGATCAAATTGGTTATGGCGTAGTCGGTATGATTACCAATCACAGCTATCTGGATAATCCGACTTTTCGAGGTATGCGCCAAAGTTTGATGCGCACATTCAATGAAATCTACATTCTTGATCTTCATGGCAACAGTCTGAAAAAAGAAACCTGCCCGGACGGTTCCAAGGATGAAAACGTTTTTGATATCAGGCAGGGAGTCGCAATCGCCTTGTTTGTTAAACAAAAGAATAAAAGAGGGTGCGAAGTATATCAGGCTGATCAATACGGTTTACGCGACGTTAAATACGATTGGTTAGATTCAAATAATTTTAAATCAGGCAACTACACAAAGATTAAACCAGTAAGTCCCTGGTATTTTTTTGTTCCACGGCATACCGATAAGATTGCAAACTACCTGACATGGAAATCAGCACCTGAAATCTTTCCAATTAACGTTACAGGTATTGTAACAGCCAGAGACGGCTTTGTTATTGATTTTGATAGTAATGTCTTGAAAAATAGGATTCTACAGTTCCGAAATTTATCAGTGCCTGATGAAATTATACGAAACGCCTATCATTTAAAAGATACGCGTGGATGGAAACTGCCTGATGCAAGGGTCGCAATTGCACAAGATGAAAATTGGGAAAAATATTTTCAGAAAATTCTTTATAGGCCGTTTGATGTGAGAGATATTTATAACACCCCTAAAATGGTTGATTGGGGAAGACCTGAATTTATGCGCCATATGTTAGAAAATAATATAGGATTAATTGTGCCACGTCAGTTCAAAGAAGTATTCGGTGCGTTTGTAACTAAAAACCTGATTGGTCACAAAACAGTAAGCGCTTATGATATCAATTATTTATTACCCCTGTACTTATACAAAGAAAAAGAAATCAAAAAAAGTCACAATCGAGCAATGCTTCTTTTTGAATCGGAGGCTGTATACGACAGTAAAGATCGTACGCCTAATATTAATAAAGCCTTTTATGAAAAGCTCAACAAAACCTATAACAGGAAGCTCGCGCCGGAAGAAATTCTTAATTATATCTATGCCGTTTTTTACAGCAACGTATACCGCGAAAAATATGCCGAATTTTTAAAAATAGATTTTCCGCGTGTGCCGTTTACATCCGATTACAAATTATTCCAAAAGTTGGCAAAATTAGGGGATCAAATAGTTGACCTGCACCTTATGAAAAGTGATCAATTGAATAAACCCATCTCCAAGTATCAGGGCATAAGCGACAACGACAGGATTGAAAAAATTATTTACTCCGAAGAAGAACAAAAAATCTATATCAATAAAGAAAAGTATTTCGACAATGTTTCATCCGAGTTGTGGAATTATCAAATCGGCGGCTATCAGGTGCTGCAGAAATATCTAAAAGATAGAAATGATCGCAACATGGACGATCCCAGATATTATTGCCGTATTGTAACCGCAATCGGCAAAACCATAGCGCTACAAAATCAAATTGATGAAATCTACAATGAAGTTGAAAAAGGGCTAATTGAGTTTTAAGCCCTCGAAATCCTGCTTTGATCAGAGGTGTTTTAATGTTAAAAAATGAGCATTACCGGAAGCTGGAAAATATGATGCATTCAGCGCCGATTGTAAAACTGGCCGGCGCCCGTGTGGAAATCAGCCAAGGGCAGGCCGAAATCACATTGCCCGTGAATCGGGAACTTTTTCATGCAGCGGGCGCACTGCACGGCGCCATGTATTTTCTGGCGCTGGATAACGCGGCTTTTTTTGCCGTCAATTCGCTGGTCGAAGATGTTTTTGTATTAACCGTAAGTTTTAATATCTATCTTCTTCGGCCTGTTGATCAAGGCGTTATAAAAGCCATTGGTAAAGTCGTTAATTCCACAAGAACTCAATATCTGGCGGAGTCTATTCTCTACGACGCGGAAAACAGGGAAATTGCCAGAGGCAGTGGTTTTTTTGTTAAAGGCAAGGTGAAACTAACACCGGAAATTGGCTACAAATAAGCATAGTTTATATTTCTCCAGAGCTAATTCCATGCATAGGTTCAGCCAACGAATCAGCCCCAATTTATAATGTCTTCCTTATTCATTGATTAAATTGACTTAATCAGCCTTTTATGTTAGTAAGATACAGAAAACATATTAAAAATATGTAGTTATTGATTTTTGAGGCCGCTAAAAAGTGAAAAAAACGACTTTAATGAAAATATTTTTGAGGTCTTTTTTTATCCACACAACACTTAATTTCCGGCGGATGCAAAACTTAGGTTTTACCATGGCGATAATTCCCCTTATTCGGGAATTGCGGTTACAAAAAAGGGATTCAGAAAGAATGCTGACCATGCACTTGCAGATGTTTAATACCAATCCCTATTTTTCTGCATCGGTAATCGGTTCCGTTGTTCGTTTGGAAGAAGAACAGGCCGGTAAGGGTGACGCTTTGGATATCCCTCCGATTAAACAAAGTTTGATGGGATCTTATGCCGCTATAGGCGATATTTTTTTTTGGGGCGCCCTGAGGCCTTTTGCCTCGATTGTTGCCGTTATTTTAGCCTACATGGGGTCAATACTTGCTCCTGTTGCTTTCATGTTAATCTATACACCGGCTCACTTTTGGATAAGGTTAAAGGGTTTTATCGAAGGTTACCGGCAGGGAAAGAAGGGTTTTGAATTTATTCGCTCTTTGGATTTACCTCGTGTTGCCGTAAAAATTCGCTGGCTTTCTTTGATTATACTGGCAGGTTTAGTTATCTGGATGTCTTGTTATGGGTGCTGGCCATTTATAAAAACCTATGGCGTTATTATAAAATTAACGGCAATGGCAGTTGTTTTGTTATGTCTTTTATTGATTAAAAAAGGTGTATCGCAAGTTTATATTATTTATGGCTCTGTTGTGATATTTTTTCTTATTTCGTGGACGGGATTTATTAATTGACAGAAACCAGAACCTTAAAGTTAAAAAATAAACTGGGAATGCATGCGCGGTCGGCGGCGTCTTTTGTAAAAGTAGCTCAGCAGTTTAAAGCAAAAATTTATATCGAACGTGACGGACAAACTGTCAATGGAGACAGCATTCTGGATATACTTGCCCTTGGTTGTCCCTATGGCGGCATGCTGACGATAAAAGCCGAAGGGGATGATGCTTCCATGGCCATAGAGGAATTGGCAAAGCTTATCGAAAATAAATTTGGAGAAGTTTAAGCGATAAAATGAGCGCTGATCAGACAAAGAAAACAATTGTTCTTAAAGGTGTCGGTGTTTCTCCCGGCGTTGCTATTGGCAGGGTTTACCGTTTTGATCCGTTGGACAGCAAGATTTCTTTTTATAAACTTAACGACGCTTCGTTGATTCCCAAAGAAATTGATCGCTTTGAAAAAGCCTTAAAACATTCGGAACATCAACTATTAGAAATTCAGAAAAACCTCAAAAAAACAAAAGTTACCGAACCTCTTTATGTAATAGATGTTCATATTTTGATTTTAAGGGATAAGAAATTTATCAACCGCACAATTAAATATATACGCAAATCAGAAGTAAACGCAGAATGGGCTTTGCGCATGACGCTGGATCATTACAAACAGGTATTTGAGGGTGTTGAAGACGCCTATATAAGCAGTCGCGTCAGTGATGTGCAGTATGTAGTTCAGCGGGTACTGCGCAATTTATCCGGTGAAAAGCAGGAAAACGTATGGGAAGCCGGTCAGGACGGTGTGATCATAGTTTCCCACGATCTGTCTCCGGCCGATACGGCTCAGATGAAGCTGGACAAAATCTTCGGTTTTGCCACTGACAGCGGCGGCCGCACGTCACATACGGCTATTGTTGCCCGGTCAATGGAATTACCGGCTGTCGTCGGACTGGATAATATCACACGCTCTGTCCTGACCGGCGATAAAATTATCGTCGATGGCACGTCTGGTCTGGTCGTGATCAATCCCTATCCCGATATGCTTAAAAGATACGAAGAAAAGAAACGTCATTATGACGCCGCCAGAGATGAGTATCTTAAATATGCAAAACTGCCTGCCGTGACGCTTGATAATTACCATGTACAGATAGGATGCAACATAGAATTTATCGAAGAAATTCCTTCAGCAATTGTTCACGGTGCGGAAAACATTGGGCTTTACCGGACGGAGTTTCTGTATATCTATCGGGATGAATTGCCGACGGAAGAAGACCATTTCAATAATTATCGTCAGGTGGTTACCGAGAAGAATTTATCGTGGTCAACCATACGCACGTTTGATTTAGGTGGTGATAAATTTCCCAACTACCAGAAACAGAGCAAGGAATTGAATCCGCAGATGGGAATGAGGGCGATTCGTTTTTGCCTGAAGGAAGTGGAAATATTCAAAACGCAACTAAGAGCCATCTGGCGTGCAAGCGCGTTTGGAAAGACAAAAATTCTTTTTCCGATGATTTCGAGCGTGGAAGAAATTCGCGAAGCGAAGAAATTGCTGGAAGAAACCCGTCAGGAGCTTTTGGCGCAGGGGATAGAAATTGCTTCAAAGATGGAAATAGGCGCGATGATTGAAGTGCCAGCCGCGGTTATTATTGCCGATAAGCTGGCGCGTGAGGTGGATTTTTTCAGTATTGGCACAAATGATTTAATCCAATACTCTCTGGCTATTGACCGGGCCAATGAACGTTTGACTTATATGTATGAACCTTTACATCCGGCTGTTTTGAGATTGATAAAGAGAATCGTTGATATGGCTCATGAGGCGAATATTCGTACGGCGATGTGTGGTGAAATGGCTGGCGATCCCCTGTGCGCACTGATTCTTCTGGGAATGGAATTAGATGAATTAAGCATGAACCATTTGGCCATTCCGCGGATTAAAAAAATAATAAGGGAATCAACGGTGAAGGAATCGAAGCTATTGCTGGAAAAAGCCCTTTCTTTTAATACGGCTTCTGAAGTGCGGGCGTATGTAAATGATTATATGATTAGACGTTTTCCTGGCGAATTTCAAAATGAAGATGATTAACTTTTGTTAAAAAACGGCCGGATCAGACCCGTGGGAGGTCGCTTTATCCTCTGCTTCGCGGGATAATTCGACATGCAAACTTCAGTGCACTCTGTTTCTGAAGTTTGGGTCTCATTACAACTTGCAAATATTACGGCACTGCGCTTGTAATATCTGAGTTTCATTAAAGCTTGGGTCTCATTGCCGGAAGGGGCTTCACAAATGAAAGAAAAAATGAATTCAGCCAAACCAAATCAAGATAAAGAATATTACTCCGGACGTCTTTACGATGAACAAAATTTTTTGCAGTTACGTCTGGCAAAAACATTCCTTTCACGTGTTTCCATTGCCGATGAATATGTTGACGCTATTAAAAAACTTTCGGCGGAAGGCGTCATAGTTTACGCTTTAAACCAAAGAAGTGAGCTTAACAGCCTCATCATTTATGAACTTGTTGGACGCAAGGGACTTCCTGAACCTGTGTTTTGCCACGGAATGAATATGTCTTTTTGGCAGCCATTACCCAAAATGATAAAGTTTCTCTGGTCTTCTTTTCTGCGCCGTTTTGGGAAAGAACAGAAAACATGGCTGGGCAAATTAGCTTATCTCGAGAGAATGGTTAATGAAAAAAAGAGCGTTGTTATTCATTTAGGCGAATCGGAATTCATTGAAAACAGGTCTGCGGAAAGCGCGATCGTAAGCCTGATCAATGTGCAGAAAAAAGTCGATTTTCCCATTTTTATTGTTCCTGTTTTAGTTTCTTACGGGCGCAGGCGTGAGAAAGAGGATGAGAGCCTGATTAATATTCTTTTCGGACAAACGGAGCATACAGGCTCTTTCCGCCGTTTAGTTACATTCATACGTTATTCTGGAAACGCTTTTGTTATTCCCGCGGAACCCATCAGATTATCCGAATATTTAAATAAAAACGACAATCTTTCTCAGGAAGTGATTGTTCATGAACTGCGCGGGGAATTAATAGACCGTATTGAAAAAGAAAAAAACACAGTGGTCGGGCCGGCTTTAAAATCGCGGGAAGAACTAATCGGCATGGTTTTGAGCGATCTGTCAATGAAAAAATTCATTTCTGATTTCGCGGAAAAAGAAAAGAAGGACAAGGTAGCTGTTAAAAAAGACGCCCGCCGTTATCTTTATGAAATTGCCGCTGATTACAGCGAAACTTTTATAGGCTTCTGGCGAAAATTGCTCACCTGGCTATGGAACAATATTTACGATGGTTTGTCGGTTGATTTGGAAGGCATGTCCAAAATAAGGAATATTTCCAGAAAAATGCCTTTTGTTATTGTTCCCTGCCATCGCAGCCACATTGATTATCTTTTGCTTTCTTACGTTTTCTACTTTAACAATATTCAGCTTCCTTTCATTGCCGCCGGCAGTAATTTATCTTTTTTCCCGATGGGTTATATTTTTCGCAAGTCCGGCGCTTTTTTCCTGCGGCGGAGCTTTAAAGGCAATAAAATTTATTCGGAAGTATTTACCAAATACTTGGCGATATTGTTGAAAGAAGGATTGCCTCTGGAATTTTTTATTGAAGGTGGGCGCAGCCGGACAGGAAAAATGGTAATGCCCAAATACGGACTTCTTTCCATGGTTATTCAAGCCTATCAGGAAAAGTACTGCGATAATTTCGCTGCTATTCCGGTTTATATTGGGTACGACCGCGTGATTGAAGAGAAATCGTATCTTAAAGAGCTGTCCGGAGCGTCCAAAACTCCGGAAAATACAGCGGAAATAATTAAGACCAGTAAAATATTGAGCAGGAGATTCGGCCGCGTTTATGTCAACATCGGCGAGCCGATTATTATGAAGTCTTATCTGGAGGCGCAGGAAAAGCCGATAGAACAAATGTCTCTGGAGGAACGGCAGAGCCTTTACCGGAAAATCGGCTACGAAATAGTTCTGGAAATAAATAAAGTTTCCGTGGTTACGCCTTTTTCTCTTGTTGCTGCCGTTATTCTGAGCCATGACCGCAGAGGTATATCCCACAATGAGTTGCTTGATATTTTAAATGAATTTTTTGAATATCTCTCCGTAAAGAAAGTAAAGTTTGCTGAAACATTCGCTAACCGAGAAAAAGCAATAACCGATGCTCTCAATATATTTGTGCAGCAGGGGTTTATTTCAAAAATTGAAGCCGAAAAAGATGAAGCCGAAGAAATGCAGGAAGTTGTTTATTCGTTAAAAGAAGAGAAAAGAGTCAATCTGGAATATTATAAAAACAACATTTTACATTTTTTCATTCCTTTGTGTTTTGTCGCCACTTCCATGATTAAAAGCAATGAAGATTTAATCTCTCTGAAACGGATAATGGGAGAATATAAATTTCTTAAGAAGCTTTTATGGAATGAATTTATTTTTGATGAACATAAGGACGACGCTCAAGAAGTTAATGAAGTGCTGGCTTATTTATATGACAGAAAAATGATCACGTCTGTGGAACGGGAAGATCAAGTTTATATAGAAATAAAAGGCAAAGGCAATAAAAAACTAAAACCTTTTGCTGATTTGATTCATAATTATCTGGAATCATCCTGGATCGTCATTAGAAGCTGCCTGTATCTGAAGAAAAATCCGCAAGCAAAAAAGGATTGGTTAAAAAAAATCATGACACTGGGAGACAGAATGTACCGGAAGGGCGAAGTTTTAAGGCCGGAAGCGCTCTCTCAATCGAATTATCTTAATGTCATTATGTTTCTTGAAGAAGCGGAACTTATAACCGCAATAAAAGATGAAAAAAATGAAAAGAAAGAAGACTCCTATTACTTAACCGAAAACAGGGCGGAAATGGAAGTTTTGCGACGCCGCCTTTTCAAACTGCTGTAGAGGTTTTTAATTATTAGTTGATAAGCAAATGATAAAATAGTTCCGGCAGAATGGAGTTTAAAAAACAAAGGGCTGGCCATTGGAAATAGGCCAGCCCTTTTTAGTTATATAAAAATAGTGATTATTTTCTCTTGCCTGCTTTAGCCGGCTGTTTAATGCTGTAGAACGCTTCCATGCCGCGATAGTTTGCTGAATCGCCCAATTCTTCTTCAATGCGGATCAGTTGATTGTATTTGGCCAGTCTTTCCGTACGGGAAAGCGAACCGCTTTTGATCTGACCGCAATTAGTGGCCACAGTGATGTCCGCCATGAAGGTATCTTCCGTCTCGCCGGAACGATGAGAGACAACGCAAGTGTAGCTTGCTTCTTTAGCCCGTTCCATGGTGTTGAGTGTTTCCGTCAGTGTGCCGATCTGGTTGAGTTTTATCAGTACGGAATTAGCCACACCCATTTCAATACCTCTTTCCAGGCGTTTAATATTTGTTACAAATATATCATCACCAACGATCTGGATTTTGCCACCCAGTTCATCGGTTAAGATCTTCCAGCCTGCCCAGTCGTCTTCTGCTAGTCCGTCTTCAAGAGAAATAATCGGATATTTTGCGACGAGGTCTGCGTAGAATTTAACCATTTCTTCAGCTGATTTCTGCGGTTTCTTTTCCGCCGCCAGAATGTATTTACCTTTTTCGTAAAAGGAACTGGCCGCCGAATCCAGAGCGATCATGATGTCTTTACCGGGCTTATAGTTGGCTTTTTCGATGGCAGTCATAATGAGCGACAGGGCTTCTTCATTGGATTTTAAATTCGGCGCAAAGCCACCTTCATCTCCAACGGCTGTGTTGTAACCTTTGCCTTTGAGCACTGATTTTAAAGCATGAAAAACTTCCGCGTTCATGCGAATGCCTTCCTTGAAATTGGGTGCGCCCACGGGCATGATCATGAATTCCTGAATATCTACGTTATTGTCGGCGTGTTGTCCGCCGTTTAAAATGTTGGACTGCGGGATTGGCAGATCTTTGGCGTTGACGCCGCCCAGATATCTGTAGAGAGGCAGGCCGGATACTTCCGCACCCGCTTTGGCGCACGCCATGGATACGGCCAGGATGGCATTGGCTCCAAGTTTCCCTTTATTTGCGGTTCCGTCAAGTGCGATCATGGCAAAGTCGATATCGCGCTGTCTGCGGCAATCCATGCCGATGATTTCCGGTCCGATTTTGTATAGAATATTTTTAACGGCAGTTTCAACGCCTTTTCCATTGTATCTTTTTTTGTTGCCGTCACGTAATTCCAGCATTTCATGCTCGCCGGTTGATGCGCCTGAAGGCACGGCTGCCCGCGTGGTAATTCCTGATACGGTTGTGACTTCGGCTTCGACTGTGGGATTTCCCCGGGAATCAAGTATTTCCCTGGCATGAATATTGATAATTTCCGGCATAAAAAAACCTCCTTTTTTGCTTTGCCCCAACCTATAACAGAGAGTTTTCCTGATTTCAAGATGATAATCGAAGTGTCTTGATTCCTGTAAAGAAGTCGGATAAATAAGATACATTCAGGCAATAATGAAAATTAAAGCAAATATATATGAATGCGAATAAAAAAGATAAAAACACAAAACTTTTTCTGCCTTTAAAAAAATGGCTGGAAAAAGCCGTGCTGGATTATAAAATGATCGAAGAAGGAGACAGGGTTCTTATTGGCCTCTCCGGTGGCGCGGACAGTTACGCGCTCTTGGATTTGCTCGATTCACCGATGATTTTTGTTCCCCGGTTTTCTTTTATTGCCGTAAATATCGACATGGGTTTTGATCCGGCGTATAAAGCCTATAATGAGATGGAGAAATATTTTCAGAAAAATAATTACCTCTATGTGATGGAAAAGACGGATATAGGCAATCTGGCGCACTCTAATTTTAATAAGAAAAACCCATGTTTTTTATGTTCACGCCTGCGGCGCAAAAGAATTTTTGAAATAGCTGACGCCGAGGGTTGCAATAAAATAGCTTTTGCCCATCACCGGGACGATATTATTGAAACACTGCTGATTAACATTTTTTATGGACGGGAAATAAGCACAATGATGCCCAATCAGAGCATATTCGGCAGCAAACTGCACATCGTTCGTCCACTGGCTTATTTGAGGGAAGAACTGGTGAAAAAATACAGCAGGGAGCGCCAATTCCCAGCCGTGAAAAACGATTGTCCGACAAGCCTTACATCGAAGCGGGTTTATATTAAAAATCTTTTGAACGAACTGGAGCGAGACAATAAAGAAATCAGAGATAATATTTACAAAGCAATGAGCCATGTAAAACCGGACTATTTGCTGCCGCAGAAAAAATAACCATACTCTCATGTCATTCTCTTGCGAATGAAATGAGACAAGGGAATCCAGGAAATTTTAATTTTGTTTCGTGTAATAAAGTATTTTTACCAAGCGTGGAAATAAAAATAGATGGCAATACTTATTATTTAATGTAAAATTGAATTATGGCAAAAGAAAATATGGCACAAAAACTGATTGCTTCCAACAGGACCGCGCGCCTCAATTATGATATCGGCGATACATATGAAGCCGGTATGGTTTTATCCGGAACGGAAGTTAAAGCATTGCGCGCCGGTAAGGCTAATCTCAAAGACAGTTACGCCGTAGTCAAAGATGATGAAGTCTACCTGCGCGAGATGCATATTAGTCATTACGATCACGGCAACCGCTTCAATCATGAACCACTGCGGCCGCGTAAACTACTCCTGCATAAACGGGAGATAAGAAAACTCTATGGCCAATCGCGGGAAAAAGGCTTGGCGCTTGTGCCGCTCAAACTCTATTTCAAAAATGGCAGGGTTAAGGTGGAAATAGGTATCGGCAAAGGTAAAAAGTTGTATGACCGCCGCGAAGATATCAAACAGCGAGAAGAACGCCGCACACTAGCCCGGGATTTTAAATCAAAGCTGATAAAGGTTTGAGAAGAAGCTAAAATTAATGAAAAGTGGAATATGTGGATATTCTTTGTTAATTCTTTCCTTTGACAAAAGCGTGGTAAGAGTCTATATTATGGACAAATCAAAAATTAAAGGGGGCGTCACGGTTTCGACGGGGACATTTGAAGTTGTAGAAGCGTACCGAGGTTCCTACAGGCCTCGTTAAACAGGTAGGAAACATATAATCGCAGACAACTACGATTACGCTTTAGCCGCTTAGACGGCTAACGTTCTGCCCGGTTCTCCTGTTGGCTTGGTTAGAACGTCATTAAGACAGGATAGCTAAACTTCTTGCCTGGGGGAGGGCGGCGAATACTTACAGGATAGCGCGGGGCGATTCCGGCCTTAGGGAGCAATCCAGCGTGAAGGTTCTAAAACGAAGGCTACGTACGTAGAAGCTGCAGCGGAAGGTTTTCGGACGCGGGTTCAATTCCCGCCGCCTCCAAAAATTGAGAATCCAACAAAATCTAAAGAAGTGCAAAACCTGCTAGAAATAGCGGGTTTTTTGTTGCTTTTAGTCCAAAGACGTGTTATAAGATTTAACAGAATCCAAGATTTTTCGGGGCTTTTTTAATGGTAAAAGGCCCCAAAAAAAAACAAAGGCCCCGAAAAAGGAGAAATTTATCATGCCAAAAAGAATTGCTCCATTATCTGAAATCAAGATCCGTACGGCTAAACCTAAAAAGATTGAATATAAGCTTTTTGATGGCGCCGGCCTTTTTCTTTTAGTCACACCTTCAGGCGGCAAACTCTGGCGTTTCCGCTATCCATTCAAAAAAAAGGAAAAGAAACTCTCTTTTGGCGCATATCCCGCAATAAGCCTTCTTGATGCAAGAAAACGAAGAGAAGAGGCACGGTCACAGTTAGCACATGGGATTGATCCCAGTGCCGTGCGGAGAGCACAAAAGCAAACAAAGATTGAATCAACTGAAACCTTTGAGATCATAGCCAGGGAATGGCATGCACGTTTTATATCAGGATGGACTAAAGGACACGCAAATACAATTATGGATCGCATGGAACGCGATCTTTTCCCGTGGATTGGGAAACGTCCCATTACAGAGATAAAAGCAACTGAATTATTATCAGTCATGCGAAGAGTTGAATCACGGGGTGCATTGGAATCCGCTCATCGGATTAGGACTATTTGCGGGCAGGTTTTTAGATACGCAGTTGCAACCGGACGGGCTGAACGTGACCCGGCAGCCGATTTAAGGGGTGCACTACCGCAGCCACAAGAAAAACACATGGCGGCTATTACAGAACCGGCAAAAGTAGCGGAATTGCTCAGAGCGATTGACGGCTATCAGGGGAGTTTTGTTGTTCAATGTGCTTTGAAGATTGCGCCTTTAGTTTTTGTCCGTCCGGGCGAACTCCGCCATGCTGAATGGTCAGAAATAGATTTTGAAAACGCTGAATGGAATATTCCTGCCGGTAAAATGAAAATGAAAGAACCGCACCTTGTGCCATTGTCAGATCAAGCAATAGAGATTTTAAAAGAGCTTAATAATTTGACCGGCTCAGACCGTTATGTATTTCCGGGTAGAACTTATGAACGTCCCATGAGTAATAATGCTATTTTGGCGGCTTTACGGCGTATGGGTTATGCGAAGGAAGAAATGTCCGGGCATGGCTTCAGGGCGATGGCGCGAACTATCCTTGATGAAGTATTACAAGTCAGACCGGATTTTATAGAACATCAACTGGCCCATGCAGTCAGAGATCCGAACGGGCGCGCCTATAATCGGACGGCGCACCTGGTTGAACGCCGGAAAATGATGCAGCAGTGGGCGGATTACCTTGACGGTTTAAAAGTCGGGGCAAAAGTGATCCCGTTTAAAAAGATAATAGGATAAGGATAATTAGATAAAAAAAGGAGGTTATATAAATGATAACGGAAATGGCAAAAATGGAAAGCAGAAAAGTATTGGCTGATTTAATAAAAGTTATCGATGAAGAAGGGTTTAATAATATTATTGATCTTTTGAAAGTAGTGAAGCGAGATTTCAGACCGAATCATAAGTTAAGTCTAATTCAATGTATCGCTGAAACTTCATCCTCAATGATGTGGCGTCAGCATGAATGCGAACGCACTAAAACAATGAAATCTATGTTTGAAAGGATTGATAGGTTAGAATCGAGTGGTGATGGAATAGAGGATTTTAAAAAAGATATTTCATTAAGATCTGATCCGTTAAGGATGCCGGAAAATACAAAGCAGAAAAAATCAATTTTAAAAGTTATCGCCGGCGGTAAATAAATACGCGATAAATACAAAGAACAGGTATAAGCCGACTACCTGGACTGATTGAAGGTCGGTGCAAAGGTGATACCGTTTAAAAAGGTAACTGGATAATGAGAAAGCAGAAATGCAAATGTAAATACGGGTATTATGAAATACCATATATTAAACTGTCCAATATAATCATCAATGAGCAGCTGCAAAATCGCTATTTGGTTACCGCTGAAATTATTTTCCGCCTGAGAATTAAAGCTTTGCTACTCAACGATGAATTCAAGAACTACTGTTCTCATCTCGATAAAGATTGGGAAATTGGGCATGATATTTTGAGCGCATGGAAAATATATGGCGGCTTTTCCATGTGGGCAACAGATCACAAGGAAGATTATTGTCTTGTTTCCCTACTTTTTTACGGGAATATTTTTCAGGAAGATATTGGCTTTACATGGACAAGGTTTACAAATACGATAAGGCATATTTATAGCGACAGTAGGCCATTCCCTTTTTGTGAACTATCGCCTGGTACGCCGGCACCACCTGATACCAAAACAATTTCTTTCGATCCGAAATTAAACCATAAGGATCTAATCCGATTATTTCAAGGTTATTTATCTGTGATGAAAAGCAGCGATATTGTTAAACTGACCCTATCCGGTTATTTTGAATTACAATCGAAAATAAAATTAAATGAAGTCTCACGGTTTATTGACGCCGCAACACGTGCCGCGGAAATCAAGACACAACACCCGAAAGCATGGCGTGCATACATGACAAAACTTTATGAAGCATATCCGGGTAATGCCGAGAGCAAAAGAAAAACTATATATTCAGACATAAAGAAGGGACAGAATATCTCCTATTGGGCCTTGCGAGGTCTTTTTCCAAAAACATCAAACCCACCAAAATAATCAGTCAATCCTATTTGTCACACTTATCACATATCTTTTTCATGTCATTTTTTATGCCTACAAATACGACACTAACATAGCGTAATCATTAATAAATATTGACTTCCGTTTTTTATTGGATTATTCTATAGCCGTACTCATCCAATGAGGCTTTTTAGTTTTACAATCTTTTTTATTGGAGAGGCTTGTGGCCGAAATAATAAATAATATAATTTCATCTAAGCAGATAGCAGCGGAATTAGGTGTTCCTATTTCGTGGATTTATCATCAAACAATGTCATCACACAATCAAAAATCTATTCCGGTGATGAAAGAGGGAAAACATCTTCGTTTTAATCACAATGACGTTTTTAATTGGATCGAAAAAAAACAAAACAGAGGTGATGTTAATGGATAATCAAATTGGTTTTTATCGGCTTCCGCAGATTTTAGAAATTATCTGCGTTTCAAAATCTGCATGGTGGGCAGGTGTAGCAAAAGGGGTGTATCCCGCGTCGGTAAAGTTGGGACCACGTACAACTGCCTGGCGAAAATCTGATATCTTTGAACTAGTTGCAAAACTTAGCGGTGGTTTGGGTACACATGAGAGGGAAAAATAAATCATTAACTTTGCGGGCTGGTGGTGGCAGATTTTTTTCGCGTCGTCCAGCGCGATACTCCTTGTCTCTGCCATCACTGGTCTGCAATAAAACTTCAATAGGAGGAATGAATAATGAGTAAAAAATCTGAAGAAATGTTGGAGAAAATTAAATCAGAAGCAATGCAGATCGGATCGAAAGACATTAATGCTTTTATAAATGAGACAAAAAAACTGCAAGAGATCGAAAATCTGCGATTAAAAAGTGAGACGTCGCTGATGGAAAAGAAAGGCGAACTTGAAAAAGAAAAATCCAAAAATTTGGGTATCGCTGAAATCGAAACTAGTTTTAAAATCCGCAAAAATCTTGAAGATGAGATAACCAATTTTGAAAATATTATCCACGATATTGATGTCAAATTATTTCCGCCGCAAGTTGACAAAATAAACACTGCAAGGGAAAAAGTTCAGGCCATACTGTACTCTGCATTTCAAAAAGTTAAAGAAGAATACCAGACGCAATTAAATGATATGTTTTTGAAATGTGAAACAATCATGTCCGGATTCAAAGATGCTTATTATTCTATTCAATCCGAACCGGGATTGAATGTCACACAGGGATTAGGACCTGAAATGGTTAATATATTGGTCGAGTTCGACACATCAAATTCACCGCGCTCAAATTTTGAAAGAATGACCGGCATGAATACCGGCATCCTGCGAGTTTATAACCGGGAAATGGCAAAACAGGATTAATAAAAATAAAAAAAAGAATGTATCGAAATAATTTTGCAAAGCGATTTTTGAAAATATGGCGAACGTTATTTGCAATGGTGGCGGGATTTTTATCAGGTCAAACCAAAAGAGAAAAGTTTTGTAATACATGCCGAAATGTAGAACTGTTGGATGAATTTTATCAGCATAAAGGACATAAAAATAGAATTGGCGAATGTAAAAAATGCCGCATTAAAAAAAATAAAAAATATACTCAATTGTTTTTAGAGAAAAATCCTGAATACAATAAAAAGATGAATAAAAAACATCGGAAAAGAAAAACTGAATTGCAGCGAATATATGCAAAAGAAGCACGTGAAGAAAATATGTCTTAGATAAAAAAAGAAAGGGATTATCAACCATGGAAAAAGTTATTGAAAAGATAAGTGAAGTGAACGGAAAAGTTAATACCATTGCTGCGGAGATTCTTATTATTATGGAAAAAGTAAAGGGGAAAAAAGCCGAAAGGGCATTGGAAGATGATTCTGAAAAAAAAGATATTCTTAGTCGTGAAATAATAAATCTATTACAGTCGGCCAAAGAATTAAATTCTGAATTAAATGAATTATATTTATCAACCCTTAAATATGCCAAGGAACAGAATGAACTTTTTGCAATGGAAATTTCTAAACTGGGAAAAACTTTTTATGATTACCAGTTAAAAATATCTTCCTGTTCAAATAGAGAAATAATTTAAGCGCGGTGCTTATTTTCAGGAGGTGTCTTATGGCTAATCTAGAAAAAACAGTTGCTATAATATTTAGCGGAAAGGATTTGGACCTATCCAAAACGATAGATACAATAGGAAAAAATTTTTCAAACATGAATTCATCTATCGGAAAAATGACTGAACCTTTCGCGGATATCACAGATAGCATATTGAAGCTTGATACTATACTTGCAGCTTTCGCAATAGCGGGAATAACATATGCCGTAAAGACGGCGGGTGAACTGGAAGAATCCTTCAATAACGTAGCTCAAAAAGTTCGGGGATCCAGTACTGATATCGAGAATTTTAAAACAAACCTGGAAACATATGCTTCCACATCTAGCCGTTCAATACAGGATGTCAATGCAGCTATGACGGAAATGTTACAACGCGGCGTAAGTTCCTCTAATGCGTTGAACATGTTAAGTACGGCGGAGCAATTAGCTGTTGCGACAAATAGCGATCTAAAATCTTCAAGCATATTATTAACTACAGTAATGGATTCTTATGGTGTTTCACTTGACCAAGCAAGTCATTATGGAGATGTTTTCACAAGAGGTGTCCAGATAGGTGCCGGCACTTTACCTGAACTCTCGACGGAGTTGGGAAAAGTTGCCGGAATTGCCAGTGGTATGCACATACCGATAGAGACTCTCGTGGCTGCACTTGGCGCTTTAGGATCTTATGGGGTTGATTCATCGACGGCATTGGGTGGGTTAAAGTTCATGCTGGGAAATTTACTAAAGCCATCGGCGGATGCACAAAAAGAAGCCGCAAAACTGGGTATCGCATTTGATGCTCAGACGGTAAGCACTAAAGGCTTAGAGACGGTTCTTAATCAAGCATACACAGCAACCCACGGCAATGCCGAGGAAATGAAAGTCTTGTTTGGTAGCGTTCGAGGACTGAATGTCGCATTTGATCTTGCAAAAGATTCAACGGGGGCTTTTAGGAATGACTTGGATTTAACCAGAAATTCAACGGGACTAATGAAAAAAGATTATGACCTCTTTGTCAATGACTTTGAGAATGTTAATCAAAGAATGGAAAATTCCTTTAAATCAACTATAGGGGATATCGGTGAGAAATTGATGCCCTCCTATTCTAATATCATCAATTCTCTGACGGATGTATTTAAAGGTGTTAAAATTGGCATTGACGCCGGCACATTCAACCCGATATTTGATTTCCTTACCCAAGTGGGAAAGGAACTTGCCGATAAATTAGAAATTATTGCAAAAAATCTTCCTGAAGCAATGAAAGGTTTAAATTTTTCTGATTTGATAAATTCTTTAAAAGGACTTGGCAGCACTTTGGGGGATGCTTTTACAGCACTTTTCGGAAAGTTCGATTTAACAACTACATCAGGTCTGCACGATTTCATCCAGAAAGTTATCGACTCATTTAAAACTCTAATTGAAACTACTAAAGGAATCGTAGAAGGATTTGAGCCGTTACTTAAAGGAATTGGGAAATTTATTGATGATTGTACTGGTGCGGATTCAAAAACCAAAGAGTTTGCCGGCAATATTCTTGGACTTGCAACATCGATAAATACTCTGTCTGACCATATGGGAATAGTTAAGGGGGTATTTGCACTATTTACGGCCGCTGCTCTCATTGATTGCATCGCCGGTGTAAAGGCGCTGGCGGGTGCGGCAGATGTTACCTTAATTCCTGCATTACAAAGACTGGCAATGGTTTGTACGGAATTTATGCTATCGCCGGTAGGGTTGGTTGCTATGGGAATCGCGATGACTGGGTTTACAGTGTATGCAATTGCCCAAAAGAACTCATTGGATAATTTAGCTGGTTCGCACAATGCCAACGCGAAAGCTCTTAATCAATCAACATTAGCAATGCTGGATGCTGCCCTGGCAAATGGGAAATTAACCCAAACTCAACATGATCATTTGATACAATCAATGGGATTGGTTGACGGCATTCAGAGGGTTCAACAGGCAACTGAAAAGCATACCGAGGCAATGGGTAATTCTATTCCGACATACCAGCAGGTCATTGATCAAATCAAGGCAACCAGAACCAATCTTGGTAACATTGATGACAAAAAAATAATCACGATCGGTGTTCAAACGGACGGCTCAACAATTGATAAGGTGGGTAATGTACTTATAGAAAAATTTCCTGATAGTCGTTTAATGACCATAACAAATGTTGTGAACGGTCAGGCATTGAAAAATGTTTCTGACACTATTGATAAAGAAATACCAAAAGAAAAGATAATGGAAATCCAGGCCAAAATAGATGAGGCCAAAATCAAAGAACAATCCGATATTATCCAGAAATCAATCGAATGGAAAGCAAAAATTGATATTGCACAAATCGAGTCAGCAACAAAAACAATTGAAGCAGCATTCAAGTCGGTCGATGTCATAATTGAAAGTACAGGCAAAACATTATCCTCATTTACCTCAGATTATACTCAATTGATCACGAGCGGGCATTCAGGCGAAACAGCTTTTCTTGAACAACAAATTTCTGCCGAGAGCAAGCGCCGGGATGAAGCAATGGCTTTAGAAAAACAACTTGTGGAAGCGCAGATTAGTAATATGAATGCTCGCACTGATTCGATGAAGGCGGGAAATGCACTGATTACAATTGATGGTAAGGGTCTGCAACCGCAGTTGGAGGCATTCATGTTTCAGATTCTGGCGGCCATTCAAGTCAAGGCCAATGCCGAAGGACAGCAATTCCTGGTAGGAGTTTAAAATATGTTTGAAAAATTGTTTCATAAAATAATTCTCAGAGGACCGGAAGCAATCATGGCCGCTGCTGGATGGACAGAACTTACAACGGTACTGGATCGGAGAATTGCTTATTCCGAACATTGCCCGATCCGGAAAAAAAATGGGATTTTAGTTGTAGGGGCCCGCGAATTCAAAAAATGGTTAAAGGTACATCCTGAGGCGGCGCAGGAAATAATCCGTCCGCTTTTTGAAATTATTCAGCATCAGAAGATCATGCTCAAATACGGTGGAGAAAAAGAATTAAATAGGCGGCTGCCCTGGCAAATGGGAAATTAACCCAAACTCAACATGATCATTTGATACAATCAATGGGATTGGTTGACGGCATTCAGAGGGTTCAACAGGCAACTGAAAAGCATACCGAGGCAATGGGTAATTCTATTCCGACATACCAGCAGGTCATTGATCAAATCAAGGCAACCAGAACCAATCTTGGTAACATTGATGACAAAAAAATAATCACGATCGGTGTTCAAACGGACGGCTCAACAATTGATAAGGTGGGTAATGTACTTATAGAAAAATTTCCTGATAGTCGTTTAATGACCATAACAAATGTTGTGAACGGTCAGGCATTGAAAAATGTTTCTGACACTATTGATAAAGAAATACCAAAAGAAAAGATAATGGAAATCCAGGCCAAAATAGATGAGGCCAAAATCAAAGAACAATCCGATATTATCCAGAAATCAATCGAATGGAAAGCAAAAATTGATATTGCACAAATCGAGTCAGCAACAAAAACAATTGAAGCAGCATTCAAGTCGGTCGATGTCATAATTGAAAGTACAGGCAAAACATTATCCTCATTTACCTCAGATTATACTCAATTGATCACGAGCGGGCATTCAGGCGAAACAGCTTTTCTTGAACAACAAATTTCTGCCGAGAGCAAGCGCCGGGATGAAGCAATGGCTTTAGAAAAACAACTTGTGGAAGCGCAGATTAGTAATATGAATGCTCGCACTGATTCGATGAAGGCGGGAAATGCACTGATTACAATTGATGGTAAGGGTCTGCAACCGCAGTTGGAGGCATTCATGTTTCAGATTCTGGCGGCCATTCAAGTCAAGGCCAATGCCGAAGGACAGCAATTCCTGGTAGGAGTTTAAAATATGTTTGAAAAATTGTTTCATAAAATAATTCTCAGAGGACCGGAAGCAATCATGGCCGCTGCTGGATGGACAGAACTTACAACGGTACTGGATCGGAGAATTGCTTATTCCGAACATTGCCCGATCCGGAAAAAAAATGGGATTTTAGTTGTAGGGGCCCGCGAATTCAAAAAATGGTTAAAGGTACATCCTGAGGCGGCGCAGGAAATAATCCGTCCGCTTTTTGAAATTATTCAGCATCAGAAGATCATGCTCAAATACGGTGGAGAAAAAGAATTAAATAGGCGGGTTATTATTTAAAAAAAACTTTTGCCGAGATTTTGGGTTTGAAAAGAAATTTTGAAATTCCAATAATAAAAGAAAACGGGTTTCCAGTTTTATATGTGAAAGACTTTTTGCGCTGGAAAAAAGAATCGGATATCCGCCGCTGCCGTGTTTGCGGTTGCACGGATGATAATTGTTCTCAGTGCATCGAGAAAACCGGCGCGTTTAAACGCGCTGTGGCGGGACTTTTTTTTAATTTTACGTTAAAGATCGGACTATTTTCTCATGGGTTTTGCAACCAAACATTTATCGGAACATCAACGCGCGGAAATCGCGCGAACGCTTTTTAAGGTAACAAACGATAAGGATACGACGAGGGGCGAATTAATTGGACTCTGCCCGATCCACAATGAGAGCAATCCTTCATTTTCCTACAACTATAAAAAGGACGTTTATAAATGTCAGTCCTGCAATGCCGACGGCGATATCATCAAGTTATGGTCCGAGGTCAACCACCTTGGCCAGAAAAACGGCTTTGAGGCATTTTGCAGGGAGTTCGGGATTGAGATAAAGAAACTGGATTCCCGCCTTCGTACCCTAAAGGGCATCCACGACGGGAATGACGATAATGGGGAAAAGTCGAAAAACTCCAACGATCCAGAACTATCGCATGAACTCATAATCGAACAAATGAATCGCGCCTGGGAGAAATTCCCGCCACTGCCGGCATCGATGATCGCCGATCTGGAAAAGAAACGCGGATGGCGCCGGGATTGGATTGAAATAATCGATCTGCGCCTCGAGACCTGGCGCCTCGGGAAAAAAGGTGAATTATATGAAGTGAAAAATCCGGTCAAGATCGCCATTCCGATTCGGGATGATGACGCCAATCTTATCAATATCCGCCTGTATCAACTGGGCGCGAAACGATTTAAAATAATATCTTTTGCCAAAACCACCGGCACGTCGGCCTTATATTGCGGAAAACCACTTGATGATAATCATCCGGTTTTGCTCTGCGAGGGCGAATCGGATACGATTTGCGCCCTTTCGCACGGTTTTAATTCAATTACCCAAACATCAAAATTGAAAAACTGGCCCAAGGAACATCTGGCGCCATTCTCCGGCCGGGATATTATCATTGCCTATGATGCGGACGAGGCCGGACAGAAATACGCCCGCTTTGCCGCTGACGCTTTGATTGGCACGGCCCAATCCGTGAGGATGCTACAATGGCCGGCGTTCATGGGATCGGACGCTTTAGGCGCGATTCCGCGCGATCATGGGCAGGATCTGACGGACTTCTTTGTCCGGCATGGAAAATCCGCCGACGATCTGCAGGCGTTGATCGATTCCGCCGTGCCCTGGATCCTAAACCCCTCATCCCCTGTTGAGTTACCCGCCAATCCCGAAAAACCGGCGGATTCCGTGGAGGATACTAACGACGTCCGCCAGTTTTTCGATCACGGCATCAATAACCGCTATTCATTCAAACCGCGTCTGCTTTCTGAACATATCTTGAAAAATGTGCGAATAATGTCCGATCCGTCCACCGGACTTGTCTATCGCTGGAATGGACAATACTGGCAGGAATATGAGGAATCGCATTTAAAAAAGACGGCCATTGAACTTTTATTTAATGAGTCTCAAAAAAGTCGCGTGGAAGATGCCATATTCCAACTGAAAATGATTTCCACTCTTCCGGCCGGCCGCAAAGTCAATGACCGCATAGATTGGATTAATCTCCAATCGGGAATTTTAAATATCAATACTTTTGAAATTATTCCTCATGCCGAGGATTTTTATTTTACGCAAATGCTGCCGATCGATTTCGATCCGGAATCAGAAAAGAAGTGCGAAACTTTTTTAAAATTTCTGGAAACGAACATTCAGACAGCAGAAGTCATTGACCAAATACAGGAATTTACGGGTTATTGCCTGGTGCGGCATGCCAAGTACGAAAAGGCGCTTTATTTGCTGGGCCCGGGAGCTGACGGCAAGTCGACATATATGAAGATCCTGCGTGAACTGGTCGGCCCGGAGAATGCTCCGCGGTGTCTTTCGGAGCCATCGAGGATCAGTTCCAACGCGCTGCCATGTATAACCGTCTGGTTAATCTTTCGGCCGAGATCGGCGCTGAATCGATGGAAAGCCAGTATTTCAAGAAAATTGTCAGCGGCGATACGTTACAAGCCGCTTATAAACACGTTGATACGTTCGAGTTCGATCCATATTGCAAACTTGTTTTCGCCGGCAATATCCTGCCGCGCGTCCGGGATAACACCGATGGTTATTTCCGGAAATTACTGCCGATCAGAATGAAAAGGCAATATCTTGAGGATGATCCCGACAGGGATCCGAATCTACCGGATAAACTCAAAGAAGAAATATCGGAGATATTTTACTGGGCATTGTGCGGTCTTAAACGCCTGGTTACTCATGGAAGATTTACGCAATGCGCTGAAACGATGGAATTATTGCAGGAGTATCGCCGGTTGAATAATCCGGTGCTCTGTTATGTTGAGGAAGAGTGCGAACTTGGCGATGAATTGTCAGTATCGCAAAAGGATTTATTCAGCGATTACAAAACTTATTGCAGTCAGAACGGGTATTCTCCGTTAAATAAGGTAAATTTTTTCCGGGAACTTTTTATCGCGATCGCGAATTTGCGCAGGTGTCGTCCGCGAACAAATAATCCCATGCGTCTCGAACAGATCATGGGAATCAAAATCAAAGGGATTATGAATGATTAAACAATTTAATGATGCGGCGAATGCCGCCACCTTATTATCTGTTTATAATACAAGGGGTATCTGCGTCCCCTTATCCCCTTTTGATGGGTACCCACCAGATATATATACCGCCAGGGTGGTCACTGTGGTCAGAAAAAAAATTCCAAGAGTGACCGCGTTAACTGGTGATATCATTGATATGGTCACTCTGGTCACCCTGGTCACTCTTATTTTAACATATCGCACATGCGCGCGTGCGCGCGCGTGTATGTATTCTTTTTATTCTATTACTTATTTTATATTATTATTAAAAGATAGTGACCACGGTGACCACGTAGCAAAGACGCGGGTTATCAAGTGACCTCGAAAGTGACCACCGGTGACCACGGTGACCAGAGTGATTGAATAATGAATTTTAATAAATATGACAGACCAAAACCCCAAAAGCCGCCTATCCATGACCGGAAGGAAAGTGTGCCCGTGATTCTGTTATTTGAATATCTAAAAATAAAAAGCGATGCGGGTATTAAATTATGCCAAGATGATGACATTCTGTGTTTGTGTTTTAATCCTGGATTGTCACGCGCAGATCAAGAAACCGGCCGCTGGACCATTGCCGAGAATGTTGAACGTCTATTCATGGATGCTGTAGATGATCTTAAAGAATTATTCGGCAATGGAAAATTGACATTGCCGGTTTGTGGTCATCGCCATTTTAAAAAGTTTCCGGGTCCTTCCTGGGATTCGGAAACCATACGGATTGCAAAACCGCAATAATTCACTAGTTTTAGTGATTTACCGGATCGGAATACCGGACATACTCTAATAGATTGCAATTTATACATGGATATTTATGGCGATTTTTATGATAAATCAAGCGGCGTTTGAAGCACTCAATGCAGATTTCTTTGACGAAGCGCATTGTCGCGGCTGGATATTAAATAAATTGCATCCAGCTGGTGCTTTTTGTCCTGGTTGCCAGCGGGTCATTGATGATAATCGCCGCCAGTATCATTTTTGGAATGGCGATCGCTTGAATTGCAAATTTTGCGGAAAATATTTCACGGCATTGACCGGCCGGATCTTCAGCGGTGCCCATCTTGATTTTAAGGGGCTTTTTTTATTGTCTGTGTTAACCGGCGCTGGGATCCCGGATAAAATCATCGCGGAAAAGTTAAATATCACACCCGAAAGTTGTCGGCTATGGAGAATCAAATTTAAAACTTTGCCCTTGTTTTCTGGTTAGATATTTGCAGATGCAGAAAGCGGCGCCGCGGGGGTGCGGGTAAAGGAATTTAAACTTAATTTATATGAGGATATTTTTTTATGAATGATGAAATAAAAAAAAGTGAAATAACTTTGAACAGCATTGCTGATGTGCATAAATATTTAAAAAGACAGGCTTGGAAAATATCAAGAAGCCAGTTCTATGAACATGTCGAACAAAAGAAACTGAAACGAACAGAGGAAGGCACATTCTCTATTTCTTCTGTTGATAAATATGCATTGAAATATTTGTGCAGGGTGGACGGTTCAAAGCCATCGAAAAAATATGCAGAAATACAGGAGCAAAAATATAATGCGGATGCCCGCCAATCTATGGCTGACGCAGAATATAAGGAAATTAAAACAAGAATTTTAAAAGGTGAATATGTAAAAAAAGATTCATTTGAGCAAGAACTAACCAAAAGGGCTGCGGTGTTTAAATCGGATATTGAAAATTTCATCCGGGCCAATGCTGAAAAGATTATTGCTCTGGTCAATGGGGATCAGACGAAAGCGCCGGCACTGATCGAATACCAGATGGATGTCGCTGCGGACTGGATGAATCGTTACGCTAGCGATAAAGAGTTTAAGGTGCCGGCGCCGTCAGCCAGAGCCGCGGCTTTGAAGGATGATACAGATAATGAAGATGATTAGGGGCTTGCTTCATGGTGAGCTTATTAATAGAGATAGAGACAAGCGCGGCGCCGAAGGGGTGTGGGTAATCAATGATGACGACGATGGAAAATGATCTTGTCGTAGTGCTTAAACAAGAAACCCTTACCTTCACTGAGGGCGAACGTCGTGTTCGATTAAAAGATTGTGAATGACCTTGATCGAAGACAAATATTTAAGACTGCAAATTGTGGCCGAAATACTTAGTTGTACCGAGGAACATATTCGGAATCTGATTATTGATGGAGAACTCGTAGCGATCAAAGTCGGCATTCGTGCCGTGAGAATATCAGAACTTTCTTTGAAAGAATTTATTGAAAAACGAAAAATCAATCCGAAAGATTTCTTTGATCCGGACAAAGAGAAAAAGTCGGTACCGACAGAACCAAAAGTATTGGCTCGATCCAAATTTATGGCAAGATAGATACCGGCAACGATTATTATCCAGGACGCATCTCTTCCACTAATCTTACTCCTGGCCAGGTAAATGATAAGGACAGCGGCCAGATCGTTCAATGACGGGAGAATATGAAAGCGGGGATATGGATATCAGCCGGCAACTGATCAGGTCCCGGACAATGACCTTCGTTCTGGCCAGGGTGATGATAAGGACCACTATAATAAAGTGGTTATTTCTTTTTTATATTGGGTTTTTTCGATACTTTAAGACCCGCCTCTATAAGTTGGCGGACAGCGGTGGAGCGCGAACTGATCCTATTATCGAAACGGAAATCATCGATCCGTTTTAAAAGATCATCCTCCATAACAAAGAGGATTTTTGGCTTATTACTTGGCATGATTTTATTTAATATATTTGAGGTTTATATGCAATAAAAAATATGTTGATTTTATAGTTTATATAATATATAGGTGTATAACCTTAAATCTCAAAACACAGGTAAACATGAAAAATAACATTTTTTATAGAGCCCTTGAAGATTCCTGTAGTAGTAATATTGCGGGCAGTCCTGTGACTGTGAGAGATCTTCAGGGCTCTGTTTATTTAGGGAGGTATTACCATGTGCAAAAAAGTAGAATGTATCAAACCTTTTTTCCCGAATGATTGTGAGATAATCAAGAGCACTACCGATAACGGGGATGTAATTTATCATCATTCTAGTAAGAGCGAGTTGAATTACGATAATGCAATTAGAGTAATGGATGAAGAATTAGAGTTGTCACTGGAGTGTCTTCTTGAACCGTTTGATGTTATTGAAAAGGCGCTCTGTAATTCTGACAATATACCCATTGCAAACACGATAGCGCTGGTTAGACAAAGTATTTTAAATACCCTTTTTGAAATGTTTCAGTTGATAGAAAAACAAATAGGTACAATCAAAATTACCCGTATTTACCAAAACGAAATAAATTCTTTTTATCGCTGGGGTCGATGCATAGATGTTAAATTATTGCCGCCCGGCACTGCAGAAGATCATTAAGAAGTACAAATCTATAAGTGAATAGTGCTATTATAATATTCAACTTATCAGAGTAAGCAAAGTTCACAGAAAGGAAATGGTGATGGGTAAAAAATTTGGTTTATCTTTTTCATGGAAGCGTGCGGCCGGGATTTCTGGTTTGAAAAACAGAATATCGAAAGATACGAAAATTCCCTTGACGAAATCCGGACGACAAAGAAAAGTTGGCCGAAAGATGGGATGCGTCATCGTTTTGCTTATTTTGCTTTTTATTTCCTTTTCAATCATAGCGGTTACAATATGGATATTTTAAGATGTAACATTCAAAATCAAATAATATAATGTTAATCAGGGCGGGTGTGAAGCATCCGCCTTTTTTTATTGATGGAATTAATAAAAAATATTACATTTAATTTGAAAAATTCCGATGTTTGTATAAATTCGGGGCATTTTTCGGGGCCTGGAGAAAATAACATCATAAATAAATGTAATTATTTAATATCGTTAGCATATTTGTTCGACTCCCGCCGCCCCAGGACGGAATCCAACAAAATCCAAAGAAGTACAAAACCCGTTATAAATAGCGGGTTTTGTATTGCAATATGTCTAAAGACGTGCTTATAGCTATTTTTCTGTTTTCGCCCGTTTATGCAACATTCCATATGTTAATAATCAAATAACTTAGAATTATAATTTAATATCCGAATTACTTTTCAGCGCGCAGGTCAGGCATATATTATTTAGGAAAGATGAACGGCTGAAATATTTTTCTATAATAATGTGAAATGAAAGCAGAAAATCGTATGGTCATGAATGCCAAACTCGTGTATGATATAAGCATGAAAAGAGGAAGCGGCATACTGCTTAGCATATCTTCGTTGCCTGGGAGGTTTGGCATAGGAACGCTAGGAGTTGGTGCACGTGAATTTGTGAATCGGTTGCAGATGAGCGCGCAAACTTACTGGCAGATTCTGCCCATTTCGCCTACAGGGTATGGTGATTCACCGTATCAGGCTTTTAGCACATTTGCAGGTAATCCTTATTTTATAGATTTTGACGATCTGTATCGTGAAGACCTGCTGCCTCGGGAAGCATTAGATATGTGTGACGATCTTTTCGGGAACGATCCGTGTGCGGTGGATTATTACGCTCAATATATCGGCAAGCCACAGGCGCTACATCTTGCCTACCAGCATAGCGCCCAGCGTCTGACAGAAGAGTTAGATGCATTTAAACAACGGCACGCCGGCTGGATATATGACTATGCACTGTATATGGCGCTGAAAAATGCCCAGGAAATGAAGGCTTTCTATGATTGGCCAGAGGAGCTCATACAACGGCGGGGCGACGCTCTTAAAGCGGCAGCGTTGCGTTTAGAAAAAGATATCCATTATCACATATTTGTTCAATACCTTTTCTTTCGTCAGTGGGACGCGTTACGGAAGTACGCAACCGGAAAAAGGATAAATATTATCGGCGATATGCCAATCTACATGGCGCCGGACAGCGCGGATGCCTGGATGGGACGCGATATACTTGATAAACAAGGAAGAGTTGCGGGTTGTCCGCCAGACTACTTTTCGGAAACGGGACAGCTTTGGGGAAATCCGCTCTATGATTGGGATATGCTGAAGAAAACTGGTTATGCGTGGTGGATCAAGCGTATCGCTCATCACATATCCATGTGTGATTACCTGCGTATTGACCACTTCCGCGCATTCGAATCCTACTACGCGATACCTGCTGACGCAAAGACCGCCGTAACGGGAAAATGGATTCCTGGCCCTGGCATCGACTTTTTTTGTCAACTCAAAAATGCTCTTGGCGAGTTGCCACTTGTTGCCGAGGATTTGGGCTATCTGACGCCAGAGGTTTTTGAATTGCTCCGGAAGACGGGCTTTCCGGGCCTGAAGGTGCTTCATTTCGCTTTCGCGCCGGATGGTCGCAGTATCTATCTGCCGCACAGGTACGAGAGAAACTGCGTGGTTTATACAGGCACGCATGATAACGACACAACGATCGGCTGGTACAGCGGGCTTGGCGCAGCCGAACGTGCTTTTCTGGATGCCTATCTGGATGGCGTGGATGAAAAGCGCGTGCACTGGCAGTTAATCCGGCTTGCCATGGGCTCCGTTGCGGATGTGTGTATCATTCCGATGCAGGATATACTCGGGCTACCCTCGTCCGCACGCATGAACTGGCCGCAGACGTCGCAGGGCAACTGGCGCTGGCGGCTGTCGCCATGCCAGTTTGACGACCCAACCGTTCAGAAGTTGGCAAACATGACAAAGTTGTTTGGCCGAGGGTGATGAAAAGTTGTGTATCCGGCGCAATAAAACGAGAATATAGCAAAAGTTTAGGAACTTATGAAAATGAAGAAATTTGAGCAATACATTAATACTGATGAGATTTATCTGTTCAACATCGGAGAGGCTCAGCAGGCCTATGCCACCTTCGGGTGCCACCCTGTGGGTGAACTCGGCATGCACCGCTTTCTAGTGTGGGCGCCTAATGCGCGGCAGGTTAGTGTTGTTGGGGACTTCAACGGCTGGGATGCTTCAAAAAACCGGATGGAACGGCTCGATACCGGCGTATTTGTCGCGTTTGTATCCGGTCTTAAGGATGGAGACTGCTATAAATATCAGATCAACGGCTACGATGGCCAAACTGTACTCAAGGCAGACCCGTTCGCTTTTCATGCCGAGGTTCGCCCAGCGACAGCCTCGAAGATCTGGAGCCTCGTCGGTTACCATTGGCGCGATGCGGAATTTTTGCGACGGCGCTCGGAACAAAACGCCCTGAAGAGACCCATGGCCATCTACGAAATGCACATTGGATCATGGCGCAAGCGCGAGGGTTATTACTTCGCGAATCTGCGTGAAGTGGCCGATGAACTCTCCGATTATCTTGTTAGAATTGGCTTCACGCATGTGGAGATAATGCCCGTTACCGAATACCCGCTTGATGATTCATGGGGATATCAGGTTACCGGTTTTTACGCGGTAACTAGCCGTTATGGAACGCCGCAAGATTTTATGTATTTTGTGGATACTATGCACGCCAAGGGCATCGGTGTGATCATGGACTGGGTGCCCGCCCATTTTCCCAAGGATGCGCACGGCTTGGCCCGGTTTGATGGCACATGCCTTTATGAACATGAAAACCCGATGCAGGGCCATCACCCGCAATGGGGCACGCTGATATTCAACTATGGCCGCCCCGAGGTGGTTAGTTTTCTGGTTTCCAGCGCTATATTTTTCTTTGACTTCTACCACATCGACGGCATCCGCGTAGACGCGGTCTCATCGATGCTCTATCTGGATTATGCCCGCAATCAGGGCGAGTATGTGCCCAACGAGGACGGAGGCAATATTGACAAATCCGCGGTGGCTTTTCTGCAGAAGCTCAATTCGGTGATTCTGACGAGGCATCCCGGCACCATCACCGTGGCGGAAGAATCGACGGCATACCCGATGATTACCAAGCCGCCCTATGACGGGGGTCTCGGTTTTGTATTCAAGTGGAACATGGGCTTTATGCACGATACACTCAAGTATATGTCGATGGATTCCTTCTTCCGGCATGACCATCATGACAAAATTACTTTTTCGATTTGCTATGCGTTTTCCGAAAACTTTATTTTGCCGTATTCCCACGACGAGGTTGTCCACGGTAAAAAATCCCTGCTCGACAAGATGCACGGCTCTTATGACGAGAAGTTCGCCTCACTGAGGGCACTGCTCGGTTTTATGTACGCGCATCCCGGGAAAAAACTGCTGTTTATGGGCAGCGAGTTCGGGCAATTCATTGAATGGGATTATCGGAAACCTCTCGACTGGTTTCTGCTGGAGTATGAAAGGCATCGCCAGATGCAGCAGTATGTGAAGGCTCTCAATGCTTTTTACACAGGATATCCCGCTCTTTATGAGATTGAAGACAACTGGAACGGGTTTACGTGGCTCAATGTGGATAATGCCATGCAAAGCTCGCTTTGCTTCCTGCGCCGCGCCAGCAGCAAGAATCAGTCATGCGTCTGCGCTTTCAACTTCACGCCCGTACCAGTCAAAAATTTTGTGATCGGGTTGCCCGGCAAGGGCACACTGCAGGAAACATTCAATAGTGACGATTTGTTGTTTGGGGGGGGGG
>Ga0209777_10000964_pt1 | contig 44084 bp, 31 predicted proteins | sample FrelakmetHBP12HB_FD_187147 | JGI IMG/M metagenome (GOLD analysis project Ga0209777, IMG submission 187147) | Freshwater lake sediment microbial communities from the University of Notre Dame, USA, for methane emissions studies -HBP12 HB (SPAdes)... | ecosystem: Environmental > Aquatic >...
TTCCTTCTCCAAGGCCCATTTGGTTTAAGGTGTCCACAAACCGGGCGGCGTGATAATCCAGGTATTCTCGTTCCCAGGGAGGCAATGGATCGCCTATCTTCCGGTAAATCAATTCCTTGATCTTTTTTATATTCACATCCCGTCCTTACAATGAAGGAGTCCGCAATTGATTGAAAGGTTGAAATTACATTAAATATTTACTAAAATTCAATTTTTAAGGTATAAGAAAAAACTGCAAAAATCATTATACCGTAACAGATCATCTATACATCATTTCTTTTCAAATTATCAATAGGGGAAAAACTTACCTCTTTTACATTCGATGAAATTGCTAAAATTTAAAAATCCTTTTTTGCGCCATTACGTCGAAAGACGAATTCCTGTGTCTTTAAATAGTTATACTTGTTCTGAACCCCCAAGAAAATCTTTACCCCTGACCACTTAGCCAAAAGTTAGACCCGATTCATGAGGGATCGAGGAGTCTCATTTTCAGTATCGTCCATGTATTAGGGAATGTCTCCAGTCTTAAAAACAGAGCGAATTTTCTGAAACTCTATAAAATAAATCAAGATTTTAGCTTGACAAATGGTAAAAAGAAAAAGTAATAAAAGACTGCAAAACTAAATAAAGGGCTTTAACTCATGGAGAATAAAAAATATACTGTTTCTTTGGTAATCCCTGCTAAAAATGAAGAAGGAGGAATTGCCGAAATAATAGACCAGTCTAAAAACTTTGTAGACGAGATTATTGTAATCGATGGCCATTCGAATGACAGGACAAGAGAACTGGCATTGGCTAAAGGGGCTAAGGTCTTTCTGGATAACCAAAAAGGCAAAGGTGATGCTTACAAAGTCGGTATTAAAAAAGCGACGGGAGACATTATTGTTTTTATAGATGCCGACGGCTCGCACGATCCCACACAGATCCCTGCTTTAGTCGAGCCATTGATGAAAGACGAAGCCGATTTTGTTATCGGTTCACGATTTAAAGGTGGGAGTGATGAATGGAAAGGGGACCTTAATACCTATTTGCGGGCTATAGGCGGAGGCTTCCTGATCTTGATGATTAATTATATCTGGGGCGCTGAACTTACGGAGTGCCTGAACGGCTTTAGGGCCATCCGGAGAAAAGCAGCCTTACAGCTTAATTTGAAAGCTAATGATTTTGATATCGAACAGCACATGGTCGTTCAGTGTCTCAAAAAGAAATTAAGGGTAAAAGAGGTAGCTTCTCATGAATATGAGAGGAAATGGGGCGCCTCCAAATTACCCACATACAAAAAGGCCTATTTGTTCTTTTGGAGGCTTTTTTTAGATATGATGCACCTGTAATTTTTCCGGATGGCGGAAGATGGCGGCTACAGCCTATGATCAAGCACATCTGAGAACCGAGGGAGAACTGTTGCATGACTCCATCTTTGGAAGCCCAATCCCTGAACCGGTTTTACAAAAATACGTTGAGGCCCACAACTATTATCTAATATCCCCGGACAAATCGGAATTAATCTGGATGAGTAAGGTGATCCAGTTGGGGTTTGATTTGGAGGCACTGGAAATAGCCCTGCGCTTCTCCAACCGGTATCACCTACTCGTACGTAAGACTAAGATATTAATCTATATTACCGAGGCTTTTGACGCCTACCGTCCATATTTTGTCAACGAAAACTCGCAAAGATTAGGCGCGATGGTCACATTGACTTTCCATGGCCTTAGAACAACATGGAAGTTTCTCAAAGGTAAATTCCTATTATGGAGATTGAATCACCTTGTTTGATGTTATTATTGTTGGCTCAGGGGCTGCCGGAACGTTTTCAGCTTATTCACTGCGGGGTCTGAAAACCCTGGTATTAGATGTGGGCCATACGCCGCCGGCAGAATCCATTTCAGGAAATTGGTACGATCTTAAAAATAAGGAAACGCACTTTAATAAAATCATAGGGGCCCGGTTCGAATCCCTCAACGACATCGAATTCAGGAAGCTCACCCCAAAAGCAAAAGCCCCTTTAATGCGGTATGTCATCCAAGAGCCCAAATGCTCTCCCAATATTCTTTCCCAGGAGTTTTCCCCGACGGTAAGCTATGCCGAGGGGGGTTTGGCCAATATCTGGGGTGCGCAGGTGTACCGGTTCAATAATGAGGATCTAAAAGGGTATCCTATCACTTCCGAAGAACTGGGGCCTTTTTATGATAAGCTGATAAAGCACATCGGAGTATCCGGATCCGATGATGATTTGGCCCAATTTTTAGATGGAACCACCGGAATGCTTCCTGCCGTCAAACTGGGGGAAATTGGGGCGGAGATATTGAAAAGATATCAACAAAAGGCCGGTTTGTTCCACAAAAACGGTGTTTATGTCGGGCATCCTCGTTTGGCGGTTTTGACCAGAGACTACGGTGATCGACAGAAATTGAGCTACGACAATCTGGAGTTTCTTCAGTCCAGGAATCCTGCTATTTATTCACCGGCCTTTACCCTTCGCACCCTGGTAGAAAAGAAGGAAGTGAAGTATTTGTCGGGATATCTGGTGGAACGATATGAGGAACATAAAGACGAGGTTACGGTATTAGCCAAGAACCTTAACGATAATTCTGTGGAACAGTTTCATGGCAAGAAATTGATCCTCTCTTTAGGCGCTTTTAATACAGCACGACTTGTTCTTTTCTCCAACCATGATTTCTCAACGGAACTTCCGGTAGTAGAAAATCCATTCTCTCTCATCCCTTTGGTATCCCTTACCAGAATAGGGTTGCCCTTAGATAAAAAATCCTATTCCTCTCAACTATGTTTTGTGTACTCGGGGAAATTGTGTGATGAATTAGTAATCGGCATGATTTACGGAATTGAAGGAATCCCGCGTTCCGATATGCTTTTTGACTTTCCTTTCTTGGTCTCCGGCAGTATTGCCGCCGCCAAATATATACTTCCGGCTATGGCGGTCATGCAGGTCTATCGTCCCTCAGATCCGCAGGAAGGCAACACCTTAAAAATCAACCAAGACGGCTCTTTGATCATTAAATTTCATCGCAACCAATATCGTTCGATTGAACAGCACTTGATCAAAGTCTTCCGTCGGATAGGCTACTTCAGTGCTTCTTTTCTGATTCGACCAAGTGAACCGGGATTAAGCAACCATTATGCCGGGCCGCTGCCGATGAGAGCGAAATCCCAACGGCCTTATGAAACAGATCGAAACGGTCTCTTGTTTGGAAGCCAGCATATCTATATCGGCGATTCCGCAAGTTTTCCGAGGCTGCCGGCCAAGAATCTGACTTTTACCATCATGGCTAATGCTATGCGGATTGCCCGGAATATCAGATCGGGATTCGAGTCACATTGATGAAAATTTTTATTACCGGGATCCATGGCTTCATTGCCGGTCATTTGAACGTTTTTCTGCAGGACAAAGGATACCAAGTCTGCGGTTCTACCAGCAGGACTTCGGGATTGAATAACGAACGATCCCCGTTTGAAAAAATCTACCCCTATAAGTTGGGAGAACGATTTGAGGACTCTATGTTTAAGGATATAGATGTCTTCATTCATTGTGCCCACGATTTTCAAAAAGGTGCCCTCGGAAAGAATATTTTAGGCACTACCGCTTTGGCTGAAGCGGCCAATAGACATCAAGTAAAAAAACAAATTTTCATCAGTTCTCTTTCTTCTCGCCCGGACGCCCAAAGCGAATACGGAAAAGCCAAATTTGAAGCTGAACAGGTTTTTAAAGGGTATAACGGCATCATTGTTCGGCCGGGGACTGTCCTTGGCCGGGGAGGCATTTTCGCCGGAATGGTCGGCCTGGTGAAGAGGTTTCCTATCGTTCCCTTGCTGGATGGCGGCCATTCGCAGATGTATATTATCGGGATTGACGATCTATGCCGGGCTATTTATCAAATCATCAAGGCCGAAAAAAATATCACAGAATATAATCTCTATTACCCTGAGAGGGTCACCCTCAAAGAAATACTGATCACCTTACGAAGCTTATTAAAGCGTAAGATCCTTTTCATTCCTTTTCCGTCGAAACTTCTGATCTTACCCTTGTCTTTTCTTAACACCATCGGCATCAAACTGCCGGTAGACATCGACAATTTACGCGGCTTCATAAAAAGTCAGACCATGATTTACCGATCTGACCTGCCTAAGGTACTTGATTTTTATATGCCGATCAAAGACATTCTTAAGCCGCTTTTGAAGATCCCTGCATCATAGTCCGGTTCGAAGTGAGTGGATTCCAAATAGGATATAAGTCATTTGTTTGGAGTTCTTGCCCTGACCCACTTCCGTCTGGATCCGGGCGGACGGCGAATGGATAAGGGCTCGCCTTCCAAGTTCAATTAAAAGAAATACTTAATACCCAGCCCAAGGATCCAAGAATCCAAAAGCACTGTACCACGTGCTCCTCCCAGCTCACCATCATTATTGATAAGCTGATAAGTCCAATTGACCTGGGACCAATGGTATCGGCAGTCCATATTAATAGCCCAGTGTTTGGTCAAGAAATAATCCGCCCCAAGCCCTATAAAACCCCCATACGAATCTTCGACACTGTGAATACGTCGGTATCCGTTATTCGGCCAATCCTCGGGTTTATTCCCCTGACTTGTCCAGTTATTATAGGTATCCGGGTCCGGGAATCCATAATAGTACCAGTTATTCTTTTTTATTGTGTTGATGTTATAGCTGAGCCCTCCAATGATATAGGGGACAAAAGACTTATGAAAATGGGGCCAGCGAAACTGTAAACCAAGCATGATAGATGTCCATTGAAGGTCACAATCGCTTGCAAAATAATGATAATCGCTGTTAAGGGCCATAGCCTTGAATTGATTGCCCGACAGTTCTAAAGCAAAATATTTGGAAAGGTTGACCTGGATATTGGCGTTAATAGGATAATAATTCTGATACTCAGCCATGTCTACCAAATTCCCAACAATGGGCTTGTAGTGATGATCCATTATAAAATAGGTTGATCGAACCCCTATGGCCACCCAAGGTGGCTTAATTTCCTCTACCTTCGGAAGTTCCTTGTCTTGAGGGGTAGCGGGTATTTCTTCCCCCTGGCTGAAAGAGGAAAAAGCCACAAAGGCCCATAGAGTAAAAAATAGAACGAGAAAACGTTTCATGATCCCTCCGGAAAGAGAAAATTTGCTGCTACTATAATGGATTTGTTTACGACATTTCAACAAAAAAGACTTTCCTCTTAATAATATAAGGGCCTAATAATTCAACCAAGGGCTATACCCTTTACGACCAAGCCTAATTCCCTCGTATCAGTAGAACCGGAGATAAGACGGGCAGGCGATCGAGATTGGTCGGTTTGTAAAACCAGACGAATAATTCCCGGCGCAGGAATTTTTTGGGGAAATTTCACAACTAAATCAGTCCAAATCCCGGCAGCGAGATCAAAGGAGTCATCTACTATGGACTCAAATGAAAATCGGTCTTGGCTGTAGGCAATTTTCAGTGTTCCTGTAATGCGAGTTCCTAAACGAGAATCCCCGCTGAAGACCCTTATACGGAGATGCCGTGAGCCGCGTTTAGCAATTAGGTAGGCCTCAGCCTGCCGACCGGTCCAGCGTATCGGACCTTCTTTCCAGTTTTCCAGGAAATACCACCCTGAACCGAGCTGGCGCCAATCTTCCTTTCCCATAGGCAGGTCAGGTTTAAAATCAGCTTGGAGCAAATATAAAGTCTGTAAATGACTCCAACGGTCATCAAAGCCATGATGCAGTCTGCGCCAGTGGATTCCTTTGTCGAATTTCTCATATTGTTCCATTCGAAGGGCTTCGTAACGGGCCACTTCCAAAAGGCTCTTGAAGCTGTCACAGTCTCTCCTAATAAATCCATCCCAGCCAACCACCAAGCCCAATTTCCTCGGATCATCCAAGGAAAATTCGAAGTCATTGGCTGCCTTGTGTTCTACCGGTTTCCAGGAAGGACCGGTAAAACGGATCTGAAAGCGTCCCTGACGGGCTGATTCGAGAGGCAAGACAATGCGAAGCTGAGTGAACATCCGGTCAGGAGACAGGGAGAAACAGGTTAGGGGTTTATCTGCCAAGCTGACCGTCCAAAGCGCGGGAGGAAGGCTCTCAGGGACTAATAAAACCAGGTTGAAATAATAAACCTGATAAGGGGCTCTACTGGCCGGAAGACTGATTTCGGCCGTCTTCCCGGTCCAGCGAAAAGGTGTTGTCAGCATCCTGGCGATGCCTTGCATGTCTGCTTCCTGCTCCTCTACCGGATAAAAACCTTGAAGGGCTTCAACTTCTTCAGGATGAACCAAGATCATCCGCTCAGGACGGAAGGCCTCCACCAACAGGGTCGACCTGAACCTGGGCCGAAATCGTTCTAGAAGCCGAGCCATGCGAGGCCAGGCAAGAGACTGATCTGAACAGGCAGCATAATGGATCTTTACTTCTTCAAAGCGATACATCTCTTTATCTTGACCTTCCAACAGATAAGACAAGTCGAAGGCAGTATATTCGCGAATATGCCTGGCTGAGAGGATTGTACTGAAGACCTCATCAAAGCGCCTTCTGAGATCCGTATGAATCGATCGTTCCTTAAAAAGATGCCAAAGGTTTTCTAATCGAGCCAAGTTGGGAGTGGACAACAATAAGCGCCCCTTTGGTTTTAACACCCGAAAAGCTTCCTTCAATAATCGAAAGGGATTGAAATGGAGATGTTCAATGATTTCCGAGGCCAGGACCAGATCAAAAAATTCATCAGCAAATGGAAAGGGATCGGATTCTACATCGGCCAGGACTATCGGGATTTGATGCCTGGAAAAACGTTCTTCAATCAAATTCAGGCAGGTGGTGCTTTCGGCCTTTCCGGTTAATCCATATACCTGGTAACCCAGATAATGGGCCGCCACGGAAAGATGTCCTGGAAAGGCCCCAACATCCAAAAGCCGCTGTCCATTTCCCGGACCTAACAGGGCCAGGGTATCCAAAAAACGAGCCGTATGGACTTCCAGGTAGTGCTCTTCCCAGGGAGGCAGAGGTACCGAGGCATATCGGGTTATGATGGTTTTCAGCTCTTCTTTATTCAACGGAAATCCGATCCACCAGGAAGTCAGCCTTCCCTGAAAATTTAACCCGATAGCCCAGCTCACAGCGAAAAGGAACTTCAAAATCTACTTCAATGGGTTGAAAGGCCAGGGCCTTTAAATCTTGGCCCTCGATCATACGGGCAGCTAAAACCCGTTTCCCCATATCGGTGGCCACTTCTATGAAGGCGACTTCCGTTTTATCAGAAATCCGGCTGGGGTCTTTGAGGCGCACAAAAAATTTGGCCTTATACTTCCCCGGTTCAAAAGTCCGATAAGGGCCGTAACAAAGATAGATCGGCGGGTGAAATCCGGCAGTCCCCAATACCGCTTCCTTGCCTGAGGCCAAAGGATCGGAGACTACCGTGCCGGTCTGTCGCAGTAAATCCTCGGCCTCAACTGATCCTGGACCTTGGGTTTGATCGGCAAAACCGATTATGGCCAGGTTAAATCGTAACTGTGTCTTCCCGGAAAAATAGATCCGAAAGCCAACTTGTTCGGTGTGAGATATCTCAAATTCCAAAGGGATGTCCATCCAGGGTTGACCCTGAATAAAATCGCGTCCTACCAGTATCTTTTGGGCAGACACAGTGTTTTGTCCCTTTATTAGTTCTATCCGTCCCACTTCCTGATGCGGCCCGGCAACTCCAGCCTGGATTCGAAATCTGGCCCTATATTTCCCGGCAGGAAAGAATCGGCTTGGCCCCTTCACTAAATACCCAGGTGGGTCCTGACCAGGTACGGCCAAAGCCACATTGCCCCGCACTCCCGAACGGGGGACAAATTTTCCTTGAATTAAGGCCTTTTCATCCATGAGCAGGTAATAGCCGGAAGCCGAAGGCACTAAGACGTTTCTTCCTGTCTCCAAGGGAAGATTGTTGACATAAAAAAGTGCCGCCACTGGAGAGGTGACAACGGAACTGGAAGGGACGCTGGTCGTGGGCAAGGTTTGGGTATCGAAGCCGAAAAGGAAGACATCCTGATCATGATCGATAAGATTCAAAAACGGAGAGGCTATCAATCGCTTCAAGGCCAATCTCGGCGGAAAAGGGCTGACCTTCTCCGTATAGATCTGGGCATTATCGTGAAAAGTAACCAAATTCACCTTGAGCTTCTTTAGCTCCTGGACCTGAATTTCTCTTACTTCCCCTTGATCCAACGGATAAAGAGGCCAAAAAATTTGCTGAATATAATCACGGAAGACCACCGGTGCATAACCATTGACCATGGGCCTGCGGGTCTTGGTGACGGTATATTCATAGGCCGAGGACTGATGGGAATCCCCCGGCCAGATAGGAAGTTCCAGAACCCGGCTTCCCGGGGACAAGCGTTTTTCGATCAGTTCGTTGATTTGATTTTTCTTGGTCATCAAGGAAAGCCCTAAAGGCTGCCAGGAATGATATTCGGCCAGGATCAAGACGATTAAAAGGAGAGGAAGCCATTGCTTCGAGCGAATCCACCCCCTGGCGCCCAATCCTTCCCGAACGGCGGCCAGGGCCATCCCAGCCAGCAAACAAAGGAAGATCAACCCCACCATGATAAACCGCGCCGGCACCCTGGAATAATTAAAAAACGGAAAATATTGAAAAAGGGTTTGATAGAGGGGAAATGAGGCCAATTTCGGTCCAAGGGTAAGGATAGTACCTAAAAAGGCCAGGACGCCGGCTAGGGCCAGCTGTCCAGGATCTTTGAGGTGCCTTTTTAAAAGGAGGAGCAATCCGAAGACGGCCGGCAATACCAATCCCCAGCCCAAAAGAATGAATTTTTCTTGATTGATATCCTGCCATAAAAATAAGTTGCTGACTCTTGGAGAAAAAAGTAGGACCTCTGAGATGGTCCGGCCTTTACCGGCCAAAGAGGGCAGGAAAACCGTTGTCCGAACATGGATCAAGTAGGCAGCGGCCAACGCCAAACCCAACCCTATCCCGGTAAGAACAGGAATGATCTTGTGCCGGTCAAACAGGAGGAGACGATTCCTTTGTTTTATCCATAAGGCAATTAGGGCAAGAAAAAACAGGCTCGAACATAAAACCATCAAGACCAGACCCAAACGAGAAATATTCAGTCGGTTTTTAAAAGCATAAAGACCAAGAGGCAGGAAAAAGAAAAAAAAGGTTCCCACCAGATGACGGGCCTCGGCAAAAGAAAGGTTGGTCAACCTGGAAAAGAAGGCGGAAAGATAGAACCAGGACAAAAGGGTTGACATCGTTCCCAGGATGAAGGGCTGGAGCATGTCTTGATGCCAAAAGGGGAGACCGGCCTTTATCCTAAACCTTATCCAAAGGAATAAGGAAATCGATAGACCGCCGATGAAGGCCCCAGCAAATCCCGGCCAAAGGGATGGGGTTACCTTTCCCTGACTTAATGGAACGGATGACCAAAGAAGGATACGACTGGGCAGGTACAATCCTAAGGTCAGGACGGTTAAATAACTGGTTTGGGGGTCCATGAGGGACAACAAAACCAGACATAATCCTCCAGCCCCCCCATATATCCAGCGTCCGGTCATCAAGGCCCGATCGATGTAAAAAAGACAAAGGGGCAACAAAAAAATAATATAGCCGGGAAGTTGGCCTCCGGCGATATGACTGACCCGAAAGGGAGCTGCGGCAAAGACGAGTCCCGCCAGTAATGAGGCCCAAAGGTCTTTGGTCCACTCCTTGGCCAGAAGAAACATGGACAGCCCGCAAAGGATAAAAGAAAGCAGGATCAATCCGTTATAGGCCCCTATCGGTCCCAAAAATAAAAGGATAATATAAAGGAGTGAAAACGGGAAATTGGCATAAACCGCACTCATGGGACCTATTGGGCCGTTAAATTCATATGGATTGGTGAGGAGGGATGAATTTCCAAAAAGATTATCCGATAGCAGCCAGAACCAATAATAGGTTTGCAGATGATCCCCGGGCATCAGGGGAACTTGTTCAAAACCTTGAATAGGTCTTAAGGTATAAGGAATGGCAGAAAAAAAATGAAGGGCCAAGGGCCAGGTAAAAATCAATCCGACTATCAGACAGAGAGCCAGACAGATTACTATGGGATGCTTAGCCAAGTTTTGTTCCGGAAATCGTAAAACAATTAAAACGCAAACCGAAAAGGATCCACCCCATCTGACAAGTCCAGGAAGACAACCCATTGGGAACCGGAAAATTTCGAATGGTTTTCTTGGAATTCCCGGTCAACTTGGCCAGCGAGGTCATGGAATCGGCCACCCAGCGCATAACCGGGAACCCGCTGAAGGTCGACCGAAAAGCAAAATACTCCGGTTGGGAAAAAGCATAAAAATAATCCCGAATTCTCAATGGGGCAAAAGAACCCTTATATTGGACATTCGTCTCATCAAACCAGTGCAATACTTCATGAGCCGAATGGAGGCTTTCATGGGGAAAACCGAAAATATCGTAAGCGATCTGTTTGGTGTTCAAGCCGTGGTACCGTTTATCCAATTTTTGAAGGGTCCGGCTGAAAAGTCTCTCTCCCCACTCCACCCGCTTATCTATATCATCACCCCCCAGCTTCTTACAAAGACCCTGTTTGAGGCGAAGAATCCGGCGGCTGTAACTGTTATATAAGCTGACTACCACGATACCTCCCGGTTTGGTAACCCGTACCAGATGTTTGAAACCACGAAAAGGGTCACCGGTATGGTGGAGGACACCCACCGAAAAACTGTAATCAAAGCTGTTGTCAGGGAAATCCAGATTGAGGATATCTTTTTTGACAAATTCGATGTTCTTTAAATTCCCCTCTTCTTTTCTTCGCCTGGCAACATTCAAAGAGCCTTCGGACAAGTCGATGCCCACCACTTGTCCAGCCCCCTTAGAGGCATACCACAGGGCATATTCTCCGGTCCCACAGCCCATATCCAGGACTTTTTTTCCTTGAAAATCTTCCGGAATTATCCCCAGACATTTGAGGCGCCAGCCCATCTCTTCTTCGGCATCTCGACCCATGGGCCAGGGGTGTTCCGAATACATCCCTACAACGGTTTCCTGGATCTTTTTAATTTCTTCTGAAAGTTGTTCGGCCAAATACCTAACCCCCTTATATGGTAAAGCCCAAAGGCTTCCTTAATCGTTATTCTTCTGCCCGCATTCTAATAATCTGGGCAGGATTTCCCAGGGCAATGGCCAAGGGAGGAAGGTCTTTGGATACAACCGAACCGGCCCCTACAATGGAATCGTGGCCAATAGTAACCCCATCTAAGATTACAGTATTAGCCCCGATCCAGCAATTTTTCCCAATATGGATCCCTCCCTTAAAATCCATCCCTTGTTCGCTTATGGGTATATCCGTCCGTTCGAAATGATAATCCCCTCCCCCGGCCAGATAAACCATAGTCCCTATGACCACATTTTCTTCCACAACCACCCTGCTGGTATCAACGGCATGAATGATACAATGGGGACTGATCCCTACATGATCCCCGATAACAATATCCGAATTTTTGCAACCCAAAATAGTATGACGTCCCAACATACAAAAGTGGCCTATAGAAATACCCTTGTTGCTCTCTCCTTTGGCATCCAATACACAGCCGTCATCAAAGATGCATTGGTCATGAATTCGTATCTTTTGTGGATAACGAATGACCATATTCTTTCCCCAGACAATCCCTTTTCCGCAATCAGGTATCATTATGGGATAAAAAACCTTCCTACAAAGCAGACCCAAGGCCCCGGGAAGACCCGACATGAAATTAATAAGTAATTCATACTTCAGTAGATTCCAAAGGGAGGACCCGCCGATAACATAATCCTGATATAAAGAAAATAGACCTTTTTCGGTATAAAATTCTTGTACCTTTTTATATTTTCCCATAGTCGGCGATCATCATCCCTTAAATAAATAGCTTGTTACCCGTAGTTATTTTTGGTAAAGCTATTATAAAATCAACCAGATGTCAAGTTAAGAAGACGAGCAGAAGCTGTAAATGTGTAATATCTTCTATTTTTTAATCATTCTCACTCTCGGCATTATCTGTAAAATTTTACCGATTCAAATTCTCCCCTTTGATTCCGATCAGGCCATAGTGGGTTTAATGGGAAAGCACATCCTTAACGGGGCCCTTCCCTGGATCTATTACGGTGATTCTTACAGCGGGGCCCTTGAACCCCTTTTAGCTTCCTGGTCTTTTCTTTTTTTCGGAATAAGCCGGTGGAGTCTTCATCTGATTCCTTTGGTTTTTTCTATCCTTTTTATCGTTTCTATTTATCAACTGGGTCGAGAGCTTTTTGACCGGGAAGTCGGTCTCCTCAGTATGCTCTTGGCTGCAATCCCTTATTTTTCCATGGGTCTTTATTCGTCATTGGCTTACGGAGGATACATCGAAATCCTCTGGCTGGGCAATCTTATTTTATTGATTACCCACCGTCTGGCTATTCAAAAAGAACCTGTTTTTTTTATTCCCCTGTTCTTTTTGGGCCTCCTTTGGGGAATCTCTTGGTGGACCTACCCCATCAGCGTTGTCTATCTCATGACCAGTTTCTGCTTTCTTCTTTATTTTAAGACGGAATTAATCCGAAAAGGAAAAATCCTGACCATCGCCTCCGGATTCGTCCTGGGCAGTTTCCCCTTCTGGATATGGAATAGTCTGCATCGGTTCCCATTTTTAAACTTTAGCCGGTCTCAAGAAAACCCGGACTATTTTTTAAGAATCACTAAATTTTTTTACAGACTTATTGAGGTATTTAACCCCTCCGTGAAGGGAAAATTTTCTCTCATGGCTTATGGTATAGCCGCCCTCTTCCTGGTCAGCCTTCTTTTTTTGTTGATAGGAAAGAAATGGCGTCGAAGGGAATTTCCATCCGGTCATGGTCCCATCCTGCTGTTCATCTTTTTTGTGTCTTTTTGCTTTTTCTATATCGGATCACGGTTTAGTGAACAAAATGTCTTAAGATATTTCCTTCCCCTTTATTCTCTTATCCCTTTCACCCTGGCCCTTTTGGGTTGGGCCATAAAAGGGAGAAGTAAAACCCTTTTTATTGGTCTGATTGCCGTCCTCCTAATAATTATGAGTTACCATCAGTCTGCCTTGCTCTCTTATTTAAAACACCATTCGATCCGCTACCAGAAACAACTCGAGGTGGAGCATAGCCTTTTTGCTTTTTTAAACCAGAAAAAAATCGCTTCTGCCTATGCCCCTGAATATTGGAGCGCCGCCGAGTTGACCTTTAATGCCCGGGAGAATCCGGTGTTTAGTCTTCCTTTTAAAGATCGTTATCCCCTTTATACCTTACTGGCCGATGGTGTTTACGAACCGGCCTTTGTTCTGGAAGGAAAACATCGTCAAAGTTTTGAAGAGATGTTTAGGGCCATAGGTGGAACTTATAAAAAAGAGTTGTTTGCTCCTTATCAAAAAACAAAGGGCTATGTGGTTTACTATGATTTTAAACCTCCGGCATCGGAAAGTCTGGAGATCCTTCCTGATCGATGGAAAGTTAAAACTAATTTTAACTCAGGTTCTGCAGAACGGGGTTTTGACCGCAACATATCCTCCTGTTGGACATCTTCTTCTCCACAACAGCCTGGGATGTTTTATCAAATCGACCTAGGCGAAGTTTACAAAATAAATCGTCTCGTCTTGTTATGCAGCAAGGGGAGAGAATGGGATTTTCCTGCCCATTATCGAATAGAATTGTCCAGCAATGAGAGGGATTGGAAGGAAGTCGCTTCCGTCAAAAATCATTGGGCCTATCTATTTTGGTCCGGGGGCCGTCCCTTTTGGAAATTAAGGGATGGTCGAATGGAAAACAATTTCAATCCCCAAGAGGCCCGATTCATACGAATCACGATAACCGAGCCGAGTCTTCAAGTTTGGTCCGTTGGGGAAATATTTGTTTATCAAGCGGCCAAGCAGGTTAAATCAAATCCCGTTTCCGCAGAAGAAATCGTCTCTTTTTTGTCCAAGGAGAAGATAGAGTATGTTTACGCCGATATCGGCCTGTCGGCGCAAATTACCCGTCTCACCCAAGGAAAAATCAAATGCCTTCAAGAAGACTATGACATAACCCAGGGAGAGGACTATTCCATGTGGGGATATAATGGAGCCTTCCCTTACTTTAATCGGATGAAAAAAAAGGTGGATTTTTCCTTATGGCCGGCCTTTGTGGTAGCCCGAGAAAATAACCTTTCCTTTGTCCGGGCGATGAATAGGTTGAGGGCGACTTATTCAGTCAAAATGTTTGGGGATCAGATCATTTACTACGGCTTAGAAGTTTCAGGGCCCGCAAAAGAGCTCAGAAATGAGAGAGATTTAGGATCCTTTTATTGGACGGGCACCCATCTCTTATATAACCGTTAGTCAAGACAACCTGTCTCTGATCCGTTTTGTTTACGTACCGTTTTTTTTGGCCCCAATAAATATTGACAAATATACAAATTTATCTTTATAAGTTCTTCTATGGAAAGAGATATTCGTTTAGATGCCCTTAGGGGGCTCGTCTTGGCCTGGATGACCATCAATCATTTGAGTGGGCCTCTTCACGCCTATAGTTTCCAGACCCTTGGGTTTGTATCCTCTGCTGAAGGCTTTGTATTCATTTCAGGAATAGTTGCCGGGATGGTCTACGGTCGTATCGGTTTGACGCAAGGCATCCCCATTCTTCGAAGACGGGCCTTCCGCCGGGCCCTCGACATCTATTTGTTTCATATGGCCGCTTACCTTTTTGTCCTCATCCTGGAAATAACCATATCGAATAAGACCTATCACTCCTTTTATGTGTATATGAATCCCCTTCCCACTGAATCTCCGATACTCGCCTTGGGCTTGGGTGCGGTATTTCTCATGCAGCCGGCCTTGTTGGATATCCTGCCCATGTATTGTTTATTCTTACTGATAACACCATTCATCATTAATCTTTTTAAAAAGAAACATGGGTGTTGGGGGGTCCTGGCGGGCAGTTTTTTGATCTGGGCCCCGGCCACTTATAGTTCTTGGGACAACCTTCAAAGATATGGCGAACGGTTCCTTCCCCTTAACTTTGGATTTTTTGACCCCTTTGCCTGGCAATTTCTCTTTGTTGGAGGGCTATTCTTCGGTTTCCGGCGTTATACAGCCCAAAGCATCCCCATAAAAAAATCCTTGATTGCCATTTCGTTACTGATCTGTATTGGGATCATACTGTTTCGTTATGAGATTCTTCCATCCAATCTATTGGGGTTTGACATACTTTCTTTAACCATCCGGGAAACATTCGGGCCCTTGAGGGTGATCAATTTGGCTGCCATAGCTTACCTTATTACCTGTTTAGGGATACAATTTCCAAAATTCTTGATATGGCCCTGGTTTTCTTATCTCGGCCGGCATTCCCTTCAGGTCTTTACCTTTCACCTGGTACTGTTATATTCAATAATACCCTTATACAACAGCCTGATTATTCCCGCCGGTTGGGGCTGGATCATAGCTGCCGATATAGTTATTCTCAGTACCTTGACTATTCCTGCCTGGCTTCACGTCAAGTACCGTGAAATCAAGAACAGAAAAGGGTCATCTTCAAGTTAACGATTTGATATCTTAACTATATAATTTTTCTAAAATATTTTCTTGACCTTTTGGAAATGATGTTGTTTAATTGACAACACTTTCCTTGGTTCCCTTATCAAACTAAATTCATAGGAATGATCCTCAATGGATAAAATAGCTCTGTGGATGGTCTTTCTTCTGGTTCTTAGTGTTGGTGGTTGCAGCAGTTCCGGGTCCGGTACCACTCAAAGCGGAGGGGGTTCTACAAATGCCTCCTCATCCCAACAAAAGATTGTCTTTGCCGGTGGTTCCACGATCGCTCGCGGCGATTGGAGTTCCTATTTCGGAATCCCCATAGATAATCGGGGCGTGGGAGGTATGGAAAGTTGGCAGTTGGTAGATTCCATCGATGGATATGTCGCCTCCAAACCCAACAAGATATTTATTTCGATCGGGATGAACAATATTTTAAATCGGCATGAAGGGGTTTTAGTTAATAATATTTCCACCATCATCGACAAAATCAGGACCGCTTCTCCCGCTACCAAGATATACATTATGTCCATGCTTCCGGTGAAAGATACTTTTTCCTGTGCTCTTATAGAAATTTACAACAATCAGATTGAATCCTTATGTCACTCAAAAAATGTGACCTTTATTTCTGTTTACAGCTTATTTAAAACCTCAACTGGTATTAATGAGGCTTATTATCAGGCCGACAGCCTTCACTTGAATGCTGATGGATATCAGGTTTTGGCCAATGCCATACGATCCTATGTTTTATCTTGATGAGATGGGTCTTCACCAAGGTTTTCCTCGGGAAGCCTTTTCCTTAATTATTTCTTTCTTTATCCTTGACCTCTTTCCTTACCTATTCTTCCCGAACGTTGCATAAAAATGACATTTTTCCTAATGACCGATCAGGCGGCTTTTTTAAAAGCATCAAGAACCAAAAAAAATCCCCTTGGACCGAAGGTGGCCTCCTGATTTGGTTTTGGTTTGAAGTGCTGATCTCACAATAACCAAGAAGGACGCCGCCTTCAGGCAATTTTATTGCCGTTTTTACATTTCTTTTATGCAATCCGGACTTTTTCGAAATCAAATTTTCATCCCTTTATTAATCGTCTTGATTATAGCCACCTTTGCGGTTCTTATCGGTACCGTTCTGGGTGTTGGGCTCCCCATCAAAGATTTTGGCCCGCAGTTGATTTACCAGACCCATTTTACCAAGACCGCCAAATGGACCGGCCTGGTCTATCTTATTTTAGCGATGGGGTTGTATTGGCGGAAGAAGGAATGGTTTTCTCCGGAAAGGCATTTATTCCTGTCTTCGATTTGGTTCGTTTTTTTACCCTCTTTGGTTATTTACTTAGCCAATGGGCATTCCGGTTACGGGGGGGATGTCACCTTTAACAGTCTTCTCCCTTGGCGGATTATCCAGGGAGAGGGCCTTTATTTCTCCAAGGAATACGTGGCATCCAAGGGGAGTTGGGGACTCCTTGAGGTGGGTAATGCCTTTCTCCCCACTTTTCCTATGGGACCGGGGTTTTTCGGCCTGCCGACCGCCTTGATCCAATATCTTTGGTCTCCGGAGCCGATTCACAAACTAATTTCCTGGAATCAAAAAGTGACTGCTGTCTGGATAGCCGCTCTTTCGGCCGCCGTTATCTATCAGATAATTTTTCTTATCAGCCGCAAACTTTGGCTAAGCCTCCTTTTAACCGCTGCTTTTGCCTTAGGCACCACCCAAGTTACCGTATCGGCTGCAGTACTCTGGCAGCACGGTCCGGCGGTGCTTCTGCTCTGCCTGGGCCTTTTTTTCATGATCAAAGGCCAATTGCAAGATCCTTCGTTTTACCCCCTGGCAGCCCTGCCCCTGGCTTTCCTGCCCCTGATACGCACCCAAACGGTGTTATTCTATCTGGCAGGTTTGGCCTCGGTAGCAATCCTTCAGCCCAAAAAGATTTTACAGTTTTTATTGTGGTCCCTTCCAGGGGTAGGTCTGACCCTCTGGGTCAACCTGGGACTTTATCATTCCCTCCTGGGGGGTTACGGCTATCAGGCATCCGGAAATGATTTTGCGACCCCTTTACTCGAAGGAGTACTGGGTTCCCTTTTTTCCCCCAACCGAGGGCTTCTGGTCTTTTCTCCCTTTCTGATCCTGGGCATCATCGGATGGGGGATAGAATGGGTCAAGCGTTCAGTCGTAGCGATATCTTTCGGGCTGGCTGCTGTGCTCTTTTTCCTGGTCCATGCCAAATATGGGCACTGGCATGGGGGCTATTGTGTGGCTCCACGCTTTTCCAGCGAACTGGTCCCCATCCTGGTTTTTTTCAGCGTATACTGGTTTCTGGAGATTAGAAGGCCTTTGGCCCGTCTGGCCGGATGGACACTAGTCCTCATTTCCATTGCCATCACCCTTCCCGGCTTTTTTTTCATGCTCGAGCAGGGACAATGGAATGTCTTTCCCGATGTGGATTATTACCGTAATGAAAGAGTCTGGGATTATCGTGACTGGCTGCCGATTCACTATAGGCACTACCTTGGTCTGGTGCATTTTAAAGAAACCCCTGCCTATCCCTTTGTGATTATCGGTTCCCCTGAACCCTTAAAATCAAAGGTGCACCATTACCGGGTAAAAGTGAACTTGGAGAAAACGCCTTTAGAGGTCGTCAAGTTGACCAATATCCCTTTAAAAAAAGGCGATTATCAGATCGTGTTCAAAGGAGATGCTGAAAATTCGACTGAGGCAATTGCCGATTTCATCATTGGATTCATCGGCCATAAAATTGAAGAAAGGTCCCTTCCGATCGAAAGAAAACCTTCCTTTGCCCTAAGCCATACTATTAAGGTCGAAAAACCAGTTTCGGTTGATGTCCGCCTGAAGGTCTCCGGCCAGGGGACCCTTATTTTAGATACCGTTCAGATCATTCCTGTGGATTAAACTTCCCCAGAAGCACTTTCATCAGCATTAAAAGGAGATTCCAGTTTCCCTTAATATGACTTATTTTAGTAGGTATTTGACCCTGCCCGGGATATCGCCTGACCACAGGAATTTCTTTTACCCGGTGCCCGGTAAGCGGGGCTCGAACCGACAGATAAAATAAAAGTTCATACCCAATAAAAACATCTCGGAAAGGTTGAACCTCCGGATTGAGTAAAAGAAAACGGCTATGGCCTCGATAAGCGTTGGTGGTATCGGTGTATCGAAACCCGGCCGCTAAACTGATCAGGGGGGCATGAATCCACTTGATAGCCAGATGACGGACCCAGGGGGTGTTGATGGCTTGGCCGCCGGGCATATAACGGGAGCCTTGAACGAAATCGTATCCGGCCGTAAGCTCTCGAATAAAATCCGGGATGGCCTCCAGCCCGTCTTTCTGATTTCCGTCAATGGTTATCACTCCTTGGTAACCTTGAGTTAAGGCATAGGCGAATCCCATACGCAATTGAGCACTCAATCGCCCGGGTCCGGTTTTGACCAACAAGGTGCGGACTCCCTGCACCTTTAAATAGTCTGGATCTACTGAACCGTCTGTACTTCCTCCATCGAGAATCAGAATGTCCGCTTGGTCGGTGATCTGCTTTTCTCTCATCTCGGCCAGTTGATTTCTTAGTCGCTCTCCTTCATTGATAACCGGGATGCAAACGGCATAAGGTGTGCGACGCGGACCTAATTCAAATATCTCAGCAGAGGGGATTTGCCAGGATTTATTCATTGCAAGGTCGTCCTGCAAAGGTTTAATATCCTTATGGTCGGATGAAAAAGTATAGGGCACTAGGAAGCCAATCCAAATTTATTAAAGAGTTTAAGGGTGTTACACATGACATTGGTTTTTAATCAGGACTATACTGGTTTTCTTGTTGATATTTCAACCAAAAAATAAGGTTTCCCTTATCTTTTTTCTCTTGATCTAATTAGAGTCTCCTTTTATATTCTTGACATATCACATAGAAAATTGAGACGTTAAATAAGGGATTAATGCCGAAAGGGGAATCTTATGAAGGTCTTGGTAACAGGCGGATGTGGTTTTTTAGGGTCCCACGTCTGTGAATTTTATCGTCAAAAGGGCTGGGAAGTGATCGCCTATGACAATATGACCAAACACGAAATGCAAAGGACGGGTTTTGCCGCCGAAGCAGCCAGAAACTATAATTGGGATTATTTGAAAAAATTAGGAGTTAAGCTGGTCAAGGCCGATGTGAGAAATTTTGAAGAATTGCTTGATCAGGCGCATCGTTGTGACTATATCATCCATACGGCTGCTCAGCCGGCCATGACCATCTCTTGGGAAGACCCTCGATTAGACATCACCACCAATGTGTTGGGAACTTTTAACGTCCTGGAAACGGCCAGGACCCTTAAAATTCCTGTCGCCTGTTGTGCCACCGTTCATGTTTATGGAAATAAAATCAATGAAGAACTGAAAGAGGGAGATAAAAAATACCTCAGGACGCCGGAAGGAATAGATGAAAACTATCCAATCCTGGGAGGAACGATCACCCCTCTTCATGCCTCAAAAGCCGCCGGAGATATTTATCTGAGAGTCTACCATGACACTTACGGACTCAAGGCAGCCAGTTTTAGATTAACCGGAATTTATGGAACAAGGCAATTTGGCGGAGAAGATCACGGTTGGGTTGCTAATTTTGCAATTCGCAGCCTTTTGGGCTGGCCGATAACCATTTTTGGCACCGGAAAGCAGGTCAGGGATATCATCTATGCCACCGATGTTTGTGAAGCCTTTGATGCCTTCTTCCGGACTCAACGGCCGGGGATTTATAATATCGGTGGCGGCACCCAGACCGCCATTTCGCTCCTGGAGTGTATTGATGTATTAAAGGAAATTAATGGGAGGGCGCCTGAAGTCCTTTTTTCCCCGGATCGCCTCGGAGACCTCAGATACTTTATTTGTGATATCACCAAGGCCAATAGAGATCTGAATTGGTTTCCTAAAGTTATGCCCAAAGAGGGCATAGGAAAATTAATAGACTGGATTAAACAAAACATCGATATTTTAAAAAATTAGTTCGGAGGAATCCATGAAAGCATTAATCCTGGCCGGGGGAAGGGGTAAGAGATTGGACGAACGTTCGATCGAAACCAACAAATGCATGATCCCCATCAAGGGGCAGCCGGTAATCGAATATAGCCTGAACTGTGCGACCCATACCGCCGGCATCGATGATATCATCATCGTGGTCGGTTATCGGGCCGAGGAAATCATAAATACCTATGGGACGAGATATAAAAATAAAAAGATAAAATACGTTATTCAATGGGAACGAAAAGGTCTGGTCCATGCCATAGAATGCGCCAAAGAAGCGATCGACGGTGAAGATTTTATGCTGCTGCTGGGCGATGAAGTTTTGGTCAATCCCAGGCACCAGGCCATGCTGGATGAATTCCAAAAGAATGATTTTTTTATTATCTGCGGGGTATTAACCGTTGAAGACCAGGATTTGATCAAAAGGACTTATACCCTGATCCATGATGCTAATCATACCATTTATCGCTTGGTTGAAAAACCCCGCCACCCTTTCAATAAATTTATGGGCACCGGCGATTGCGTTTTTAGAAACAGTATATTCAATTATATTGATTTAACCCCCATACACCATGAGAGGCAGGAAAAAGAATTGCCTGACCTGATTCAATGTGCCATCGATGATGGGAAGACCGTAAAATCCTTTATTATCTGCGACCGATATTCCAATATCAATTCAGAAGATGACATTCAACGGGCAGAGAGTATTTTTTAAAAATAATAGGTAGTTACAAAGATCTCCAATGTCATTCCGACGAAAGCCGGAATCCAGTTTTTTCATTCTGTTTAGGATCCGGCCGGAAGTAAACCCCTTAGGTGGCAAGGGTGGGGAGACTGAATTCATTGTTTTTACATGAGACTCAAAAGCTTCAGATTCTATCCCCAAATTCCCAATCTATATTGAATCGACATTTTGAAATACTTTAAGGAACAAATTTGGCTTTAAAACACAGTATTGCATCAAACAGGATAATCGGAAGACCGATACCCTCAACCTATTTCTATTTGTTAGGTGCCCTGTTTTTTTTCTCCTTTTACTTGGCTATCTGGCCACTGGTCTGGCATTTAATCATCTTTCCCCATGCACGACCGGATAAGCACCAGCTTCGGGTGGAGTCTTATGCCCCCCATAGAGTTGATAATACCTTCCTGTTTTTGGACAAACCGGACTCCACTCTTACCGCCTATGCCGTCTGGCAGGTCCCCAAGGAAGGTTTCTACCACATAAGGTTATCTTGTGATGATAATGGTAAGGTCTTAATCGATAACCGCCCGGTTATCACTCTGATAGGTATCAGCCCCCGTAATATTGGAGAGACCAAAACATGGTTAACCCCCGGCCCACATTTTTTGGAATTACGTCTTAATAATATCCTTGGGGAAGGGTGGCTTAAGATTGAAGTGGCCGGTCCTGGCCAGGATGGCTATGATAACTTAAACAGTGAACAAATATCCTGGCTGGAACTTGGAAACATCGAAACATGGTTAGATTTGGTTTATTGGGGAAAATTTGTTGGACTTCTGGGGTTCCTGGGATGTTTACTGCTTTGGCTGCTGGTTTACATTCGTCGACGGTCAGGTAAGCAAATCCACAAACAGGATGTCCTGAAAATAAAGGACCTTGAAAAGCCTCTCCCAAGCTATTTTCTTTTATGGGTGGCTTTGTTTTTTTTCCTCTTTCATTTCGCTGTCTGGCCACTAGTCTGGCATTTGATATTCCTTCCTCACGCCCAGTCGGACAAACACCAGCTTCGAGTAGATTCTTATATTCCAAACAGGGTTATCGACACTTCTTTATTTTTGGACAAACCGAACTCTTCTCTATCGGCTTATGCCGTCTGGCAGGTCCCAAAAGGGGGCCTCTACCAATTAAAATTATCCTGCGATGACAATGGGAAAGTTTTAATAGACAGTCGTCCTGTTATCATTTTAAAAGGTGTCAACGCCAATAATTTGGGGGAGACCAAACAATGGTTGGCACCCGGCCCACATTTTTTGGAATTACGACTCAATAATGAGTTAGGTCAAGGATGGCTCAAAATAGAAGTGACAGAGCCAGGCCAGACTCATTATAGCCCCTTGAGTACAAATGAATTATCCTGCCTGGAACTCAGAAATATCGAGACCTGGTTAGGTGTGGTTTTTTGGGGAGAATACCTTTGTTTTCTGGGGTCGTTGGGGCTTGGCCTTCTGTGGTTAGTCCTATTTTATTTTCACCGATGGCGAGGGAAACTTTTACCTACCCGGTTGTGGAAGTGTTTTTTTCTGGCCATGGCCTTCTTCACCCTGGCCCTCAGTATCATTTTATATGCCAAGCAACCCCTTCCTCCCATCTGGGGTGACGGGCTTGGTATTTACTCCTATCTTCCCTCTTATCTCATTTACCATGACTTGTCCATGGAGAGCCTTTACTCTCCAACCCGGTTGTATGACTATCCTGCCAATGGCTTGGATTTTGACGAGGGGGAAGACTTTAGGCGTTATCCAGGGACGGGGCATTATATAATTGAAAAAGGGATAGGTCAAGCTGTCTTAATGCTGCCGTTTTTCCTTTTGGGACATCTGGTTGCACCCCTATTCGGATCTGCTATGGACGGATTTTCCATTGCCTATCAATTCGCCGCACTCGTAGCAGGTATCTTTTATATGCTTGGAGGAATGGTTATCCTTTTTAAGATCTTGATCCGACATTTTTCATCCAAAATAGTAATCCTTACCTTGCTTAGTCTTTTTCTCGGAACTAATTTACTTGCTTACGGATTACTTGGAAGTAGTATGACCCACATTTATTCCTTTTTCCTGATCTGTTTACTCCTCTATTTAACGCCCGCCTGGTACTCCGATCCCTCTCGAAGCAACACCCTGCGCTTAGGCCTTGTGGCCGGGTTGATTCCTTTGGTTAGAAATCCTGACCTTATCTTTCTCTCCTTCCTGCCTTTTTACGGAATCACCGGTTGGGATAGTCTGATGGAGAGGGCTCGTTTCTTGTGGCAGATAAAAAAGAAAGTTTTCCTTTTGCTGGTCGTGGCCTTTTTGGTCTTCTTTCCCCAAATGATTATCTGGAAAATAGCCACCAATCATTTTTTGGTCAAAACATATATGTATAACTTTGAACGGTTCTATTTCTTGTCCCCCCAGATCATCAAGGTCCTTTTCCACCCGCATCATGGGCTTTTTATCTGGTCGCCCATATTATTATTTTCTGTTTTAGGCCTCTGGAAAATGGAAGGCCTTTTCAAATTGTACCGCTTGCCCATCATAGTCTGTCTTTTACTCCATTTATACATTGCTTCCAGTTGGTATGTCTGGTGGTATAACTGGTCCTTCGGTCATAGGGCTTTTGTGGATGCCTTGGGTATGTTCGCCCTTCCCTTGGCCGCTTTTTTTGGAAGTTTACGAAGAACTATAGTCAAAAGATTTGTCATTTTTGTAAGCACTTTTTTTATTGCCTTGTCCTTCTATTCCTTTATCCAATTTTTCACAGGGGTACTTCCAGGAGAAATGAAACCTCCTATGACCTGGCAACAGTACAAGGCCACTCTCCTGGATACAGACGGGCTGGTCGAACTTTGGCAATGGCTCAAGAACCCCACAATAAATAATTATAGGTTGTCGAGATAATTCATGTTCGATTTTGAAATCAGGACTATTTTAAGGAATAAAAATGACCTTTGCTATGGTAAGGGATTAAATAAGATTATTGAAAAATGGATACCCACCAGTCATTATTGTTTTTTGGGTTCGTTGTTTTTTTGGCTCTTTTATGTTGCTATCTGACCGTTGATCTGGCATGGGGTCATCCTTCCCCATGCTCAATGGGACAAGCGCCAACTGAGGGTAGAGTCTTATCTCCCAACAGGGTTATTGATACATCTCTCTTCTTGGATAAACCCCTTTCTTCCAGCTTACGCCTGTCGGGCTTAGATAGACTACTCGGATTCCCAGATTCATTTCTCTGAGGAAACCCCAGATCAGAATTTCGGGATTTCCTCGGATCACTGGACTGTTTAAGATAAGAGAATTAAATTACAAACGGTAATCAATTTGTAAAGTCCAGCCCGGGAAAGTCCCATTTTCTTCTGAAAACTCCCTTCATCCCCTTGCCTTCCCCCCTATTTTTCTCCTTGACCGCGTCTTTTTCTTTCTTTATAGTTTTTCCATCAAAAAGGAAAGTCTTATCAACTACTGGACTTCTCTACCGCAGACAAAGGCGGCGGTATGAACCAAGTCGGCTTATCACTTATAAACTACCTTAACCTGTCTAATTTACCCAGCCATATCTTACAATACCGTTGAGCTGGTAGAAAAGTTCTTTAATAGAAAGAAGATATGAAAAACAAAAATGCTAATGGGTTAAGAGGGATAGCAATTCTTAATGTTGCTGTTTCGCACTTTATTGCGGCATTTTTGCCAATGTTGTTACACAAAAATCACCCATCTATCTTTGCTGAAAACAATAATTCGAGCACATTATTTGAAATAATTTCATCACCCATTTTTAGCATACTCTACAACGGACACTTTGCTGTTTTAATATTTTTTGTTTTATCTGGTTATGTGCTAACTATTCCATATTTCAAAGACAGTGATGAATTGCTTATAAAAAAACGATTATGGGGTAGGTACATAAGACTCAATATCCCTATCGCTGCTGCAATCACTCTGTCCTATCTAGTCTATAAATTGGGTTTTTATTCAAATATCCCGGCATCTGAAATATCCGGTTCTATTAATTGGTTAAAAAAATTTTTCCCAGTCGGAATTTCTCTCTTAAGCACAATTATCGAGGCGGCTTACGGATCAATATTTTGGGGTGACGCCACATTGGTTCCACCTCTTTGGATATTAGGAATGTTTTTCATTGGATCAATTTATCTTTTGCTGTTTTATCTTTCCAAACCGCAGAAAAATACTTTATTAGTCTCCTTTGCTGCCTTCTTGTTATTATATGTAATACACAGAGCAGATTCCATTTACTTAATGGCTATATTTCTTGGGTCTTATTTGAACTCAATTACATTTGGGAAAAAATGGAATTGTTTTATATTTTTGGTCGGTTTTTATTTTGGAGCATTTCAGTTTAAGTGCTACATCTATGATTTCTTACCCTCAATACAAATATTGAACATCGAAATTTGGGATAAAAAAACTTTTTATAATACTGTAGGCGCCATATTTTTAAGTGCCGCAGTTATTAACGGATTTGGGAAAAAGATTTTCGAAAGCAGTATTTTTCAATTTTTAGGAGATATATCTTTCTCTCTTTATCTCATTCATTTTATAGTGCTGTGCTCATTGTCTTGCGCAATTTACATACGTCTACCCCAGACCAACGTTGTTATTTTATTTAACTTTATTGCATATATCGTTTCCTGCTTTTTGATTTCTAAAATATTTCAAATATATGTCGACAAACCGGCAATAAATTTGTCGCACAAGTTATCCTCCTACATTTTCAAATAAGAGTGTTCAAGGCTGACGGTACATAAGTACATGCAGCTCCGCATGGCATGGGGAGTTTTCTCCTTCGGATAGTCATAAAATCGGCTGAGCGCTTCCCTTGATGTCCATTCTTGAAAGCTTGTTATTGAACTTCGCGAGGGTTAGACTATCGTTCTCTATCCACGACGCAATACTCCTCTATGGGGAAGGAGAATCTGCTCAAGAGACCTCTCCGGACTGGCACGGTAAGACTGGACCTCGTTCACGACCTCACGACTTAGCTCGTCAAGGTCGCAGAATGCTTCCTTGGTAAAACCTTTCTTGTAGGCAAGGCGAAGGTACTTCCGGAGGGTTTCCCGATCCATCCCAGTCGCCCTCGTGATCGCCATCATCTAATAACCGTTCTGAATCCTTCTCATTTCTTGCAAACGCCGTCACTTTTGCCCATCCTGTCATCAAAAGAGGGTGGTGGAATTCGGGAAATAGCTCTGTCAAAATGTAATTAAAGCCGTCCCTCACAGGCATTTCGTGTTCGGTATCCCCAAAATCCTGCGGAGGTATTTTCTCTACGATCGAAGGCTCCTTTTGGAACGCAGCCACTGTATCTGGGAATCTCTTAAAATTTATTATCAACATAGTATCCGAATAAAAAATCTGTTCCCGGGGCAACCATTTCTCCTGGAAGAGTCCAAGATCAAAAAGTAGAAGGACCAGTATGTCTAAATTTTGCAATACTACCCTTTCTTGTCCCCCTGTTAAAACAGTTAATGGTATGGTCAATCCTTATCTTTCCTGTTTCCTTCAGAAGATGCCCTCCGTCCCTTTCCCTTTCTTCTCGTTTTTCTCCTTGACCTAGTCTTTTTTTTATTTTATATTCTGCCATCAAAAAGCAACTTCTTATCTAATATTTTTGCCTTCTTTTGGGCGAATCACGAATATCACGGAGTTATATTCCAAGACCTAAAGTGATTTAAGCAACACAACTGGTTTAAACGCTTTCATAGAACAACTTGAATGACCTCAAAACCTTTTCCCTTAAACCTCCGCTACCAGCCTTTGGAAAAAATCTCAATCCCACGTCCTGTAGATCGGATAGAGTATATAAAAAAACAGAGCGTAGGTTTGAAAGTCCTTGATTTGGGAGCTTATGACGAAACGATAATCAGACAAAACCAACACCCCTCTTGGCGTTGGCTTCATTTTGAGATTGCCAATGTTGCCCAAGAAGTACTTGGGGTTGACTCAAGCTCAGACCTTAAGATAAATGGGAGGCTGAAAACTCCTTTCGGAACGACAATTCTCTACGGAACGGTAGAAGATCTCACCGAGATTTTCTCTTGTTTTAAGCCGGACCTAATAGTAGCCGGTGAACTGGTGGAACATACGCCCAATACGATTGAATGGATTGTCCGTTTAAGTCAACTTGCTCCCGGAACCCGATTTATCGCCACTACCCCCAACGCTACTTCCCTAATTAATCTCTTATTGTCTGTTATCGGTCGAGAAAATTGCCATGAAGATCATCTGCACATTTATTCATACAAGACTTTGGTGACTCTGGCCAGGAAAGTAAATATGAATGCCATAAAGATAATACCGTATTATTACGATCCTCACTTATTCGTAGGCCGTTGGTCGAGTTGGCTGGTGCCCATTATTTATTCTGTTAACCGTTTATTTCTGATCCCACTTCAATATGTATTTCCCTTAACGGCTTTTGGACTTATTATTGATGGTTTTCTCAATCACTCAGTTTTAGAAGGTGCGTAAAGAACTCACTTGGATCGACCTATTCGGGGCCAAAGGCCCGGCTTTACGTCTGATTCACGGCTTCACCACCGAGATTTTAAAAATATCTCAACGGGTTAGCCGTTTGACTCTGACCTGGCCCATAGGGCTAGGGTTTCTATATCTCATTAAAAATTCACCTCACTCTTCTATGACCAGAGGCATACATGAATCGTCCTTCTCTTGGGTCTCGCCTAAGATTTTATTTCGGCCGTTATGAAAAACCAATAACTGAGATTTATCGTCGAATTTACATAAATCTGGATGCTTTCTCTAAAGAAGTGGGGTATAGGATAAAGGCCAATAAGATTCTTGAAGTAGGGTGTGGCGAAGGGCTACTGACCGAACGGTTACATAAGATTTACCCCACGGCCCTAATAATTGGTATTGATATATCCTCTCGTGTTGGGAGGCTATTTTCTAAAACTCCCCAGAATGTGTTTTTTCTTAATCGGACCGTTCAGTCAGTCGAACTTGAGTATAAAAGATTTTTTGATCTTATCATCATATGTGATGTTCTTCATCATGTCCCCACACAACACATCCCTTCCCTTCTCCAATCAGTCGGCCAAATGATGAAACCCGGAGGGAGTATCGTCATTAAAGAGTGGCAAAAAAAATGGAATCTAATTTATCTTCTTGGTTATTTCAGTGATCGATGGATTACTGGGGACCAGGTTTGCTACCTACGAAAAGCTGATTGGGAAAAATTATTAGGCGATATTTTTGGCCAAAGCGCGATAAGAGAAGAATTTTCTGTCCCTCCATGGTCCAATAATATTACCTTTCAAATCAGACCTGAATGACATGGACTTTAAGGTTTCCTTTTTCCTCCTTGACGCAGTCTTTTTTTTATTTTATACTCTCCCATCAAAAAGCAACTTTTTATCTAATCGTAGACTTGACCAAGCTCAACCGAATCGCGACGCGGTTGGGGTTCCCGCCCAGCCGATCATTCTCCTTCCCGCTTCCGCGCTGTGCCGGTTGGCTGTTCCCCTTCAACGAATTCGTGGTCGTTAGCACAAAAGAGGCGCAGGTGGCATACAACGCTCCGGAGGAAAGCGCGGGCTGAGCGACAAACATGAACAAGCAGACATACCACGAGCAACCAAAAACCACACCGCTTGTCAGTGCCATCGTCGTTAACTGGAATGGCGGAGCGATGCTGTGCGAAGCACTCGGCTCGCTCTTCGCGCAGACGTGGCCGGCCCTCGAGGTCATACTCGTAGACAACGGCTCCACAGACGGTTCCGTCGAACAGGCGATCGAGTGCTTCGGAAATCGTCTCGTGGTCGTCCGGAATGCCAGGAACCTCGGTTTTGCAGTCGGCAACAACGTCGGGTTCCGAGTTGCAAAAGGGGAATGGATATTCCTGCTGAACTCCGACGCGATCTGTGATCCGGAGGTCATCGCGGAACTGATGGCTTTTGCCGCTGACAAGCCGGACGTCGGCCAGCTCGCCTGCCGAGTGGTACAAGCGGACCAGCCGAACTTCTTCGATTCCGTTGGCCTTCTTGTATACCCCGACGGCGTCTGTCGTTCACGCGGGTGGGAGGAGAAGGACTGGGGACAATACGATCGCGCTGAGGAGGTCCTCGCGCCCCATGGTTGCGCCTGCGCCCTGCGGAAGTCGATGATTGAACAGATCGGCCCCTTTGACGAGGATTTCTTCTGTTACCTGGAGGACCTGGACCTAGGCGTGCGCGGCCAGCTCGCCGGATGGAAATGCTGGTACGTGCCGACAACGCGCGTGCGCCACAAGAAGTCAGCGACCGCCGGCAACTACTCCGTCTTCAAAGCCTTCCACATCGAGCGCAATCGCCTCTACTGTCTCTGGAAGTGGATGCCGCGATTTCTCGTCTTCACCTCGCCGCTCTTCACCATGAACCGCTACGCGATGCAGGTATATGCAACCTACACGCACCAGGGGCTGTCGTCGGACTTCGTAAAGGAATACTCCGTGATGCGGCTCTTTGTGCTTCTTATTCAGGTGCGCCTCGCCGCCTTGTGGCGCCTGCCGCGTATGCTCAAAAAGCGCCGACACATCCGCAGCATGAGGAGGATCAGTGTCCGTGAATGGTACGGGCTCATCTCGCGCTTCAAGCTGGATGCCATCGAACTGGCACTGAAGTTCTGAAATAGAGAAAAATGTCTTTTAGCCGCCGCAGAGGATTAAATAAGAATATCGGGAAAGGGATACCTGCCAGTCATTATTATTTGTTGGGTGCCCTGTTATTTTTCTTTTTCCACTTTGCTATCTGGCCACTGGTCTGGCATGGGGTCATCCTTCCCCACGCCCGACCGGACAAACACCAACTTCGGGTAGAGTCTTATGCCCCCCATAGAGTTGATAATACCTTTCTATTTTTAGACAAACCGGATTCCACTCTTACTGCCTATGCTGTCTGGCAGATCCCCAAGGAAGGTTTCTACAACATAAGGTTATCCTGCGATGATAATGGTAAGGTCCTAATCGATAACCGCCCGGTTATCACCCTGATAGGTATCAGCCCCCGTAATATTGGAGAGACCAAACAATGGCTGTTACCCGGTCCTCATTTCTTGGAATTACGTCTCAATAATATCCTTGGGGAAGGGTGGCTTAAAATCGAAATGGCCGGACCTGGCCAGGACAGCTATGAAAACTTAAAAAGGGAACAAATATCATGGCTGGAACTTGGAAACATCGAAACCTGGTTGGATATAGTTTTCTGGGGGAAATCCTTTTCCCTTTTGGGGTTTTTAGGGTTCATCCTGCTTGGGGTACGATTTTATTTTCACCGGTGGATAAGGATATTTCTCTTAAAAAAAGATGCTGAGAAAACGGGGGTTGCAGAAAAACCCATTCCCAGTTATTTTCTTTTATGGATAAGTTTGTTCTTTTTTCTTTTTCACTTTGCCATCTGGCCATTGATCTGGCATTTAGTCATCCTTCCCCACACCCGACCGGAAAAGCACCAACTTAAAATAGAGTCTTATTCTCCACACCGGGTGGTCAACACAACTCTATTTCTCGACAATCCCGATTCCTCTCTTTCGGCCTATGCCGTCTGGCAGGTCCCCAAGAATGGGCTCTACCAAATAAAATTATCCTGCGGAGGTAGCGGAAAAATATTGATCGATAGCCGACCAGTCATTACTATGAAAGGCATCCATTCCTTTAATGTCGAGGAGGCTAAAACATGGTTGGCTCCTGGACCGCATTTTTTGGAATTACGGCTTACAAACAACATCGAAAAGGGATGGCTCAGGATAGAAGTAGCCGAACCAGGCCAGACAAATTATAGCCCCTTAAATAGTAATGAATTATCCTTTCTGGAATTCGGAAATATTGGAAATTGGTTAGGTGCAGTTTTTTGGGGTGAATACCTTTGTTTTTTAGGATTCCTGGTGCTTGGTTTATTATGGTTGGGTTTGTTTTATTTTCGCCGATGGGTAGGAAGGATTTTCCCTACCCTGGGATGGGGGGATTTTTTTTTAATACTGACCTTGTTTACCTTGATCCTGAGCATAATTTTCTATACCAAACACCCCATACCCCCAATCTATGGAGACGGGATAGGTTATTACTCATACTTGCCATCATATTTAATTTATCATGATCCGACCATAGAGAGCATCTTTCAACCGGTAAGCCTCTATGATTATCATTGCGGGGGAGAATTTGAACGCTACCCGACTACCGGTAAATACTTAGTATGGTTTCCTATAGGTACAGCCGTCTTGATGCTGCCATTTTTCCTTATAGGTCACATAGTTGCACCTCTTTTGGGATCTGCACCCGATGGCTTTTCTATTGTCTACCAGTTCGCAATAATTGCGGCGGCTATTTTTTATATGCTTTTTGGGTTGATTCTCATTTTTAAGATCTTGATCCGACATTTTTCATCCAAAATAGTTACCGTTACATTGCTTAGTCTTTTTCTCGGAACTAATTTACTTGCTTACGGATCACTTGGAAGCAGCATGAGCCACATCTATTCTTTTTTTCTGGTCTGTTTGCTTTTATACATAGTGTCCCGCTGGTACGCCGATCCCTCTCGAGGTAACACCTTCTTGGTAGGTACGGCAGCCGGTTTGATCTTTCTAGTTCGGAACCCCAATGCCTTATTCCTTCTGTTCATACCTCTCTATGGAATAATCAGCCGGGACACCTTGAGAGAAAGGTTTGGCTTTTTGTGGCAGAAGAAAAAGAAGGTGTTTTTTATGCTTTCCTGGGCCATTTTACTCTTCTCGCCTCAGGTCGTAATTTTGTGGATAACCACCAATCAACTTCTATTTAATCCTTATAAAATCTTTGGTGGAAGGTTCTATTTTCTTTCCCCCCATATAGTTAAGGTCCTATTCAGTCCCTATCACGGACTTTTTATTTGGTCGCCAATACTGATTTTTTCTGTTTTGGGCCTTTGGAAAATGGAAGGTCCTTTAAAATTGTACCGCCTGCCTATTATAGTCTGCCTCTTGCTCCATTTATACCTGGTATCCTGTTGGGCTGACTATTTCTTTGGATCGTCTTTTGGACACAGGGCCTTTGTGGATGCTTTGGGTATGTTCGCCCTGCCCTTGGCTGCTTTTTGGGGTAATTTAAGAACAACTATAATCAAAAGAGGCGTCATTATTATCAGCACCTTTTTTATCGCTTTAACCTTCTATTGCTTTATCCAATGCTTTCAAGGGGGTCCTTCACCGATGACTTGGCCGCAGTACAAAACCACCTTGCTTAATCCGGATGGGTTTATCGAACTTTGGCAATGGATGAATAATCCGCAGTTTAATAATTATAGATTATTAAAATAAAAGATAATATTTTTAAGAATATTATTTAAAAGCATCCTTGATGAAATTGTTAAACGTCTCCTTAACCGTCACTCCCGCCACATTTTTACAAGGGTAAACCCCTGCGAGAGTCCATAACATATTAAAAAAACTGGATTCCCGTTTTCACGGGAATGACGAGAATGGGCTTTCGATGATTTTTACTAAGCCATCCCCCCTATTTTCCTACTTATTTTACATTGACAGCCCAACGGCCTTATTCTAAAGTAAGGCTTATCCTAATGAAATACTTTTATCAGCGATGAAACCATGATTTCGATTAAAGGTAGCCGCGAGAGAAAAACAGGAGTTAGGATAGTTTACTCTATTCTTTTCTTATCTGTTTTTATTTTGATATATAGTTTTTTATGGCCGGCCTTTTGGAATTTTGTGATTTTTCCAAAGGCCTCCTCTGATTCCCATGGACTGCGCATCGAACTTTTTAAAAAAGGCTTTTTATTCAATTCCCCTGCAGGGACCAGAGATTCAGTAGAATCTTATTTGACCCTGGACAGGGCTGAACACTCAGCCTTGGCTTTTGCCGTTTGGGAGGTCCCGGTTTCCGGAAGCTATCGATTACTGCTGGAGTCTGATTCGACCTGCGCTCTAAATCTGGATGGAGAAACAGTTTTAAAGATCCAAGGTTTTTATCCTCAAAATGGCGATGGAATCATCAGCTATCTTAAAAAAGGACCGCACCTTCTTTTGTTCAATTTTTACAGCGGGCTCAACAAAGGTTGGGTTGACTTTAAAATCCAGCCACCGGGTGAGACAGCCCTTTCACGAATAAGTCAACAGGATCTGCACTATATAAAACTTAATAACTTTCCCGAGTGGTGGAATTTTATTCTGTTTTTCAAAGGGGCCTTAATTGTCGGGCTGGGCCTTATTCTGTTATTTTTCTGGTGGCCCGAATTATCAACCCTCTTTCGATCGAGATCCCTTTTGGCCTGGCTTCTGAAGAGAAATCCCCTGATCTGGGTGTTTCTCGGCTTGCTGATGTCATCCCTTGTCCTGGGCATCTGGTCCTTCTCTTGGAATTATTTTTTGCACACCGAGGCCAATGTCAAAAACTCCGGAATGCAGGTGGATCTTTTTGCAGGCAAGGAAATGATTGGGAATCCCATTCAGTCCTTTTCCCAATCCTCCTCCAAATTAATCTTAGAATCTCCCCAGTCTTCCCTTCGGGCCTATGCTGTCTGGCAAGTGCCCCAGGACGGTCAGTACCAATTGACCTTGAGCTGTTATGACTACGGTAGTCTTACTATAGACAATCAGCTTGTGATTGTTTTCCCGGAAAGGGCCATTAACCGGACTGAAACTGTTCCTTTTTATTTAACCGGGGGCCCTCATTTTTTACTATTGCGCCTGACCAATTTTGTTAATCCGGGAACTATGAATCTTATGGTGACCAAACCTGGTTCCCAAGAGGCTCTCCCGTTAACCAGTCAAGAAATACACAGTGGACCTATAAAAAATCTTGAATTAATCCTCAAGTTAGTCCTTGCTGGAAAGTATCTTGGTTTAATAGGTCTTTCCCTGGCCCTGATTCTGCTGGTCGTCAGATTGGGAAATTGGGGTGCGCGATTGTCAAACTTCATGGAACAGGCCCCCCTTTCCTTTTATGCAGCGGGATTTTCTTTGATACTGGCCGTATCCCTGGTCCTCCGTATATTTTTTTTAGTGGATATGAACTATCCCGCCCTTGGCGCTAAATGGACGGCCCTATGGGGTTTGGTATTTTCTTTTGGAGCCCTTTGGGGGGTATTTTCAACATCTATTGCCCAAGAAATGAATAACGGAATCCCCAAAGGAACTGATAGAACTCAGGGGATAGAATTGATCGGTTTGATGGCCATCATGTCTGTGGCCGTAATACTAAGGGTATTATTTCTCCAAAATATGGAATTGAAAACCGACGAAAAACAGATGATTCATATGGCCGTAAACCTTGCCCGGGATCATATCCCCTATATGGTAGGAAACCTAACCTCTCATGGCAACCGTAACCCGCCGGGTTTACTTTATCTTTTATCTATACCGGCCTTTATTTCCCGTCATCCGATACACATTACCTTCCTCATAGCACTCATAAATATCCTGGCCATCTTTATCACCTATCGCCTGGTTCGTCATTTATTGGGATGGAGGGCGGCGGCAGTAGCCGCCCTCCTCTTTGCTTGTTCCCCTTGGGCGATTCGTTGTTCGATGAAGGTATGGCCTTGCAACTGTGTGGCTTTTTTCTCCATCAGCCTTTGTTATTTACTCCGAACCTGGTATGAAAAAGGAGGTTGGTGGCGTGGTTTTCTGGTCGGGATAACCGCAAGTATGCTGGCACAATTGCATTTTAGCAGTATTTTATTATTGATCGGTATCATTACCTTTTCATTAACCATGTTCCCCAAAATACCCTGGAGAAGACTACCCGTAGTCTTATTAGCCTTTGTTTTATTATGGCTTCCTTATGTATATTACCAAGCCAAACACGGGCCGGATTCCGGTCATATTATCCAAAGGTATTTAAAGGAATTTCCCGGCGGGAATCTGGATACTTTGAGAAATGTTTACTGGGAGGTGGGAGGGTTTTTCCTGGACAGCGATGAGGCCATCGGAGATTTGGGCAAAGAATTCAGGGCCTCGGTCTGGAAGCCGATCTATGGTTCTTTTTATGTTTGGGTGGCTCTGGTCCTTTTCGGCCTGTTCGTTTTCGAATTCCGGTCCATATCGAATCATCCCCCGCCCAGCGAAGGGACGGTTGATTGGTTGAAGCTCTATATCTGGGCGGTTATCTTTGCCTTGACCGCAGAAATCATGATGAACGTTCGTGCCGATATGTCTTACGTGGAATTCGTCTTTCCCTGGCCTTTTGTTCTGATCGGTTTGGGGGTTCATCACCTGGGGAAAAAACGGCCTTCCAAGAGATTAGGAAGGAGGTTGCTTTACTTGCCTTTCATTATCGTCTTACTGATTTCAGTTGCGGGGTCGGCTTATTTTTGGACCTGGCAAGATCTGTTGGGTCGCACGGGCGGTGGAGGTGAGTATGGTTTGGTCTTCTATCGACAAGAAGCGGCTGAAGTCAATTATATCCAGACCCACAGACCAATACCTGACCCGTTGTTCGGACCGGAGACCATATTTTCATGGTGATATTCGACTTGCCCATTATAACTTATATAGGCCTGAACGCCGGGACCTATTATCGATAGCTTAATGAAGGGTCCTCATTGATTTTGTTTGAAGACCAAGGCAGGCATTAGAATCAAACGAGAGAAGAAAAGCCGTTCCATGACTTTAAAAGTTAATTCACACCGTTCCATGCTCCTCTTCAGCTTAATTGCTCTGGTGATAATACATTTTCTTATTCGCTGGATTATGGCCCGATCCCCTTTACTGGCCGAGGTTTTTTACGACGAGGCCGTTACCGGAGAAATGGGTTTGCACATTCTGAAAGGAGAACCCCAACTCTTTTTCTGGGGCCAGCCTTATATGGGAGCCTTGGAGGCCTATTTAGCGGGTTTCCTTTTTCACCTCTTTGGACCGACTACTTTTATCCTTCGCTTAACCGACATCTTGGTTTGCACCTTCATGCTTTTTTTAGTCAACAGGCTTGGCACCTTGGTAGGTGGCTGGGCTGTGGGGCTTCTGGCTGCCATCTACTGGGCCTTGTCTCCCTTATATTTAAGTGAAGTGGGCTTGCTGGCCACCGGTGGGCATATAGAGGCCTGTGCCGCCGGGGCCTTCGTCTTATTTGGTATTTGCTGGTTGGCCTTTAAACCTTTGAAAAATCCAGTTACCCTGGCCTTCCTGATCGGTCTTATGGCCGGACTCGGATGGTGGTCCAGCCTGTTATCCGTCCCTTTTTTACTGGCCGGGGCCATCGGTTTATCTTTGGCCCGGCCTCGCCTGCTCCTCAACCGGATTCCTTGGATGGGGTTAGCCGGCTTTCTCATTGGGTCTTCACCTTTTTGGCTATGGCAATATTTGCATGATTTTTCCACGTTCGATTTTTTTGAAGGCCACGGGGTCGGCATCTTCAATCAACTCCCGAGCCGTATCTATACGGTTCTCCGTTTTTCCTTATTTCAATCCTTGCTCGGCGATTGGTGGGATGGTCACAGCGTCCTCCCTTCGGTCCCTTCTTTTCTGGCCTGGACCGTCTTCATCCTTATTTATGTTCCGGCTTTTTCCATTTCTTTAATTGCCATCTTTCAATGGCTCCGTAGGATCATTTCCCTCCGGAACCCTTTTCAGGGGCCCAAAGATCTGGTGTCAGCCACTTTTTGGATCATGGTCCTGGCTTTTTCCACCAGTGAACAAGGGGCCAATGGGTCTCTCCGTTATTCATTATCACTTTATGTGCCCTTTACTATCCTGGTTGCCATCTGGTTGAGTAAAATTTTTCAATTTCGTAAGGCCGCAGGCAGTTCGGTCCTGGTCGGTCTCCTGTGTTTCAACCTCTTCCTTCATTTTCTCTATCTGAATGAATTTAAAAACTGGCCCTACCGTCCGATAGACAACCTGATCCAAGCCTTAAAGGATCATGGAATCCGTTATGCTTATGCCGATAACCGGATCTCACAGGTCCTGACCTTTGAAAGCCAGGGGAAAATCATCTGCGCCGACTATTATGGGCGGCGCAATTATAATTATCTTCGGACGGTAGATGCCGCCCCCGCCAAAGAAATCGCCATAGTGACCCACCAGAGAGTGGGCGGTCCCTATCCGGAAACTATGGCTGTGGTACTCCGACTTCTTGGAGGATCCTATAAGCGAGAAGAGGTTGGTCCTTACGTTTTTTGGTATGATTTTAAAGAACCGGCCACTAATTTTAAACCGTTACCCCCTCTTGACTGGCGGATCACTGCCAGTCAGGAGCAAGATCAGGTAGAACTGATTAAAGACCGTGACCTATTGTCCGCCTGGAAAATTCTTAAACGGGCCGGGGACTATTTGTCCGTGGACCTGGGGAGGCCAAAACGACTGGCCAGGATATCTTTCCTTTCTGGTCCGTTTGAATCCGGTCTCCCTTCCGGATTCAAACTCGAAATATCCTTGGATCGAAAAAAATGGGAATTGATATCTGAAGTCTCGGCCAATGATATGCTGCCCGGTCTCAACTGGTACCAAGGACATCCAAGACTTGATCAGACTTCCAGGTTCCAAATTTCCTTTTCCCCTCGCCTGGCCCGATTTGTACGTCTGACTAACCTCACGACTCCGGAAGACCGGAATGAATCGTGGACCATAGCGGAGCTATTCATCTACGAAGCCTCCGAAACCCCAATCAGACCATCCGGGAAGGCCCTGGAGGCTTATCATCAGGCCCAGCGTGCCCTGGATCATTGGATGGACGACCCGACCGGTCCCCATCATCTCTTTCCTGGCGCTAACTTAGAGACTCGGCGGAAGCAGGTCAATTGGCAAACGGTCATTCATTCCTCACAGCAGGCCATTCTGGAGGCACCGGATTGGGAAGACCCCCATCAGCTTTTCGGAGAAGCTGTGGATTGGGGAGAATTATGGAATAAAGGAGGGAAAAAAAAGAAAGGGAAGCCGATAAATTTTAATATCCTTTTCCCGGTAAAAGATCTTGATAAGATCTCAGCAACCCAGATTAGAGTCTTTTCAAATGTTAATAATTCCGAAGCCAGCCTGGCTATTGATGGAGAACCTTTCACTCGCTGGGGCAGTTCCAGAGGCCAGGAACCGGGGATGTTTTTTCAAATCGACCTAGAAGGCGACTTTTCGGTCGACGGTTTCTCTTTATTTTTCGGCAGTTCGCTAAATGACTACCCGCGCAATCTTAAAATAATGGGTTCCACCGACGGAGAGCATTGGCAGGACATCCAAGCCAGCTCTCATACCTATTATGCCTTGGCCGAGAACCAGATTTATAAAAAAACTTATTATTTCTTTTCTCCGGTTTCGATCCGTCACCTTAAATTGGTTCAATTGGGGAAAGATCCGGTCTATTGGTGGTCCATCTATGAATTGGAAGTCTACGAGAAAAAGTTGTAATCCGCCTTTAAAATAAAAGGTCTTGACATGATTGGCCCCTCCAAGTCTCAGAGGTTTTACCTGGTTCTTATCCTTTTAACCGATCTGGGGTTATTAATTCCGCCTCTTCGATTCATCGCTTCCCTGATGCTTATCGGCTTTTTGCCGGGTTATTTTCTGGTTGAACGATTGACCCTTTGGAAAAATCCTCTATTTGCAGCTGTGGGCTCTCTGGGTTTAAGCTTTCTCATTTCTCCATTGATAACCTTGCCGGGAAGCATTCTATTCCACAAAGTTTCCTCTCTTCTTATTGCCATATCCCTCAATCTTTTTTTATTGGGAATGACCTACTCGCTGAGGAGCAGGGAGCGCCAGGAATATCCGGAAAAAGATCATAGCCCATTTTTGCTCCCTTTACTGATCCTGGTTTGTAGTTGGGTTTTTATTTACGTGGATATTACTAAATTAGGCCCTTATACCGAGGACTGGTCTTTTTTGCTGGGCATTATTAAAGAACTCTCCCGATCGATGCCGCCGAAAAATCCGGAGGCTTCTTTTCTGCTTTTGAAACAACCCTGGGGGTTTTGGATCCCTTTTGCCCTGGTCCATCGATTAGGAGGGGTGTCGGCCTGGAAGGTAATGGAATTTCTACCGGTCCTTTTGAGCTTCACTTTTTTGGGACTGGTTTATATGATCCTTTTTCAGACGACTAAAAATAAAGAGGCCGGGTTATGGGCCATCGTCTTATTGGCCATTGGAAGGCACTCTGAATGGGTGATAAGGGGGTTTCAGGGCCTGGGGTGGACGCCGGACTATCATACCCATATGCCCTGGATGTTCATTCAATGCGTAACCGGCTACTCTTTCCTTTGGGGTTTTTATACCCTTCCCGGATTGTTACCTCCTTTGATGGCCTTTTTCTTTTTTATCCGCTACCAGCAGGAAAAACAAAAAAGAGACCTTTACCTTTCTCTCGGGGCCTGTTCGATCGGCCCTTTTTTCCATCCTGTTTATTATTTGGGCTTCTTAAGCGGATTTTCAATAATACTTTTCTTCCAGTGGCTAAGGAGAAAATGGGACCCCCGGCTTTTATTTTACTACCTTACTTTTCTCCCTTATTATTTGGCCTATTATTTAACCTTTCGACCGGCTCTTCCTAAGGATCCTTTCTATCAGTTTTTCTTAGGGAAAACCTATCTCCTAAAAGCCCTTGGGTATTATTTCGGACTGAACGGTATAGCCATCCCTTTTGCTTTGTTGGCCCTATTCATCTCCCACGAAGCCCGCATCTGGTTTCTTCCTTTTGCCTTAATTTTTTCAACCCTTTGCATTTTGGGTTGGAGTGGGGTTAATCATGGAACCTACTTTTTACTGCAGGATAGTTTATACTTATCTCTACTAAGTGCCATCGGTTTGAGTTATTTAAAAAAAATAAACAAGCCGGTTCGTACTTTTATTTACCTGTTAGTTTTAACGATCATTCTTCCCCCTTACCTGCACCAAATCTCTTTTAGTTTTAAAAACGGATGGGCAAGCAGTGGCCCGGGGGAACAGGAGATAGCCGGGGAATTTATCCGCTCTCATACAGACCCCAATAGCATCTTTGTTAGTCTGCCGGACTCGATATACTCAGTCAACAGCGTCGAAGGTTTGGGAGAACGAAAAGTAATGTTGGGTTTATTGACTCATCTGGACAGGTATGAACCCATAGCTTCTATCAAAGCCTGGGATCAAGAAGTAAAAACTTTCTTTTCCACCACAGACCCTAAAAAAAGGAAGGATTTCATCCGAAGATATCAGGTGAATTATATTTTTTTAGGCCCCGACGAAAACAATTATATGAGGGAATATCAAGTGGACGTCGATCAATTTAAAAAAGCCTATTTCACTGTTTATAAAAATCAAGGAATGGAAATTTTAAAGACGGATCTCAAATCTGAATTATGAAAAATAGTTTTCCCGCAAACAAGAAAAAATGGGTTTTCATACTCATAGTCATTCCCTTGGTCTTTTGGTCTCTATCTAAAGCGGTCCCCCTGATGGTTTCCGGTTTAAACTGGATGTCTTATCGATATCTTTCCAAAAGCGGTTTGGGGAAAGGGGGCATCTTAACTGTTTTATACCAGGGATCGAATGATCGTAAAACTATTTCTGATATAAAATTACCTTTATCACGAAAATCAGATCGCCGCTTTGACCATGAACGATTTCAGTTACAAATGGTTGGTCTCATCAAAGTGGAGAAGTCAGGCACCTTTTGGATTGGAACTGAATCAGATGATGGATCCTGGATTTGGCTTGACGGGAAAAAGATTTTAAATAACGGTGGACTCCATTCCCGCAAAGAGATGAAAAGTTTTGTTTATTTAAAAGAAGGTGTCCATGCGCTCGACATAGAGTTTGAAAATCTTCTGGGCGAAGCATATTTAGACCTTTTTTGGATCCCGCCAAATGGCAGTCGGGAACCGATTCCCTTTAAGTCGCACCCTATGGGCCGAATGATCCCCGGCTTCTATTGGGTATCCCGTTTTTTTTTCAAAATTGCCCAATATTGGGTTTTTTTCCTTGTTCCCTTTCTGTTATATAAGGTATTATTTCCCACCAAACAAAATAAAGAAAACAATTTTTGTCGAGGTTGATATTGCCGATGCGTATCTTGAAATCCAACCTATTAACCGACGGCAAACTCTTCAATGACGGACGTCCTGTGGATCTTATCCGGATCGAATCAGAAGATGATTTTGATACGATTTTAAATAACATTATCAGTTCCAATTATTATGATAGCTCCTATTTCAGCCAACATATTAATTATCAGGAGGGAAAGGTAAAGTTTGATGCCTTCTATCTTTCTTCTATCATAAAATTCTTAAAACCAAAATCGGTCTTGGAGTTGGGCTGTGGCCGAGGGGACATCCTTTTCCTAATAGACCTTGACCATAAGGTAGGGGTGCAGGGGATCGAGTTTAGTCACGACATCTTTAAAAAAGTATGGCCTATCCTTTGGGGTAAGGTGGATTATGGTGATGCTCTCGACGTCTGTAATGAATATAAAAAGAAGGGGGTAAGATACGATACCGTTTGTGCCTTTGATCTATGGGAACATATCCATCCCAAGAAACTCCATAACTATATCGATTCCGTAGTTGCCCTGGCCCAAAAAGATACCTTATTTTTTTTTAATATCCCTGCTGTTGGAGAAGACAAGGTTTTTGGGGAGGTCTTCCCTTTGGAATTGGAAGAGAATCGGGAAAAATTTAACCAAAGGTTACCTTTTGATTACCTGAATGCCGAGTCCATTGACCCGGCCATACCGGCCAACGGTCATCTTATTTGGGCCCCAACGGAATGGTGGCAAAAACAATTTGAACTGCATGGACTGGTCAGGGCTATGGCGTTGGAAAGAAATATTCACCAATATTTCGACGAGCATCTCTTCTATGCCAGAAAGAGTTTTTATATCTTTTATCTGGATTCAACGAAGGGCCGACGTCGGGTAAACCGACTTTTAAAAAACAGCTTGACCTTGTTTAAAAAATGGAAAATATTAGTTAACCAACAGGAATTCGTTAGACGATTCGAAAACGACCAAAGGAGATCTTTTATAGATCGAAATGAACTTAAATCGACAATTAATCACGCAGAATTTTATATGATCTTGGACATGAAGAAACATATTGAACGTTGGACTTGGAAACCTCTTCAGCAAAAAAAAATGGGGCGTCTGGTTCGGCCATTGTTGTCCCGGATAGAGAAGCGGGCTTATGACTACCTCGACGACTACGTCAGAAAATATAAGAACCGGCATTATCTGGTTTGATAGGTATTGCGAAAAAGTGCAGATGGCGCGGAACAAGTCATTTTTCAGAAAAAATAAAAAGTACTTTTTAATCCTATTCGTTCTTTCTATTTTAGCCGTCATAACCGTTCATTTTGGTCCTCGTTATGTATATCGTTTTGGGGGTTATCTTTGGCTTAAGAAATTTGACAGTAATTTTACCGAGGAGCAAATAAAAACTATCCAAAAAGACATTCAGGGACTTAAAGCCAAAATCGTCTGGTCATCCAGCCGGACAGGCAATCATGAAATTTTTTTAATGACCCTTCCGGATCTTAAGATGGTTCAATTGACCCATAATCCCCATGTGAATACCTACCCTCGTTTTTCTCCCGATGGAGAAAAGATTGCCTTCTGCCGCAGCCAACCGCGCTGGATATCGCAACGGAACCTTGAGCTTTGGGATGTTTATCTTTTATCCTTGGGCAAGAATGAAGAGACTTTATTAGCTAAAAATGCCTTTACGCCTCAATGGATAACCAATAACCTCCTCAGCTTTGTCAGAAAAAATAAATTAATGACCAAAAACCTGGAAACGGGGGAAGAGAAAGTGATCTTAGACGGAGACCAAGATTCGGTTTCGAGTCAGATGACCACGCCTGAATTTTTACGCCAGGACCCCAACTTTTTGGCGATTACCTTTCGAGGGAAAATGGATGGGGTATTTATTTGGAATAAAGTAAAAGGCACTTTTTTAAAAATCGGCTCCGGATGCCAGATCATCTGGGTTCCTTCGGGTCAGGAAGTGGTATGGGTGAACAATGGCGGTAACGGCGGAACTCAGCTTCTTAAATCTTCAATAACTCATGTCCAACAAAACCTCTTTATGGATCTACCCGGGCGATATAGTCATGAATATTTTCCCCGCCTTTCTGCCGATGGAAAATGGCTGGTCTGGGGTGCTACGGCCGAAGGGCATGAGCCTGATGTGGTCGATTATGAAATTTTTTTATGGAAGGTCGGAACTCCATTTTCTAAGGCCGTTCGGCTTACCTACAACCCGGCCAACGACAATTGGCCGGATATTTTTGTTCAAAACTAATGGGACAGCACCCGGCCCGTTTCCTTCCGCCCGGCCCAACGAATCAAAATATAAATCAAAGCCCCTCCCCCCAGGGAATAATCCACGATCTGGGTTAAAAAATGCATGGCAAAAGACACCAATACCGCCTGGGAAGGATGGATCCCCTGGCTTGATAAAACGGCACCCAAAATACCTTCATAAAAACCAAATCCGGCTATCCCGCTTATAGGTAATCCGGCAGAGGCTTCAGAGGCGACCAGCCCCAAGAGAACCACCCAAAAAGGAAGCTGGATCCAATGTCCGGATAAGGCCTGAAGAACTGCCGATAAAAGTATATAGAGGTAGATGTACTTTACACCTCGAATCATGACAGAAAGCCCAAAGGTAGGCCAAAAGATTTTTGCCTGTCTCAAAATTGAAAAAGACTGGTTTAACTTACAGAACTGGTCGTCTATTTTTTTTAACCAGGGATATTTCTGCCATCGATGATTATTCCTGCCGGACCATTTGGAAAATATTTTTACCAGGGGCTCCAAAGACAAAATCAGTATTAAGGCGATTATCATGATCAATACCGCAATGCCCCATAACCAGAGATAGTTCTTTTGAGAGGTCAG
>Ga0209777_10000965_pt1 | contig 44076 bp, 24 predicted proteins | sample FrelakmetHBP12HB_FD_187147 | JGI IMG/M metagenome (GOLD analysis project Ga0209777, IMG submission 187147) | Freshwater lake sediment microbial communities from the University of Notre Dame, USA, for methane emissions studies -HBP12 HB (SPAdes)... | ecosystem: Environmental > Aquatic >...
ATGGCGGCGAAGGGGTGAGCCACTGCTATGCAGTAGCCACCACCATCGCCCAGGGATCGCCATCCGGAAAGCCGTACTCGGCGTGCCTGGTTGGCGATCTAGGCGGGGCCACAACAGACAGTTACTTCCTCAAGGCCTCACAGGATGGTGGACTGGACAATGGCGCCGGCACGCCCTTGACCGACGCCCAGATGAGGCAGCAGGCCAGCTTCGCTGGCTGGGACTTCGCGGCGACCTGGACCATCTCCGAAGGCAAGGACTATCCTCGCCTTCGCTGGGAGAAGTAGCTGTCAACCGTCACCCTTCTCACCTCTTGCCTTCTTCCCTTCCTACCTTCCTACCTTCTTACCTTCGTACGCTCTGGCGGGCCCGTCTACCCATCCCCCGCTGATCGCAGTCTTTCTGTTGACCTGCCCCCCCTGCCACGGCATAATGGCACTCCAATCGGACGGCCCTCACCGGTTGGGCTGCCGAGCCCTTAAGGACTGGATATGAGGCCATGACGCCAAGGGACACGCAACAGGCCAGGCACGACAGCCCCCAGACCCTACAGCACAGGGACCGCTTTGCCGAGGTCGCCAACACCCTCGAGTGGCTCATCACGGCCTTCATCCTGGCGTTTCTGTTTCGGTCCTTTGTCATGGAGGCCTTCCGCATCCCCACCGGGAGCATGGCCGACACCCTTATGGGCGCCCATTTCCGATTGGGTTGTCCGGAGTGCGGCTACGAGTATACCCACGGATTCGTACCCCAACGCTACAACCTGCCTGAGGACACATCGCCCTCCGAGAGCGTGCAACTGCCCCCGGTGCGATGCCCCAGTTGCGGCTGCGTCCAGCATTATCACGCGTCGGACCCGGCCCGGGCCCTGGTGTACAACGGCGACCGTATACTGGTCCTCAAGTGTCTGTACCAGTTCTCGGCGCCCAAGCGGTGGGATGTGGTGGTCTTCAAGAACCCCACCAATCCCACGCAGAACTACATCAAGCGACTGGTCGGCCTGCCCGGCGAGATGATCGAGATCGTCGATGGCGACCTCTACATCGACGGCCGGATCGCCCGCAAGCCTCCCATGGTCCAAGAGGGACTCTGGATGCCCATCTATGACAACGACTTTCAGCCCATGCGTCCGGAACAGTCCACCTTCAATAATAATCTCCGGCCGTGGCAGATGCCCTTTGACCTGAAGGCCTCGCAGTGGACCGTCGACAGGGAGCATGACCCCACGCGTCTGCACCTCGATGGCCCGGCGGACAGGCCCAGTGTGCTCACCTATGGTGCCCCGTCAGCCAACGACTTCCAGGCGTCCTGCGCCTACAACGACCTGGGCATGGGCAACATGCCGGCCTGTGGCGATCTGATGGTCCGGTTTTGCGTGGACTTCAACGCCCCAACGGGCCAGGCGGGTGTGACGCTCACCCGGTACGGGATTCGATACCAGGGATCAGTGGACGCCCAAGGCCGAATGGAGGTGGCCCAGATCACCGGAGATGAACGCTCCGTGCTCGACTCGGCGGACCTCAAGGAGCGGCCGTCCGGTTCACCCCTCCTGGTGAAGTTCTCCCACGCGGATCACCAACTGGTCCTCCAGGTCGGCCGTCAAAGGCTGGTGCGTGACCTGGACGGCTCTCGTTCTGCAGCCGGAGGCCGGGAGGGTGCGGATCCCCGGGTGCAGATCTTCGGAGCAGGCCGGCTGACGATCGCGCACCTGGCGATCTTCAGGGACATCTACTACACCAGTCAGACTCCGCACTACAGCCGTCCGTTCAGCCACGCCACGGAAGGCCGTCCCTTCCAACTGCGGGCCGATGAGTTCTTCGTCCTGGGGGACAACAGTCCCAACAGCGAGGACGCCCGGTGGTGGCCAGAGCCGACCACCGCCACCCGCGGTCAACGGCCGCCGAGGGCGGGCGTAGTCCCTGGCGACTACCTGATGGGCAAGGCCCTCTTCGTGTATTGGCCCGGCGGGTTCGAGTTTCCATGGCCCAAGTCCATACAGTCCTTTGCCGAGACCCCGGACCAACCCGGTCCCTTGCGGATCCTCCAGGAACTGATGAAACTCCGGTGGATCCCCAACGTGGGGAAGATGCGGTTCATCTACGGTGGATCCAGTCCGAACATGGGACTTGGAGCGGCAGATTCAGATTGAACGACCGCATCCGCCGGCAATCACCGGCTCGCCTTATATGCCGAAATCATAGCCGCTGCTTCGATAAACGCCAAGACACCTGGGGGCGGTCACGGCACACTGGAACGATCATGAACACCATGGCGTTGTCTAACCTCATTGAAGGCAGAGCGCATGACAAATCGTCTGGCATCCTCGGTTGGAGTCTGGGTAGCCGTCAGCCTGCTGTGCTTCAGCTCACACGCCCTGGGCGATAGCGCCTCGATCCACATCCTCGCCGACAGACCAGGGCCCGCCCTGAATCCGCGGATGTATGGCGTCTTCCTGGAGGAGATCAACCACGGCGTGGACGGCGGACTCTATGGCGAGCTGATTCGCAACCGCGGCTTCGAGGACTCGCGTCCCCCGGAGGGGTATACCTTCCGCGACGGGCGGTGGCAGGACGCAAAGGGCTTTGACGCGGGCTTTTCTCGGTTCGGGTACACGACCGAGGGCGTGCCCTTCTGGTCCCTGGTCAAGGAAGGCAATGCCAAAGGGGCGATGGTCCTCGAAACCAGCGGCGGTGTGACGGAGGCATCGTGCTATTGCCTCCGCCTCGATGTCGAGGACGCTGCGGGCGGGCGGATCGGTGTGGCCAACCAAGGCTTCTTCGGCATCGGCGTGCGCCAGGGCCAGGCGTACTCGCTGTCGCTCTACGCCCGTGGAGGCGAGGGCTTCACCGGACCGCTCTGGGTCCGCCTGGAAGAGGCCTCTGGCGCTGCGTGTTCCGACGAGGCCAAGGTGGAAAACATCGGCGGTGGCTGGAGGCAGTTCAGGGCCACGCTCACCGCCTCCAAGACCGAGACCAAGGCCCGCCTGGTCATTACCGTTGGCGCTTCCGGGTCGATGGTTGACGGAGGGCCAGCAGCCAGCAACCCTCAACCCTCAACCAGAACCGTGTGGCTGGACCTCGTGTCGCTCTTCCCCACCAGGACGTGGAAGGACCGGCCGAACGGCCTCCGCCCCGATATCGCACAGATGATCGCCGACCTCAGACCCGGTTTCGTGCGATTCCCGGGCGGCTGTGTGGTCGAGGCTGGCACCGTGGAGACGGCCTACAACTGGAAGCTGACGGTCGGCCCGATCGAGCAGCGTCAGGAGCGATGGGGTCCCTGGAACTACCGTCAGACCCACGGTATGGGGCTGTACGAGTATCTCCAGTTCATCGAGGACCTGGGCGCAGAGCCGCTGTGGGTCGGCTTCGACGGACAGACCTGTATCTTCCGCGAGGTGGAGAACGTGCCGATGTCGGAGATGGGCTGGGTGCGGGACAACTTCCTCGACGTCGTGGAATACGCCAACGGCCCGGCGGACTCGAAGTGGGGTGCGCTTCGGGCCCAGGCCGGGCATCCTGCGCAGTTCGGGCTCAAGTACGTCGAGATCGGCAACGAGAACCAGGGCCATGAGTACGAGCAGCGATACCGGTTCGTGTACGATGCCATGAAGACCAGGTACCCGAACCTGACCTACCTGGCGGATCTCTCGTGGACGGACCGCGAGTCGATGCGGAGCGCGGTCTTCGACATCGAGGACGCCCACTACTACAACTCCCCTCGCTGGTTCCTGTCGCGGTTCAATGAATACGACCAGCGGGATCGTAAATTGCCCCCCTTGTATCTGGGTGAGGTGGCAGTCACCTCTCAGGACGCAGGGCCCACGCGGGGCAATCTCCTGGCCGCCCTGGCCGAAGGGGCGTTCCTGATGGGCTGCGAGCGGAACGCCGACGTGGTCCGCATGGTGTCCTACGCCCCCCTGCTGGGCCACGTCGAGGGGCGTACCGAGCTGACCAACGCCCCGCCCCCGTGGCATGCCCTGATCTACTTCGATGGGACACGGGTGTTCGGTACGGCGTCGTACTACCTCTGGAAGCTCCTGGGCACCAACCGTCCGGATCAGACCGTGCACACGGAAGTGACCTTTCATGACGCCAACGCCCCCGCTGCACAGCACCTCTTCGCCGTGGCCGGACGTGACAACGCCACGGGCGATCTGACGGTCAAGGCGGTCAACACCTCCGCTGAGCCGGTGTCCGCCAGGCTGACGATCTCCGGCACGCAGACCATGGCACCCCAGGCCACGGTCACGGTGTTGACCTCCGCGAGCCTCAGGGACAACAACACCCTCGAAGACCCGTGCAAGGTCACGCCCAAGACGAGCGTCCTGGAAGGCGATGGTCCCGATCGCACGGTGGAGCTGCACCCGTATTCCTTCACGCTGATCCGTTTCAAGACACAGGCCGAGCCATCGGCTGCCGCCCCCAGGCCAGCGATCGCGGCGATCGATCCCCCGGAACAGGGCTTCTTCGCCAAGCGACTGGACTTCCACGGCATCCCGATCAAGGCCCCCAAGGAGGTCGTGGACGAGGCTTTATTCGCGGCCTACGGTCGGCTTGAAAGGATGATGGCCCACCTGCCCAACGTCCCGGCCAATCTGGCAGACGCAGGCGCAGAGCTGCACATCATTGGCCGTGACCAGGTCACCACGGACCTGCCGGAGTGGCGACAGGACAAGGGCAAGCCCCTGGCCGAGTACAAGGGTCTGACCAGGGACCAGCGGACTCGCGGCATGGGGGGGCTTCTGACCTCGTGCGGCGAGGAGAATCTCCTGGGCCTGGAATCGGACCGGTACCGGGGTCGTGACATCTGCGTGCACGAGTTCGCCCACGACATCCTGAGCTACGGTGTCCCGAGGGACATCCGCCGGCAGTTCGAGGCCCAGCGACAGAGGTCCCTCCTGGCGGGCCTGTGGGTCAGCTCCTATGCAGGCAGCAATACCCAGGAGTTCTTTGCGGAGCTGGCCATGTGGTACTTCGGGACCCACGGCGACCTGAGTATGAAGGGGTCCAAGCCCGCCAATGGCCCGGACGGACTGAAGGCCTACGACCCCGAGGCCTTTGCCTTGATGGACAATTTCTGGTCCGGGCGTATACTGATCCCCAGGTTGGACCGCCCTGGGCACCGAACCCAGTCCGAGGCCGCTCAGGGCGGCGAAGAGGACGACGACCGTTGACAACCATCAGAGACGTGGAAGGGACTATGAGACCGATGTCTAGAAAGTCGATTGTCGCTGGAATGGCTATCCCCCTCTTCCTTGCGTGCCTCGCCGCGCAGGCCGCCACGCAGGAGGGCGGAAAGGGTCGGTCTTCGCCGCAGCAGGATTACCCCGTCAAGCCGGTCCCCTTCACTGCGGTCCATCTGAACGACGCCTTCTGGGCCCCGCGGATCGAGACCAACCGCACGGTGACGATTCCCTTCGCCTTCGAGCAGTGCGAGAAATCAGGGCGCATGGACAACTTCGTGCGCGCGGCAGCCGCGCTGCGGGGCGAGACGCTTACCAACAAGAACGCCCCCCCCTATCCCTTTGACGACAGCGATCCCTACAAGGTGCTCGAAGGGGCGTCCTATGCACTGGCGGTAAAGCCCGATCCCAAGCTGGACGCCTACCTGGATGACCTGATCAAGAAGATCGCCGCTGCGCAGGAGCCCGACGGATACCTGTACACGACCCGCACGATCAACCCCGAGCACCCGCACGAGTGGTCTGGCCCGCAGCGTTGGCTCCGCGACCCGGATGAGAGCCATGAGCTGTACAACGCGGGCCACCTCTTCGAGGCGGCCGCAGCGCACTACCAGGCAACCGGCAAGCGGACCTTGCTCGACGTGGCGACCAAGGAGGCGGACCTGCTCTGCAAGACCTTCGGGAATGGGCCGGGGCAGTTGAACACGATCTGGCCCGGGCACGAGATCGTGGAGATGGGCCTGGTCAAGCTCTACCGGGCGACCGGCGATCGAAGATACCTTGATCTGGCCAAGTTCTTCATCGACGTGCGAGGCCCGGGCGGAGACGAGTATCACCAGTCGCATATCAAGCCGGTCCAGCAGACGGAGGCCGTGGGCCACGCGGTGCGGGCCGGGTACCTGTACAGCGGCATGGCCGACGTCGCGGCCATGACGGGCGATCCGGCCTATCTCCGGGCCATCGATGCGATCTGGGAGAACGTGGTGACCCGGAAGTTGTACATCACCGGCGGCATCGGTGCCGTGGGCGGGGGTGAGGCCTTCGGCCCCAACTACTTCCTGCCCAACATGAGCGCCTACTGCGAGACCTGCGCGGCGATCGCCAACGACTATTGGAACCAGCGGCTCTTTCTGCTCCATGCGGACGCCCAGTATGTGGACGTGATGGAGCGGACACTCTTCAACGGCCTGCTCTCGGGCGTGTCACTCGACGGCAAGGGCTTCTTCTACCCCAATCCCCTGGAGTCCAACGGCCAGCACGCCCGCAGTCCCTGGTTCGGCGTGGCGTGCTGCCCGGGGAACATGACCCGCTTCCTGGCCTCGGTGCCCGGAACCGTGTACGCCCAGCAAGGCGACAGGCTCTACGTCAACCTCTTCGCCGGCGGCACGGCCGACGTGCGCATGGACAACGGACGCACGGTCAAGGTGACGCAGGAGACCCGCTATCCATGGGACGGCGCAGTGGCCCTGACCATAGACCCCGACAAGGCCGGCAGGTTCACGATCAACGTCCGCATCCCAGGCTGGGCCCGCAACGAGGCGGTGCCGGGCGACCTGTACCGGTTCACCGACAAGGTCAACGACCCCGTGACCCTCAAGGTCAACGGAAAGCCCGTGCCGATCGAGCTGAATAAGGGCTACGTCTCCCTGAAACGCCGGTGGAAGAAGCACGACAGGATCGAGCTGAATCTCCCGATGCCTGTACGCAGGGTGACGGCCCACGACCAGGTGCAGGCGGACCGCGGGCGGGTGGCATTGCAGCGGGGCCCGATCGTCTATTGCGCAGAGTGGCCCGACAACCCGAGCGGCAAGGTCCGTAACTTGATGTTGCCCGACGGCGAGAAGCTCACCAGCGAGTTCGACCCGGGCCTGCTCAACGGCGTCCAGGTCATCAAGGGCCGGGCCTGCAGTGTGACGGCCGGCGAGGACGGCCGGATCGTCAAGACGGAGCAGGACTTCAAGGCGATCCCCTACTACGCCTGGGCCAACCGGGGCCGCGGCGAGATGGTCGTCTGGATCCCCAACTCGGAGGCGGGCGTGCGTGTCCCGGCAAGGCCCTCGGTTGCCTCCACTAGCAAGGTCACCCTGTCCAATCCCGGCACCAACCCCCAGGCAATCAACGACCTGATGGAGCCGGCCTCGTCCAACGACGCCGAGAACTCCTTCTTCCATTGGTGGCCTCGCAAGGGCACGGATGAGTGGGTCGAGTACGCAATCCACGACGGAAGGATGTCCCTCTCCCTTTAGACTGGAGCGCCTATGCACACTGAGACAGACACACGGACGTTCAAGCTCACCACCCTGGTGCTGGTCCTTGGCACGCTGGCGGCAGCGGCCTGGGCGCAATCAGCCGATCCTCTGCCGTCAGCCTCGCCAGCCCTTGACTGGCACGGCGTGGAGCCCTCTGCGCCGGCGTCGGATCGTGCCGATGCCAGTCCGCAACAGCGGCGAGGCAGGTTTGGGGCCCCGGAACGAGGGGTCTACAAGTCATCTATCACCCCTCACTGGTTTGGGAACAACACACGATTCTGGTATCGCAACGACCTGCAGGCAGGGGCCAAGGAGTTTATCGTGGTGGACGCCGAGCAGGGGATCCGCCAGGCCGCATTCGATCACGCCAGGCTGGCCGCTAGCCTGTCCAAGGCCGCCGCCGGGCAGTACAAGGCAGACCAGCTCCCGTTTTCCGACGTGGAATTCGTGGCCGATGGCAAGGCGATTCGCTTTGCCGCAGCAGACAAGACCTGGCAGTGCGATCTGAGCTCCTATGAGTGCACGGCCATTGCAGGGGTCTCCGACTCGAATGCCGCGTCCCCGCAACAACAGGACCAGGCGCGTCGTGGCCGAGGCCGCGGTCCGCGCCAGGACCCCAATGAGGGCGAGAGGCGGCAGGAAGGCCCCGTGCGATCCCCGGATGGCAAGTGGACCGCGTTCATCAAGGACCGAAACGTCTGGATCCGGGCTGCGGACGGAGGCAAGGAGTATCCACTGACACAGGACGGCCAGGAAGGCAATGCCTATGGGCTGCTGGAGTGGGCGCCGGATTCGCAGGCCCTCGTGGGCTGGCGGATCGAGCCCGGCGAGCACAAGGAGGTCTACTTGATCCAGTCGTCGCCTCCAGGCGGCGGAAGGGCCGTTCTGAAGACCCGGCCGTACGGCCTGCCGGGTGACAAGTTCGCCCTGTACGAGCTGAGCGTCTTCGACGTGGCCGCTCGCAGGCCGATCAAGCCGGAGGTAGATCGGTTCGAGCATGAGTGGGAGATGCCTCGCCTGCACTGGGATCGTGACGGCCGCCATTTCGCATACGTCAAGGTGGACCGCGGGCACCAGCGATACCGTGTGATCGAGGTGGACTCCCTCATGGGCTCAGTGCGAAACATCATCGACGAGAAGACCGAGACATTCATCTGGACTGCTCACACGGAGAACCTGGGCCTGACGTACGTGAACTGGCTGGAGAAGTCCGACGAGATGATCTACGCCTCAGAACGTGACGGGTGGCGACACCTGTATCTGGTGGACCTCAAGGAAGGCCGGATCAGGAATCCCATCACCACGGGGCAATACGTCGTACGAGCCATCGATCGCATCGATGAAGACGCCCGGCAGGTCTGGTTCCAGGTCTGTGGCAGGAACCCCGACCAGGACCCCTACCTGATCCACTATTACCGCGTCAACTTCGATGGAACCGGGCTGGTCGCACTGACCGAGGGCAATGGCACCCATTCCATCCAGTACTCCCCGGACCGCAAGGTCCTCATCGACACCTATAGCCGGGTGGACCTGGCGCCTGTGCACGAGCTCCGCCGGGTCTCGGACGGCAAGCTGCTGTGCAGGCTCGAAGAGGCGGACATCACGGAGCTCAAGGCCACCGGGTGGGAGCCGCCCGAGGTCTTCGTGGCCAAGGGCCGCGACGGCAACACGGACATCTGGGGCATCCTCTGCCGTCCCCGCAAGCTTGATCCAAGCAAGAAGTATCCGGTCCTTGAGCAGATCTACGCGGGTCCGCAGGACTCCTTCACACCGAAGGCCTTCAGCGGCTCTCGCCGGTTCTCGTCGCTGACGGACCTGGGCTTCATCGTCGTGCAGATGGACGGCATGGGCACGGCAAACCGGTCCAAGGCGTTCCACGACGTGTGTTGGCACAACCTCAAGGACGCCGGGTTTGCGGACCGCATCCTCTGGCACAAGGCGGCAGCCGCCAAGTACCCCTACTATGACATCAGCCGCGTCGGCGTGTACGGCACGTCCGCGGGCGCTCAGAACGCCGCCGGGGCCCTGCTGTTCCACCCGGAGTTCTACAAGGCCGCAGTGGCCAACAGCGGCTGCCACGACAACCGGATGGACAAGGCCTCGTGGAACGAGCAGTGGATGGGCTACCCCGTGGGGCCGCAGTACGCCGAGTGTTCGAACATCGAGAATGCCGACAAGCTCCAGGGTCACCTGATGCTGGTGGTCGGGGAGATGGACGACAACGTCCCACCGGAGTCGACGTTCCGCTTCGTGAATGCCCTGATCAAGGCCAACAAGGACTTCGACCTGCTGGTGGTGCCCAACGGCGGACACGGGGCAGGTGGGGCGTACGGCCAGCGGCGACTTCAAGACTTCTTCGTGCGTCATCTCCAGGGCATCGAACCGCCGAACCGCAACGCGTCTGCCCCTGCGGGGAGCTGATGAGAGTCGTCAACCTGAACAAGGAGAATAGGACATGAAGACCATGCTATTGCCCCGTTTTGTACCGGCCCTGCTGACCGCTGTCGCACTGGGTCTCTCGTCTGCGGCCCTTTCCCAGCAGACGGAGGCCCCTGCCGCTCCGCCTGCCTGCGCGAATCTCGCCATGGTGGCAGTGCCGTCCGGCTCCTACGTGTCCGGCGACACGACCCTGGCTGCCCTCAACGACGGGTATGACCCAAGGGGCTCCCGTGACAATCGCCGTGGATCGTACGGCAACTGGAACAGGACGGGTACCCAATGGGTGCAGTACGACTGGAGCCAGCCCATCAGCACCAACAAGGTGGACGTGTACTGGTGGGACGACCAGCAAGGGGTCCGCCTGCCAAAGACCTCGCGCCTGCTTTACTGGGACGGCAAGGCCTTTGTCCCAGTGGGCAATCCCTCGGGCCTCGGGGTGGCGGGCAGCCAGTACAACACCACGACCTTTGATGAGGTCCAAACGGCCAAACTCCGGCTTGAGATCGACTCCAATGACACCTTCTCGACCGGGATCCTGGAATGGAAGGTCTACGACTCCGGAAAATCGCCCCAGTTTCCACCCAAGGTGACGGCCGGCATCGACCGCCTGGTCGTGCTGGGAGGCAGGACCTACCTGACCGGGACGATCAAGACCCTCAAGGGCGACGGATCCTCCACCCCAGTGGCCTGGTGCAAGGAGTCCGGTCCCGGGGAGGTGACCTTCGAGAACGCCGGCTCGCTGGTGACTACGGCGACGTTCGGCGCTGTGGGCGACTACGTCCTGAGGCTGACAGCGGGTGAGAGTCCGCTGAGCGGCTCAGCCACCGTGAAGGTCACGGCGGTCCCGCCGCCTCCTGCGGACCGGCTGGACGTGGTGTATACAAAGAGCTACAAGATCGACAGTCCACTGTGGGCCGGCAGGGCCAAGGCCCTGATGGTGGCCTGGATTCCCCACTGCATCGACAAGATCAACGACCCAAACCTCCGGGAGGGCGGCATCAACAACTTCGTTGAGGCCGCGAAGAGGCTCAGGGGCGAGCCGGCCGGCCGGCACGTTGGCTATCCCTTCTCCAATGCCTGGGTTCACCAGACCGTGGAGTCCATGTGCATCGCGCTCATGGTCGATCCCCAGGGCGATCAGGAGATCATCCGGGCCCAGGAGCGGATGAAGGCGACTCTGGAGGACTGGATTCCCAAGATCCTGGCTGCCCAGGAGCCGGACGGCTACCTACAGACCCGCTTCACCCTTGATACGCGGGGTGCGCAGCACTGGAGCCCCCGCACTCGCAGCGAACACGAGGGTTACGTCGCCGGCTACTTCATCGAGTCGGCCATCAACCACTACACCCTCACCAACGGCACTGACAAGAGGCTGTACGACGCGGCCAAGAAGCTGGCGGATTGTTGGGTCGCCAACCTCGGCCCTGCCCCCAAGAAGGAATGGTACGACGGCCACCAGGAGATGGAGCAGGCCCTCGTGCGGTTCGGGCGATTTGTGAATGACATGGAAGGTTCCGGCAGCCACGGCGACAGCTACATCCAATTGGCCAAGTTCCTGCTGGACTGCCGCAAGAAGGGCAGCGAATACGACCAGAGTCACGTGCCGGTCCGGGAGCAGTATGAGGCGGTGGGCCACGCCGTGCGTGCCTCCTACACCTACTCGGGCATGGCCGACGTAGCCGCCGAGACCCACGACCTCGACTACCAGAGCGCGGTCATGTCCCTGTGGGACAACATGGTCAACAGGAAGTACTACGTCACCGGCGGGATCGGCAGTGGTGAGACGTCCGAGGGGTTCGGCCCCAACTACTCGCTCCGCAACAACGCCTATTGTGAGTCCTGCTCCACGTGCGGCCTGATCTTCTTCCAATACAAGATGAACCTCGCGTACCACGACGCCAAGTATGCGGATCTGTACGAGGAGTCGCTCTACAACGCCCTGCTGGGCTCCGTAGATCTGGAAGGCAAGAACTTCTACTACGAGAACGCCCTGAACGGCGGCGGTCCTCGGTACCTGTGGCACAATTGCCCCTGCTGCGTGGGCAATATCCCGCGGACCCTGCTGATGATCCCTACCTGGACCTACGTCAAGGGCAAGGACGGCCTCTACGTGAACCTCTTCATTGGAGGAACGATCAAGGTGGAGAAGGTGGCAGGCACCAACGTCCAGATGGTCCAGAAGACGGACTACCCCTGGAGCGGCAAGGTCTCCATCACGGTCAATCCCGACACGGCCAAGCGGTTCACCGTGTATGTGCGGGTGCCCAACCGCACCACGAGCGTGCTTTACACCCCCACGCCTCAGGTCAGTGGCCTGACGTCCCTGTCGGTGAATGGCTCGCCTGTCACACCTATCCTCGACAAGGGCTACGCCGCGATCACCCGGGAGTGGAAGGCCGGTGACACGATCGACCTGGTCCTGCCCCTGCAGGTCCAGCGAATCAAGGCCGATCAGAAGATCTCCGCTGATAGAGGTCTGGTGGCCCTCCGCTATGGTCCCCTGATCTACAACGTCGAGAGGGCGGACCAGGACCTGACCCAGGTCCTGAGCCCCGCATCTGCCTTGACCACCGAGTGGAGACCAGATCTGCTGGGCGGCGTGACGGTCATCAAGGGCACCTGGGCCAATGGTGGGCCGCTGACGGCCATACCCAACTACGCCCGGAACAATCGCACGGCTGGCGCAGGCGGCGAGGGCAACGAGGCTGCCAATGCCATGCCCGGTTCCGGTGGCCGCGGCCGCGGAGGCCGAACCGCCAGTTCGGTGGTCTGGTTCAGGGATCAGTAGGCGAACGGATCTGCCTCAGGCCGTGTTGTTGCACCCGGTCAGGAAGTAGGTGGGTTTCCATGAACCGTAGGGACTTTCTCCAGTGGACCGCACTGGGAACCGCGCAGGCCATGGCGGGCGGGCGGGTCTTGGCTGGATCGCCGAGGCCGGCGAGTCCTGCCCCTGCCCCTTTTCGGATCGGGCCCTTTGAATGGGAGGAGTCGACCCTTGCGGACCTTCAGGGCGCAATAGCCACAGGCCGCCACACAGCCGTGTCTCTGACTCAGGCCTATGTGCGGCGGATCGGGGACCTCGATCAGCGAGGTCCTGCGCTACGATCCGTGCTCGAGGTGAACCCCGATGCCTTGGCGATCGCCAGGGATCTCGACCGGCAGCGCAAGGCCAAGGGACCTTGCGGTCCGCTCCACGGTATCCCTGTGCTGATCAAGGATAACATTGGCACCCACGACCGCATGACCACCACGGCAGGGTCCTTGGCCCTGGCGGGCTCGATCCCGCCCCAGGATTCCTTTGTTGCCCAGAGGCTTCGCGAGGCCGGGGCCGTGATCCTCGGAAAGACCAACCTGAGCGAATGGGCCAACTTCCGGGCACAGCGATCCTCCAGCGGGTGGAGTGCCCGAGGCGGCCAGACCAACAACCCCTACGCCCTGGATCGCAATCCCTCGGGTTCCAGCTCGGGTTCGGCAGTGGCCGTAGCAGCCAGCCTTTGTCCGGTGGCCGTAGGCACAGAGACCGACGGCTCGATCATCTCGCCCGCGTCGCTCTGCGGGATCGTCGGGATCAAACCCACGGTCGGCCTGGTCAGCCGGGCCGGCATCGTGCCCATTGCGCACACCCAGGACACGGCCGGGCCCATGGCCCGTACGGTGAGAGACGCGGCCCTCCTGCTCGGCGCGATGACGGGCGTCGATCCGCGGGACCCCACCACCGAGTCCAGCCGTGACAAGGCCCATGGCGACTACACAGTGTTCCTCGATCCCAGCGGCCTGCGCGGCGCCCGCATCGGCGTGGCCAGGGGCTTCTTCCACTCCGATTCGCCCGGCAGCAAGCTCCTGGAGGAGGCAATCGAGGCCATGAAACGCCTGGGGGCAACCCTCGTCGATCCAGCGGACGATCCTCGGCTGGGACGGTTCGACGATGCTGAGATGACCGTCTTGTTGTACGAGTTCAAGGCCGACCTGAATGCCTACCTGGCCTCGCTGGGACCCGGGGCCCCGGTCCATTCCCTGTAGGAGGTCATCGAGTTCAATGAACGAAACAAGGACAAGGAGATGCCGTACTTCGGCCAGGAGCTCTTCATCCAGGCCCAGGAGAAGGGGCCTCTGACGGACAAGGCCTACATCGACGCCCTCGAACGCTGTGCCCGCCTGTCACGCCAGGAGGGCCTGGACGCCCTGATGGACCGGCACCATCTCGACGCGGTTGTTGCCCCTTCCGGCGGGCCTGCGGGCAAGACCGACCCAGTCTACGGGGACCGGGATGCCGGCGGAAGCTCGTCGCCTGCGGCGGTGGCCGGATATCCCAACGTCACGGTACCTGCCGGATATGTGTTCGGCCTGCCGGTGGGCATCTCGTTCTTTGGTCGGGCCTACAGCGAGCCGACCCTGCTCAGGCTGGCCTATGCCTTTGAACAGGGGACCAAGGTCCGCAGGGCGCCAACCTTTGCGTCCAGTGTGGGGTGAAGATGGTTTACGAGCCCAAGTATCTGCAATTCTTGCAGGCGAGAGTCGAGAGACTATGAGCGATCCGGGGTCCGCTCAGTGCTGATGAAGCCCGATCATCGGGACTGGCTGGATCGCATCTGGACGATCCTGAGCCAATCCACTGACGCGGCGATCACGTCGAGGTGAGACCCTCACAGCCTGCGGCGCCAAAATCCAATGACTACGGCTCGACCCTTGCTGCCTCAGTTAGAGTCTTCTCCAGTGACTTCCACCACAAACTCGAAGATGTTTTGAGCGGTCGGCACGCCACCAAAGCCAACCCAAGGGGCCTTCGCACCCGCGGTTTGCACCCGGTCGTAGGTCCGCCACGGCTCTGACATGGAACGACCGTTGTCAACCGTCTCTTTTCAATTCTAGTTTGAGCAACGAAGCCCTTGACTCGGCAAGGCCGCGGGTCATACAATGACAACGGCTTGCTCTTATGAGGGCCAAAGGGATCTGGGAGCATGGCGGAGCTGTGGCATCCTCCTTGCGTGCAGAGGTCGTGACCGGTCTGGATTGCAGGTCGTTTTGAGAGAGGACCGTCATGTGCAGGAAGCCGGTCTGTTTCCTCAGTGGCGCCAGGCGTGGGATGCTGGACCCGTTCGGATACAGCCCGAGGCAACTGGTCTGTGTGACGGCCATTCTCCTGGTCGGGGCGGCTCGCTGTCCGGCCCCGCCGCCGATGGTGACCGGCGACGTGCCCACGCCGGACAAAGGCACGTTCGAGTCCTACCTCGGGATGCTTTACCAGAAGAACGACGGCATCGAGCGGAACCTGCCCTTTGCCGAGCTGGTCTACGGCATCACCGATCGGTGGGAACTGTCTGGGGAACTGCCTCTTGTGTCGGCGGACGGTCACTACGGCGCCGGCGATTTCGCGATGGGAACGAAATACGTCCTGTTGCCGGAGACCGACCAGCGGCCCGGCGTGGCGGCGAGATATGAACTGAAGTTTGACAACGGCGACGCCGAGTGTGGACTTGGCTCCGGGGGCTATGAGCATCTGCTCCGGCTGCACGCGCAGAAGACGTTCGGCTGGTTCACGCCTATTGTCAACATCGGCGGCATCGTCGTGCCGGACGTGGAGGTCGGCGGCGTGCGGGAGACTCGCCGGGGTGTCTGGCTCATGAACTTCGAGCAGCAGTGGCGTGTGGCTTCGGGCACGAAACTCTTGAGCGAGGTCAACTGGAAGACGAGCGACACGCCCTGCGAGCCGTATCGCCTCGCGTGGAACGCCGGCTTCAGGCACAAGCTCCGCGACGGGCTATTCGTGCATGGCGCGGGAGGGAGCAGTTTCCGCGACAACCAAGAGGGCGGGCCGGAACTCCGCCTGTATCTCGGACTGGAATACGATTTCGACCTGCGCCGCAAGAAGTGAGCGCCAAATGAAGACAAAAAGTGGAAAGTGAACGCCCAATGAAAACGAGAACTGGAACCTGTTCATATTTCACCGCCATGAGATTCCGTCAGTGTTCTTCCCCATTGAGAACTTTTTCCGCCGCGATTCTTCTTTTCTCTGCTGCGATGTTCTGCCGCGATTTGCCGGCGCAAACAGACGTGCCCAAGGAATGCCTGGTCCCAGCAGGGTCCGTGCCGCTGGAAGGCGTTGAGGGCCGCCTGGATCATCTCACAGCGGACTCGGCGTCACGTCGCCTGTTCGTCGCAGCATTGGAGAATCATTCTGTGGAAGTGATCGACCTCGCGAAGCGCCAGCGAGTGCAACGAATAGCCGGAATCCTGGAGCCGCAGGGACTAGTTTTCATTCCAGGCGTGACGCGACTGATCGCCGCCTGTCGTGGGGATGGAACCTGCCGCAGCTTCGACGCGAACTCGCTGGAAGAAGGGCCGTGGATTGACCTGGGCCGCAATGCCGACAACGTGCGGTTCGACGCGCAGTCGGCCACGATCTTCGTCGGCTCAGGAGCCGAGCCGGGGCCTGGGCTGATGTCGGCGATTGATCTCGTGTCCTTGCTGCCCGCGCAGCAAGGCGGGAAACCGGCCTCACCCAAGTCCGGCGCCGACCTGCGCCTGGATCGCCCGCGGCAGGCAGACGCACGCGCGCAGGTCGAACTGCCGTCGCACCCCGAGTCGTTCCAGCTCGACCCCGCGAAGCATCGCCTCTACGTGAACGTGCCGGACGAACACCAAATCGCCGTCGTGGACGTGACCCCCAGCGGGCTGCAAGTGTCCGCACGCTGGCCGGTCACGGTGGCGGAGAAGAACTTTCCCATGACGCTGGACACTGCGAACGACCGCCTCTACATCGCCTGCCGCAAGCCGCCCTGCCTCACCACGTATGACACGCACGCGGGCCGTATGCTTTCGCAAACGCCATGCGTGGGGGATTCCGACGACGTTTTCTTTGATGCCAAAGCCCGCCGCATCTACGTCATAGGCGGCGAGGGTTTCGTGGACGTGTTTCGGGCACCGGAGAAGGGAGAAGACCCGGCCCGCCTCCAACGCGTTTCGACCGTGCCGCGTGCGCGTACAGGACTATTCATGCCGGACCTGCGGCTGCTGGCTGTGGCGGTGCCGCACGGTACGAACGGGCCGTCGGCTATCCTGCTGTTTGAGGCCAGATAGCCTTCTTCCCTTGGGCGATTGATAATCGTACCTGGGAGCATGAGGATAACTCACTGCGATTCCAGCACCTTGGCTGGGTCGGTAGGCTTGGGACGCAGGGCCGGGATGTCCTGGTGCTGCTGGAATTCCGCCTCGGAGCCCTCAAAGGCCTCGCGGTTCTGATCGGAGACCTTCAGCAGGTCCTTCATCGCCGCGGTCTCGGCGTCTGCAGGTCGGATGACCTCTGCACGCACGAAGATGTATAGCTTGCTCTGGATGTCCGTATTCGACACCGATCGGAACGCCATCCCGATGAGCGGCAGGTCTCCAAGGATGGGCACCTTCGTCCCGCCCTTGGACTGGTTGAGCTTGAGCATCCCACCCAGGATGATGGTGCTCCGATCAGGCACAGTCACCACGGTCTTTAGGTCGTTGCTGGTCTTGTCCGGGGGCTTGTCCCCTGACACGGTCCCAAAGTCCGAGCGGTTGGTCGTGATGTCCAGACGGAGGAGGTTGCCCTCGCCGATGTGGGGCGTGATCTCCAGGGTGACGCCTGCCTCGTAGACCTGATAGTCCACGGCCGTCTCGATGAGGGTGTTCTGTTGACCCGCCGATCCGCTGGTGACCGGGATGGACGACTTCTTCGCGACGTAGGTCGACTGCGTTGTCTTGATGCTCCCTTTCTCATTGTCGTTGACCAGGACCTTGGGCTTGGCGAGGACCCTGCCGTAGTTCTTGCTCTGCATGGTGGTCAGCAGGGCATTGATGTGTTGATCGCCATAGAAGCCGGTGAAACTGCCGGACACGGACTGGAGCAGGTGTCCGGTCCTCATGCCGCTGAAGCCGGGCATGTTGGCGTCAGACCGCGTCAGAAGGCTCAGGTCGTAGTTGAACTCGTCGGTCTTTCGGATCTCCACCAACGTCACGTCAATAAGCACCTGGGGCCTGCGGCGATCCAACCTCTTGACGAGAGTACCGATCCACTCCTGGTCCTTCTTGTTGGCGTTGACGATCAGGGAGAACGTGGCCTCATCCGGGACGATCACGATCTGGTCTTCAGACCGAGGGATGACCTTCTCCACCTTGCCCTCCTTGTTGAGGACCGTCTCCTGGATGATCTTGGTCAGCACCTCAGCCAAGTGGGCGGGCGTTTGATTCTCCAGGAAGTAGATCTCGTACGGGATGAGTTTCTGCGGGGGTTCCATGTCAATATGCCGAAGGAGAGCCTGGATTCGGCGATGCTGTTCCCCGGTAGCCCGGACCAACAGGGTGTTACTCACCTCCAACACAACCACCTGAGGCTCGTCGATCAACAGGTCTTCTGTGCCGCTCAGTGCTGCGGAAGTCCCCTCAGTGGCCTTCGTGACTTGCCTGGCTCCCTGGGCTCCGCTGCCGGTCAGGTGAAGCTCATCCAGCTTTTTGACTACCTCCTTGGCGTCAACATGCTGGATCGGATACACCTCAAAATCCCTCCGATCCTGGCGAGCCACATCCATGAGGCCCAGGATCGACTGGATTTGTCGGTGTTGCTCTTGGGTGGCATTGATCAGCAGGCAGTTACTGCTTTCCAGGAGGACCACCTGGGGTTCTTCTGTCAGGGCACTCTGTACGGTAGTGATCTGAGGCGAGGATCCGGGCGGGCCGGCCCTAAAAGAGCGATCGCGGGCCGGCGAGGACCTGCTGATGATCCCCAGCTTCTCAAGGCAGACCATCACTTCAGACGCCTGCACATAATGAGCTACATAGGGCCTCAAGACTCGCAACTCCTGTTGTGCGACATCAAGGGCATTGATCAGATCCTCCACAAGGTCCAGTTCCTCCGGTAGGCCGATCATGATGATTCGGTTGGTCCGTTCATCCGTGTCGAGGTAAATAGTGGCCCTTCCGGAGGCGGGCCGGTCATCGGGTTTGCCTTTGGGCACACTCTGACTCTCAGTAGCTCCGACCACCACGATGTCCTTTAGCTGGGCCGCAAGGGTCGTGAGTTTTGGTGCCATGGTGCCAGCCATGGTGTATTTGAGGGGTCGTAGGCGGAGGTCTCGGAGCTTGCCCGGCCGGTCCAGCAGATCGAGGAGACGTTCGATCCGGGCCATACGGTCGGCGTAGCAGGTCACCAGGAGCGTCTGGGTCTCAGGGATGGAGGAAACGGCGATGCTTAGCTTCATAGTTTCCAGCAGCTTGCTGACACTTGCCACGTCGACGTGCTGCAGCTCGAATATCCGCGTGACCACGATGTCCCCGGACTCCAGCGACGCTGCGCCCGGCTCTACCAAGGAGGGATCGGCCTCCAGGGCTTCAGCCAGGGGCACAACCCGCACCAGATTCCCTTCTTGGCGGGTCATGCCCAGGCCCTTGAACTTCAGGACCGTCTCCAGGAGGGCATATAGATCCCTGACCCGCATCTTGCCTTGGAGCTTACCGTGCATCTTGAGCGTCACGGGTTGGCTGCGGACTTTTTCGGGATCGTACACGTAGTCCAGGCCCAGGTACTGACCTGCCAAATCCAGCAGTTGGATCAAGTCCATCTTCTCTGGCAAGGTCAGTTCAATCTGGTCCTCGCCGTTCGGTAAGACCGCTGCCTTTCGGGCCGTTGAGGAGCCGGTCGTTGCCGGTCCTGTAGAGGAGTCTGCTGCAGATGCGGCCTTCGGACGATGGACAATCCGCACGGTCTCAGCAGTCACGCTCACGGGCTGCGGAGGGCTTACATCCGTCCCCTTGGTGCTGAGTTGATCCGCAGGCTCTTTGGCAGTTGCCTCCTTCGCACCTGCTGGCGGGGCTACCTTTGTCTCTACGGCCTTGGATTCAGATGCAACCGGTAGTGAACTCGCTTCCGTGGACACAGGTACGGGCAGCGGTTCGGTCCTGGTGCGCACCGGCAGTTGTGCTGCGGCCTCCGCAGGGACAACAGGACCGCGGCGAATGACATCCCGTATCCCCGGCATCTTTTTCTCGGGCGCAATGGCCACAATCCCATCACCAACGATGTCAATGATCGCGCCTGACACACGGTCGTCCCTGGGAGGATGGGCAAAGGACCCGATGGCGATGTCCCCCACGGCCCGGGCAATTTGGCTATTCGACGGCAGGTCTTTCATCCGGACCGCGGGCCCCAGTCGCTCCACTGCGTAGCGCTCATCGGTGTCCACCAGTTCGAGCACCACCCTGGCCTTCCGGAGATCTTGGGTAGCCCCGTTGACCTCCAGGATGTGATCGGGCTCCACGTACCAATACGAGAGTGCAAGGCCGGTTGCGCTGAGCAAGACCGTGCCTTGAGCCGGAGATAGGGTCTTCAGATGAAATGCCACCTGTTCGCGTGGGCCGGAGGGGCTGGTTGACGCCAAGGGGGCATCCGAGCCAGCCACCCGTTCACCTGGGCCGGAAGTGCCGGTTGATGCGGGGGCACCCGAGCCAGCCGATCGACAACCTGCCACACCAGACATCGCCGTCAGTATTGCCGAGGCCAGGAAGTATCGGAGGGATTGTGTGCTCAAGGGATACCTGTCAGCGATGATAGAGAGGGGTGTCATCAGGAGACTCACGACTAAGGATTGGGGTGATCTTTTTTCTGTTGTCCCCCGTGGCCCAGAGGTCCATGTGTCTCCGTGTTCGCCAACCCCGCAGGCCTTGGCTTGACTGTGCTCTCCTGACGACTCAACGAGGTGCCGTGGGGCTCGATGCCGGCCACGACGCGCACGAACGGCCGGGGTTCAGAAGCATCCGCATGGCCCAGGGATGGAGGCACAGTCTCTGGGCTCGTTCGGATTGGGCTGGTGGTGGCGGGACTGCCGGTATCGACCGCGATCTCCCCGAGCCGCGTCCCATCCCGATACACGACGAGACCACTGCGGATCTCCTCAATCACCAGGTGTTCGAGAGCGTCTCCAGGCTTGACCCAGCGGAGGATACCGCTGGGCTCAGACACCAAGGCCCGTGACAGATCGGGCCTGCCCGGATATACACTGGTAGCCACCACCGTGAATTTCGGCGATGACTGTGGAGGCCTCGGCGCAGGCGGCGGTGCAGCCGTCTCTTTGACTACGGCCTTGGGCGGGCTGATCAAGCGGGCAAACACCTCGGCCTGGACCACAAGAGGGGAATCCTTCCCATCAGCATGGCTGGTCTTGACTCGGTCACTGCGGGCTGCCTCCACGACAGAGGGAGAACGGAGAAGCCGTTCGACTTCAGGATCTGGCTTGACCCGGACGGCCCACGAGAATAGAGGAATCAGACCAGCTAGAGCGAGCACGATTGTGAAGCCCGTCTTCCTATTGAGGCAAGTCGCCCTTATGTCCACGTTGAGCCTTCGCTCCAACCTGGCCAACCATTTGTCATGGCCACCTCGCGGACCCTTCTGCATAATAGTCAGTCCTCGCGCTAGTAACTCTATTTTAGAATAGCCATTCTGGGTATTCTATGCAATGATAATCCGAACAAGGAGGGGTATTTGAGGTGATCATCCAAAGGCAGGTGGCGAACCTGACCCTGGCCTTCCTTGCGATAGTCAGCGGGTATCACGTCGTCAAGGCCGTGGCCGTGGGTTGGGCTCGACGCAGGTCGCGGGTTGCAGAAAAAAAGAGGTCTGGGGCTGGGTGATGGAGGCAGCGTGGTCAGAGGGCCAAAGCACGCGGAAGGACCTGGGTCATGGTCCATATTGACCATCCTGTTGACACGATCAGACAGCGAACCCTGTTTGGGATCAGGCACTTATGGCAGAATCGCACGGCGGATGACGGACAATGCCGATGGTCTCCTGCCAGCAAAAGGTTCGTCGGAACCAGCCGATGTCCTATATTGAGAGGATTTTTTTTGCAGTCAAGCGGTTTTTTCCTTGATTAGGTGATTCAGTCCAACTAGAAATGATGGAAGTGGATTTGCGCCGGCTCAAAGCAGGTCGCGGGGATTGGCGTTCGTGAGCAACACGAAACGAAGGCGTCTGTCCCCGAAATGACGCCGGTTGACGTTCTGCCACGGAGGGTGGTGTGAAGGTCTGAGGCTCTTGGACAGCCGGATTCGGGAGGAAGGCTGTCTGGGCCACGGGTGAGGTGTGGACAGGGTTTGGAGGAGTGGGCATGGCTTACGCAAATATGGGCAAAGGGGTAGGACAAGGTGTTTGGCGTGCGGTTTTGGCAGGCGCTATGATCGCTTTCTGCCACTTCGCAGGATCCGACGCATACGCGGTTCCGGTCAATGGAGACTTCTCCAGCCCCTTGAGTGTTGGCTGGACAGACTACAGCCTGGTTACGCTCGATAGTGGTGTGGCGGTGATGGGCGAGGACTCGACGAGCTCGGCGTATCTGGAACAGGAATTCATGATCCCGGCTGGCGCGGTCGGCCTCTCCTTCGAGTACCTGCCGCTCTTTGAGAAGGATGGACAGGAGAGCTTCACGGCCTCTCTGCTTAACCCCGTCTCGTCCAGTCCACTTGTGCCCACCAACGCCGATCCCTTGGATTCTGCGGAAACCTACTACTTCATGCACGATTGGGACTACAACGCGAGTGTGGATAACCGCCTGTGGGACCCCCTATACACAAGCCTGACCGACGTTGGTGGTGGCTGGACCAAGGTCACGTTGGATCTGGCCAGTCTAGGTGGAGTGGCCACGAACTCATTACTGGCGTTTGACTTCACGCCTGGATTCGATGATGGAAGTCTTGCCGGCCAGATCAAGCTCGACAACGTCCTGCTCCAAACGGGAGGTGTCGTGGTCCCTGTCCCCTCGGCCCTGGTGCTCGCTTGGATTGGCCTGGGTTGTCTGAGGGCGGTACGTCGGCGATCGTGAGGGTGCCAGACGGGAGAGTGCCCATTGGCATGATGGCCGACGAGTGCAGTGCATTAGACCCACCAGACGTGTAGTCTGTCTCAGATGTGCAGAAGCTGGTGGCATGTCTGCGGAAGGCGGCGATTCCGTCGAGGGTAGAGCTCGGGGTCGCGTGTTGGGGAGCATTCTATTCTTGTAGGGAGGCTGAGAGCCATGCACCACAGCAATCCTTGTGCGGGGGCGTCATCCATGAGTCGCTGGACTGTCTCCTTGTCCGTGGGCACACTTGTCTTGTGTCTGGCTGGCCAAGTTCTGCTGGCTAAAGACTACCCGGGCCTGATCAACCTCGACTCCAAGACCAGCGTGACCTGCGGCCGATACAACTACGACCGTGCCAGCAAGGAGTTCCGGGCCACGGCCACCATCAAGAACACGTCTAGCGAACCGATCCGGACGCCCCTTGTCCTGGCCTTCTCGAACCTGCCCGCGGGTGTGACCCTCCGCAACGATGGGTCTTTGCCTGATGGGACAGGGTACGCGGATTTCACAGACAAGGTGCCGGGCGGGATACTCCAGCCTGGGGCCTCGACAGACTCGCGGGTCGTTGCATTCGCCGCCCCCCAAGGGGTTCGACTGAGCCCAACGATGTCCGTGTGGGGGGAGCCCCCGGTCGGGGTCACTGCCAGTGCGTCGCCAACCACAGGTCCTGTCCCACTGGCGGTGGTGTTCTCAGCCACTGGCACAGGCAATGTGGTCAAGTACGAGTGGGACTTCGATGGCGACGGGACCTATGACTGGCAGAGCCCTACCACGGGCAATACCTCCCACACCTACGCAACTGTGGGCACATTCAATGCGACTGTGAGGGTGACGGACAACGGAGGCTGGACAGCCACCCATACTGTACCTATATCCCCGCTGCCTGGCCTGAAGGCAAGGCCTGGTGCGTCTCCCACGAGTGGGCCGGCCCCTCTGAATGTCAACTTCACCACCGGCGGCTATGACCCAGTAGGCACGATCCAGATATTCCGCTGGGACTTCGATGGAAACGGCAGTTGGGATACCTACGACACGGTGGCCAGGGACTACACGCATACATACAGCCATTCCGGGACCTACCACCCCGCCTTGTACGTCCAGAGCAGCACAGGGGACACAGACACCAACAGTGTGACCATCACGGTCAGCAACAGTCCGCCTACTGCCAAGGCGGATGTGAACCCGTCCAATGGCGCCGTGCCCCTGGTGGTGCAATTGACCGGCACGGGAACGGACCCAGACGGCAGCATCGTCTTGTATGAGTGGGACTTCGATGGCGATGGGACCTTTGACTGGTCCTCGACTACGACAGGGACCACCAGCCACACGTATACGGCCGAAGGGACTTACCACGCGGTTTTCCGGGTGACCGACAACGAGGGGGCTGCAGCGACGGCCACGGCGATTACCACGGCCGTGCGCGTGGGTCCCACCGGCTCTCCAACGGCCACGGCCAGCGCAAACCCGACCTCCGGGCCTGCGCCCCTGACCGTCAACTTCGACGGCACAGCGACAGACCCGGACAACAAGATCGTGAAGTACGAGTGGGACTTCGATAATGACGGGACCTTTGACTGGTCCTCGACCACCAGTGCTGCGACCAGCCATACCTACACTGAGGCAGGCACCCATGTCGCTGCCTTCCGGGTCACCGACGAGACGGGGCTGACAGGAGTGGACTACATCACCATCTCTGTGGACCTGACCACGACTCTCTCGATCGAGAACAACACAGTTGGGATTCTCGGAGCGCAGGCCTTCATCAACTACTGTCGGCTTGGTGGTGTTGTGGCAAATGCCAGCACCTACTATGACTACTATGGTAATTATGTCCCTGCAAACGGAGTTGACGGGCAGTCGGAGACCTACTGGTATAGTGAACCTGGGGACAATCCCAGCTATGTGCCGCCACCCGATCCCTACCCAGGGGATACCTACATAGAGGTGACCTTCCCGTCGCCACAGACCGTGTCACAGATCAATCTCAATGGAGGCTCATGGTGGGGCTACTACGGCATCACCAGAGGACGCATTGACTTGTTCGATGCCGCAAACGCCGTCCTGTATTCCCATGAGATAGACATCGGCTCATCGTACGTAGAGATCCTGATTCCTGAGACTGCGAACGTAACAAGGTGTCGTCTGACGGCTTTGGCGGCCAACATGAGCTATGAGGTTTGTACTGTGGGGGAATTTGAAGTCGGCCTCGCACCCGCTCAACCCAGCGGACAGTTCGCGAACCATTGTTTGCTTGCCGGGGTAGTGGCTAACGCCAGCAGCGTCTATGATGGCACCTCCTATCCCGCGACAAACGCGATCGACGGAAACCCCGAGACCTACTGGGCAAGTGCCTATCAGGACACGCCCGCCTACACCTACACGCCTACGCCCAAGCATGGAGGCGACACCTTCTTTGAGGTGATCTTCCCCTCGCCCAAGAGCGTGGCTCAGGTCAATATCAATGGGGGCTCGTATTGGCCCAACTATGGGATTACTCGGGGGCGGATCGAATTGTTCGATGCGGCGGATAACCTTCTCTACTCACAGGAGGTTGATATTGGCTCGGCCTACGCGAAGTTCAAGATCGCTGAAGTCAAGAATGTGACCAGATGCCGCCTGACGGCGATAGCAGCGTATGTTGACAGTTCCTTGCCTGTGTGCTCCTTGGGCGAATTGGAGGTCGGCCGTGTCCCAGAAGCATCATCCGAGGCCCAGGGAACGAACATCATTACCTCAATCAGCGCCGACACACGGGTCTCGCTATACATCAACGATGCCCTGGGTAAGAAGATCAGGACCCTGGTGGACAACCAGGCCCGGACCCTGGGTACGCATTCAGACTTTTGGGACTGCAATGACGATGGCGGATTCGTCGCAAATGACGGACTCTACTACGCGATCCTTCGGTACCAGCTCGAAGGAACCTGGCATGAACTGGATCTCACCCACTCAACTGGGGGGACCCGGTATCAGTTCCCGTTCGGCACCGGGGCCGATACACGAGACAGCTTCCAGAATGGCTACACCTTCAGTCCCTTCAACGACGATTTCATGCCGATGACCTTCCGGCTGTCCAAGGCCCAAGAGGTCACTGCCTTCATGGGGCCGTTGTGGAGCGGCAGCGACCAGGACAGGATACGTACGATCGTCAATCGCCAGCCCTTCCCAGCAGGCAAGAGCAGCATCTACTGGGATGGCCTGGATGACCAGGGCAATGTGGCCCAGCCCCCGTCCGGCGACCTGTTGATCACCGGGTTCTGGAGATACGACCTGCCGGACAATGCCATGCTCATGACAGGGGGGACCCCCTCGATCACCGACGTCAATGCCATAGACAACTACTACAGTCCATTCAGTGAGAAGTGCGATGCCAACGGCGTGGGCGAGGGGATTACGTTGGCCTTTACCCTGTCTGAGGACGTGGAGCGGGTGGAGCTCCGCGTGTACGGCGTGACCAACAGTGCCTTGCTCCGTACGATCGTGGTGAACAGCCTGACTGCAGGCGAGCACTCGATCTACTGGGATGGCAAGAACAATAACGGTGAGTACGTGGATATCGGCGACTATCGTCTCGGCGTGATTGCCAAAGATGCCGAGGGTAATGAGTCGATGCTCCGCTATACACTCGTGAGATTTGATTACTAGCGTGACGGCACGGGAGACTTGCACATGGTAACGCGACCCTATACGCAGGTTAAATGGATACTGTCGGCCTTGATTGCATTCGCGATCCTGCAAGGTGGGCAGGGCTTCTCCTATAACAAGTCCTGGGACCAGGGGCACCTGTGTACGAACACGCTACCTGGTGCGACTGGCTGGGGAAGATATGCGTATGAGACCACATCACCGACTGATTATCTAGGGGGATACTATATTTCTAAGGAATGCTGCGAAGCACTCTGCAAGGTATGCCCTGTATACGCCAGCACAGGTAGGCTGCAGATGACCTTCGTCGATCTGAGCATGCCCGGCGTAGGTCCCTCATTGACTGTTACTCGAACATATCAGAGCCAGGATTGGGCGACGACGCTCTTCGGTCGGGGTTGGTTATTCAATCTTGGCAGGAAACTCACAATCCTTCGCAGCAGAGAGGGCGACAAGCAGGTCGCCGTCCGACGGGACACGGGCGAAATAAACTTCTTCAAGGAGAATCCCGACGGGACGCTGGAGCTGTTGGCCGAGTACGGTGTCACCTATCAGCTCACCAAGAACGCTGACGCCACATATACGATCGCGGAGAAAAATGGGACGGTCCAGCACATCAGCGCAGACGGCAAGCCCCTGCGGATCATCGACAAGAACGGCAATCCGCTCACGTTTGAGTACAATACAGTGGGCTGCCTGAGCCGGATCACCAATGCCTCGGGCAACTACGTGGACTTTACGCTTGGACCCAACGGCAAGATTGCCAGCATTGCGGACAACCTGGGTAGGACCATCCAGTACACCTACGACACGAATGGCAACCTCATCTCGTCAAGCGATCCGATGGGCAATGCCACCCAATATGTTTACGACACCCAGAATCGCCTGACCTCGATCACAGACCCCCGTGGCAATACGATCCTGGCTGTGACCTATGACAGCTTTCAGCCGCCCAGGGTAGCTACGATGACAGAAAAGGGTGAGACCTGGACTATTGCCTACCACGATGGCTACACAGTCAAGACAGACTCCTCCGGCCAGGCGTGGACCTATTACTTCAACAACCTGGGTATCATCGAGAGGGTGATCGACCCCCTGGGTCACGAGAAGAAGCAGTCTCCCAATAAGGTGACTTCTACCAGTCTAGAATGGGAGGAGGACGGCAACGGCAATCGGACGACCTATACGTATGATGCCGATGGCAACATCAAGTCCAAGGCCGATCCGCTTGGAAACACGTGGCAATACACCTATGTTGCCGGTACGAACCGTGTAGAGACTGAGACCAATCCCCTCGGGGTCGTGACCAAGTACGAGTACGATGCGGATGGCAACCTGATCAAGCTGACCAGGGACTTCGGCGGACCGCTGCAGAATGCGACTACATACACCTACGATGCCAAAGGTAATCGGACCGGTATGACCGATGCTATGGGCAATACGACCGCTTACCAATATGATGCCGCTGGCAACCTTGTCAAGACCACCAACGCTCTAAGCAATGTCACCACGTACACATACGACAATAGGGGTAACAGGCTCACTGAGACCGACGCCTTAGGTCGCACGACTACCTACGTGTACGACCTGATGAACCGCTTGGTGACGACCACGGATGCCTTGGGCAATACAACGGCCTATGTCTATGACGGAAATGGGAATCGGACGTCCGCCACCGACGCGAAGGGCAATACTACGCAATTCGCATATGACATCCACGATAGGCTTGTTCAGGTGATTGATCCGTTAGGCAATACGACACAATACACCTATGATTCGCGTAACAATAGGACCAGTGTGACAAATGCCAATGGAAACACCACGACTTATGTATACGATGCCGCCAATCGTCTGGTGAAAAAGACAAATGCGGTGGGCGAGGCCATCACATATATCTACGATCTGGAGGGTAACCTGCTTTCGATTACCGATCCCTGTAGTAATACTACATCATACACCTATGATGCACTTGATCGGAATGTAAACATCAAAGACCCATTAGGGAACCAGACGATTCTGTCCTATGATTCAATTGGGAGGATTGTTTCTATGACTGACGCCGCGGGACATACGCAGACATCTGCCTATGACTCGCTTAACCGTATGACTGGTATGACTGATCAGGTCGGCCGTACTTGGGCCTACACCTACAATGCAGTAGACTTGAAAACCGGAGAGACAACTCCATACGGTAATACGATTCGTTACAGCTATGATGGGATTCGCAGGCTCATCGGCGAGTCCGACTCCTTGGGTACTGTCCAGACGATCACCTATGATGCGGTTGGCAATGTGCTTACGAAACGGGATGGCGAGGGGAACGTCTATGCATATCAGTACGATACCGTGGGACGGTGTACCAAGAAGACGGACCCACTTGGGAATGATGAACAACTGTCCTATGATGAAGTCCAGAATTTGGTGAAGTTTACCAACAAGGACGGTGGAGTATTCTCCTATGTATACGATGCACGGGGCAATATGACGCAGCAGACGGATCCGGCCGGCAGCACTACCAACTTTGCATACGATGCCATTGGCCAAAGGATAGGAGTGACGGATGCGTTGGGGAGAACCACTTCCTATAGTTACGACGCTGCCGGCAGGTTGAGTCAGATAGGCTATGCCAACGGGACTTCCGAGTCATTTGTGTACAACGCTGGCGGCAAAATGTATCGTCATACTAACCAGATGGGGGATGTCATCGAATACGCCTATGATGGGGTTGGACATTTAGTCAAGATTGATTACCCAGGTACCAACGACTCTCTGTACTCGTACAACAACTTGGGTTTGCTGGTGAATGCCAAGAACGAGGTGGCCGATATCTTGTTTGCATACAACGCCACAGGTCAAGTCACACAGGTAAACCAGAATGGATACGTGATCGCCTATGCCTACGATTACGGTGCCAACAGCCAGACGATAAACTACCCCAGCGGAATGATAGTCACCCGGCGTTTGGACATTCGCAACCGGCTTTCCACAGTACAGACCGGAGCAGGAGGTTCGTATGTCAGCTATGCCTATGAGCCCGACGGCCAGGTAGACCAGGAGTCGCTGGGTAATGGGCTTGTCGTGGACTACACCCACGACAGTGGTGGCCAACTGACGTATCAGCGGTGTTCTTTGGGTGGTCATCTCCTCTTTGGTTTCGAACATCAGTATGACAAGAGAGGCAACAGGCTCTTCACCAAGAAACAACATAGTGTAACTACTTCGGAGGTATATCAATATGACAACATGAGTCAGGTGGTTGACTTCAAACTCGGGCAAATGGATGGGAGTAACAGTATTTCAAGCCCGACTACTCACAAGGTTTTCACTCTTGATCCTGTTGGCAACTGGTCACAATGGGTTTCGGATGGCGCTACAGAAACCAGAACCCACAATCAGATGAACGAGCTTACGAATAGAGGCAGCGTTTCCCTATCTTATAACGCCAATGGCAACCTAGTCGACGACGAAGTGAGATTATATACTTATGACACGGCCAATAACCTAATTGGGGTCAATCGGAAGAGCGATGGTAGTACCGTCGCGACCTTCAAATATGATGCACTTGGCCGCAGAATCGAAAAAGAGGTCTCTGGGGTTAAGACCACCTATATATACGACGACATTCGGATCATCGAGACCAGAAACAGCGGTGCCACAACGACCTATGTCCATGGACGCGTCGTGGACGAGATCATTGCTATGGAAGGCACTGGGGGTAGGGTGTACTATGTATTCGACTCTCTCGGTAGTACTGCGGCCTTGACGGATACTACGGGCCAGGTTGTCGAGACGTATGGGTATGGCCCCTACGGTGAGACGAAGGCCTTTGACCAGACAGGTACTCAAGTTACCTCTTCCGCCTACAGCAGTTGCTGCTTGTTCCAGGGCAGAGAGTGGGATCAAGAGACAGACCTCTACTACTATAGGGCAAGGCACTATTCGCCGGAACTGGGCCGCTTTCTCCAGAGAGATCCGTTGGGGTATGTAGACGGCCTCAATCTTTATCTGTTTGTTGGCAACAACCCGATAAACAATAGCGACCCCAGCGGGACAATTATACGCTCCAAAGATTGCATAGATGACTACCTTGTAGCAAATGGAATCGAGAAGTTCACGGGCTCTTCTTCAGGCGGGCAGCACACCTACAACGGAGCCAATAGTCTGGTACACAAAAACGACTCACTGACCGCGGAGATCTTATATAGGATGCTCAGAAGCTCCTACCAGTTCGATTTCAGCTCGCTCGATGTGCTTAAAAAGGATATCAAAGCAAGGGAAGGGATCGTACAAGCTGCAAAGACAGCGACCTTTCACTTTCCTAGCGATTCAACAGACTATAAGGCAAACCTGACCTACTGGAGTAACAATTATCTTAGTTCAATAAAAAGTGGCGTTACTGCTTCAAGTGCCATTCAGGACATCTGGAATAACCCGAGCCAGTATAAAATGATGTGTTACGCCGCAGCAAGTGTAGTCCTACTAAAAGGGTTGATTCAAGGTTTGGGGGATGCAGAATTCAATTCGCGTGTAGGTAGCTCGCCAATTCAGAACTATGCTAGTTGGCGTTTGGAAAGAAATACCAATGATGAGTTCGATTGGGTTCCTGGCGATTGGGGTTATGTTGACAATACAACTCCTGACGACGAGAAAGATGCTGGCCTTGAGGGAGAGAATATCATCTACTTAGGTGGTACCTTTTCTTATGATTCGGGGTTCAAAGCAATTGGTAACTTCTGGGGCCACCCTGGTGGAGTTAAGACCCTTCAGGACTGGTTTACGGAAGTTGATAGCTGGACACCAGCAGCAGGCGACGTTTCGCTATATACGACTAGACGCTATCTAAAGATTGAATAGAATGTATTGGAGACGCCGCCAATAAGCACTTACATTTAACAGAAGTCGGACTACCTTGTAAGGAAGCACAAATGCTCGACAACTGTAGGGTATTCATCATAAGTGCATGCCTAACTGCTAGTCTGGTTGTCGAGGGAGCGAATCAGCATTCCTATGAAAAAACCATGACAAGTAAAGATGTACTCCAGCAAATAGCATGTGAAGTAAATAGGGGTTTGTATCACTCCTATTCACTATACAAACTTTTTACGAACAAATCGATAGACAAGTCTATTGTTTCCGAATTAGACGTAGAGTATACGATGCTATACTACAAAACACTACTATTTGAGCAGAGAGTTTCAACCTCCAGGCGACGCCGTATTTCTGAAAAAGTGATCCAGAAGCACGATCTGATTAATACGGCTACCGAGCAGGAGTATGTGACCAGACTGGCAGAACTCAGTAAGGACCGTAGTGCATGTCTACGCTATGCCAAATATGTATACAATACAGGAACGCCGTATTTTTGGGAAGAGCCGGTTTTCGCGTATATAGTTGCTAATGCTGTGGAGAACCTATCGGGAGATAGCGGTGCTACTGTGGATATGTCGATAGGCTTTCATCATATTCTAACCAAAGCAAGTCGCATTCAAGAATGCAATTATGCTTCCGAAATGGAGGGGGCCTTCTGGAAGTGCTTTCAAGCATTAGCCAACACTAAGGATCCTAAGTTGGTCATCGATATGGCTGACCTTTTAGATGGCAAAGGTACTACTGGATTGAATGAAATCCAATCGATGCTTGGGTATCTGTGTCCACACATTCCGCCAGAAATCAATAATCTTAACCTCCGAGGACAATGGTGCAGGGTCTTGGTGAAGTATTTTACCTGGAAGGGCACTGTGATTCCGCAGGTCGTCACATCGGGACCCGACGTTTCAAGCAATTTCTTTTACGGAGTCGAGTGGGATCGGATCATTATGGACCTTTACGCCTCTTCAGAGTATTTCAAGACTGGTGCTTACGCTGCTCTTTCTGCTGAGGAGCTTCTTAAGAAGGAGAAGGATGTCAGGGAGGCGATAGGTATAGCGCTGGTTAAGGAACTGGTATTAAAGAAAGCTCAATTGCTGAGGGGCGATGAGGATGAGCTCTCAAAACAGCAAATAGAAGGTACAAATGGATCAATACCACACCAAGATAAGTAAGGGATCATATAGGCAAGCGGTATCGTCTGATAGCGTGATCGCTCTTTCCTCTTTGTTTTGTGAAAATGTAGTCGGCTGTGAGAGGGCACTACCAGAAACAACGTTGAGGTGACCTATGGAACACGAAACATCGAACCACGGGCTTCGGGTCATAGTTGCAGGTCTCTCCATCCTACTCCTGCCCGTTTTCTCCCGAGCAGAACTAGCCCCAGACTCCTACTGCCAACTCACCGTCCAGATCCAATCCAAGGAATTGGACTATCTCGGCAAGGTAGATATCCTGACCCAGAAGGACTGCGAGGACAAGGACTGCTTCAAGTGGTTCTGTTCGGACACCGGCTACTACCTGAGCCAGCGGGTTGCCATGCAGAAGGAGCTTGCCGACGCCAAGGCCGCAGCCTTCACCGCGGCGGGCACCACGGCCAAGGACTACGCCGCATTCCAGGACACGATCGCGGGGTATCTGGAGGCCAATCCCGAGGTCAAGGCCTCGCTGGACACCCTGGCCAGCCAGATCAACCAGCTCAAGGATAAGTTGAGGATGCCATGTTACTGCCTCCTGACCATTGCCCATGCCAAGCAGAACCTGGCCAATACCAGCGAGCACATCGACCTGGTCAGGCAATACTCCAACGACCCGCAGGCCCTCAAGGAGCAGGAGCAGGCGAAGCGTAAGGAGTGGGATGCCAAGATCGAGGCCCTGTTCGCGGCCTTTGATACGACAGGCCAGGAGTACCTGCTGTTCATGGCCAAGAACGGCCCGGCCCTGAAGCCATACCTGGACAAGCACCCTGCGATCAAGAAGGCCATTGACGATCTGTCAGGCCAGGTGGTTGCCCTGCTGCGCCAGTGTGAGGAGTTGAGGGACAGCATCGTGAAGGCACCTGGGGCCGGGTTACCTAAATGAGGCGTGGCCGTGCGGTGTACCGGTCTGGCTGGGCAGTAGTGGGCCTGACGCTCGGCATGGCGATGGCATCCCAGGTTGCGGCTACGCAGGCAGAGGCCGTTGCCCCGAGTATGGTCTTTGTCGGTTGCGAGGGTGAGACCTGGGACATCTTTGTCTGGCGCCAGTCCGACGGGGCGGCTGTGCAACTGACCCATAGCCCGATCGACGAGAATGGACCTCGGTGGTCCAAGGACAGGAAGAGACTCGTATACTACACCACCGAGGGGAAGGTCTACGTGCTGGACGTGGAGAAGGGGCAACCTCAAGAGGTCATCGTGGAGGATGCCAACAGCAGGAAGTCCAGCCCCTGTTTCTCCCCTGACGGCAAGAGCATTGTCTGTGTCCGGTCCAAGCCGGGAACCGTCGATGATACGGAGATCGCCATCATCGATTTGGAGGCCAAGACCTGGCGGACCTTGATTGACCAACCGGGGCTCCAGGCTGACCCGGACTGGTCTGCGGATGGGAGGTTCGTGGTCTATGCGAGCAACCACTGCACTGCGGACTGGGGCCAGGTCATCCAGGAGCTGTGGGTGGTGCGAACGGATGGAGGGTTCTGCAGGCAACTGCTGTTGACCAATTCGAATTGCATGAGGCCCAGGTGGTCGCCGGACGGCAAGCGGATCGCGTTCTCTTCAGACAAGGCAGGCACCTTCGACATCTGGGTACTCTCGCTGGAGGACTGGTCCCTGAACCAGGTGACCACTGACCCGGGCCTGGAGACCAGCCCCGCTTGGTCTCCGGATGGGCGGCAGATCGCGTTCATCTCGACCCGTGGCGGGAAGATGAAGATCTGGATAAGAGACCTTGAGGCAGGTACACTACGCCCTGTAGAGCCCTTCAAGGACAAGACCTTTGCGTGCAGAGACGTGGACTGGTAGTAGGTGGGTATGCGAATATGAGCAACCGGAGAGCCTTGGTATCGACGTCCCTGATCCTGGTGGCGTTGAGTGCGTGCCTGAGTTCGTGCGTATCGAGCGGGTCTGACAAGAAGGCCCCGCCGCCGACCCGCCCCGTGCCGACGCCACAGGCGCAACGGACCCAGCAGGAGCCTATCCCTGTGCCTGTTCAGACTGCCGGCAGGATCGAGGCGCCCGTGCAGGCCCCTGCCACCGCGGGCCGATACGGAACCCTGCTCTCGGAGGTGAAGGTCTCGACGTTCTCGTTCAATCCCCAGCTTGGCCAGAAGGTGACGATCGCATACAAGGTGGCAGAGCCGGCCAGTGTCGAGGTTGGGGTATATGACCCGGACTTTGGCCTGGTTCGGACCCTGAGGTCCGAGGGGATCCAGACTGCCGGGCCACAGGGTCTATCGTGGGACGGCCGGGATGCTGGCGGGGCCATTGTCCCGGACGAGGCGTACTTCTTCGTGGTCACGGCCAAGGGCCAGAGAGGAAGCACGGAGACCTATGACCCAACCCTGTCCTCGGGCGGCGAGGGCAAGGACATCACGAAGGTAAGTATCGACCCTGCGAGCAAGGCCATTACGTATCGGCTGCCGGAGATGGGCCGGGTCCTGATCCGGCAGGGCGTGCAGGATGGGCCGCTCTTGAACACGCTGGTCGACTGGAAGCCCCGGGTGGCCGGCGAGATCACCGAGAATTGGAACGGCAGGGACAAGGATGACATGATCGATCTCCTGGACCACCCGCGATTCAAGATGCTGATCACGTATCTTGCCCTGCCTGAGAACTCCGTGATCACCTATGGCAATCGTCAGATCGACTTTCGGCAATACGAGAAGACCACTGCCACCCATCGGCCCGTGAAGGAGAGGCCCGCACGCAAGGGCGTCCTGATCTCACCGCACTATCTGCTGTCGCGTACGGTGGACCGTTGTCCGGGCATAACGATGGTCTTTCCTGACGCCAAGGCGCCTGCCCAGGATGGGGTCACGGACCTCAAGGGCAAGGCCCTGGTCAGGGTCGATATCGATGACGAGGACAAGGACTTCTTCGTGAATCAGCAGTACGAGATCACGGTGTTCTTGGACTATGAGTTCCACGCCGAACAGGAGGTCGGGCACGCCCCGTTCAATTGGGTGTGGGATCTGTCGGACGTCAAGCCTGGCGAGCATACGCTGACCGTCAATATGACCGGCTTCAAGGACCAGATTGGGGTCCTGAGTAAGAAGGTCAGGGTGGTGAAGTGACCGATCATGAAGCTGATGGTTACGGGCAAATCGAGCGTATCCGCTGTCTGCCTTGCCCTTCTCGTCATGTTTTCGGGAGGCACCGAGCTTCTCTCCGCTACTGGCCCGGCACAAGGCCCGGATGTACGCTTTGACCAACCGGTGTACGACTTCCGTTTTGCCGGCCAGAACAAGGAGATCGTTCATCGCTTCCCCTTCTCCAACATAGGTCCAGGGGCACTAACCATCACAGCGGTCAAGTCTTCCTGTGCCTGCCAGACCTCCGTGAGGCCCTTGGGCAGCATCGCACCGGGCGGCAAGGGCGTGATCGAGGTGACCTGCAAGACGGGCAGACGCATCGGCCAGATCCGTGAGGTGGTCAGTGTGTTGTCCAATGACCCCAACAAGCCAGAGATCAGGCTCGAGGTCATTGGCACGGTCAAGGCGGACTTTGCGTTGGATCCGGAGTTCCTGCACTTTGGGGCCGTGGAGAGGGGAGACACACCGCTGAAGTCCATCAGACTGATTGACGTGGGTGACCGCCATCTGGTCCTGCACAGAGTGGAGGCCCCGGAGCAGTATCTATTCACCCATGTCTCGCCCATCAAGGAGGGACCTATCCGCGGCTTTCTGATAGAGGTCGTGCTGAAACCCGATGCCCCGCTCGGGCGGTTCGCCGTACCGATGACCTTGCACACCAATCTGCCCAGGAGACCCCGTATGGATGTGCTGGTGACGGGGAACGTCCTACGCCCCAAAAGAGACGATCCGAACCAGTCTGTGGTCGAGGCGTCTGTCCATGAAAGGGCCTTGGATCGCGCCGCAACGCCGGATCCTAATGGCAAGAGACCGGAGGTCGTGAAACCCGCGGCCAAGACACGGTACGTTACCAGACCGCCTACGGAGGAGGATACCTATGTGGCGGCATGGCTGATCAAGCGGTTCCTGGACCCTAATGCCGAGTTCTCCTTTGTGTCGGTCGATGCGGATGTGCCGGAGGACCGTGGAATAGTGTTCGACCTGCCCAGCCCACGCGCCCGCTGGATGCGTTCGCACAGAGGTTGTACCTCTGAGCAGATCCTCGCCGATACGAAGGATGCCGATGCAACGGTGAAGATCATGGTGGCGTACGTCCGTCAACTGGAGATGGCGTCATGGCTCGTGTCCGCGAATTCAGACGCGGGGCGTCTCCGTGCTTGGATGCGGAAGCTCAATACGGGCCAATCTGACCCTGAGACCAGGCTCATGAGGGCGTGTGAGTTTCTGGATGGAATCTACCAGGCAGGAGGAAAGGTCCCATGAACATGGTGGGGATGGACTTGACGGGCGTGTGGTCGGAGAAGACAATGACGTCCGAGGTGCGATGAAGAGATCGGGCTACGTGGGATTCGCTTGGTCAAGTTCGGCCTGAACCAACCTAATGGGAGATACTCAATGACAGGCAGAAGGCAGCACGCATGCAGACGGTGGTGTTTCTGCGTCCTGATGGCGGCAGTCCTGACAGGCTGCAGGGGCAAGACGCCTGCTCAACAACAGGTCGTGGTCTACACGTCGCTGGACCAGGTCTTCAGTCAGCCTGTGCTCGAGGCCTTTGAGAAGGAGACCGGGATCAAGGTCCTGGCCGTGTATGACTCCGAGGCAACCAAGACCACCGGCCTGGTCAATCGTCTTATTGCCGAGAAGGATAGCCCAAGGGCGGACGTCTTCTGGAATTCCGAGACAGGGCGAACCATCATCCTTAAACGCAAGGGCATCTTGGCCCCCTATGTCTCGCCATCTGCGGCCGACATCCCGGCCCAGTTCAAGGACCCGGAGGGCTTTTGGACGGGTTTTGCCGCACGATGCCGTATACTGATCGTCAATACCTCCTTGGTGCCACCGGATCAACGCCCCACCTCTATCCTGGAACTGACGGAGCCCAGGTGGAGGGACAAGGTGGCCCTGGCCTATCCGTTGTTCGGCACCACGGCCATGCACGCAGCGGCCCTGTTTGCCTCGTGGGGAGAGCCAAAGGCCAGGCAGTACTTTGCGGCCCTCAAGGCAAACGGCGTCAAGATCACGGATGGCAATGCATCGGCCCGTGACCGCGTAGTGGACGGAACGGTACCGATTGGGTTTACGGACACGGACGATGCGTATGTGGCCATCAACAGGGGCAGCCCTGTCGATATCATCTGGCCGGACAAGGATGGCATTGGGACCCTGCTGATCCCTAACACCGTGGGTCTTGTTAAGGGAGGCCCTCATCCTGAGACTGGCAAGAGACTCATCGACTTCCTGTTGAGTCCGATGGTCGAGGAGATGCTAGCCTTTGGGGAATCGGGGCAGATCCCGTTGCGACCTGGCATCAAACGTCCGGCCCATGTGCCGACCCCGGACAAGGTCAAGTCCATGGACGTGGATTACGAGAAGCTTGCCGATTGGATGGAGCCCAGCGGCAGGTTCTTGCAGCAGCTTTTTGTTCGTTAGACGTACTTGTCCGACGGTTCCGATACATGGGTTTTCGCCGACAGCCGACATGCCTGTATGGTTTGGCCCTGGCGTTATTCTGCGTCACGGCCATGCTACCCTTGGCCTTGGTGCTCGGGAAGTTCCTCTGGGACTGTGTGACCCATCCGGCCTCCATGGCGGATATCCTGATCGACTGGCGGCAAGGGGTATTGCTGGGACGCAGTCTCGGTGTTGCAGGGCTTGCCACACTCCTTGCCTTCGTCCTCGGTCTGGCCGTTGCCTTTCCCCTGGCTGCACATGATCTGCCGTGGCGACGATTCTTCTGGGTCTTGGTACTTGTGCCCCTGTTGATTCCTCCGTATGTGATGGCAGGGGCCTGGATCCACCTGTTGAGTCCTGGGAGCTGGGTCAACAGGGTGATGGTGGAGCTGTTTGGGCCATCGGCCGTCCTGAAGGTCCAATCCTTTCCCGGGTGTGCCTGGTGTCTTGGGATCTCATTTTTTCCGGTGATCGCGTTTATCGTCGCCACAGGGTTATGTACACTGGACCGCGATCTGCAGGATCTCGCCCGCCTCAATACGGATGGCTGGGGTGTGTTCTGGCATTCCACGCTCCCCCAGATAGCGCCCCACTTGACGGCGTCCATCTGTCTGGTGCTGGTGTTTGTGCTTGTCCAATACAGTGTCCCTTCGTTGCTGGGGATCAATACCTACCCGGTAGAGATCTTTGCCCAGTTCAGTGCCTTCTACAATGAGACCGCTGCCGTGGCCACCGGCATTCCTCTGGTCGCCGCCGTCGCCCTCTTGATCCTCGTGCAGCGATGGGCCATGGGGTCCAGGGATTATGTACGACTGACGCCGAGCAGCGAAGCGGGCGCGGCGGTGACCCTTGGTCGCCGCAGATATCTGGCGGTGGCGTTTCTTGTCAGCTTGTTCGTTGTGGCTGTGATGCTGCCGTTTGGCCACGTCCTGGCCCGTGCTGGCGGGCCGTTCAGGATTCTATCCACCCTGAAAGGTCATATGGATTGGATACTCTATACCAGTATGCTGGCCCTGGCGGCATCGGTCATCTCAACCGGGATTGCCTTCTCGCTGGGACAGGTTCTGGCCCATGGCCAGGGCCGTGCGGTACGGGTCTTGGACATCCTCTGTTGGCTACCCGTGGCGATCCCAGGCACGGTAGTCGGGCTGGGTTTTCTCAGACTGTCGACACGGGTGAAGCCTCTTCAACAAGTTGATACTTTTGGGCTTTTGCTGCTCCTGGCCTATGTGGGGATGTTCAGCGCATTCGCGATCCGTGTCTTCCAGGCAGCCTACCGACGAACCGATCCTCACATCGATGAGGCGGCTACTCTGGACTGCCCACACTGGTATCAGAAGTGCTGGCTCGTTGACCTGAGATTGCAGGCCCCCGCCATCGCAGTGTCCATGATCATGGTCTTTGTGTTGGTGGTGGGCGAGTTGAACGCGACGGTACTGCTTGTGCCACCCGGAAAAGTCACTCTGGCCGTGTCGATCGACAATCTACTACACTATGGAGCCAGTACAAGTGCGTCGGCCTTGTGTCTCATTGAGGCCGGCTTCGTCGTAGCGATCACCCTGGGCAGCTTGGGTCTGGCGGACGTAGTGGGCCGGCGCATGTCCAGGAGATGAGACCGGTGTGCGTTGACATGGTATTGGGGCCGCAATCATGAGAGATGAGAGGTGACTGGGTTGCTGGGATCCAGCGAGTAACGTGGGCTTGAGGCTGGTATATGGCACGGATACAGTTGGAACACGTGACCAAGACATACGCCGGCGTCCGAGCGATCACGGACGTGTCGCTCGACATAGCAGACGGTGACTTGGTCGTCATTGTGGGGCCCAGTGGATGCGGCAAGACAACGACCTTGCGGCTGATCGCCGGACTCGAGACGCCTTCGGAGGGTACGATCCGCATGGGGGATCGTGTGGCTAATGACATCCCTCCCCAAGATCGTGACGTCGCCATGGTCTTCCAGAACTATGGTCTGTATCCCCATCTGACGGTCTATCAGAACATGGCCTTTGCCCTCAGACTCCGCAAGTACCCCAAGGACCTTGTTGAGTCACGCATCAGGGAAGCCGCGGCTTTTTTGGGCATGGAGGAACTCCTCGGTCGCAGGCCTGCAGCCCTGTCAGGAGGCGAGCGACAGAGGGTCGCCCTCGGCCGGGCGATGGTGCGCACGCCAAGCGTGTTCCTATTCGATGAGCCGTTGAGCAATCTGGATCCTCAGTTGCGTGCGTCCCTGCGGGGGGAGTTGAAGTCGCTTCATTGCAGGACACGCACCACCACGGTGTATGTCACGCACGATCAGGCTGAAGCCGTGACCCTCGGCAATCGTATTGCCGTGATGTATGAAGGAAGGGTGCAACAGGTGGGAACACCGGAGGAGGTACTGGAGAGACCGACCAACCGTTTCGTGGCGGGTTTCTTCTGCTCCACTCCGATGAGCTTCCTGGAAGGGGTGGTGCAGTGCGAACATGAAACCATGCGGCTTGTGACCAAGGACGGGGTCATCGCCCTGCCGGACGAGTGGCGAGATCAGCTCCATGTATGCAAAGGCAAAGTTGTGGTCCTCGGAATGCGACAACGGGCACTGTCGTTCGTGGCATGCGGCGGAGGGATCAACACATTGGAGGCGACCGTCGATTCGCTGGAGAGAGTGGGAGACCGAATGGACGTATGCATGATAACCCCCTCTGGGCAGCGGATGTTGTCAAATGCCGAATGGCGCAGTGCGTTCTGCGTGGGTCAGAAGGTGACGGTTCACATCGACGTGTCATTCGCCCAGATCTTCGAACAAGGACCATTTGGGCGGAACATCCTCCTACCGCGATTACCCTGACAACCCCCCCTGGACAACCGTGTGGGCCCTCGCCGCTGGACAGTCTCTCGGGGGCGAGTATACTGGTCCCCCGGTTGGGCCGCAGTCCTGGACGCCGTGCCAAGCCCAAGAAGGCCCAAGACAGCAACGGAAAGGAGAATCAATGAGATCGTCCCTGAGATCCCTGGTCACTCTGGTTGTGCTGGCTATGCTCTGCACTCGAGTCTACGCCGACTCCCTGTGGATTGAGAGCCCCAAGCTGAAGGTACAGGACAAGGTCCCTCTCCGGGTCTGGGCCTTTGACCTGCAGGACGTGCGGCTGCTGGATGGGCCCTTCAAACACGCCATGGACCTGGACCAGGCGTACCTCCTGTCACTCGACGTGGACCGGCTCCTCCACACCTTCCGCCTCAATGCCGGCCTGCCCTCCAGTGCCCAGCCCCTGGGCGGCTGGGAAGAGCCCAAGTGCGAGCTGCGGGGCCACTTTGTGGGTCACTACCTGTCGGCCTGCGCCCTGATGTACGCCAGTACGGGCGACGAACGTCTGAAGGCCAAGGGCGACGCGGTGGTCAAGGGTCTGGCCGAGTGTCAGGCCAAGCTGGGATCTGGGTACCTGTCCGCGTTTCCAGAGACCTTCTTCGATCGGGTGGAGGCCCGCCAGCAGGTCTGGGCCCCCTACTACACCCTGCACAAGATCTACGCCGGCCTGGAGGACATGGCCGTGTATTGTGACAACGCCCAGGCCCTGGACGTATGCAGGAAGTTCGCCGACTGGGTGATCGCCCGCAACGCCAGACTGACCGACGAACAGATGCAGGCCATGCTGGGCGCAGAACACGGCGGCATGAACGAGACCCTGGCCAACCTCTACGCCCTGACCGGCGACCAGAGGTACCTCAAGATCGCCCTGCGGTTCAACCACCGGGCCGTGATCGGCCCGGCCTCTCGGGGAGAAGACCGGCTCACCGGCCTGCACGCCAATACGCAGTTCCCCAAGTTCATCGGTGCGGCCAGGGAGTATGAGCTCACAGGGGACGAGTCGCTTCACACGGCGGCCTCGTTCTTCTGGGACACGGTGGTCAAGGAGCGGTCCTACGTGATCGGCGGCAACAGCGACGGGGAGATGTTCACCCCCAAGGAGCGGCTGTCGGAGGCCCTTGGCCCGAACACCACCGAGACATGCAACACCTACAACATGCTCAAGCTGACACGCCATCTCTTGTGCCTGGACCCCAAGGCCGAATACGGCGACTACTATGAGCGGGCCCTGTGCAACGACATCCTGGCCTCCCAGAATCCAGAGGACGGCATGACGTGCTACTACGTGCCGCTGCGATCCGGCATGACGCGGGGCGGCGCAGGGAACGGGTACTGCACGCCGCTGAACTCCTTCTGGTGCTGCACGGGCACGGGCATCGAGAACCACGCCAAGTACGGCGACAGCATCTACTTCCACAACGACAAGGCCCTGTATGTGAACCTCTTCATCGCCTCGGAGCTGAACTGGAAGACCAGAGGGCTCAAGGTCCGGCAGGAGACCCGGTATCCGGATGAGGGGTCGAGCAGGCTGCTGTTCACCTGTGACAAACCGGTCGAACTGGCCCTCCAGATCCGCCATCCGTATTGGGCAGTCAAGGGCATCCAGGTCACGGTCAACGGCCAGAGGCAGGACCTGGGCACCAGGCCGGGCACCTGGGTAGCCGTGACTCGGATGTGGAAGACCGGTGACACAGTCGAGGTCTCCATGCCGTTTATGCTCCGCACCGAGGGCTTCAAGGACAATCCCAACCGCTTTGCCTTCCTGAACGGTCCAATCGTGCTGTGTGCCGAGGTGGATGCGCGAAGGCCCGCCCCGGCCATCGTGGCGGACGAGGCCAAGATGCTGGATGCGATCAAGCCCGTGGCGGGCAAGTCCAACACCTTCAGCGGTCCTGCCGAGTTCTTTCGCATCCCGGGTGAGAATGCGGGAGTCCAGGTGATCTTGGAGCCGTTCTACAAGATGCAGGGCCCCCGGCCGTACATGGTCTACTTCGACCGATTCACGGCCCAGCAGTGGCAGGCCAAGGAGGCCGAGTACAAGGCCGAGCTGGCCAGGCAGAAGGATCTGGATGCCCACACAGTGGACTCCGTCCTACCCGGCAATCCGCAGAACGAGCGGGACCACGACCTCAAGGGAGCACAGACCAACTCCGGCGATTTCAACCAGAGGAAGTATCGCGACGCCCCAGAGAACGGCTGGTTCTCCTGGGACTTGAAGGTCCTGGCCGATCAGGCCCAGGAGTTGAGCGTCACCTACTGGGGCCTCGACGAGGGCAGGCACTTCGATGTGGTTGTGAACGACGTGAAGTTGGCCACAGAGCGGCTCGCCAACCAGGGGTTAAGGTTCTACGACAAGACCTACCCCCTCAGTACAGACCTGCTCAAGGGCAAGGGCAAGGACAAGGTCACCGTGAGGTTCCAGGCCCCTGCCGACTCCTACGCAGGCGGGGTGTTTGGCCTGCGAATCATGAGGCCCGACGCAGCCAAGACGCCTCGCTCCAGTTCGCAGGACGATGCGACCCCCGACGCCCCGCGAGTCCGGATCGAGACCGATCTAGGCACGATCGAGGTGGATCTCGCCGCCAAACAGGCACCGATCACGGTGAAGAACTTCCTCCACTACGTGCAGGAGGGCTTCTTCAGCGATGGCACGTTCTTCCGCACGGTGACCCCATCCAACCAGCCCACGGACAAGGTCAAGATCCAGGTCGTGCAGGCCCGGGCGAATCAGGCCAGGGCGGGCGGCCTCTTTACGCCGATCCCGCTCGAGCGGACACGCGATACGGGTCTGCGTCACCTCGATGGTACACTCTCCATGGCCCGTGACAAACCGGACACTGCGCAGGACAGCTTCTCCGTCTGCGTCGGTGATCAGCCGGACCTCGACTTTGGCGGCAAGCGCAATCCCGACGGCCAGGGCTTCGCTGCATTCGGCAAGGTGGTCAAAGGCATGGACGTGGTCCGGAAGATCCACGCGGCCCCTGCCGAAGGGCAGCGATTGACCCCGCCCATCCGCATCCTGCGTGCTACGGTACTCGCGAATTGACCAGCCGCCACGCACGACGGCGTGACATCCGCGGAGCAGCATGGGTGAAGCCCACCGTCTGTCGACCGCTACCGGGTCCCTTCGGATCGTGAGGCCAGGGCAATGCCCGTCAGGACCAGCACGCCGCCCAGGGCCGTGGCCGGCGTGATCGACTCGTGCAGCAGGAGATAGGCCAGCAGGCTGGAGCCGATAGGCTCGGCCAGGG
>Ga0209777_10000966_pt1 | contig 44055 bp, 35 predicted proteins | sample FrelakmetHBP12HB_FD_187147 | JGI IMG/M metagenome (GOLD analysis project Ga0209777, IMG submission 187147) | Freshwater lake sediment microbial communities from the University of Notre Dame, USA, for methane emissions studies -HBP12 HB (SPAdes)... | ecosystem: Environmental > Aquatic >...
TCCGGCAGCGTGTTCAGAGCGGCCATCCCGCCGGTCGGCGTGCCGAACGACGGTCATTCCTTCTGCGAGACGAACGCGATAGCCCGAGTCTTGATGTCCCGTTAATTATGCGCGTCTGTATAGCCTGCGTTGGCCTGCCGGTATTCGCAGCTGCAAGAGCCGGCATCGTGGCGAACGCAGTTTCTCTGCCGCTCGTACTCGCGCCGCTGAAGCCCAAGCTCCGACTCGCCTGTATGGCTGCGATGCTATTGGCCGGGTTCGCCGTCTTTCATACCAGCAGGGTGCAGCAGAAAATGTTCTACTCGGGCCACGGAGATCTTACCGATCTGCGGTGGGATAATCCGGACCTGGAGACAAGCGGTAGAGCGCACATCTGGGCGGCTCTCGCCGAGAGCATCCCCGAAGCGCCCTGGTTCGGTCACGGAGCCAACGCGTCCGAGAGCTACGTCATCGCCCTGACAGGCGGCATTGCTCACCCGCACAACGATTGGCTCCGGATCGCTTACGACTACGGTCTCCTGGGAACCGCTCTTCTTCTCGTTACGTTGATTGCACAGATCCGCCACACGCTGGGCATTGCCAGGCAGTCAACTGGACCGATCAGATTGTGCGCCTATGCAGCCGCCTCGACTTTCATCCCGTTCGCGTTCTACATGCTAACGGACAACATCCTGTTGTACGCCGCCTTTTTCGGCAACCTCCAATTTGCGCTGCTTGGTCTCACCTATTCCGCCTACAGTCAGCGTACGCAGACCGCAACTCGGCGCGGGCGGCTGTTTCCTCCCGCAATCGGTTCCCTTCGGCCAGACCCACGGTCAGTCCGTTCTTGTACCGCACGCGCCAGCACGATCCCGACGTCAACCGCCCTGGTCGACCATCCACCCCGAGGTCAAAGATGAAGGTCCTCGTTTGCGCACAGAGTTCGACGGTACCGTAGCATGCGGTACGCGCAGTCGCGAAAAGCGATCTGATTCCTTCCGAACTACGCGACCCACAGAATGCCTCGCCAGCGCCACCGCATAGCCGGCATCCCCTTCGACTTCCTGCCGCCGGGCCTCGTCGTCGAAGCGATCGTCCGGCAACCTGCATCCCGCCCGCTTGCTGTCTGCATGGTTAACCCGCATACCGTCATGAGCTGCCACCGCCGCGCCGACGTCAGGAATGCCGTCCTGGCGGCTGACCTCATTCTCCCCGATGGCGTCGGCATCTCGCTCGCCTCCCGCATCCTCGGTCTCTCGCGCTGCACCCGCGTTCCCGGCCCGTCGCTCGTGCTCTACCTCTGCGACGCTGGCCGATCCGCGGGCCTCAAACACTTCTTCTATGGCGGCGCGCCCGGCGTCGCCCGGCGCATGGCCGGCCGCCTTGCCGCTCGCTACCCCGGACTCCAGGTTGCCGGCTGCCACTCACCCGACTTCGTTCCGGACGCGCGCGATATCCCTGAGCCCGATCGGGCGCTCATCAATCGCTCGGAACCCGACATCGTCTGGGTCGGCCTCGGCTCCCCGAAGCAGGAGATGTGGGTCGCCCGGAACGCTTCGAAACTCAGAGCCCGGGCCGTTATCGCCGTCGGAGCGGCGTTCGACTTCCACAGCGGCAACGTCCCCTGGGCCCCCGAGTGGGCGCGCGACATCGGCATCGAGTGGCTCTACCGCCTGACGAAGGAGCCCGCCCGCCTCTGGCGCCGCAACCTCGATAGCCCGCTCTTCCTCGGCGCCGTCCTCCGCGATCTGTTCCAGCGCCGGCGTCTCGACACCAGCACGCAAACCTGACCATGCGGACGAACCGCGAAATCTGCTCATCCGGCCATCGTAACGGGCCGAGCGTTCAGTAGCGCATTAATCGGCCCCGATGCTGCCCTACCGCCACCCGTTTTTATAGAAATACGCCAGCACCCGCTCCCGGAAAGACAGATTGCTCAACCCCAATGACTGCGCCTGGCTCGTTCGAATCGCATCCTGCTGGATCGCCTCTCGCACCCCCATCTTCCCGGTCAGCACCGGGCCGTGGAACACGAATCCGTTCTTGTCCGCCACGCCCTCTTCCCGGCGCGGCATCCTCAGGTCTGCGCTTTTCCCGAAATATCCGCTTATGCTCATGCCATCAGAGTAGACCCGGGACCGCTCATGGCTCCTGCTGCCACGCGCCTCTCCCGAGAGCCGGGTGCGCTGGAGCCCAGTGCTTCCGCCGGCTCGCCCGCGGCCCAGTCACGCCGTATGGAAATGAGTTTTCCCCTGCTCCGCAACAGCTTGGCCCAAACAGTCGTCCGTGTGCTCTGACGGTGATGCGATGCTGGGAGAATGTGCCGCCGCGCGGGGGCGCGCCGCGCACACCGCTCTGTCTTTTTCGCCCAACCGTGGTGACTGGTTGCAGGGGACTGACTCCTCTGTCCCAAGCGAAGCGCGTGGACAGAGCAGTCTGTCCCCAGGTTTTGACTTCTGTCTTCTGACTTCTGGCTTCTGTCTGTACTTCCCCCCGCTTCGCCGGCCGGGCCTGATCGCATGACGGGATAACTCATGTATTCCCTTCTACTCCTCGGCTCTGCTTCGCTCGTCCTGTCTCTGCTCCTCACCCCGCTCTTCCGGAACCTGTTCGCCCGGCTCGGCTGGGTCGATCGGCCCGATGGCGCCCGCAAGCTCCACACCCGTCCCGTGCCCCGCCTCGGCGGCGTCCCGCTGGCGCTCTCCATCGCGGCCGCCACCGGCATCCTCATGCTCTCGCCGCTCCAGGGCCGCGGCGTCGTCTCCGGCTTCCTGCCGCTCGTCTTCAGGCTCGCCCCCGCCGCCCTGCTCATCTTCTGCACCGGCGTCGCGGACGACCTCTTCGGCCTTCGCCCCTGGCAGAAGCTCGCCGGGCAGCTCGCTGCCGCGGGTGTGGCCTGGGGTTGCGGCCTCCACATCAGCTTCCGCGGCGTTCAGCCGCAAGGATGGTGGTCGGCCGTCGTCACCGTGGGCTGGCTGGTCATCTGCACGAACGCCTTTAACCTCATCGACGGCATGGATGGCCTCGCCGCCGGCGTGGGCCTGTTCGCCTCCGTCACCATGCTGATCTCGGCTTTGCTGAGCGGCAACATGCCGCTCGCCTTCGCCACGGCCCCCGTCGCCGGCGCTCTCCTCGGTTTCCTGCGCTACAACTTCAACCCGGCGTCCATATTCCTGGGCGATTCGGGGAGCCTCACCATCGGCTTCCTCCTCGGCTGCTACGGCACTCTCTGGGCGGCCAAATCGGCCACCATCCTCGGCATCACCGCGCCCCTCATGGCCCTCGCCGTGCCGCTCCTCGATACCGCGCTCGCCATCCTCCGCCGCGTCGTCCGCGGCCAGCCCATCTTCGCCGCCGACCGGCGCCATATCCACCACCGCCTGCTCGATCGCGGCCTCACGCCCCGGCGCGTCGTCCTCATCCTCTACGGTGTGTGCGGCATCGCCGCCGCCCTCTCGCTGCTTCAGGGCGTGCTCCACGAGCACTTCGCCGGGCTGGTCATCATCCTCTTCTGCCTCGCCGCCTGGGTGGGCATCCAGCACCTCGGTTACCTCGAGTTCGGCGTCGCTCGCCGCTTGCTGGCCTCGGGCTCGTTCTTCCGCGTGCTCAACGGCCAGATCCGCCTCCGCGCCCTCGAGGAGAAACTCGAAAAAGCCGCCACCGTGGACGAGTGCTGGTCCGCCATCCGCGGCGCATCCCTCGACTTCGGCTTCTCCAGCATCTCCATGTGCCTGGACCACACCGTCTTCACCGAGTCCTTCAACGGCTACAACGGCCACAACGGCAAGGGCCGCTCCTGGACCGTGCGCGTCCCCCTCTCCGACACCGAGTTCGTCGAGCTCGGCCACCCCGGCGGCCAGGACTCCGCCCCCATGGTCGTCGCCCCCTTCGCCGACCTCCTCCAGCGCACCCTGCAACCCAAGCTCCCGGCCTTCCAGGGGACTGACTCCTCTGTCCCAAGCGAAGCGCGTGGACAGAGCAGTCTGTCCCCCGGTTTTGTTTCCGTTTCCGAGCCGCGACCGTAAGGCAGTCGGTCCGCCTGACCTGTCACCAAACCCGATAGCCGATAGCTGATAACTTCTCGCTGTGGCGCACACTTCAGTGCGCGGGTGGACTTCCTGTAACCTATGCTGCGTCCACTGCTACCTCGAACACGAAGATGCCGGCCGCCTCCTCGGGACGCATCTCTCCTTCGAGCGCACCCTCCGCCTCCTCCGCGACCTGATTTCCCACCGTCAGTCCGCCACTCTGCAAAACGAACCTAGTCCCACAAACGGACACTCGTGGGACAGACCTCCTCGTCTGTCAGCCGACCCCCCGGTCGGCTCTCTGCGAGCGACCACCGTAAGGCAGTCACTCCTCGTTCAATCCGGTCTCAGCCGGCGGCAGAGCTGACTCCTGACTTCTGTCTTCCGTCGGATCGCTGTAAACTGAAAAGCTGGATTCAGCCGTGATCGACGCAAGGTACTTGGAAGAGGTAAGGCGCATCGTTCTGGCGGGCCTCCGAGACCGCCCGGCCAGCGTCTATCTCTTCGGCTCTCACGCCAGAGGCGACGCAAGGCCCGGATCGGATATCGATGTCGCGATCCTGCCCGCCGCGCCCCTGCCCGCCCCCGTCCTCGCCCGAATCAGAGACGCCCTCGAGGAGAGCCGCATCCCCTACCGGGTGGACCTCGTAGACCTTGCCGGCGCGGAGGAGGACTTCGTCAACTCCGCGCTTCGAGACGCCATTCTATGGACCGCCTAACAGAACGGCTCGCGGATGCCACCAAGGCCGTGGCGACGCTCCGCGAAATCCTGAAGGAACCGTTCACCGTGGTTGTGCGCGACGCCGCCATCAAGCGGTTCGAATACACATTCGAGGCCGTGTGGAAAGCGGCACAGCTCTATTTGTCGTACGAGGGCTTCGACGTTGTCTCCCCACGAGGAGTAGTTCGGACTTCCCTGCAGGCTGGGCTGCTGGTCCCTGCACAGGCAGAGGAGGCCTTGGCCATGGTAGACGATCGAAACTTGACCGCGCACCTTTACAAGGAGGCAGTCGCCCGGCAGATCTTCGAGCGGCTTCCCCTGCACGCGGCCTTGCTCTCGGTCTGGCTTGCTGCAATCCAATACCGCCACGACGAATCCACGCATTGACTGCCGCCCCTGCTCCTGGCCTGTGACTTCTCCTTCTATGAAGGCCACAGGCTTGCCTGCTTGTCTTTTGGGGGGCAGACGCCTCGTCTGCGAGCCGACCCCCTGGTCGGCTCTCTTCCGGCTTCCGCTGAAGGGCAAGTCACAGCCTGTTCAATCCGGCCCCAGCCGGCGGCAGAGCTGACTTCTGTCTTCTTGCTTTCAGTTTTCGCCAATCGCTGATAGCTGCCTTAGCCGATAGCCGCTATAGCTGATAGCTTCTTTCCCCTGACAGCTCTTCCTCGCCTCCCGCCCGCTCCAGTCACACCTCCCGCCGAAAAACATATCCCCTCCGCTCAACCCCTTCCGGCAATCCTCACCCCTCTCCCGCTTGCCCGCCGTTCTATTCTGCTCGCGGGTTCCGAGCGGCGAGGGGGACTGACTCCTCCGTCGTCTCTTCCGAGCCGCGACCGCCAGGGAATCGGCGCCTTTTCTCGCCTTTTCGCGCGGACGGCGCAGTCCCCCCGGTCTTCCCCGGCCCCATTTATAATTGCCGCTATGAACGCCGAGAGCGCCGCCGGGCCGTTCCAGACCTGCAGGGCCTGCCGTCGCGCCTGGCCGACTTGGGACAGCTTCGCCCTCGATCCGGCTGTGCGCCTGCTCGGCCTGCAGGCAGTGCTCGCCAATCCGGATTTCAACCTGCTCATCTTCGAGCACCGCTGCGGCAGTTCCATCTCGATCCTCTCCCGGCGGCTGCGCCACCTGCTGCCCGAACCGGAATCAGGAGACCCGCCTGCCAGGCTGATGGGCACGGACCAATGCCGCGGCCACTGCCTCCTCCTGGAGGATCTGGCGGCCTGCGACGCGCCCTGCGGCAACGCGCGGGACCGCGGGCTCATCCAGCTCGTCCAGCGCATGAAGAAGGGGTCGCGCGAGCCCGGCAACGCCTGAGCCCGTCAGGGTTACGGAAGTGTGTTCTCGAGATCCGTCAGCGACCGGGGGTGCCCCCATCAATGGCGGAGAGCCAGGTTCCGCTGTTGGCGTAGAGCCCGGAGGCCAGTTTGGAGTGGGGTGGGTGATGGGATTCGAACCCACGACTTTCGGAACCACAATCCGACGCTCTACCAAGCTGAGCTACACCCACCGCGTGGAATCTCAGTTTACCACATGCCACTTTTCCGCCCCTTTGTGGGCGCTGGCGCTCTCTCGAGAAAACCGAGCCGTTACCCGCGGGCCTCAGGTTACTGGGTCGGATTCTTCACCGGAATCGTGACGATGTTGCTGACGAAGACGTTCTGCGCGATCGTTAGCTGCGTCGCCGGGTCGGTCGGCAGGTCCGGGTTCAATTCCAGGTCCATCTGGTAAATCCCCACAGAGCCCGGCTTCATCCCCGCGTAGAGCACGTTCGCCGTCTTTGCGCCCGCCAGCGAAGACACGAACTCGTTCGGCTGGTTCAGGTACGGCCCCTTGTAGGTGTACCCCGTGTAGACGGCGTACTTGGCCGCATCGGGCTGGACCATCCCGGCGCCCGTGGCGAACACCGTGATCGTCTCGCCCGGCAGGGCCGGGTTGTCCTCGGTGATCGGCGCGCCCGCGATGTTGGCGCAGCACAGCGTCGTGTTGTACGCGCTCAGGATGACGCTCGTGCTGCTCACGCTGCTGATCTGCAGGCCGTTGCCGGACGATCCCGTCGCGCGCGCCCGCAGCCGGATGCGCTGGAACTCCCCTCCCGCAAATGCCTCGACGCGCGTGTCCTGTGTGTTGATCAACTGAATCAGTGCATCGCGAACGCTGGCGAGGCTATCGCTCGCCTGGACCGTGTAGCTGTACGTCTTGGCAGTATCCGCGTAGCCGATAGTGATCGAAACCGTCTCACCCGGCCTGGCCGTGCCGTCCACGGAGATGGTCGCGGTAGCCTGGCTGCTCGAATGCACGGCAATCGCGGGCCGCGGGTCTACCCCGCCGGTGGCGAAGATGCCCGGGTTCGCGGGCACAATCGGCACCCCCGCGGCGTCAGTGACGGTCACACTCCCGTCAGCTCTTGTCGTTCGCACGTACAGGCTCGCGCTGTTCGCGTCCAGAACCTCGAACGGCAGTTGCGCATTGATCTGGTTGCCGCTGACGTAGAGAAGCGGAATCCGCAAACCGTCCACGTACACCTGGACTCCCGCCAGTTCGGTGGGCAGCGGATCGGCCCTGTCCGGCGCCGCGGCGGCGGACTCCGCCAGGTTATCTCCGAAGATCGAGATCAATGTACCCGCGGCCATCTTGGCCGCGGAGCCGCCGCCCGACATGTTGGTGACGGTGGCCACAAGGGTCGCGTTTGAGGAGAGGGTCGTTTTGACCGATATGTTGTTACCGGTGGCGCCAGGGGTCCGCGCGGTGAGGCGGATATCGGACAGAGTCCCGACCGTCGACGCCAGGACATTCGCATCCCCGCTGCCGCTGTTGATCAGCACGACCATGGCCAGAGCCACCGTCGCCAGCGTGTCGTCCTTCTTGACCTTGTATTTGTAGTCCGTGCCAGTTGTGATCGAATCCTTGGCGATCGTCACGGTGAGCTGATCGTTCGCCGTGATTGTGCCGGTAAGCGCTATGTCTCCCACGGCAAACACTTCAAGACTGGCCGCGTTGCGTACGGTGGTGATTCCCGTCTCCGGCGAGAATATGAGGATGCGCCGGCTGAAAGGCTCGGCCACATACAGGTTGTTGCCGTCCCAGGCGAGCGAAGTCGGTGTGCGAATCGCGTCCGTGGCGGCCCGCCGGTCCGTGTTGTCATTACCTGTCGTGTCCGAAGTGTTGGCCGAGATGGCATCGGGCTGCCCGAGCACCGCGTCCGCAGCAGCGGCGTTCTGCGTTGGGATCTGGTTGAAGATCAGGACACGGTCGTTCCCGCCGTCGGCGATAAAGAGCCGCTTGCCGTCGGAGAGCGCGAAACGCGGGAAGTTCAGCGTGGAGCCGCACAGACCGGGGAAGATGGGTATGCTGTTGGTGTCCGTGCCGTTGGAAGTGCACATTATACCGGTGCGCGAGGTAACGGTGCCGGTGCTGTCGAACGTGAGTGTGTAGGAGTCGTTTGCCATGCGCGTGGTCATGTCCGGCTGCCCAATCTCCACGTCCGCCGCCGCGTTGTTCTCAGTCGGGATGCTGTTATAAATCAGGACGCGGTTGTTGCCAAGGTCTGTCACGAACAGGCGCACACCGTCGCTGCTCACGGCAGTGGGGTTGTTGAGCAACTTGGCATCCACCACAGCCGGCGTTTTGCTGATGTCGGCATCGATCGCGGACGTGAAGTTGGCCTGCCCTATCACCACGTCCGCAGGCTGAAAGTTCTGCGTAGGAAAGCTGTTCCAGACGAGCACGCGATGATTCAGAGTGTCGGCGATGAACAGCCTCGAACCCTGGATCCAAACTCCGAGCGGGCCGCGCAGCGCTTTGGCGCTGGGGACCCGCACATCGCCGGTCTGTGAATTCGGCGCCCCGGTCGTGAAATCGGGCTGCCCGAGCACGAGGTCCGCAGGCTGCTGAATCGTGTGCGGCAAGGTGTTCCAGATGAGCACCCGGTTGTTGTCGGTGTCGGCCACGGCGAGGCGCACGCCATCGGTCGCGACCCCCGTGGGGGTCCGCATGCCGTTCTGCGCCAGGGTCAAGGTCGTCGTGGTGAAATCGGGCTGCCCCAGGACTACGTCGGGAGTTCCGCCGCAGACGCCGCAACGCATTCCGACAGACTGCGGGATATCGGCCGTCGCGGTCGGAATCTGCTGCGCCAGGTTGTAATAGATGAGCACCCGGTTGTCCAGCGGAGCCGCTGCCACGAAGTTCGCGTCCGCCACGACGAGCGTGCCGTTCGCGTAAGCGAGGCCGCCGGCTCCTCCGAGGACTTTGTCGAGTCCCAGGGTCCCACCCGTAGGCGTCTGGGCAGTGAACATGGGCTGGCCGATTACGGCGCGGGCTGCTTGTCCAGTCACGAAATCGGCCGCGAACAAACCGTTCGCAGCCAGGAGAAGTGCCGCCAAATGCTTCATATGCAAGATTTCAAACTCCCTAGTATAGCAAGTGATCCCATCGCGGTTCCCCGTCGGGCTGAGCCGCGGGAACCGGCCCCGGAGCTTCCTCATCCGGCCGCGAGCGCGGCGCCGGAGGTGGGTCACTCCGTCGTGGGAGGAGGATGCTGCCCCACGCCACCTGGTAGGCTTCGATCTCATTATCCAGGGTCCTGCCGCCACGCACGAAGACGCGGCGGTTTACCTGCAGCATCGACAACGCCGCGATCTGACCGTTATCCACGTAGCGGGTATCCTCCCGGAGAACAACGCAGACCTCACCTCGAGCACGGGTCCGAAGCCGGAGCATTCCCTTGTCAATCGCCGAAACCTCGCCTGCCAGGAGCAGATCCCCCCGCGGGAAGAGGTCGTCGAGGTCGGTCAGATAAGTTCGCGGGCGTGGGCGCGCGGTCCGGACAGACGGCCGGCTATGCAAGACCCGGATCGCCGCCGCCCGGTGCAGCCACCGGTTCAGGCCTTCTCCGGGCGAAACTTCCACGATGTCGCCCGGCTCGAGGCCGGTGATACCCACCGACCGGCCATCGCGTTCAACGGTGGTGCCGCCATCGAAACGGAAGCAGTACACGTGATTGTCCTTGACCCGCACGCTCACATTCCCGACCGGACCGTTGTCCCAGCAAAGCAGCGTGCCGCGGACTGTCGCGTCCGGAACCTGTTGCTGCGCCAATAGCGCAGCCGAACACAGAGCTACCGCCCAAGTTGTCATCAGGTTCGTCCCCCTTGGTCTCAGGGTAGCAACCTGCCTCAGCCAGCAATTCGTTTCAAGGACGTGCCCGGCGCTGGCAGCGTTTCCTTCCCCCGGGCGCCGCAGGGCGAAACGTTGCACTCGGCCGATGCGCCGTTTACGATAAACGGTTGCCCGCAATGCAGTGTTCACTCGCCCTGCCCTTCTCCGCCTCACCCACGGAGCGCGCCGCCCGATGGCTGCTTCGCTCGGAGATTCAGGAGGCTTCGGGCGGCTTCGCGCGGTTCCGCTGCCGGGACACCGGCTCGGACGCGGCGGTCTCCACCGAGATCACAGCGTATGCGGTGAGTGCCCTCCTCTGGCTGTACCGGACTACTGGCGACTGCGACTGCCTTTCGGCAGCGTCGCGCGCCGGCGCTTTCCTCGCCTCGCGGGCCTGGGACAAACAGTCAGGCTGTTTCCTGTATGAACTCCCGGAGCGCGGCGCCTCCGCACGCGCCTATTTCTTCGACACAGGAATCGTGGCCCGTGCCTTCCTTGCGCTCTGGCGCACGTGCGGCGACCCGGCCCATCTTGAATTGGCGCGCAGCGCGGCCGGCTCGATGACCTCGCATTTCCCGAATGGCCGTGGGTTCCACGCCATCCTCGAGGTACCAACACGGCGTCCCGCCGATCCGAACGGGCGCTGGTCCCAGAGTCCCGGCTGCTACCAACTGAAGGCCGCGCTCGCCTGGCGCGAGCTGAGCGAGCAGGATGACCACCCCGGCCACGGGTCCACCTTCGCCCGCACGCTGCAATTCGCTCTCGACGACGCGGCCGTCTTCCCGCTCCGCGAGCCCCAGCGGGAACGCATGATGGACCGCCTGCACGCATACTGCTACTACCTCGAGGGTCTGCTCGGCGCGGCGCGCGACCCTGGCGCCGCAGGTGCGCTCGCCCGGGGCATCGACCGCGCGGCGGCGCTGTTCGCGCAGCTCTCACCCGACGTCGAGCGCTGCGACGTGAGCGCGCAGTTGCTCCGGCTCCGCGTCTTCGCGGCCGCCCTCGGCATCGCTCGCATGAATGAGAGCGCCGCCCAGGCTGAGGCCGCACGCATCTCGCAATACCAGATCGCAGATACGGACCCGAGGTCGGACGGGGGCTTCTGCTTCGGGCGCAAGGGCGACGAGTTCTTGCCGCACATCAACCCGGCTACGACCATCTTCTGTCTGCAGGCGCTCGAGTTCTGGCGCCGCTACCGGGAAGGAACGTTCGACCCCGACTGGCGCGCGCTCGTCTGAGCCACCGGGCGAGAAGTGTGGAGTCCGCGGCTACAGTTTGCGCGCGGTGATGGCGTAATCCAGGCCTCCGAAGAACTCATTGCGGAAATCCTCCGGCAGGGACGCAAGCGATGGACTGCCGTCAATGGCAGGCGACAGCCTGCGCACCTCGATGCCGCCGAAGCCCGCTTCTTCCAGGTAGAAGCGCAGCAGGCCCGGCGGCACCGGCTTCACGTGCGTCGGGTCGAGATAGAAGTGGGTGGCGAAGATGGCGAGGCACTCCGGGTTCGGTGTCTCAATAGCGATGACGCCGCCCTGGCGCAGCGCTGGCGCGGCGGCGGCGATGAGTCCGGGTAGGCGCTCGGGCGGCAGATGCTCCACCACGTGCGCACAGAAGATGCCGCCCAATGAGCCCGGCGGCACACCCGGGAGATACCCCAGCAGGTCGGCCGTCTCGACATCGAGCCCGCGCCCCCGGCACAGCTCCGCAAGCTCGGCGCTCAGCTCCACGCCGCGCGCGGGTACGCCCGCCTCGCGCATCAGCTCCAGAAACTCGCCGCGCCCGCAGCCGAGGTCGATCACGTCGCGCACGCCGCGAAAATACGAAAGATAGAACCTCTGCTTCGCAATGACGTCCGTGGCCGGCCCGCGAAAGCGTTCGGCAAATTGCAGCCAGTCCAAGGCAGGAGCCGCAGAAACCGGCGGCGGCACGGCGCGTTCGGGCGATCCTGCAGCCGCCGCCGGCTGCGGCAGAGCCGCGCGCTGCCGCACCAGCCGCAGCTCGGAGTGAATCAGTGCTTCATACTCCTTGCGCACTCGCTCCAGATCGGCCCACAAGCGCCGCTGGATATCATCCGACACGGCGGAGACACGAAAGTCGAATGCGCCTTTGAGCTCCGCGATGGTCCGCAGCAACCCGCTTTCCGCGGCCGCCAGGCGCTCTTCCCACGTTCTGCGCCAATCCGCCGAGCTCGCGCGCAGCTCCTCGATGTGCTTGTCGAGTTCGCGGTCGCGCGCGGCCAGGGCCAGCAATGTGCGGTTGTTCTCATTGAGCGCTTCGAGCGTGGCGTCGATGGCCGCCACGACGGCGCGGTTGAACTCCACCTGCTCGCGCACGTGCCATTCGAGCAGGCGGGCCACCGCGCGCTTCACCGCCTGGACGAGTCCGTTGAAGATACCCGGCCGCCGCGGGTTGATGCTGCCGATAGCGGCCACCTTGCCCAGCGCCGTATCGCGCGCGTGCAGCACCGGCATGAGGCAGGGCAGCTCGAGATCCGCATCCTTGACCGGGTAGCGGGCGCGAACACGGTCCCGGATTTCGCGGAGCGCCGCGGCAAGCTCGGCGGCCTTGGGATCGGGCTCAGGCGCGGCGGCCACGTTTCTTCCTGCCCTCCTGGGCGCGTGAAGCCACAGCCGAATAGGTCGCCGTCATCTTCGAAAAGACGCCGCCGCGCGGAGTGAACTCGCCGGTGACGGTGGCCGAGACGGGCGCCGCCGCGCTCACCACGTCCGCCAGGAACCGGTTCACGATGTTCTCCTGGAAAATTCCGAGGCCGCGATAAGCCAGCGCGTACATCTTGAGCGATTTCAGCTCGAGACAAAGCCGGTCCGGCACGTACCGGATGGTAATCTTGCCGAAGTCCGGCAGGCCCGTCTTCGGGCACACGGAAGTGAACTCGGGAATGACGATCTCGATCTCGTACCCGGTTTGGAACTGATTCGGCCAGGTCTCGATGGGAGGGAGCGGTGCGTCCACGCCCGCGCGGGCGTGCTCTTCGGTGTACCCGTATTGACTCATGGTTTGACCAGGGTCCTGGCGAGCAGGTCGAGGAACATTCCGACGTCCGCCACCACGCCGACGGCCTGCCCGGTTCCGCGGTCGCTCACCTTCGTCGCCACCGCGGGATTGATATCGACGCAGACGAACTTGATCCACCCGGGCGCCATGTTGCCCGTGGCGATGGAGTGCAGCATAGAGCCGAGGCACAGCACCAGACCCGCGCCCTTCAGCTCCACCGCGTAGGCGTCCTGCGCCGCGTTCATGTCGGTGATGGTTTCCGGCAGCGGGCCGTCGTCACGCAGGCTGCCCGCGAGGACGAACGGCACGTTCGCTTTCACGCACTCGAAGAGAATGCCGCTCTTCAGGCGGCCGCTCTCCACGGCCTGCCGCACGCCGCCGCACCGATAGACGGCATTGATGGCGCGCATGTGGTTGCGATGTCCGTGCTCTTCCTGGCGGCCGTCGCTGAGCCGCAGGCCGAGCGAGGTGCCGAACAGCGCGGCTTCCACGTCGTGAACACCGAGCGCGTTGCCGCTCAACACGCTTTGCACAAACCCGTTCCGGACGAGCGCGGCAAGCCCGGCCGCCCCGCCCGTGTGCACCACGACAGGGCCGGCCACTGCGAGCACTTTCTTGCCCTGAGCGCGTGTCTGCTCGACCAGGGCCGCGGTCTGCCGCACGGCCGTCTCCACCTGGCGCTCGGACGAGACGCCGTTGCTCATGAAGGCGAACGCCAGGCGGTCGCGTTCTTTCGCCTCGGGGATGACGCGGATGCCGCGCATGCCGGTCACGACGCGGTCCCCGGCACGAATATCGCGGAGGCGCCGGCAGAACGCCCGGCCCTCACTGAGGACCACCAGGGCGTCCATGCGCTGGTTCTCCGCCTCCAGCCAGGCCTGGTTGTGCCGCACAAGCGTACGGTGGTTGGTGGTCGAGTAGAAGTCGTCCGGCGCGCAGCGGTCCCGCTCCACGGTTGCCAGCGCAGCGTCTGCAGTATCGACCGGCGAGCAGCCGAGCCCGAGGAGTTGCTGCAGCATCTGCCGCATGACATCCTCGCTGCCCGCCTCCACGCGGAGCCGCAGGTACGAAGGCTCGCTGTTGGTCCTGCCGATGCGGAACTGTTCGACCTCGAACCGTCCGTTGTACTCCACCACGGTGTCGAAGATCTGCTCCATGACGTGGGAGTCGATGAGGTGGCCTTCGGCCTCGACGACCTCGTGAAATGGGAGTGCGGTAGCGCCAGTGCTCATGCTGATCTTTCAGTGTAGCGAATGAATGCGGAGCAGGCTTCACAAACCGCCGCCAGCAGCCTGGAGTGCTTGGAGAGGCTGGGACAGACAGCTCCGCCCAGGTTGTTGCTGAGTGTCCGTTTTGGCGGGCAATGCTTATGTGCCGCGCCAACGCAAGGTTCTCAGAACAATTGTTAGCCGCCGCCGATGTTGGGGTGAACCGCGGGGGTCAATTCGTCCAGCTGTTTCTTGGATTACAGTAGCTATTCGCCCGCGCAAGCGTTGCGCCGCGTGCCTTCGGTAAAATACTCAACAAATGCCTTCCATGGACAGTTTTGCATCAAGGACGAGTCTGCGCGCCGGCGGACGCACCTGCACCATTCATTCAATCCGGGCGCTTGCGGAGAAGGGTTACCCGAACGTCTTGCGCCTGCCGTATTCCATCCGCGTGCTGCTCGAGAACCTGCTGCGCCACGAGGACGGCCGGACCGTCAAGCGTGAAGACATCGAGTTCGTGGCGCAATGGAACGGGCACGGCACGCGCGAGATCAGCTTCATGCCCGCGCGCGTGCTGCTGCAGGACTTCACCGGCGTCCCGTGCGTGGTGGATCTCGCCGCCATGCGCGACGCGCTCGCGGCCCTGGGCAGCGACCCCGCGCGCGCCAATCCTCTCATTCCCGCCGACCTGGTGATCGACCACTCCGTCCAGGTGGATCAATACGGCACACCCGGCGCGTTCGCGGCGAACGCACTGCTCGAGTTCCAGCGCAACCAGGAGCGGTATGCGCTTCTCCGCTGGGGACAGTCCGCGTTCAGCAACTTCCGCGTTGTGCCGCCCGATACGGGCATTGTCCACCAGGTGAATCTGGAGTACCTGGCCGGCGTCGTCTTCATCGCCGGGGGAGAGGGCGGAACCGCGGTCTACCCCGATTCGCTCGTCGGCACCGACTCGCACACGACGATGATCAACGGCCTCGGCGTTCTCGGGTGGGGAGTGGGCGGCATCGAGGCTGAAGCCTGCATGCTCGGCCAGCCCATCTCGATGCTCCTGCCGCAGGTGATCGGCTTCCGGCTGCACGGCACGCTGCCCGCCGGATCAACCGCCACCGACCTCGTCCTGACCGTCACCGAAATCCTCCGCAAAAAGAAGGTGGTCGGCAAATTCGTGGAATTCTTCGGCCCCGGCGTGAGCGCGCTTTCGGTGGCCGACCGCGCAACGATCGCGAACATGTCCCCCGAGTACGGCGCCACGATGGGCTTCTTCCCGGTGGACGAAGAGACGCTCAACTATCTCCGGCTGACGAACCGCCCGCCGGAACTGATCGAACTGGTGGAGGCGTACGCGAAGGAGGTGGGCCTGTTCCGCACCGCGGACGCGCCGGAACCGGTGTTCACCGAGACGGTCGATCTCGATCTCTCCACCATCACCACATCGCTCGCTGGCCCGCGCCGGCCGCAGGACCGCATCGCGCTCCCCGACGTCAAGAACAACTTCGCCGCCTTCCTGGCCACTCAGCCGAGGCAGGCCGCAGTCCGGGGGAACGGTGACAGCGTGCACTTGAAGGACGGGGATGTCGTGATCGCCGCCATCACGAGTTGCACCAACACGTCGAACCCCTCGGTGATGCTCGGCGCCGGGCTGCTGGCGAAGAAAGCCGTCGAGCGCGGGCTCAAGTCGAAGCCCTGGGTGAAGACGAGCCTTGCGCCGGGGTCGAAGGTGGTGATGGACTACCTGAACGCGGCCGGGTTCGTTCCCTATCTGGAGGAGCTCGGCTTCCACGTCGTGGGCTACGGCTGCACGACGTGCATCGGCAACAGCGGGCCGTTACCCGAGCCGGTGGCCGAGGCCGTGCAGCGGGAGAAGCTGGTGGTGGCCGCCGTCCTCAGCGGCAACCGCAACTTCGAAGGCCGCATCAACCCGCTCGTCCGCGCCAACTACCTCGCATCGCCGCCCCTGGTGGTGGCCTATGCGCTGGCGGGCTCCGTGGATATCGACCTCGAGAACGAGCCGCTCGGGACGGACCGTGACGGCATGCCCGTCTACCTGCGCGAGATCTGGCCCCAGCCCGAAGAGGTGCGGCAGGTGCTGCGAAGCGCGGTCAAGAGCGAGATGTTCCGCAAGGAGTACTCGGAGGTCTTCGCCGGCGATGCGCAGTGGCAGTCCATGCCCGTTCCCGAGGGCAGCCGCTTCATCTGGAGCGAGGCCTCGACTTACATCAAGAAACCTCCCTACTTCGACCCGATGCCCGTTCCCGACGCCTCGCTCGCCGACCTCGACGGGATGCGCGTGCTCGCCCTGCTCGGCGATTCGGTCACCACGGATCACATCTCTCCCGCGGGCTCGATTCCCGCCGACAGCCCCGCGGGCCGCCACCTGATCGAGCACGGCGTCGAGCCGAAGGATTTCAACTCCTACGGCGCGCGGCGCGGCAATCACGAGGTGATGGTGCGCGGCACGCTGGCGAACATCCGCCTGCGGAATCAGCTTGCGCCCGGAACCGAGGGCGGCTGGACCAGCCACCTGCCGGACGGCAAGGTCATGTCGATCTACGACGCGTCCGTGCTGTACCAGCGCGAGGGAGTGCCGCTCGTAATCCTCGCGGGCCGGGAGTACGGCTCCGGTTCGTCGCGAGACTGGGCGGCCAAGGGCGTGAACCTGCTCGGCGTCCGCGCCGTGATCGCCGAAAGCTTCGAGCGCATCCACCGTTCGAACCTGGTCGGCATGGGAGTGCTGCCGCTCGAGTTCCCGGCGGAGCAGAACGCGGCGTCGCTCGGCCTCACGGGCCGGGAGGTCTTTTCTATCGAAGGCATCCGGGAAGCGGTTGCGGGCGCGTCACGCAAAGCTCAGGTGCGCGCTGTGGATGAAACGGGCGCTGAGCGCCGGTTCGAGTGCGTGGTGCGCGTGGATACACCGGTCGAGGCCGAGTACTTCAGAAATGGGGGGATTCTGCCCTGCGTGCTGCGGCAGCTCGCGGCGAGACAAGGGTGAGGCGGACCGGCGGGTGCGCTGTCAGCACCCTTGACGCAACTTTCGGCTTTCGGGCATCCGCGTTTATCGGCGTTGATCGGCGGCTGACAATGGTTCTGGAGCTTTGCGCTGGACCGGCACATGAGTATTGGCCGCGGATAAACGCCGATGAACGCGGATTCTTTGCTGTCAGCACCTTTGGCGGGGCGCAAGGCCGCGGATCATTGAACCAGAAAACGTCCCTACGGTCGAACGAAGAATCAAACTTACGAACGTTCGGGGACGTTTTCTGGAGAGCCCTCGTCTATTCCCAGGACCGCAACCAGCTCACCGATGACACGGTACTCCGTGTCGTCCTTGAGTTCCAGCACCGGGTAGTCCGGATTCAGCGGGAGCAGTTCGATCGTGGTGTGTTCCCAGCCATCCTCTGTGACCCGCTTGACGCTGTGGTAGACCTTGAGCGTGAACTCGCCGCCGCCTGTTGACGCCGCGCGGCGCCAGACCAGCACGCGCTTGCCGTGTCGCGAGCCCGCCGGCGCCTGGCGGAACACGGCGACGCTGCCGTCGGGCACATCGGGCTCCATCGAACGGCCGGTAATGTGCACGGCGTACAACTCCCGTGAGGCCCGTACGCCCTCGGGCGCAGCCACCCAGCCTTCCGGCTCCACGTCCGCGTCTTCGCCGAACCGCCCCGCCGCGGCGCGAAGCGTGTAGAGCGGCACGCTGCCGGGAAACGAAACCACGGAGGCCGCAGGCCTGCTCGTCCCCAGAACGTGAATCTCATAGAGCCGCCGCGCGGCGGCGGGCAGGTCCCGGAAGGCTGCCGTCCGGCGCTCGGAGATGCGCACGACGTTCGAGAGCGTGTCCTCGAACAGCGCGATGAGTTTCTCCGGGCCCATTTCCCGCGCTTTTGATTCCAGGTCCGTGGGCAGGAGCGAGAGAACTTCTTCGTCTTCGGGCGCGGCGTCCGCGTCCTCGCGCAGCTTCACTTCGACGGCGCCGGTTCCGGGCTCGAACACCAGGACCCCGAGATTGGCCGGGACGTGCCCGGGCAGGTGGAGCTCGAGGATCGAGTACTCGCCGTGCCGCAAAGAGACGGCCATAACCACCTACCGCCGGCCGGAATCGCATGCGGAGCAGGTCTCGATGCCGGCCCCGCGCCTCCCGCCGGTCTTCTCCCCCATCCTTCGGCACTCCGAAAGCAGGGGAAGAGATGCCCCGCGGCCGCTCAGTGGAAAACGGCCGCGGAGTTCAGACAAATACCTTACGCGATGGCGTGTGCGGCGTACTTCTCCGCCATGTCCGCCAGGGTCATCGCTGCGTAGTCGCCAGCGTGGCCCGCCTGCCCGAACTCGGTCATGCGCTCGGCGACAACCTTCTTCATGGCCTCGCGGGCCGGCTTCAGGTAGTCGCGCGGGTCGAACTTCTCGGGCGTCTCGGCGAACACCTTGCGGATGGCGCCGGTGATGGCCAGCCGGTTGTCCGTGTCCACGTTGATCTTGCGGACACCGTTCTTGATGCCGAGCTGGATCTCTTCGATCGGCACGCCCCAGGTCGGCCTCAGCTTTCCGCCGTACTGGTTGATGACGTCCTGCAGCTCCTTCGGCACGCTCGAGGAACCGTGCATCACCAGGTGCACGTGCGGCAGCCGCTGGTGGATCTCGATCAGGCGGTCCATTTTCAGCACCGCGCCGTCCGGCTTCCGCGAGAACTTGTAAGCGCCGTGGCTGGTTCCGATGGCGATCGCCAGCGCGTCGAGGCCCGTCAGTTCGACGAACTCCTCTGCCTGCGCCGGATCCGTGACGTGTTCGAGGCCGGTGCCGCCGGCGCCGTGGCCGTCTTCGATGCCGCCCAGCACTCCGATCTCGCCCTCGACGGTCACGCCCTTCGAGTGGGCGAGATCAACCACCTTGCGCGTCACCTCGACGTTGTACTCGAACGTCGAGGGCGTCTTGCCGTCCGGCATCAGCGAGCCGTCCATCATGACGCTGGTGAAGCCCTGTTCGATGGCGGACCTGCACGTCTCGAAGCTGTTCCCGTGATCCAGGTGCATCACGAGCGGGATCTCGGGGTAAATCTCGGAGGCGGCCAGCATCAGGTGGTACAGAAACCGGTCGTTGGCGTAGCTGCGCGCGCCGCGGCTGGCCTGGATGATTACAGGCGCCTTGCTTTCGCGGGCGGCCTCCATGATGGCCTGGATCTGCTCGAGGTTGTTGACGTTGAAAGCGCCCACGCCATAGCCGCCCTTGGCGGCCTCGTCGAGGACCTGTCGCATCGGTACTAGCGGCATCGTAGATCTCCTTCGATGAGATGAAAATATCGGCTGGCAGGGCCCGGGTGGCCCCTAAATTACTAAAGAACAAGGTAACACCCGCGCCGGGGCCGTCGCAATCGGGCCGTGCGCTCCCCAGGGCGGCGATTCAGCTCCGCGGTGTGCCGGTCTCGGCTCGTGCAGCGGCGCCCGGCAAGCCGGACGGGGCGTCCGGCGCGGCTCTGGGGAGCCGCCCCACACGGCGACAGGCCAGGAGGCCTGTCCCACACGGACCGCGGCACGGGACGCAATGTCACCCGGTTTTGGGGGGCGGGACCCCTGTCCCGCGGCCGACGCCCACGTCGGCCTGCGAGCCGGTTCGGCCTTTCAGTCCGCAGGCCGGCAGCAGCCGGAAGTACTTCCTGGCGCGCGAAACATCCCGCAAGATCTGTGCCTTGAGCGCCTCGGCGCTTTCGAACTTTCGCTCGTCCCGGAGGTGTTTGCAGAACTCCACCCGAATGACCCCTGGCGTCGCGCCCTCGAGCGGCTCGAGCAGGAATGTCTCGACCGTCAGGCCCGTGCCGCCGAAGGTCGGCCGGTGCCCGATATTGGTCACCGACGGCCACACCCGGCCGCTCTCGGCATCGGTGGTGCGCGTGATGTAAACGCCGCTCGCCGGCATGAGCCCGCCCCCGGGCTCGAGGTTCAGGGTCGGCACGGTCTGCCGCGAGCCGATTCCCTGTCCCCGTACGACGCCGCCCTCGAGGAAGCACGGGCGTTCGAGCAGCCGCGCCGCCACCGCGACCCTTCCGTGGCGGATAAGCCGGCGCACTTCGCTCGAGGAGACCGTGCGGCCCCGCATGCGCACCGCCGGCACGGTCTCGACGAGGAAGCCGTACCGCCGGCCGAGACTTTCGAGCAGGCGGGTATCTCCGGCGTGCCGGTGGCCGAACCGGAAGTTGTCACCCACCAGCACCGCGCGAGCACCGAGCCGATCCACCACGATTCTCGTGGCGAACTCCTCCGGCCCAAGCGCCGCCACCTCGGGCGTAAACGGCAGGATCAGGACCTGTTCGATGCCTTCTGCGCGCATCAGCGCGGCGCGCTCGAGCGGTGTCGTGAGCAGATCCGGGGCCCGGTCCGGCGCCACCAGCACGGTCGGATGCGGGTCGAATGTGAGCACGGAGGCCTTCCACCCGCGCTCGCGCGCCATTTCGGCGACGCGGCGAAGGATGCGCCGGTGGCCCGCGTGCACGCCGTCGAAGTTGCCGATGGTGAGCGCGGACGGCCCGAAGTCCCCCGCTTCCTCCAGGCTGCGGATGATCCTGAAGCCCGTCACGTCCCCATCTCCACCCGGATCTCGAGCCCGTCGTAGGCGAGCCGCACGTGATCCGGCAGCGCCGCCTCGGTCTCCCGGTGCGGCAGATCGTGGCAGATGTGCGTGAAGAACGCCCGCTGCGGGCGTAACTCCTCTACGTACTCGAGCGCGCGCGCCACCGTGGTGTGCGTCGGATGGGGCCGGTGCCGCAAAGCGTCGAGAAACAACACATCCAGGCCCTGCAGTTGCTCGAGCGATTCCGGCGGGATCTCGCTGTGGTCCGTCAGGTAAGCGGCGCGCCCAAAACGATAGCCCAGTACCGGCGAGCCGCCGTGCAGCAGGGGCACGGGTAGGAAGCTCAGCCCGAGAAGCTCGAACGGCGCCGCACCGACCGGGCGGGTTTCCAGGTGCGGCACCGATGATCGATGGTCCATGTCCGCGAAGACGTACTGGAACACCCTGCGCACCGTGTCGATGGTCGCCGGCGAGCCGTACACCGGTATCGCGGAGCGCTGCCGGAAATTGAACGGGCGCACGTCGTCCAGCCCCATGATGTGGTCCGCATGCGCGTGCGTGAAGATGACCGCGTCCAGCCGCTCGACGCCGGCGCGCAGGACCTGGTAGCGGAAGTCGGGCGTCGTGTCGATCACCACGTTTCGCCCGCCGTAGCTCACCAGGATCGACGGCCGCAGGCGCTTATCCTTCGGGTCGGTGGAACGGCACACGGCGCACGAGCAGCCGATGGTGGGCACGCCCACGCTGGTGCCGGAGCCGAGCACCGTAATGGTCAGGCGGCCTTCGCCCGCCATCTACTCCGCCTGCGCCGGCGCGGTTGCGGCCTGCACATAGCGGAACCGCAGCTCGGTCAGCGAGTTCTCGAGCAGCCGTTTCTCATCGAGCGTGAGGTTCCCGCGCGTCTTTTCTTCGATCACGGCCAGCAGGTCGATGGCGTGCCGCGCCGCGTTGAGGTTCGGTTTCGGCCGGTCCTTCTCCTCGCCGAAGTGAATCAGGCCGAGGTGCACCTCCGCCTCGGTGACCTGGCGCAAAACCAGGAACTCGAATGTCGCCGGCGGAAGGGGAAAATCGTAGCTCTCCTCTTCCAACTCTCGAGAGGCATCCGCTTGCGTACTGGGGGTTTCAGAATCGTTCATCAGACTCTATTCTATAGGCGTAAACCGGCCTATGTTACAGTGAGATTTCCTTCACGATGAGCGACCACCCCGAGCGAAGCGCCGGCGCGAAATTCGACCGCCTGACCGCGATCATGGCGCGCCTCCGCTCTCCGGAAGGCTGCCCCTGGGATCGCGAGCAGACGTTCGAAACGATCAAGCCTTATCTGCTCGAGGAGACCTACGAGGTGCTGGACGCCATCGACGCCCGCGACTGGCCCGCGCTGAAGGAAGAGCTCGGCGACCTGCTGCTCGAAGCCGTGTTTTTCGCGCAGATGGCCGCCGAAGCCGGCCTGTTCCGCATCGAAGACTCGCTCGACGCCATTAATGAAAAGCTCGTCCGCCGCCACCCCCACGTCTTCGCGGACGGAACGGCCAGCACACCGGACGAGGTGAAGCAGCGCTGGGACGAAATCAAGGCCGGAGAGAAGAAAGCCGGCGGCAAGCCCGGCGGCCTGCTCGACTCCGTTCCGCGCGCTCTGCCCGCCCTCGTCGAAGCCACCGGGCTCACCTCGCGCGCTTCCGGCGTGGGATTCGATTGGGATCATTCCGGCCACGTGCTGGATAAGCTGCATGAGGAACTTTCCGAGCTCGCCGAGGCCCGCGAAGGCGGAGCCTCTCGCGACCGGGTGGAAGACGAACTCGGCGATGTTCTCTTCGTCGTCGTCAACCTGGCGCGATTTCTGAAAGTGGATCCCGAGCAGGCCTTGCGCCGCACGAACCGCAAGTTCCGCACGCGCTTCGCCTACGTCGAGCAGAAGCTCAAGGAAGCCGGCAAGGACCCGGCCGCCGCCACTCTCGAGGAGATGGACGCCCTTTGGAACGAAGCGAAACGGAAGTCCTGACGGAGATCACCGTCCGCGCGCTCTCGTCGCATGACGAGCACGCCGCGGCGGTGCGCCTGCAGCAGGAAATCTGGGGCTTTGCAGACGTCGAGCTGCTGCCGGTCCGGCTGTTCGTCGTGGCGGAGAAGATCGGCGGGCAGGTATTCGGAGCGTTCGACGGCGGCCGGATGGTGGGCTTCTGCCTTTCGATCCCCGGCATCAAGGCCGGCGTGCAGAGCTACCTGCACAGCCACATGCTCGGCGTGCTCACGCCCTGGCGCGACCGCCACGTGGGCCGCGCACTGAAGCTCGCGCAGAGGCAGGACGCGCTGGCCCGCGGCATCCCCCTCATCGAGTGGACCTTCGACCCTCTCGAAATCAAGAATGCGTTCTTCAATATCGAGCGGCTCGGCGCCATCGTGCGCCGCTATGTCCTGAATCAATACGGCGCCACCTCCAGCCACCTGCACGGCAGCCTGCCCACGGACCGCTGCGTGGCCGAGTGGTGGATCGACTCCCGCCGTGTGGAAGCAATTGCCGCGGGTCAGCCGCTGGAGCGCCCGGCGATTGAGGCGCGCATCGAGGTGCCTGCCAGCATCGGCACGCTCCGCCGCAGCGAGCCCGCCGAGGCACGCCGCATCCAGGCCGCGATCAGCGAGAGTTTTTTGGAGTGCTTCCGCACAGGCCTGGCCGTCGTCGGCTTCGAACGGTCCGAAACCGCCTGCGCATACCTCTTGGGGAAATGGCCTTCCGAATAGACAGGATCACGCTGCGCCAGATCGCGATGCCGCTGGTGCACTTTTTCGAGACCAGCTTCGGCCGCACCATCGGGCGCGAGATCATCCTCGTGGAGGCTGCCTCGGACGGCGTCTCCGGCTGGGGCGAAGTCACCGCCGGCGAGAATCCCTTCTACAACGAGGAGTGGACGGAATCCGCGTGGCTCATCCTCGAGCACTATGCCGGGCCGCGCGTCGTCGGGCGCACGCTCGACTCTGCGGCGGATGCCGCGCCGTTGTTCTCGCATCTTCGCGGGCACCGCATGGCGCGGGGCGGCCTCGAAGCCGCCATCTGGGATCTCGAATCGCGTCTCCTCGAGCGTCCGCTGTGGCGGCACGTGCGATCGTCTTCCAGCGCGAGCGGCGCGGCCGAGCTGCCCGCGCAGCCTCCTGAAATTCCGTGCGGCGTCTCCATCGGCGTCCAGGATTCCGTTCAGCAATTGCTGCACAAAATCGAGGGCGAGCGTGCCGCCGGCTACCAGCGCATCAAAATGAAGATCAAGCCCGGCTGGGACATCGACGTCGTTCGCCAGGTCCGCCGCGAGTTCCCGAAGATACGGCTGATGGCCGACGCCAACTCCGCCTACACGCTGGAGGATGCCGGCCGCCTGCGGCAACTCGACGAGTTCTACCTCATGATGATCGAGCAGCCGCTCGCGCACGACGACATCATCGACCACGCCGAGCTGCAGAGCAGGCTCGACACGCCCATCTGCCTGGACGAGTGCATCCGCACCGCGCACCATGCGGAGCAGGCCATCGCTCTCGGCGCCTGCCGCATCATCAACATCAAGCTCGGCCGCGTCGGCGGCTTTCACGAAGCCATACTGGTCCACGACGCCGCGCGCCGCGCAGGCATCCCCGTCTGGTGCGGCGGCATGCTCGAATCCGGCGTCGGCCGCGCGCACAATATCGCGCTCTCCACTCTCCCGGGATTCGTCCTGCCGGGTGATATCTCAGCTTCCAAGCGGTACTGGGCACGCGACATCATCAACCCGCCGGTAGAGGTCACATCGCGCGGGACAATTCAGGTGCGCGACGAGCCCGGCTTCGGCTACGCGCTCGACCGCGAGCACTTGAACGCGATCACTACCCGCCGGGAAGAGGTTCGCGGCTGATGCGGCAATCGCGCCGCGCAATGCGCCAGGCCCTCGATTGCGCCGCCTGGCCTCCGGTGACCGCACGATGACCGGCTTCGCCCAGCTCCTGCGGCAGAACCGCAATTACCGCTATACCTGGATGGGCCAGGTGGTCAGCGAGGTCGGCGACCACTTCAACAACATCGCCGTCTTCAGCCTCGCCATCGCCACCACACGCTCCGGCCTCGCCGTGGCGGGGATCATGATCGCGCGCGCCGTCGCGGCCATTCTCGCCGGCCCCGTCGCCGGCGTCGTGCTCGATCGCGCCGACCGCAAGCGCATCATGATCGCGAGCGACCTCGTGCGCGCGGTTCTCGCCGCCGGCTTCATCTTCACCCTCTACCGGCCCGATGCCTGGCTTCTGTTCGTGCTCAGCGGCCTGCTCATGTTCGCGTCGCCGTTCTTCACCAGCGGGCGCTCGTCCATCCTGCCCACGATCGCGAATGAAGAAGAGCTGCACCTGGCGAACTCGGTCACGCAAACCACCCAGTGGACCACGCTGACCATCGGCGCGCTGCTGGCCGGGACCGCGGCCACGCACTTCGGCTACGCGTGGGCCTTCGCGCTCAACTCGTTCTCGTTCGTGTTTTCCGCCTGGAGCATCTCCCGCCTTCGCGCCCCTACCGGGAGTTTCCGGCCCGCGCGCAAGGCGCTCACCGAAGCCGAGGTCGTCCGCCCCTGGCACGAGTACCGGGAGGGGCTCCGCTACATGAGGATGACGCCCCTCATTCTCGGCATCGCGGTGATCAGCATCGGGTGGGCCACCGGCGGAGGAGCCGCGCAGATCCTCTTCGGCATCTTCGGTGAGATCGTTTTTCGCAAAGGCCCCGCGGGCATCGGCCAGATCTGGGGCTGTGCGGGCGCAGGACTGCTCGTGGGCGGCGCCTTCGGCCACTGGTTCGGAAAACGCTTCGGCTTTGCTGCCTACAAGCGCGCGATCACCGTCTGCTACATCATCCACGGCGGAGCCTACGTTCTCTTCAGCCAGATGACGAACTACGGCCTCGCCCTCGTTTTCATCGCGCTCTCACGCGCGGCTGTCGCCGTCAGTTCCGTGCTGAACATGTCACAACTGCTGCGCCATGTCTCGGACGAGTACCGCGGCCGCGTGTTCGCCACCATGGAGTCGTTGACCTGGGCCGTCATGATGCTCTCCATGTCGGGCGCGGGCATCGCTTCGCTCGAGGTCGATCCCCGCACCATCGGCGCCTGGTCCGGAGTGCTCAGCTCCACCACCGCCATCGCGTGGGCGGTCCTGAATCTCAGCGGCCGTCTGCCGGAACCCGAGGCCACGGGCATCGAGCGCGATGAGATCGAAGTCCACGGCGAGCCGACGGTATAGCGGGCGCAGCACTCTGCTCGCTCCGCCGGGCATAGAATGAAACCCATGAGAATGCTCGCGTCTTTGTCTCTCCTGATTGCGGTGTGCCTGCCGGCCCTGGCCGCCGGCGGCGAGCACTTCGCCTACATCGGCGCCTACTCCGGCCCGCAAAGCAAAGGGATTTACGTCTATCGCTTCCAGCCCGCCACCGGCGAATTGACCAGCCTCGGCCTGGCGGGTGAGGCGAACAACCCGTCGTTCCTGGCCATCCGTCCCGGGGGCGAGTTCCTCTACGCCGTCGAAGAAACGGACGGCGGTTCGGTGAGCGCGTTCCGCATCGACCGCGCGAGCGGCAAGCTCACCCGCCTCAACCGGGTCTCGTCGCACGGGGCAGGTCCCTGCGCGCTGGCCGTCGATCACACGGGCAAGTACGTCCTCGTCTCCAACTACAGCAGCGGCAGCGTCGCGCTGCTGCCCATCAAGGCGGACGGCAGCCTCGGCGACGCCTCTTCCGTGGACCAGCACAAAGGCGCCGGCGTCAACCGCGAGCGCCAGGAAGGACCGCACGCGCATTCGGCGGACTTCTCCCCCGACAACCGCTTCGCGCTCGCTTGCGACCTCGGCACGGATGAGGTGGTCATCTACAAGTTCGACGCCGCCGCCGGGAAGATCACCCGTTCGGGCGCCGCCAAACTGCCGCCCGGTTCCGGCCCGCGACATCTGGCGTTTCACCCTGACGGCAAGCTCGCCTACGTGGTGAGCGAACTCACGGCCACGGTGGCCTCATTCTCGTGGGATGCCGCAACCGGCTCCTTGAAACAGGTCGGCATCGTCAATGCCTATCCGCCGGACTACCACGGCCAGCAGGGCGCCGCCGAGGTGCAGGTTCATCCGAACGGCAAGTTCGTCTACGCCTCCAATCGCGAGCAGGCGAACCACATCGCCGTGTTCGCGGCCGCGCCCGCGGGCACGCTGAAGACGGTGGAGATCGTACCGTCGGGCGGCAAGGCCCCGCGCTATTTCGGTTTCGACCCGAGTGGGGCGTGGCTCTTGTCCGCGCACCAGGATTCCGACAACATCGTCGTGTTCCGCGTCGATCCGGCAACCGGCAAGCTCACGCCCAGCAAGACGATCCAGATCCACGCGCCCGTTTGCGTGAAGTTCACACCGGCGAAGTAGCCCGGCCGCGCCGTCGAGAAGCAGGCCTCAGGAGCGTGTGTCTCGCGCGGGCCCGAACGCGTAGCGAAACCCGTTCTCAGCCACCTTCGACAGCTCCTCATCGCTGAAGCCGAACTCACGCTCCGCCAGTTCGTACTCGCGCGCGAGCGTCGTGTGGAACATGGCGGGATCGTCCGTCCCGAGCACAATCGGCACTCCCGCCTCGTAGATGCGCCTGACCGGATGGTCGCGCAGACATGCCACGGCGCCTGTCGCCACGTTGCTCGAGATGCAGATTTCGAGGGCAACCTCGCGGTCCCGCAGCAACGCCAGCAACTCGGGGTCGCACACTGCGGCGATGCCGTGGCCGATCCGCTCCGCCCCGAGTTCGACGGCCCGCCGCACGGACTCCGGCCCCACCGTCTCGCCCGCGTGAATCGTCAGGTGCAGCCCCGCGTCGCGCACGCGCCGGAACGTGGGGCCGAACCACTCCACCGGGCCGCGCACTTCATCTCCGCCGATGCCGAATGCCACTACACCCCGGTGCGCCCGCCCGATGGCGAGTGCGGCCACCTTCTCCGCCGCCTCCGGGCCGAACTGCCGGACAGCGTCCAGCACCCACCGCACCATGACCGGCGCGCGTGCCGCCTCCGCGTCGAGCGCGTCGAAAATGGGCCCGAACTCGAGGCCGAGCCGCAAGACGACGCCCGCCGAAACCGTCACCTCCGCGTACCGCACCTGCTCTCGCGCGAGCCGCTCGAAGAGCCGCCGCGCCGCGAGCGCGTAGTCCTCCGGCCGCTTCAGGCGCATCACCACCCACTTGAAAGCCTCGATGAAACCCGCAAAGTCCTCATACTGGTAGCGGCGCCTTACTTCATCGGCTGCCACCGACACATCCATCTCCGCCAGGGTCTCGGGCTCGATCGATCCTTCCAGGTGCAAGTGCAGCTCGGCCTTCGGAAGTCGCTGATACGAGGGGAACATCCTGCCATAATGATAACGTTCGGAACAGATTGAGATGACTCGCGAAGAGATCGATGCAGTTGTCGGCGGATATCATGGCGACCCTTTCCGCATTCTAGGCCCGCACGCGCGCAAGCGCCGCAAGACACCCTGCTGGGAAGTCCGCGCCTTCCTCCCCCAGGCTGCGGAGGCCGAGGTCGTTCTGGATGGCCAGGCCATCCCGATGGAGCGGATTCACCCCGCCGGCCTGTTCTTCGCGAAGCTCGACGGCGAGCTCAGGCCTTACCGCCTGCGCACGAAATCCACCACCGGTGAACTCAGCGAATTCGATGACCCGTACCGGTTCCCCACCCTGCTCAGCGACTTCGACCTGCACCTTTACGGCGAAGGCACGAATTACGAGAGCTACCGCAGTCTCGGCGCCCACCAGGCTGATGTCGAGGGCGTGAAGGGAGTCCGGTTTGCGGTGTGGGCGCCGAACGCCGAAGTCGTCACCGTGGTCGGCGACTTCAACCAGTGGGACGCCCGGCGCCACCCCATGCGCCAGCGCACCGGAGGCGTCTGGGAGATCTTCATTCCCGCCCTCGGCCCGGGCGACACCTACAAGTACTTCGTCCGCTCCCGGCTGAAGGGCTACCAGCAGATGAAGACGGATCCGTACTCGTTCTACTGCGAGACGCCTCCGAAATCGGCCTCCATCGTCTGGGACCTCGGGAAGTACGAGTGGAACGACGCCGCGTGGATGGAGGCGCGCGCTTGTGCCGGGATCCTCAGCCGGCCGGTGACAATCTACGAAGTGCACCTCGAGTCCTGGCTTCGCGGCCCGTACAACCAGTTCGTCAGCTATCGCGAGCTTGCAAGGAGCCTGGTCGAGTACGTGAAAACGATGGGCTACACCCACATCGAGTTGCTGCCCGTCGCCGAGTACCCCTTCTCCGGCTCCTGGGGCTACCAGGTCATCGCCTATTACGCGCCCACGTCGCGCTTCGGCACGCCGGACGACTTCCGCTATTTCATCGACTGCTGCCACCAGGCCGGCATCGGCGTCATCGTGGACTGGGTGCCCGCCCACTTCCCCAAGGATGCGCACGGGCTGGCCTATTTCGACGGCTCCGCCCTCTACGAGCACGCCGATCCGCGCAAGGGAGAGCATCGCGACTGGGGCACGCACATCTTCAACTACGGCCGCAACGAGGTGCGCGGGTTCCTGATCTCGAACGCCCTGTTCTGGCTGAAGGAGTATCACATCGACGGCCTTCGCGTTGACGCCGTCGCGTCCATGCTGTACCTCGATTATTCCCGCAAGCCCGGCGAGTGGCTCCCCAATCAGTTCGGCGGGCGCGAGAACCTCGAGGCCATCGACTTCCTGCGGCGCTTCAACGAGCTTGCACACCAGGTGCCCGGAGCGTTCACGGCCGCCGAAGAGTCCACCGCATGGCCCGGCGTCTCCAAGCCCGTCTACCTCTCGGGCCTGGGCTTCACGATGAAGTGGAACATGGGCTGGATGCACGACATGCTCGACTATTTTTCGAACGAGCCCGTCTTCCGCAAGTTCCACCACCAGAACATCACCTTCAGCCTGCTTTACGCCTTCCACGAGAACTTCGTCCTGCCCATCTCGCACGATGAAGTGGTGCACGGCAAGGGTTCGCTGATCGGGAAGATGCCCGGCGACGAGTGGCAGCGCTTCGCCAACGCACGCGCCTTCCTCGCCTACATGTACGGCCACCCCGGGAAGAAGCTGCTGTTCATGGGATCCGAGATCGGCCAGTACGAGGAGTGGGACTACAACCACGGCATTAAGTGGGACCTCTTGCAGTACGACGTTCACCGCGGTCTCCAGACCCTCGTGCGCGAGCTGAACCGCTTCTACCGCGCCCAGCCCGCGTTGCACGAAGTGGACTTCCATTCGACCGGCTTCGAGTGGGTGGATTTCCACGACGTGGACAACTCGATCATCGCCTTCATCCGCCGCGCGAAGGACCCCGGCGATCTGCTGCTTTTCTGCTGCAACTTCACGCCCGTGCCGCGCGAGCGCTATCGTTTCGGCGTTCCCGTCGAGGGCTTCTATCAAGAGGTCTTCAATACGGATGCGGCGATGTTCGGCGGGAGTAACGTCGGCAACGCCTCCGGCGCCACGACGGAACCTGTCGCGGCCCACGGACGCGACCAGAGCATCACGGTGACCCTGCCGCCGCTCGCGGTGGTGGTCTTCAAGCACGTGCCCGACAAGTAACACCGCCCCTGCGGACGAAGCCGGCCCGCGGCTCCGCACAAATTGGAGTGACGCCGGACTCGCCTGATTCGCACGAACGTTCTCCGCACCGCGCGTTCTGAGAGCTTTGCGTTGGCGCAGCACATGAGTATTGGCCGGCGATAAACGCCGATGAACGCCGATGCTTTCGATTCACTGACCGAGCGCGTGCCCGGCGCCGTGCTTGAGATCTCCGACACTCTTGGCGCCGGATTCTCGAGAAGTTTTACGAGCGCGCCAAGAAGTAGCTGGGCAAATCGACCCCGCGGCTCACTTCAACATCCGCGTTGATCCGCGTTGATCGGCGGCTGACAATTGTTCTGAGAGCTTTGACGTAGGCGGAGGCGGACGCTACCGCCGCTCCGCGTACACGTACGTCCGCGCCCCCGGCGCCGGCTTGAACTCGATGCGGTCCCCGCGCCCGCTGAACTCCACCTTCCCGAGTGCGCTTCCGTCGGGCGCATACGCCATCAGCGTGCCTCCGGGAGCCGCGCCGAGCACGACGCGGTCGTTCCCGAACAGATCGATCACCTCCCAGACTCCGCCGCCTTTCGGCCGCACCACGACCGCGCCCGCCGCGCCGAGCTTGCCCCGCTCGGTCCACGCGCCCCGGCCGTCCAGGTATTCGTAGGCGCCCGCGGAAACCCAGTCCACGCGCCTGCCGCCGGTGTTCGCCGAGACTTCGTAAAACCCGCTCGAGGGATTGAAGACCAGCCAGCCGGCGACCGGCAACTCCACCGCCGTGCCCTTGTGGTCCGTCACGGTCCACGTGCCCGAAGGCGCGCGGTTCACGTACACCTCCGTCCCGTTCTCATAGACCACGTGCAGCCGCGAGAGCGCGATCGCCCCGCTCGCGTGAGCCTGGCTGGGTGTCTGGAACTTCCCGCTTTCGTCCGCGTACTCGATGAGCTTCGGCGGCACGAACGCATACTGCTGCTGCAGTTGCTGCATCAAGTAGTAGGACCGCACCATTGCCTCGATGCCGAACGGCTCCTTCTTGTCGAACTCGGTCACGAGCCACCCCATGTTGCCGTAGCCGATCGTGGTCGCCAGGAACAGGTCCACGTAGTCCGGCCGCTTGGGTGACTTCTCCCATTCAGGATCCAGTTGGCTCAGGAAGTGGGACGTGTACCCCATCCCGTAATCGCATTCGAGCGGGTGGATTTTGCGCACTTGGAACGACACATCGAGAGGCGCGGTCAGCAGGTTGACTTTCGTGTAGACCCATCCGTAACTGCCCGACGCGAGGCCAGCGTACAGCCACTGGTATGTAGCCTCCGACTGCGTCGGGCCGTATACGGACTGATCGTTCCGCAGCAACTGGCCGTAAGCATAGAACGTCGCCGCAAGCGTTCCCGCCCCGGGCACGCGCGCATCATAGTCGCAGTACTCCCAGGGCGCCACCGCGGTGTGCACGTCGGTGTAGGACATCTTCGTACCGAACTTCGCCTTGATGCGCTTCGCGTAGTACTCGTCGAGTTCCACCGCCTTGGCGGGCTTCAGACCGTAGCTGCGCATCCAGGCGCGGCGCCATTCGCCGTCCGGAGTGCGCTGCACGTGGTCCGGCGACCAGTTCGTGTTCGTCGGCATGAAGTCTGTGTAGTTCGTGTAGACGCCATGCAGCCAGCCGAGCGAGTTCTGCGCCTGGATGTACCACTTCAGCCCGGCATCGCCACCCTTCTGCGGCGCCGCGTGCAGCCGGTCCGTAAAGCTGTCGCCCTCGTCGCGCCACGTGATCTCATGGCTGTGCCGCATCAGTTTCTCCAGGCCGTACGACCGCATCTCGCGCGACCACTTGTGGTCCTTCTGAAACGTTTCCACGTCCTCGGCCACGGTCCAGAGCACCTCGCGGCCCTCGGCCTGCCGGATCGACGGCGGATTCGGAATCGAGGGCAGCGTCTCCTCATAGACCGGCGACGCGGTGACGAAGATGCGCTCGTACAGGCTGTTCCGCTGGCCGTCCGTCTTCGGCTTGTAGCGCATGCCGCCGTTGATCTCCGCGCTGTCCGTTGTGACCGCGGGCTCCGCGGGAGCATAGGCCTCCGAAGCATTCGTCCGGTACCAGTCGAACCACACCGAAGTGAACACCGGGCTTGCCGCGGCGCCGACCATCAGCACGCGCGGATTCGTCTCGCTGTAAGTAATGTAAGGAACGGTGATGAGCTTGGGATTGGTGACGCCCGCCACGCGGCCGAACGCGAGTTCCACCGCATCGCCGCCGTCGCACCACGCATCGAGGACCAGCGACTTCTGCATGATCCGCAGCTCGTAGTCCACCACGTGAGAGCCGATTTTGAACCGCGCGGAGACCATGTCCCCCGCCGCGGATGCCGCGATGAGCTGGCCTTGCGCCGGCTCGCCCTTCGGAGTCTCGGCGAAGCGAACTCCCCCACGGTCGAGCGGCTTGCATGGCGGCTTCTGGTCCACCGCCACCGATATCTCGCTCAGCGTGCCGGTGCGCGGCGCGTACCGGTAGGCCACCGTCGCATCCTTGCCCTTGTAGCGCAGCTCGAACTCGTTCTTCCCTGTCGCTCGCACACTGGTTTCGAAGCTCGTCTCGAAGTTCGAGGGCAGAATCGTCTCCTCGCGCGTCGGGAACGGCAGCGTGCCCTCGCCGGTATTCAGCCCGGGAATCATCCCGCGGTACGGCTTCAGGTTCCGCTTGGGCTGCGCTATGAACGTGAGCGGCTTCAGCTCTTCCGTGGAAAACGCCAGCGAGTCGAAGTAGAGATACCGCGGCTCCGCGTTGCCGATCTTCGAGATCTCGATGCCCGAGAAGCTGGCCGGCAGCACGATTTCACGGCGCGTCGCCTCCGGAACACGGCGGTGTGCGAGCCACCACTGCTTCCACTGAATATCCGTGAGCTGAATCGTAAACTCCTTGCCGCGCGCGTCGGTGACGAGCACGGCAACATCCGAGGCCGGCGTGGTCTTGTCCTCCATCCAGCCCCAGCGGTTCCCGTAGATCCACATATCGATGGAGTCGAACGCGCCCGGAATCGGCACCGGCTTGGGCGGCCGCGCCACCACGCGGCTCTTGGTCCCCTTGGCCGAGTAAACCACCTTCGCCACATACTGGCCCCACATCTGTTGCTCGCGGCTCCGGCGCAGCTCGCCTGTAGCTTCCCCGTGCAGCTCGAGACTCCACTGCGTGAGATCTTCGAAGTCAACGAGCGTATGCGGGTCTTCGCCGCGTTCGGTCCACGTCAGCTCGTACGGCTGCTGCCCGACTTGTTGCCACAGTTCGATTTCATTGATGGCGGGAACTGTCTTGACTTGCGCGAAAAGCGCCGCCGCGCAGATCAGAACACACACGAGGAGGATGCGATTCATGCTGAGCGTTATATCAGAAACCGCAACACGGCAGGGTGTCGCTCAATTGGGAATGCCGCTCAATTGGAAGTTTCTACTTTGCCTTGACATGTCGCTCCCGCGCCGGGTTTCTTCCCCATCCGCGCGGCCTTCCCCGGTTTCTAGCTTGAGTGGGTCCTTCCCCCACTGGTGATCTGCGCCCTTGGGGCGCACTAGAAACTCCAGGGCCAGGCAAGGCTGGCCCGGGGTTTCCCGGGTTTCAGGCATGCCGTCGCTGCGGAAAGGCCGTTCCCGCCGGGCTGGTATACTTTTGTTCTTACCGTGTTCCACCACATCGAAAAACACCTTGCGGAAGCAGTCTCCCTATACGTGAGGTCGCAGTACGGCGTCGAGACTCAGGTCGCAGTCGAACAGCCGAAGGAGCCGCGTTTCGGCGAGCTCGCGCTCCCGGTGGCCTTCCAGTTGGCGCGCCAACTGCGCCGCCCGCCGAAGCTAATCGGCGCGGAGATCGCCTCCGCGATCGGCTCTTTCCCCGGCGTCGGCGCGTTCGAGGTGGCTGGAAACGGATACATCAACGTGCGGCTCGATCGCGGCGTCTATGCCGCGTCGCTCCTCGGTCCCGCTCCGGAGGCTCCGGCCAAAGCGGGCGCGGAGAAGATCATCGTCGAGCACACGAACATCAACCCGAACAAGGCCGCCCATATCGGCCATCTCCGCAACGCAGTCCTGGGGGACACGTTCGTGCGTATGCTGCGCGCGCGCGGCCGCCGCGTAGAGGTGCAGAACTACATCGACAACACGGGCGTGCAGGTGGCCGACGTCGTGGTCGGCTTCCTGCACCTCGAGCACGTTCCTGTTGAGGAAGTGGTTCGTCTGTCTCGAGGCGATCGGTTCGACTACATCTGCTGGGACGTCTACGCGCGTGTCGGGGCGCACTATCAGCAACACCCCGACCACCTGGCATTGCGCGCCGAGGCGCTCGACGCCATCGAGAACCGGGAAGGCGACACCGCCTGGCTTGCGGCCCTGATCTCCGACGCGATTGCCGAGTGCCACCTGCGCACCATGGCGCGGCTCGGCATCGCCTACGACGTGCTGCCGCGCGAGAGCGAGATCCTCTACCTGAAGTTCTGGGAGACGGCGTTCCGCCTGCTGCGCGAGCGCGGCGCCATCTACAAGGAGACGGAAGGAAAGAACGCGAAATGCTGGGTGATGCCGGGCGCCTCGTTCCGCGAGGGCGCCGGCGAGGGCGACGACAGCAAGGTCATCGTCCGCTCCAACGGCACCGTCACCTACGTCGGTAAGGACATCGCCTATCAGCTCTGGAAATTTGGCCTGCTCGGCAAGGATTTCCACTACCGCCTCTGGAAGCACTACCTCGGCCACGACGTCTACATCACAACGGCCGACCCGGATTACGCCGGCCACAGCCCGGAGTTCGGGCACGGAGAATGGGTCTACAACGTCATCGATTCGCGCCAGAGCTATCTGCAGGACGTGGTGGCCGCCGGCCTGCGGCAACTCGGGTTCATCGAACAGGCCGGGCGCTCCATCCACTTCTCCTACGAGATGGTGGCGCTGTCGCCGCGGAGCTGCGCCGAGCTCGGCATCGAGCTTTCCGAAGAGGACCGCCGCCGTCCCTATGTCGAGATGTCCGGCCGCCGCGGCCTCGGCGTCAAGGCCGATGACCTGATCGATCAGCTCGTCGGCCAGGCCTTCGCCGAGGTCGCTTCGCGCCATCCGGAGGATGCGCCCGAGAAGCAGCGCGCCGTCGCCACGGACATTGCGGTGGGAGCCCTGCGCTACTTCCTGCTGAAGTTCACGCGCAACACGGTCATCGCTTTCGACTTTCAGGAAGCGCTCAGCTTCGAAGGCGAGACCGGCCCCTACCTGCAGTACACCGCCGTGCGCGCGGGCAGCATCTTCCGCAAGCTCGAGAGCCGCGGGGAATCCGTTCCCGATTTCGCGGCAGAGCTCACGGCGGAGGCGTTCCAAAGGCAGCTCGCCTGCGAGGACTTCTGGCAGCTCGTGGTAGCGGCGTCCAAGGCGGATTCGGCCATCGAGAAGGCCATCGTCTCCGGCGAGCCGTCGCACGTGGCGCGCTACGCCTTCCAGCTCGCGCAGATGTTCAACAACTTCTACCATGAGTACCCGGTGCTCACCGAGGAGAATCGCGAGCGCAGGATATTCCTGCTCTGGCTGACCGCTTATCTGCGGGCACAGATCGGCCGCACCCTCGCGGTTCTCGGCATCGAAGTCCCCGAATACATGTAGTGTAGCGTCCAGGAAATAACTGGACAATCCATGCTGTATCTACTCCTCCAAAGCCGGCGCGTCAATTTGTCCAGCTGTTCTTGGACATGGAGACCTCAAATACGGCGCCCGAGCACGCGCTCGGTCAGTGAATCGAAAGAATCCGCGTTCAGTCGCTGTAGGGACGCTTGTCACCAGGCGCCCCCCGCACAGATCCGTACGGGCGCACTTTAGCGCACACGGCTCCTACCTCGGGTATCTGGCGTCAAAGCGAACTTCCGATGCTCGAACGCGTTCGGAGCGCCTCCCGTGCTGATGGCGAAGAGCGCCGCCCGTGCTGTCCTGCTGATCGCTGACAGCCGGTGCGATTCCCGATCTGGACGGCTCACGGTCGTGTTGGAACGGACGCTGAGCGCCCCGCAATCGGTTGACACCCTCGCGCGCCGTTTGTTGTAATGATGACTGCCATCCGTTGCTCCTCAGTAGCTCAATGGTAGAGCATTCGGCTGTTAACCGAAGGGTTGTAGGTTCGAGTCCTACCTGAGGAGCCAAGCTTTTCAATCACTTACAAGCCTTCATTTCCCCAAAGATTCAGTTCACACGGTCCACTGTGGGGACTTTTGTGGGGACACCATCGGAGTTTCCCACCACCCCGGCTTCGATTGTGGGGACTTCTGTTGGGACCGCCGCCTTTTCTTCCGCCGGCTTCGGGTCCGCCTTCTTCGCCACGATTGATTCGAGTGCCGTCCGCTTCGCTTCCATGCGGATATGGGAGTAGTGCTTCAGCATTTGTTTCGAGACGTGTCCGGCAATGTCCCGGATGGTTTCATCGCCCGCGCCGCTTTCGGCAAGGTCAGTAATCAGGGTGTGCCGATTATCGTGCCACCGCCCCGTCACCTTCGCTTTCGTCTTCACGTTGTTCCATGAGGTTTTCAGCGTAACCATTGGCTTCGTGGGATCAAGCGGCCTCTTCTGCCCGGTTGCCGGTGTGCCGATCCGCGCCGGGAAGACGAACCATTCCGGCTTGATGGTGTGGAATCGCTTGGTGTACCACTTCGAGTACTCCACCATGGCTTCCAACAAATCGGAGTTAAGAGGAATGGTCCGGCCTTCGCCAGCTTCGGTCTTGCTGTCGCCCACGGTCAGATATGCCTTGAACAGATCCATACGGCCCCACTGAAGACCGCGAATCTCCGCGTCCCGCATCCCCGCGTTGAGTGCCAGCATCAGTGCCGGGTAGATCGAAGGGGACCGCGCCGCGCGCGCCGCCGCCAGTAGCGCGGCCTTCTCTTCAGGGGTGTACGCCTTGCCTACCTGTTCCCGTATCGCCAGTTTCAGCGCCTTCTGCCGCCGCAACCGCGCCCGGATCGGTTCGCCCGCTTCACCCAAGAGCCGCAACAGGAATCCCACTTCTTCGTTGATGGTTTTCGGCGCCGCCTTTTCTTTGAGCCGCGCCGTCTGGTAGTTCTTCACGGTCTTGTCCGTCACGTCAACCGCCATGAGTTCCCCCAGGTGCCGGGTGACGTTCCCCACCGCATACTCAGCGAAGGTGACGGACCGATGGCGCATCCGGTACTCTTCCAGGTATGCCGCCGCCAGTTCCTTCATGCTCTTGATCCGTTCATCGCGGGTGTCTTCGAGTCCGTTGAAGCCCTCTTCGAGTTCCCGCCGCCGCTTCTGTTCCGCCAGTTTCGCTACCGTCTTCGAGTGAGTCTTCACGGATTCCCGGACCCGCCGGCCCGCGAAGACGAATTCGTACCACCAGACGTTTCCCCGCTTGAAGACCGCCATGCTACGCTTCCACCTTTCCCGCTTCCTCTGCTTCGAGAAGCCGATTCATCCATTCCTGCCATGCTTCCGGTTCCGCCGTGGTGCCCGCTTCCGCCGCCATGCCGTTCCAATCCGGTTCGTCATGGACCCGGGTGTATTCCCGCTCCAGGTCCTTCGGGACGAAGTAGAAGGCCATGAACATATCGAACCACCGCGCAACCGCGTAAGCCTGTTGCATGGTGCATCCGAAGCGAAGCGCCATGCGCGCGAAGCTCTCAATATTCCTGGTCCGCCGGACTTCGTTCATGAAGTCGATTACCGCCGCTTCGCCAAGCTCCGCTATCGGGTCGGGAAGGTCCGGCAGTTCCCCAAGCTCGGGAAGGTCCTCAAGATCCAGATCGCCCGCCAGCGAGTCCGCCGCCATCGTTCCCCGCTGGCCTGCACCCGCCGGTGTTGCTTTGCGCAACCACCAGCCGCCGCGCCATGAACAGACGTTCGCTTTCACCCATGCCACGGCTGCCGCCCGGTTCAGTTTGCCGTCCGTCCTGACGGGAAGCCCGATCCTGCACAGTTGCGAGATGCGCGCGCCGGACAAGGCCAGTTCCCGCGCCAATTCTGCCTTCGTGATTACGTCAGCCATGATAACCCCCGTGAAATGGAAACCTGTTAAGTGGATTTTTGTCCCTGCGTCTAGCGCCGTGGTGCCATCGGTGTACCCGTGCGCGGCAACCGTGCCGGAAGGACCCGCCGGTTTCGTCATTGCTTCCGGTCCCCTTCGTCTTCGAGTTCCCGCCTCAGTTGCTCTTGCCGGTCCGCCGGCAATTCCTCCAGTTCGGCTTTCAGTTCGGTCACCTTCCGCTCGAACCATGCCCGATCCTGCTTCGGTCCCGTCTTCTTCGCTTTGCCTATCCGCTTCTTCATGCCCGCCCTCGAATCTTGCCGCTATCCCCCTATGCCGCACCTTCAAAAACTACAGAAACCCCACCTATGCCGCCCGGAGTGCTCCCGCCACATACTGAAAGCGCCATGCCGTCCCGCGCCGGGTGGTGAAGCCCTGCCGGTTCAGTTCGTCCGCAATCTTCCGGGTGGTGCGGCCCGCCGCCTTCAATTCCCGGATGCGGGACAGGATGCCTTGCTCCGCCGGGTCCGCTTCCAGGTGTAAGCCGTCCGCCGCCGTGCGGTATCCGAAGGGGACCGTCCCCACCCGCTCACCGTTCGCCCGCTTGTGGTGCATGGCGTCCCGCGTCCGCTCTCCGATGGCTTCCCGCTCCCACTGGGATACAGCCGTCATGATGTTGAGCACCAGCCGTCCCGCCGCCGTGCCGGTGTCCAGGGATTCGGCCACGCTCACCAGGGACACGCCGCGCCGGGTGAACCGCTCCAACAATTCGGCAAGGTCCTTTACGCTTCGTGTGAGCCGGTCCAACTTGGCGATAATCACGGCATCCACGGCGCCGGCATCCACCAGGGACATAAGCCGCGCCATGCCCGGACGGTTCAAGGACTTTGCGGATTCGCCCGCGTCCACGATCACATCTACCAGTTCGGCGCCTTGCACCACCGCCATAGCCCGGACCTTCTCCGCTTGAGCTTCGAGCGAAACGCCGAAGTCCGCCTGTTTTTCCGTGCTCACTCTGACGTACCCGATTGCCTTCATGAGTAGAGGATATCATTTGTGATATCACATATCAAGCCTTTTGTGATATCATAATACCCACTATGGAACAGCCCACAAAACGCCGCGGCCGTCCGCCGCAAGGTCTCGGTAAGAAAGGTGAACCGCAGCGTATCAGGGACTATCCCCGACGGTTGTTCACGATGCGGCCAGCAACGTTGGCGAAGCTTCATGCCATCTCAGAGCACGAAGGGCGCGCCGAATGGCGAATTATCGAAGATGCCGTTCAGTTGTACCTTGATCAGATGGACCCGGAAGCCCGCCGCGCGGCGGAACGGCTTGCAAAACGGTCCTGATTCCGGCTGTTGTCAAAGCAGGGCGAATTTGCACGCTATCTCGCCAATAGGCTTCTTTCGCAAGCAGTTGCAGGTGGCCGAGTGCTACCCAGCGCTATGAACAGAGACGGATCTTGACGGTGAGTACCCACAGAACTCCCCACACGAATATGTAGAGAAGGTGGCGCCGGACCCAGGATTGTGATTCAATCGCCGTGCCTCGGCTCACCCCAGCCGACGATCTGCGCGGAGCGAAAGAACCGGCAGGGGAGGATAGCGGCCTGAGGAGGAGTGCCACCGATGAAACGCGGGGACATGCGTCTTCGATTGGACGCTGTTGCTGTCTCGCTGTGCGGCTGCAAGGGATATATAACTCGATACGAGTACAACGCCCTGCAAGACGAGTTGGCCGCAACCCGGAAGCGTCTTGCTGAATCGGAAGAGGAAACGCGGAAGGTGCGGAAGGAGACCAAGCCCGGCAGGTACGAGACGTTTCAGCAGGGATTTGCCCAGTGGGCTTTGTCCGCGCATTCTTCACGATTCCGGCCAGCGGCGCGGCTGTTATACTCGTCGCTATCTGGATCGCGGACGCTGGCTACGTAAGCTAGAGTACTTCCCTCCTGATCGTGCCGAGTCCATACGAGCGGGGCGAACTAGCCCCGCCACATTCTAGGAATGCACCGCCATTGAACGATGCAGACTGCACGCTGTGCACAGGGGCCATCCTCGATCAGCGAGACTGCTATCAACCCACATTGAAATCTGCGTCCAAAGATGGCCTGCTCGCCCGAGATGCTCCCGTGTCAGCAGCCCGTCACACTGGGGAGAGTTGCACCCGGACCACGGACGATGCGGCTGATCGTTGCACCGAAACACCTGCAGTCTTGTCCGGCCCACCGCGCTGCAGCCTGAAGGCTGCGGCTGATGGTCGCTCCCAACCGTCGGCATTGCAGGTGGGTAACTGAGACTCAGTGATACGAGATGAGACGGAGTTTCACCGTGAGTGCCCACAAGCCCCCCCACACCCGTCGTAGTAACCACGTTCAGTGAGCCGGGTCCGTCACAGACCGCCCACTCGACGCGCCCGTCTGTGGTCGTTAGGGCTTAGAACGACGCTTCATACGGAATCGTCCGAGCCGACTCCATTCCGTGGCCGCGTTTCCCGGTAGCGCCGGATCAAGAAAAACAGCGAGATCCACGGTCATCGGTGAAACACTACGGGTAGTGGGTCAGTTTGAATTTAGCGATTCTTTCGTGCAGACCGTTTCTTGGGGAGACTTGCGACAACCTCGATAAACTTGTACCAGTCCCCCTGGTGGGCATTCACGGATTTGTGATCCGGCCACCACTCCACTGACCCCCGCCCGATCACCAGCGTTCCTCCTTTCGAGTCGGGAGTATCGACTTCAACTCGCAGATCGTTCTTGGTGGTTCTCTTGGTAAGCTCCACCTCAGTAGGCAGGTGCGCAACGACTTTGAACCGTCTGGACATTTTCGCCAACTTATCATATCATCCCAACCGCTCAAGCGACTTCACAACAAACGCCCGGAGCGTAGTCGAGCACGCCGTCGGCGAACACCTGGACGGCACACCCCTGGAGAGTGAGCGCCTGGGACCCGGCGATATTCGGCGCCGCTGCCCTGTTCCTCGGCCTGGTGGCGCTGGCGTCAGCTACATACCGGCCCGCCGCGCGACCAAGGTCGATCCGGCTGTTGCGCTGAGGCAGTAATAAGCGCAGGCGCCCGGCGCGATCGAGAAAACGGCGCGGCGAAACGCGCGCCAAGCCGGGCCGAGCCAACTCGCCGGTGTAGGGCGGCCCTGCATCGGCTAATGGCGGAATCGAATGCCGGTATCCGCTTCGAGGAGATCCTGGAGGAAAACCGGTCAGCCTGAGGGTTTCCCGCGGCTGCACAGCTTGCGATGTTCGGCTGAAAGAACTGGAAAACAACGTAGACTGTCACCAGGTTTCCGGCCGTCAATGTCCGTCTACCGTCTTCCTTGCCCCCTTTTCTTTGCGCTCCACCTTGGCCTACAATTCGCAGATGGCCGTTCGCCTGGTATCGAGCTGTGCCGAGGCACCCTCACGGAGTCCTCGACGGACTATACCCGCGGGCGCGCAGTGAACCATGCGGAAAACTTTTTCCTCTTTGGAAGGCCCGGAGACGATGCTGAAGCTAGCCGAGCCAAGGTCCTCCTGCTGGAGGCTTGAAAAAGAAGATCAGTAACGAAAGGGGCCGTATCGCCATGATCACCCCAGAACCCCAGTCCGAGGCAGAGAACCATCGCCAAGACGAGGCCGGTCCCGAAGCTCAAGACAGCCCACCCCGTCACCCCGCGTTTTGGAGGAATCCAAATCATTGGGTGGCGATAGCTACCGGAGTGATTGCCGTTGCAAATGCGTTGTATACCTTCTTTGCCCTTCAGCAGTGGAATACCATGAAGGGGCAATTGGAGCAGATGAGGGGCGGCTCATCTCAGACCGAGAGATTGATCAACGAGACACACGCCCTGGCCCAAAATGCGGGCACCCAGGCAGCGAACGCGCGGGATCTCGCTGGGTCCAGTGCTGACCAAGTGAAGAAACTTGGGGTTATGGCTGAGGCTGCGAGGAAACAGGCCGTCGCCCTCGGAGATCAACTCTCCGTAATGCGCAAGCAACTTGAAGTCACTGAGCGACCTTGGGTGTCAGTCGTTCATGCTCGGGCGGTCGGCCCCCTGACCTTCATTTCCGATGGGTGGCCAAGTGTGCCACTGCAACTCGTGCTCAGAAACCACGGCCACTCCCCCGCGACCAGCGTACAGGTCAATATGGCGTTCTTACCCGCAGCACCCCTGGACAAGCTCAAAGAGAATCGAGACCGGTTGTGCACTCTGTTTTCCCAGCCTGATCCCCATAACTGGTTGGGGCACGTGCTCTTTCCTGGTGTAGACGTCCCCTACCGTGTCGAATTGACAGGTGTAGGCGGGTGGAAGGGCGAAAGCCGAGATGGTATCGTTTTAGTAACCTGTATAGTGTACAGCCCGGCGTTCAACCAAGACATAACGTATTACTCTGGGACCGTGTACAACACTTGGCGCTTTCCTGGCAACACAAAGGCAGGGTCTAGCATCCCTGCGGAACAACTCCCCTTGGAACCTAACCAAGGTGCTGGCGCTATTACTCGATGACTCGGATGTTGGCCGGTGGAACGAGTACATCCTCTATGCAAGCCATGGGGGTATACGAGGATGCCCAGCGAGTCAGATTCGCGAAAACGCTCAAAGAGGGGCGGGTCGGGAGTTCGACACGTTGGATGGCAGCAGCCGTGTAGGCTCTACATTGCAAAGTGGCCCCGTCCCGGCAGCAAGGTATGCCTTCTGCATCCGTACGGGTGAGCATCAGCGCACGAGAGACGGTGGTGCGGTTAAACCAATTGCTCTGCGCGTCTGTTGGTACTGATCTGGGCGTGAAGAATCCGATGCACGACGCCGGGGTGCCACTTCGCGCCAGAGCGCGGTTTCAGCCCCTCCGTATTGAGTGCGGCAGCGATCTTGTCGTAGGCCATTCCTGACGCTCTGAGGCCCACCATGCGTTCTAAGATGGCCTGCTCTCCATCATAGTATCCGAAGGGCTTGCGGCCCTCGCAGCGGCCATCTTTCGCCTTCTTCCGTAGCCTCGCACCCCGCAACTTCGTGACGATGATCTTGCGCTCGTATTCGGCAACTGCACCCATGATCTGCCTGATCAAGGTGCGAGTCGGATCGTCCTTCAGAAGATCAGGCTCATGGACTGAGATCAGTTCCCAGCCGTGCTTTCGCAGATCACCGATGATCGTCTCTTGGATCATCAGGTCACGAGCCAACCGATCCAGGCGTTCGATCAGAACCAGGCGAACACCATCGCCGTGCAACGCTGTGAGCATTTCGATGAAGGCGGGGCGATTATCAAGATCCTTCGTGCCGCTCACACCCTCCTCACGAAAAACCCTGACAATGCGGATGGCGTTGTCCTTCGCGTAGAGCCTGATCGCTTCCATCTGCCGATTGAACCCATCGCCCTCGATCTGGCCCTTGCCGCTGACCCGCAGGTACGCGAACGCCTTTTGCATGGTCCGATTGTGCGCCTGCAAGGCTTGTCTGTCAACTCCTTATCCGTAGAAAAAGAGAATTCGTTGATTCCATTGAGCCGTGACGCAAGCGGTCACCGGGCAGCGCCGTGACAGGTTCATTGCGATTGACTATGTCACGCATCGAGAGCATACTAGTGCAACCATGTTCTACGAGGGCTTCTCCATCCGATGATGGTAGGGGAGAGGAAGTCTTACCAGCCTAGCGTGGGTGTCGTGGAAGTTTTTTCGGCTCTCCGCGAGAATTAGTGAAACACTCCAAATTCATTGATATGTGGCACTTGGGGTGTCAAGGGCGGAGTGAAAGGGAACCGCCGGGGCGGAGCAAAAGGGGACCACTCTTCGTTGTCCACTGCTGGCCTTGTGATTCCCTACATTCGCTTGGGGGTTAATCGACGGGCAGGCGCTACTGCT
>Ga0209777_10000968_pt1 | contig 43983 bp, 34 predicted proteins | sample FrelakmetHBP12HB_FD_187147 | JGI IMG/M metagenome (GOLD analysis project Ga0209777, IMG submission 187147) | Freshwater lake sediment microbial communities from the University of Notre Dame, USA, for methane emissions studies -HBP12 HB (SPAdes)... | ecosystem: Environmental > Aquatic >...
AGCCTGCGATGAAGCCAGTCGGAAAGCCGGATGCGGGAAATCCGCACGTCCGGTTTGATGAGCGGGGATGGGAAACGGGGCGACGCCAACCGCGTCAGTACCCGCGCCCATCCTCGACTCTACCCGGGCTAGTCCCGCGACTTTACGGCACGGCTGAAGCCATGCCCTGATACAAACCAAGCCTCTTGCGAGCCGGAAAGCGTTGCGTACCCCTACGCTCGGATTCCTGCGAATCAGTCAGAAATCGGCAACCGCGCCACTTCTTTGTCGCGCACCCGCGGACGGGCGGGATGGTATGCTGCGATGCGTGTTGATACTCTCGCTCGATGAAGGTACGACCAGCGCGCGGGCTGCGCTTTATGACGAGGCGGGTCGGCGGGTAGCGATGGAGTCGCGGCCTGTGGAGTGCCGGTATCCGCGGCCGGGATGGGTGGAGCAGGACCCGGAAGAAATCTGGCGGGCGCAGCTCGACTCCGCGCGAGCCGTTCTGGCGGGTCACTCCGCGGCCGAGATCGCGGCGATCGGGATCACGAACCAGCGCGAGACAACGATTGTGTGGGAGAAAGCGACCGGGCGCCCTGTTGCACCCGCGATCGTGTGGCAGTGCAGGCGCACCGCGGACTACTGCACCGCGCTAGCCGCGAACGAAGTAACCGCCGGCCTGATCTCGCGCCGCACGGGCCTGGTGGTCGATGCCTACTTCTCAGGCAGCAAGATCAAGTGGATTCTCGACCACGTGCCCGGCGCCCGTGCGCGTGCGGAACGTGGCGAGCTGCTCTTCGGCACCGTCGACACGTGGCTCATCTGGAAGCTGACGGGTGGTGCGACGCACGTCACCGATCCTCCGAACGCGTCGCGCACGATGCTGATGGACCTGGAGCGGGGCGCGTGGGACGAGGGCTTGCTCGAGTTGTTCTGCGTGCCTCCCGCGATGCTGCCGCGCATCGCCGGTTCGAGTGAGGTTGTCAGTGAGGCACTGCCAGAGCACCTCGGGCGCGCGATTCCCATCGCTGGGATTGCGGGGGACCAGCAGGCGGCGCTCTTCGGACAAGCGTGCTTCCGCCCGGGTCTCACCAAGAACACTTACGGCACGGGCTGTTTCGCACTGATGCACACCGGCGGCGTGCGCCCTCATTCGCGGAACAGGCTGCTCGAGACGCGCGCCGCGTCGGCCGGGAAGACAGCGGAATACGCCGTCGAAGGCAGCGTGTTCATCGCGGGCGCGGTGATCCAGTGGCTGCGCGACCGGCTGGGCCTGCTCGCGTCCGCGGCAGAATCGGAGGCCATGGCACGCGCTGTGCCTGACACCGCGGGCGTGTACTTCGTGCCCGCCTTCGTCGGGCTCGGCGCGCCGCACTGGGACTCGGCCGCGCGTGGTCTGCTCTCGGGTCTCACTGCCGCGGCCGCGCGCGAGCACCTGGTGCGTGCCGCGCTCGAGAGCATCGCGTACCAGACGCGTGAGCTGGTGGAGGCCATGCAGGCCGACTCCGGCGCAAGGCTCGAAGAACTGCGCGTGGATGGCGGTGCGGCCTCGAACGACTTCCTGATGCAGTTCCAGGCCGACATTCTGGGTTGCCGCGTCGTGCGGCCCGCGGATACGGAGACCACGGCGCTCGGGGCGGCGTACCTGGCCGGTCTGGCCACCGGCTTCTGGAAGAGCTGCGCTGAAGTGGAGCAGTTCTGGCGCGCCGGGCGTTGCTTCGAGCCCGAGATGCCGGAGTCGCGAAGGGAAGAACTGTTCGCGGGATGGAAGGCGGCTGTTCAGCGGACGCGCGTGGGTGAGGGCGGCGCGAACGGGCACTAACGCTGTTGGCGGAATTGCGCGCTGTACCAGGTGACGGCTTTCTCCAGCACGCGCTGCCGCAATTCGGGTTCACCGCCGAGACTGACCGCGTGCAGGTGACCCTTTTCGGCCGTCTGCCGCCGCAGGCCATCATCTTCCCATGCTCGCCGGATCGCCGCGGCGAGGGCCCCGGGCGATTCGGGCGGCACGAACAAAGCCTCATCGGTAAGCACGTCGCTCGCACCCGGGCCCTCGGTGATGATCACGCATTTACCAAGGTACATCGCGTTCAGGTAGACGCCGATGCCGGCCAGCAGGTTTGACGCGACCATCGGCAGTGCGACAATCCTGGCGCCTTGGATGATCCGGACCATAGACTCCGAGGAGCCGTCGTCATCCAGGAGTTGCACGTTTGCGGGCAGTTGATCGAGAGACATGCTCAATCGTGAGCCGTGGCGCGCGAGCGCGGTGAAATCGGGCCGCGGAATTGCAGCGGGGTAGGGCAGGGTCGCCACAGCCCGGAGGAAAGTGTCGTAGTCGCGGCGCGAGCGCCCGAAGCAAAGCACGTAGTTCCCGTCGAAACAGGGCTCCGGCTCCTGGAGAGAGCGCAGGTTGGGCTTGAAGTGCACGAACGAGCTACGTTCGGCTGTGATGCCGTAATAGCGCGAGTAACCGTCCGACTGCTTGAAGTAGTTGACGAAGTGACCTACGCGGCGAAGCAGAAGCTTCTTCGCCAGCGTCTGCAGCCGCGCCGCCGCGCTCTGCGGCTTTGCCAGCACGAGATCGACCGCGACGATCCGCTGCCGCTTCCAGGGCAAGAGCGTAAACCACGCACACAGGCCGAGCGTGAGCCGGATGTCGCAGTTGATGAGAATGAGATCGCAGCCCGACGCCTCGGTTTTGAAGGAGCGAAGGGTTTTCAGCATGCGCGCTGTTCCCGCCTGGCCTGTCGAAACAGACCACTTCTCCGGGAACCGCTCGAAGTTCGTGAGTATGTGCACGGTCAGGATTCAGGCTGATAGCCGCTCTCTAGCCGGCGGTGCGCGTGGCAGATGACTCGCCGCATGCCGTCTTCGAGGCTGATCTTCGGCGCCCACCCGAGCAGGTCTTGCGCGAGGCGACCGCCTGAGACACGGTTCGCGACGCCGATGGGCCGGTCATCCATGCCTGTGACCTCGGCGTTGTATCCCTCGAGCCGCACCATCAGGCGTGCGAGGTCGAGGAAGGACGTGAGCGCGCCGGAACCGAGGTTCACCGCGGATGCGTCGCCGAGGTGGCGGCAGGCCGCGATCACGCCGTCGATGCAGTCGTCAATGTGCACGAAGTCGCGGCCTTGCAGACCGCTGCCCCAAATGCGGACGGGATTCTGCCGGGCCGCGGCGCGGAGTGCGATCGCGGGCACGGGATACGCCGGGTCCTGGTCTTCGCCGTAGCCGGAGAACGGGCGCACGATGCCCACCGTGAGACCGTGTTTCGAGACGGCCATGCGCGCAAGGTATTCGCCGGTCAGCTTGCTCCATCCGTAGGTCATGTCCGGCGCGAGGAAGCCCTTATCGAAGTCGATCATCTGCTCCGTGAGGTAGCTGAAACCATCCGTCTGCTGCATCGTGATCGGATACGCAGCGCTCGAGGAGGCGTACAAGATGCGGCGGGTCTTGCCGACAGTGGCCGCCCACAGGAAGAAGAGAGAGTCGATCGCCAGGTCCATTCCGACCAGCAGCGGTTTGCCCTCGATGACGGCCCTGCCGCCGACGATGGAAGCGAGGTGATAGACCTCATCGAAGACCGGAAGCTCCGGAAGCCCCAGGCTCGGTGACACGCCTAGCTCCGCACCGAGGACGGCGGCGAAGTTCGCACGGATGAACGTGAACGGCGTGTCCGATAACTCCGCGATCACGTAGAGGTCCGAAGCGCCGCACGGTCGCGCGTTCCACAGCTCCCACGCTTCGGGAGATGCTCCGGTAGAGAGGTCATCGATGATGATGACTTCCGGGGCCGGCCGTTCCCGCAGCAATTTGCACAGCAGATGGCGTCCGACGAATCCGGCTCCACCTGAGATCAGAATGCGTTTCGGCACGTTCGACCCGTTCTCCGGCGGCCAGTATAACACGCGAAGTTGCACGCGCCCGCTGCCTGCATGAGCCCGAGTAAGACGCGCCGTGCCCTTTCCCTTTGTGGCTCCAGTAGTGGATTTCGATTATTGGCTGAGGGCCGGGCGCTCGGCTATCCTGTTGTCGACCAGGGGCTAGACTCCGAAATCAGTTATGCGGCGCCACAGGGCTGTCCGCGGCTCGTCATGCGCGTGTGAGGGGTGGGGGTTCATGCCGATTCGTAAACTCAAGAGGTGGCTTCTTGCCGCCTTTCTGTTGCTGCTTCTGAACACCGCCTACGTGTGGGCGTTCGCCACGCCGAGCATCTTCTATATGGGCAACGTGCTGCTTCACGTCTTGCTCGGCCTCGCGGTGGCCGCGGCGGCGGTTGTCGCATTCAGAGGCAGATGGAACTCGATCCCTGCCCCCGCGGCCGGCGCGTTCGTCATCGCGCTCGGCCTGGGCATCTACCTCACGGTCGCGGGCGCCACGCGCGATCACCGGTGGGCACTTGTGGGGCACATCGTTGCCGCGCTGGCCGGGGTGGCGCTGCTGGTCCCAGTGTTCCTTAGGCTGGGACCGCCGGCAAGGAAGGCGTTCGCGGCGAGCGTTGCGGTTTTGCTGGTGCTGCCCTCGGGCGCATGGCTCTACCGACGCGCGGTGCCGGACCCAAACGACGTGATCGCGAACCCTCAGCGCGTTCCAGCGGCCATGGAAGACGAGGGCGGCGGGCCGACATCACCTTTCTTCCCGTCCTCTGCCAAGACGAACGTGGGCGGAACGATCCCCTCCAACTTTTTCATGGACTCGCAGAAATGCGGCGAGTGTCACAAGGACATCTACGAGCAGTGGAAGAGCTCGATGCACCACTTCGCGAGCTTCAACAACCAGTTCTACCGGAAGTCCGTCGAATACATGCAGAGCGTGGTGGGGACGAAGCCGAGCAAGTGGTGCGCGGGCTGCCACGATCACGCCGTGTTCTTCAACGGGCGGTTCGAGCGGCCCATCGCCGAGCAGATCGATACGCCGGAGGCGCAAGCGGGGCTGGCCTGCACGTCGTGTCACTCGATTTTGCACGTTGAAGGCACCATGGGCAACGGTGGCTTCACAATAGAGTACCCGCCGTTGCACGATTTGGCGAGCAGCCGCAATCCTTACATCCACGCGATGGACCGCTTCCTGACGTACCTCGACCCCGAGCCGCACCGGCGCACGTTTCTGAAGCCGTTCATGAAGCATCAAGAGGCGGAGTTCTGCTCGGTGTGCCACAAGGTTCACCTCGACGTTCCGGTGAACCAGTACCGCTGGATTCGCGGGTTCAACGACTACGACAACTGGCAGGCGAGCGGTGTTTCCGGACAAGGGGCGCGCTCGTTCTACTACCCGGCGAAATCGATGACATGCGTGAACTGCCACATGCCGATGGTCAATTCGAACGACCCGGGCAACATCGACGGAAAAGTACACTCGCACCGGTTCCCGGCAGCGAACACGGCCGTGTCCTACGCCAACCAGGACGACGCGCAGATGAAAGCGGAGACGGCGATCCTGAAGTCAGGGTTCATTACCGTGGACATCTTCGCGGCTTCGCCGGTGGAGCAGAATGCGCCGGCGGCCATGCTGCGGCGGACCGGAGAAGGCCCGCAGCTTTCGTCGACCTTCGGCGTGGGCGAAGAGAGCTTGCAGACCGGACCCGCGTTCCTGCGCGATGTCGGGAAGGTCTCGGCGCCGATCGATCAAGCCGGCGACCGGTTCCGCCCGGGCTCGACGCTGAGGGTGGACGTCGTGGTGCGCACGCGCGCGATCGGCCACTTCTTCCCCGCGGGCACCGTCGACGCGTTTGACGTGTGGCTCGAACTCGAGGGCAAGGACGCCACGGGAAAAACGATCTACTGGAGCGGCATGGTGGAAGACGGCGGCAAAGGGCCCGTAGAGGCCGGCGCGCACTTCTACCGCGCCTTCCTGATCGACGCGGAAGGCAACGCGATCAACAAACGCAATGCGTGGCAGGCGAGGAGCACGCTGTACGTTCGGCTCATCCCGCCGGGCGCGGCCGATGTGGCGCACTATCGCGTGCGCATCCCGAAGGACGCGAGAGGCCCGATCACGCTTACCGCGAAGCTGAACTACCGCAAGTTCTCGCACTACTACACGCAGTTCGCCTATGCGGGCACGCCGCAGCCGGGGGCTGTGGGCGCGGCGTCCGACAACCGGAAGTTCACGTTCGAAAAAGCCTCGATTCCGTCGAACGTGTCGGGCAAGATCAAGGGCGAAATTCCGGTGCTGCCCATTACTGTGCTGGCGCAGGCGGCGGCCAGGCTGGAGGCCGGCGATGCGAAGACGGACACGGCATGGCGGCCCGTCGTTCGCAAGCAGGACCGTGAGCGTTGGAACGACTGGGGCATCGGATTGCTGCTGCAGGGCGACTTGAAGGGCGCCGAGTATGCGTTCAAGAGGGTGACGGAAGCGCAGCCCGAGTACGCCGACGGCTGGCTGAACGTGGCTCGCGCGCTGATTCAGGAAGGCGAGACCGAGGCGGCCAAGCCGTATGTTCAGAGGGCGCTCGGCATCGCGCCGAAACTTGCCCGCATCCAGTTCTTCAAGGCGATGGCCGAAAAGGCTGATGGCGACTACGACGCGGCGCTGGCGTCGCTCCGGCTCGTGGAGTCAGAGTATCCGCGCGACCGGGTGGCGCTGAACCAGATCGGGCGAATCCTGTTCTTGAAACGTGAGTACGCCAGGGCGGTTGAGGCGTTTGAGCGGGCGCTGGCGGTGGATCCCGAGGACTTGCAGGCGCACTACAACCTGATGCTGTGCTACCGCGGGCTGGGCGACGCGGACAAGGCCGCCCGGGAGGAGACCCTGTTCAAGAGGTTCAAGGCGGATGAGGCATCGCAAACCCTGACGGCGAAACCGAGAATGCTGAGCCCCGAGGATAACAACGAACGGCAACTCATCCACGAGCACGAGAGCGTGCCTTTGGACAGAGGGCGGCATGCACTTGCGGAGCGGCAGGTCCGAGCTGCTGGAAAGATCCGGGACAGACACGTGCGTCCACGCGCTGCGCTTGGGACGCAGGAGTCAGTCCCGGGTGCGGTGGTCGCGGCGAGCAAGGGGGATGCGGGGCGATGAGGGTGGTGGGGTTCGTGGTGGCTGCGGCCGCCGTTCTCATTCTGCTGGCGGCGACTGCGCCCGGAGTGCCGGCGGCTCCCGCCGTGCGGTTCACCGATGTGACCGCGGCGTCCGGTGTGAAGTTCGTCCACAACAGCGGCAGGGCGGGGAAAAAGTGGCTGCCCGAGACCATGGGCTCCGGGTGCGCGTTCGTCGATGTGGACGGCGACGGCTGGCCGGACATCGTGCTGATTAACGGCAAGGACTGGACGCCGCGGGGGCACAGGTCCACAGCCGCGCTCTATCGTAACAACCGCAACGGCACCTTCACTGACATCACCGCGGGCAGCGGGCTTGATATCGAAATCTACGGTCTCGGCGTGGCGGTGGCCGATTACGACAACGACGGGCGTGACGACCTGTACATCACGGCGCTGGATGGCGATCACCTGTTCCACAACGAAGGCGGAGGCAAGTTCCGTGACGTGACGCGCGAATCCGGGATTCACAACGCCGCGTTCCCGGCCAGTGCAGTGTGGTTCGACTACGACCGTGACGGCAAGGTGGACCTCTTCGTGGCGAATTACGTGCAGTGGAGCCCTGAGTCGGACCTGTGGTGCTCGCTCGACGGCGCAACGAAGTCCTACTGCACGCCGGAGTCGTATAAGGGATCGTCTTCGCGCCTGTACCGCAACCTGGGTGGCGGTAAGTTCGAAGACGTCACCGAGAAGGCCAGGCTCTATGACCCCTCGAGCAAGTCGCTCGGCGTCGTGGTGTTCGACTATGACAACGACGGCTGGCCCGACCTGTTCGTGGCCAACGACACGCAGCCGAACAAGCTCTACAGAAACAACGGCAACGGCACGTTCACCGATGAGGGACTGCGCGCCGGCGTGGCGTTCGGCGAGGACGGTGTGGCGCGCGGGGCGATGGGTGTGGACGCTGCCGACTACGACCGCAGCGGGCGCATGCACCTGCTCGTAGGGAACTTCTCCAACCAGATGCTCGGGCTGTATCACAACGAGGGGAACGGGCTCTTTGTGGACGAAGCGCCGCGCTCCACAGTGGGGCGCGCGAGCCTGCTCTCGCTGACCTTCGGCTGCTTCTTCTTCGATTACGACCTGGACGGCTGGCCCGACATCCTGGCCGCGAATGGGCACATCGAAGAAGAGATCGGGCGCGTGCAGCCCAGGATCCAGTTCAAGGAGGCTCCGTTGCTGTTTCACAATCTCGGCAACGGGAAGTTCGAGGATGCGTCGAAGAGCGCCGGGCCCGACTTCGCGAGGCCGCTGGTGGCGCGCGGCGCCGCCTACGCGGATTTCGATCACGATGGCGACCTCGACCTGCTGATCAACAACAACCACGGTCCGGCGGTCCTCTACCGGAACGATGGCGGCAACCGCAACCACTGGCTGCGTGTGAAGTTGGCGGGCACGCGGTCGAACCGGGACGGTATCGGCGCGGTGGTCAAGATCGAGACCGCTTCAGGGCGGCAGACGCAGATGATGCACAGCGGTTCGAGCTACTGCTCCGAGAGCGAACTCGTGTTGACGTTCGGCCTGGGGCAGGACGCGAAAGCGAGCGCGGTCGAGGTGCAATGGCCGAGCGGCGCGAAGGAGCGCCTGGCCAACATCGCGGCGAACCAGGCAGTCACGATCGAAGAGGGCAGGGGTTTCCACGCGACCGGGAAGTAGGAGGACTTCCGCTGATCTCCGCGGCGCGCGCGATGCGGGCGCGCTATTGACGTGATCCCGCGTCAGACCGGCGATGAGAGCGCTGCCATCCACCCGCGTTGCAATGAGGCGCGACCTACGCGACCCCTGCTCGGGCCGGCCTCATCGGCTGAATCCGGCCGTACGTCATCGATCTCCAGAGCCATTCGAACGGGCCGAACTGAAATCTGCTCAACCACCAGCGGCTCATGGAGATTTGCAGAGCAAACAACGCACTGGCGAGGAGGAAGCCGGACGCCGCTCCCAGTTTGAACTGCAGGCCCAGACCGTATCCGTAATAGAGCAGAGTTCCAACCACGGACTGCAGAAGATAGTTGGTGAGCGGCATTCGCCCGGCTGAGCCAAGCGCAGCGAGCTTCTTGACCCAGTGCGGCCGGGAAGCCAGCAAGGACGCAATGGCTGAAATGTAGAACAGCGATCCCGCCGGCTCGTGAAGCGCCCACGCCAGCGCAAGTAGCTTCCAATGGATCTTGTAGTAGAGCGGGCCCAACACCTGTGGACCGTACGTGACCACGACACCAAGGCCAAGCCAGATGGGCAGAGAAACCCACATGACGCGCCGCACCACGGGCGAATGTGCTGCCGCCGAGGCCGACCAAATCAGACCTGAGCCCCCCACGCATAGCCCGATCAGAAACATGGCGAAGCTCGTAAGCCAGATGTAGCGCAACAAGTACCGATTGCTCAGCCTCCAGATGTGAAACCGGGCGATCACTGCCTCAAGATAGGTCCCGGACTTGATGGCCGCGCCCAGTTGCCGGCCCACGTCTCTGATCTCGTTGAAGGCCACGGCATTTTGAAGCTCGGATTCCTGCTCCAGTTCCGGGTTCGCTATGCGCGGAACCAGGTCGCGGACGAAGAGGGGCTTCTCGCTGATTGAAATCAAGAACTCCCCGGCCAGGACAAGCGCGGCCAGGGGAAGCAACGCCCTGGCGGAGCAGTTCCGAAAGGGAATCAGGAAGAGCCCCATTACGGCGTAGATCAGCAGGACATCGCCGTTCCAGACCAGGACCGCGTGTCCGAGGCCGATCAGGAACAGCGCCAGCATCCTTCTGATGTAGACCGGCACAATTCTTCGTCCCCTGGATCTGGCCCTGAGGAGTTGCAGGGCAAAGCCGAGGCCGAACAGAAATGAAAACGTGGTGTAGAACTTGCCTGAGACCAGAATCGTGAGCAGCCGCCTGACTGCATCGTCTGCGGCTCCACTTCGGACGGCATCGGAGCCGGGGAAGTTGACCAGGAGGATTCCGAACAGAGCGAAGCCACGCAGAATGTCGATGAGTGGGTTGCGCTCGCCCGAAGGCGTGGGACCAAAGAGGACTCGCGAAGAGCCGTCACGTTTGCCATCGGCCATGGCTCTGTCCTTATCGCTATCGCTTTGCGGCATGCTGAACGCCTCCGCGCCGGAGAATAGTCGCGTTCCACCCGGCCGCAAAGAAGGGGATGCCGGCCCGGCAGAATAAGCTTCTCAGGTGATTCGATGTATAGCTGGCAACCGGCTTCCAGGACCGGCCGGCATCCGAGGTGAACAGCAATGTTCCGGCCTCTCCGGCGGCGAAGCCTTCGCCGTTGTCTCGGAACGCGACGCCGGTGAGCCGTTGATCGGTGCCGCTGGGAACAACGGCCCATGTGACGCCGCCGTCCGCCGTGTGTAAAACGATGCCCTTGTCCCCTACCGCTGTTGCGTGCTGGGCATCGCTCCACGCGAGGGATTGGAGGTGTTGCGTCGTACCACTCCGGCCCTGGGCCCAGGTTCGGCCGCCATCCCGAGTCAGGAGGATGACCCCTACACGTCCGGTAATCGCCGCGACGGACCTACTGGCGAAAGCTACGTGTGTGAAATAACAGTCTCCGACGCCTGCGGGAACAGACCTTCTGCTCCAGGTGTTCCCGCCATCGGCCGTCGCCAGAATCGTCGAGTACCCCACCGCAACGCCCGAAACGCCGTCAAAGAAATCGACCGCGGAGAGATACAGGTCGGTTCCGGACGGGATTGTCTTCCAGGATTCGCCCCCATCCGTAGTCCGCAGTACCAGGCCGTCGGCTCCGACCGCGACGGCGGACGTGGGAGTGAGCATGGCGGCTCCGTACAAGGCTGCCTTGAAGCTGCTCTTTGAAACCTGCCACTGGCGGCCGCCGCTGGCTGTGTGGAGAATGCGGCCCTCCTCCCCGACCGCAATGCCGTGATCGGTATCGTGAAAGGAGATGGAGTACAGTTCTTTCTGCTTCTCCTCGAAATTGGCGATCCAACTCCTGGCGTTGTCCGTGCTTGTGACGGCGATTCCGAAACTGCCGAGTGCGAGGATTTCCCCCGGAGCTTGGATCACTGCAGCGAGCAGGTGTTTGGCAGGGCTTTCCGCTTTAATCCACGCGGAGCCGCGGTCGGCGTTGTGTAATAGCGCGCCCGACTCACCGCAGACAACCGCCGTCAAATCCGAACCGAGAGACGCGCCATAGAGGACCGGGCCAGACTCGTCCAGTTCAACTTTCCAACTGCTGCCGCCGTCTGTGGAACGGAAGATCATCCGCCGGTTTCGGAAATAGCCCGGCTCCCCACCCACAGCAATCAGGTCGGCGCCGCGAGAGACGACGGAATAGAGGTTGGCCTGGAGTTTCTGTTGCTTCCAGCTTAGTCCGGCATCCTCTGTTCGCAAGATCAGGCCGGCCTCGCCGGCGATGACGGCCTCACGGGAATTCAAGAGCGTGACGGCGCGGAGCGTTGTGCTCACCCCGGCGGTCCGGCGCATCCAGGACCGGCCGCCGTCCTGGGTCACGAGAATCGTCCCGCCAGAACCGACGGCGATTCCGACGGCCGGCCCGCCAAACGCGAGGCCGTAGAGGTCATCCCGGACACCGGTTCTCTGAAGAGTCCAGGTCAGTCCGGAGTCTGTGCTGCGGAGGATAGTGCCTTCCGATCCCGCCGCCGCCCAGATGCCGACGGAGATAGACACGATGGCTCGGAGATTCCTTTGTGTGCCGGTCGCGACGTGTTCCCAACGCCGGGCCTTACGGTCCAGGCGGACGATTGTGCCGCAGTCTCCCGCCGCCAGCAGCAGGTCCTGATCGCGTGCGGCCGCGCGAAGCGTATTGCCAGAAGGAACCGGATGCTGCCACAGCCAGTCGTCACATCTGGCGGCGGAGGCGTCCAGAAGCAAGGCGAAAGAGAATGCCGCGAGGGTTCTCCGATTCATCCGCACCTCCGCTCAGAGGCGGCGGCCCGCCGTCCTGATTTCGACCACACACCTGTTGACTGCGGTTTTGACGGTTTTCCCATCGCAAAACACCGTCATGTCTCTTCTGCCTGGCTCGCCGTCTCGTAGAGCGCCCTCATTTCAGAGGCAAGGCCGGGTATCACGCGCACCTCAACGCCGCCATGGGATCTGTGCGCGCGGCGCGCCGCGCCGGGATGAGGCTGGCGAGCGCAGCCACGACTGCAACCAGAAGGCAGACCACGGCCAACGTGCCCGGGTCGGTGGGTTTGACCTCTTCGAGCCGGAGGTCCGCAAACCGAGCCTCCAGGAAGCGGGCGAGGGCAAGGGTACCGCCGAGCCCGATCGCCAGGCCGATGAGTATCTGTGGCACTCCGTTCCGCAGAATGAGCCTGAGCACATGGAGCGGGTGAGCTCCCAGCGCCATCCGGATGCCGATCTCATGCGTGCGCTGTGAGACCGTGTACGATGTCACCCCGAACACGCCAACCGCCACAAGCACGAGCGCCGTTGCGGCGAAGATGGCCAGCACCCAACCGTAGAACCGTGGTTGCTCAGTGGACCACCAGCGTATGTCGTTCATCGTCACGTTCCAGGACACCAGGATGTCCGGGGCGACCTCGCGCAGCACCCGCCCCACGACGGGGGCCATGCGCGCCGGGTCCGTTGCGGTACGGACCACGAACGTCACCATGAGGTGTTCATAGGAAATGCCGAAGCGAAACTCGGGAGGCAGTTGCGAGTAAGGGTAGTAGAGGGCGGGAGCCGCTGCCGCCCACGGCCGCTGCCGGACGTCGCCCACGACCCCCACGATCTCGCGCCTCTCGACGTCAGTGTCATCCCACAGGCCGACGTCGACAGTTTTGCCCACGGGATCTTCGCGGGGAAAGTAGCGCTTTGCGAAGCTCTCGTTGATCACCGCAACCGGGGAGCTCTGCTTCGAGTCCGATTCGGAGAAAACGCGGCCCTTGAGCACCGGAATGTCGAGCATCCCGAAATAGGCCGGACTCACGGGGTCGTAGCAACTCCGCTGAGCTCTGTCCCGGCTCACCAATGGGCCTCCGGCGCTGATCGGGCGCGAGTAACAGCCTCCCAGGGCCCCCGAGCCGCCCAGGCCCACGCCGATTACGCCGGGGATTGCCTTGATGCGTGCTTCGATGGCCTGAATCGTCAAACCCGCCTTCGGCGTCATCCTATTGAGTTTCCCGGCCTTCTCCATGTACTCGGACCGCGTCAACTGGGTATAGATCTGGAGCACGCGCTCCGTGTTGCAGCCGACGGTTACCCGCAACTGGCGCCAGACGTTATGAATCATCAGCCCGGCGCCGGCCAGCAACACCAGAGAGAAGGCGGTCTGCGCGATCACCAGTACGGTCTGCGTCCTCCAGAAACCGTGGCCCGCCACCGGCCTGCGTCCGGCTTCTTTGAGGGATTCGTTCAAGTTGGGCCTGGACACACGGAGTGCGGGGAACCAGCCGAACAGCCATCCGGTCAGAAATGCGAGCAGCGCGGCGAATCCGAGGACGCGCCAGTCGAGCGACACGCCGCCGGTCGCCACATTCGCACCCTCCGGGCTGAACCGAACTCCAAGCCGTACCCCGGCGTGCGCCACTAATAATCCGAGCGCCATGCCGAGGCAGGATAGTAGCGCACTTTCCGTCAGCAACTGCCGCATCAGCCGAGGCCGGCCGGCGCCCAAGGACGCTCGCACGGCCATTTCCTTCTCGCGGCCGGCGCCCCGGGCCAGCAACAGGTTTGCGACGTTCGTAGACGCAATCAGCAATACCAGGACCATGGCTGCGAAGAAGGCCAGGAACCGTTTCTGATAATCCCCGTACAAATAGGTCCGGAGCGGCTGGACGCGAACGCCGAAACCCTCTTGCTGGGGATATTGTTTTGCCAGGCGGGAGGCAATGACGTCCATCTCTGCCTGCACCGCCCGGATGCTGGTCCCAGGCTTCATGCGTCCAATCACGCTCAGATTGCGTAACGCCCGGTTTTCGACCTGCCAATTGAGCGCAATCCAGAGATCGACTTTCTCTCCCCAGAACGTGGGAAACTCGGGGCACATCACGCCGACTACCTCGTGGGGTTTTCCCTCCAGCCGTAGGGAGGTGCCAACCACCGAAGGGTTCAGGCCGAACAGGCGTTGCCAGCTTGCGTGCGAGAGCACTACTGCGGTTTTCCTTCCGGGTAGGTAGTCTTCCGGGGCGAGCAACCGGCCCCGACAGGCTCGCGCGCCCAGCATCGGGAAGTACTCCGGAGTGACAAAGCCGCCGAGCACCTCCACGGAACGGTCTCGCTGGTTCAGGACAAACGGTATCCCATCCCACACCTGAGCCAGGCTCTCGAAGCTGCGGCTCTGTGCTTTCCAGTCCCGGTAGGTGGGCATCGACACGCCCGTCAAGCTGTCCGGCTCGGGTTTCCCGAGTTCCCTCTCCAAGACCTCGACGAGGCGGTCCGGCCCGGGATACGGCAGCGGGCGGAAGAACATTACGTTGAGGAGGCTGAAGGCGGCGGTAGTGGCGCCCATGCCCAGCCCTAGGGAGATGACCGCCGTGGCGGTGAACCCGGGGCTCTTCGCGAACATCCGCGCGGCGCAGCGCAGGTCCTGCCACAGCCGCTCCACCCAGAGCCAGCCCCACTGCGCACGGCTGTCCTCATGCGCGAGCGTAACGTTGCCGAATTTGAGGCGCGCGGCCCACTGGGCCTCTTCGGGCCGCATTCCACTGTCGATGTTCTGTTGAACCTCGATCTCGATGTGGCTGCGGATCTCGTCTTCGAGATCTGCCTCCGCCTCGCGCCGTTTGAGGAGCCGCGCGAAACGGAACCGGCATTCGTCCCACCAGCGCATATGAGCCCTCCTCTCGCGATAGCGCGGGTGTGCTCTAGCTCGTTTCCTTTTGGGCTGGCCGCATGATGCGGACGACCGCGGCGGTCAGCCGTTCCCACTTCGAGGTCTCGGCGTGCAGCTGACGTTTGCCTTCAGCGGTAAGGCGGTAGTACTTGGCACGGCGGTTGTTCTCCGAGGTGCCCCACCTGGCGGCGATCCAGCCACGCATCTGGAGACGCTGCAGCGCCGGATACAGCGAGCCATGGTCAATGCGAAGCGCATCGTCCGATGTGTGCTCGATGGAATTAGCGATAGCCTGACCGTGCATCGGGCCGAACAGCAGTGTCCGCAGGACGAGCATATCGAGCGGCCCCTGCAGCAGTTCGATGCGACCGGCGTCATTTGAACGAGGCGGCATGTTCTAGTAGGTGATCTACCAAAGTGACTATACTCCTTTCGGGCGCGATGTCAAGGGACGACTGCCTGAGAGGCACCGCGGGCTGGCGCCGGGCTGGGGCTCGCGCTTCCGACAGACCGCAGTTGCCGGAGGCAGCTCGTGGGCATGCGCTCACACGGCGGGTGTGGCCTGTGCTACAACTCCCCTGATGACTACCAAACTGCGTATCGGCGCGATTACCGACGAGTTCAGCCCCGATGTCGAAATCGCCGCGGCGGCGATGGCGGCTGCCGGATTGAAGGGCGCGGAGTTCCGCGTCGGGTTCGGCAAGAACATTCTTGACTGGACCGATGAAGAGGTTGCGCGTGCCGTGGAGATTGCGGCGGCCAACGGTCTCGAGGTGGTGACGCTTTCGACGCCCCTGCTCAAGTGCGTGCTCCCCAATGCACCGGAGCTCGATACGCGGTTCCAGCACGACATCTTCGCCTCCAGGCACACGTTCGAAGACCAGCCGCGGCTCGCCGCGCGTGCGTTCGGGATTGCCCACCGCACCGGGGCGAAAGTGATCCGTGTCTTTTCATACTGGCGCACGATGGATCCGGAGCAATGCTTCAACCGCATCGTGGACGCATTGGGGAGCCTGGCGGAGAAGGCCGCCGCGGAGGACCTCGTCATCGGACTCGAGAACGAGCACGCCTGCAACATTGCGACCGGCGCGGCGGGGGCGCGGGTGCTAGCCGCGGTGAATCACCCGAACCTGAAGCTGGTCTGGGACCCGGCGAATGCGTACATTTCGGGCGAGAACCCGTTCCCGGGGGGCTACTGCGTCGTGGGCGTCTCGCGCATCGCTCACGTCCACGTGAAGGACTGCTACCTGGAGGAGGGTCACAAGCCGATCTGGGGACCAGTTGGCACGTGCGGCGTGGACTGGAGGGGGCAGTTTGCGGCGCTGGTGAAGGACGGCTACACCGGCTGGATTCACCTGGAGACGCACTGGCCGGGACCGAACGGGGACAAGATGGCCGGCAGCACCATCTGCGCGTGGAACATGAAGTTCCTGCTGGCGGAGTGAGCGAACTGGACTACCGCACGGAGGGGCGGTAGCGAAGCGCTTCTTCGCCGAGAGTCTCGAGGATGGAGACTTCGAGCGCCTGGCGTTCGTGAACCTCGCCCGTGGCGAGGGCCTTGAGCTTCATAGCGAAGCGGGCGATGTTGATGCCGTCGCGCACGGAGTAACGCTCGTCGGCCGCGTGCGCCTGTTGCAGGAAGTCGGTCACGTATTGAAGGATCCGCTCCTCACCGAAGGGGAGGTTCTCCTTGAGGATCTGGTACTCCTCGTCGCGCTCCGGAAAGTCGATGAGGATCTGCGGCTGCAGGCGCGAGTGGATGTACTCGGGCAGATCGAAGGTGGAGGCGTCGTCATTCATCGTGGTGACGAGCCGGAACTGCGAGTGGGCCTTGATCTTGATGCCGGCAACCAAGGATTCCACGTAGCGGCGGCTATCGAGGAGCGGGGCGAGGCTGGCCCAGCTCTTCTCGCTCATCCGGTTGCCCTCGTCGATCACCGCTACCGCGCCGCGGAGCATCGCAGTGAGCAGCGGCGAAGCGACATAGCGCAACTTCGACTCTCCCTCGATGACGGGCTGGATGATGAGGTCCTCAGGCCGCGTGTCCACCGTGGCCTGCATGATGTAGACATCGCGCCCGAGGCGCTTGCCCGCGGCATAGGCGAGCGTGGTCTTCCCGACGCCGGGCTTGCCGATGAGGCGGGGATGCATCGGGAGGTCGCTCGGGTCCACAACCAGCCATGCGGCCAGGAGTTGCCGCATGACCTCTTCCTGGCCCACCCAACGGATGGGAATCTCGTCCGGATGCGCCAAGTGTACGGGAACGCCTTCGACTTCCGCGACCATTAAGCCCATTGTAGTGGCTGGTGGGACGTGTGTGCGTGCAGGCGGTACAGGCTCGGTGCGCACGCGACATGGGAAGCGGGAGAATCGCTCGGAACACGCAGCGGGCCGCCCAGGAGGGCCGGCTGGCGGACCTGGGGTCCGCCGCACAATTCGAAAAGCGAATCTGGCTCTCAGTTCAGGGTCAAGCGGTCGAGCTGATCGTCAAGATGAGCGAGCGCGGCGGTGAGGATCTTCCGGTAACGAGGGTTCTGGGCTGCTTCAAGGTCGTGAAGGACGCGCTTGCGAGAAAGCATCAGATCCTCACGTTTCCGAATCGTTTCGAGTTGCTGCGGGATGGTTCGCAATGGTTTTACCTCGGCCTCCGCCCGGCTTGCCTCGATCTGGCCCTCAACCGCCTTACTTTCCCAACCACGGGCCATGCATTCATTATAAGACCCCGGGAGTCCGGTTCCGCCTCGAGCACCCGGATTAATCGGAAGTTAATTCACGGCGGCTGCGGCGGCTGTGGCGGCTGTAGCGCATCACACCCGGCGTGCGGAGGAACCGAGGGATGTGAGGAACAATGAGGACAATCATCTTGTAGATCCAACCGGGGATGACGAACAGCTCTCCGCGCTCGAGCCCGCGCAGAGACCGCTCCACAACGACTTCGGCTTTCATCCAGAGCCACGCGGGCACGGCTTTGCGGTCAGCGCCCATGACGTCGTGAAATTCGGTGAGCGTGAACCCGGGGCACAGCGCCTGGACCTTAACCGGCGAGCCGGCACTCTTGAGTTCGAGGTAGAGACCTTCGGTGAAGCTGTTCATCCAGCACTTCGTGGCGGCGTAGCTGGTGTTCCCGGAGTTCTGGATGAAGCCGGCGACCGAGGATACGTTGATCACACCACCGCGCCGGCGCGGGACCATGGCGGCGAGCGCGGCGTGGCACAGGCGCATGGTGGCCATCACGTGAAGGCGGTGCATATCGACCTGGCCTTCCACCGGCGCCTCCCAGAATCTTCCGCGCGTACCGAATCCGGCGTTGTTGATCAGCAACTCGAGCCGGTCTTCGGAAGCGATGCGCGCCGCGACCCGTTCCAGGTCATCCCGGTTGGTGAGGTCGGCGGGCAGCGCGTCGGCGCGAGCGCCCAGCAAGGCAAGGGCGGCGGCGACGGAATCGAGGCGGTCCCTGCGGCGGGCCACCAGGATCAAGTCGTATCCGCGTCCGGCGAGGGTGCGGGCGAAGGTCGCGCCGATTCCGGCCGAGGCCCCGGTGATGAGCGCGACGGGACGTGAGCTGTTGTTCCGGGTCATGGATTCGCCTTTCGAACTGGAGCTTTCGCGGCTGGGTGATCGTGCGTCGGCGCGCCGCGGGGCGCGGCCGGGATGAACCAGCGGCGGAACGCCTCGCCTTGCGGAGTCAGGGCGCCGTCCAGCCGGTACTTGCCGAAGTGCGAAGCATCGCGGCCCCACTCGTCCTTCTGGCCGGGCTGGTCGTAGAGCACCCAGTTGAACAGGTACTCGACCCCGCGATAAATGCATGCGTCCGCAACGGCCTTGAGGCGCTCTGCGTTCGGGTGCGCGTCCCAATACTCGCCGAACTCGCCGATGATGATGCGGCGCGCGAGGCCGCGCTCGTCCGCGGTGGCCCGGATGCGGCGCAGCGCCTCCTTGAAACTCTCGTGCATCAGGCCGGCGGTGAGGTCGTGGCCGATGGACCACCACGCGCTGTAGGAGAGCATGTCCACGCCCTTGAGCTGCGGCGCGGCGTCCACGAGGCCGGAGCGTTTGCCGCCGAAGTCGGGAAGGATGGTGAACTCGAAGGCAGTGAGGATCTCGCCCGGGTAGCCGAGGGCATTAGCTTCGGAGCGGCCTTGCCGGATGCCATCGAGACGCGCCTGGTAATACTCGATGCAGCCGGCCCAGTTGTCGGGCAGACAGTCGTTCTCAAACTCCCAATTGGAAAGGATGCGCCGGCCGGGGTGGCGCGAGAGCTCCACGGTGAACCGGCGGAACTCATCGCGGGTGCGGGTGAGCGTTTCCTGGTCGAGCGGCGCTTCCTTGTAGCGGGCAAACGAGGCGACGTCGTACGCCGTGATCATCACGACGGGGAAGGAGTCGATGAACTCGCGGTAGTCGAGGCGCTGCAGCTTGACGTCGAGCGGTTCGTTGGCCGGCTGGCCGGGCGGATCCCACTGCGCGCCCGGCCCGATGAACACGCGCACGACCTGATCCGCCCCGAGCCGCTTGACGTCGGCCGCAGCGCCGGCGAGACCAGAGGCGACGCGCCCCCAGACGTACACACCGACTTTCTGGCGGTACTCGGCGGGTGTGGCCGCGTGGAGCGCGGCAGAGAACGAGAACGCCACGCACAACGCAGCGGATAGGGCGCGCGGGAGGCGCGCGACGGAACGCATAGGTCTATTGTACGGAGCGGGGGAGCGCACTCGCGATAGGGACCGGCGATAGCGACTACTCGCGATGGCGGAGAACCCGTGATGGGACAGGCCGCTCTGTCCACTCCGCTTCGCTGCGGGACAGAGTAGTCAGTCCCCATTGCTCTGTCCCCAGCGCTGGTTTTATGCGCCGACCAACTCGATGAAGCGAGCCACGGCTTCAATGCCGCGGTAGAAGTTCGGCAGATAGAACTTCTCGTTCGGCGAGTGCAGGTTGTCATCCGGCAGGCCGAAGCCCATCAGCACGCTGGGCATGCCGAGTTCGCGGTCGAAGGAGCCCACGATGGGGATGGAGCCGCCCGAGCGGATGTAGACCGTCTTGTTCCCGAAGATTTGCTCCATGGCGACCGCAGCCGCCCTGACGTAGTCGTTGTTCGGATTCACCAGCGAAGGCGCGGCGCCGTGGATGAGCTTCACTTCCGCGATGACGCCGGCGGGAGTGGCCTGCGCAACCGCGGCCTTGAACTGTTCGAACGCCTCATCGGGCGGCTGGTCTGCTACAAGCCGCATGCTGACCTTCGCGACGGCGCGGGCGGGGATGACGGTCTTGGCGCCTTCTCCCGTGAAACCGCCGCGAATGCCGTGCACTTCGAACGTGGGGCGGGCCCACGTGCGCTCGAACACGGTGTAGCCGGGCTCGCCGGTCAGCTCGGTGGATCCCACCTCCTGCTTCCGATACTCCTCCGGGTAGAAGGGAAGCCGCGACCAGGCTTCGCTCTCCTCCAGGCTGGGAGGGCGCACGCGGTTGTAAAAGCCCGGGATGTGGATGTGGCCGTCCCGGCCTTTTAGCGCGGTGAGGATCTCGGCGATGGCCATGATCGGGTTGGGAGCCGCGCCGCCGTAGACGCCCGAGTGCAGGTCGTGATCGGGTCCCTGCACGTGGACCTCGGTATAGACGAGGCCGCGCAGCCCGACGCAGATGGTGGGCAGCTCCGGGGCAAACATCTCCGTGTCGCAGATGATGGCGGCGTCGGCTTTGAGGCGCGGCGGCTTGCTGGCGACATAGGCCTCCAGGTGTTCGCCGCCGACTTCCTCCTCGCCCTCGAGGATGAACTTCACGTTGCAGGGGAGCTTGCCTCCAGTCTTGAGCAGGCCTTCAACGGCCTTGATAAGGATGTAAGTCTGCCCCTTGTCGTCCGAGGAGCCGCGAGCATACAGATTGTCGTTGCGGACTTCCGGTTCGAACGGAGGCGACTTCCACTCTTCGAGGGGATCGGGAGGCTGCACGTCGTAGTGGCCGTAAAAGAGGAGCGTGGGTTTGCCGGGAACGCCGAGCCACTCGGCGTAAACCAGCGGGTTCCTGCCCTCGGCCTCGAGCAAATCCGTTTCCAGGCCCGCCGCGCGTAATTCGTCGCGTGCGAACTCGGCAGCGCGCCGGATATCGGGTTTGTTCTCGGGCAGTGTGCTGATGCTCGGGATGCGCAGCCACGTCTTCAGGCCTTCCAGGTAGTTCTGACGGTTCTGTTCGAAGTAGGTCATCGTGTTGGTCCCCATCGGCCGCGGATCATCCCGCCTGAGTCGCCGGGTCGAGCAAGCGGTTGAGTCTCTCTTCCGGGATCCCGCTCCGTTCCCGAGCGACCTCGCGGATGGTCCTCCCCGTGGCGTAAGCGTCTTTCGCCACGGCCGCCGCCTTATCATAGCCAATCTCGGGTACCAGCGCCGTTGCCATCGCCAGGGACTGCTCGACAAAGCCCGTGGCCCGCGCGGCGACGGCTTCGATGCCGTCCACCAGCTTCAGATGGAAGTTACGCGTCGTGGTTGTGAGCAGGCTTATGGCTTCGAGCAGGTCGTACGCCATGAGCGGCATCATCGTGTTCATCTCGAAGTTGCCCGCCGCGCAGCACCACGCGATGGTGGCGTCGTAGCCAATGACCTGGGCGCAGACCATCAGCGCACTTTCGGCGATGACCGGGTTCACCTTGCCGGGCATGATGCTCGAGCCGGGTTGCATCGCCGGGAGCTCGATCTCTCCCAACCCGCAGCGCGGGCCGGAGGCCAGCCAACGAATGTCATTGGCGATCTTCGTCAGGGCGACGGCGTAGGTTCGGAGAGCACCGCTGAGGAAACAGACGGCATCCCTGGCAGCCTGTGCCTCGAAGTGGTTCTGCGCCTCACGAAAGGGCAGGCGAGTGCGGGTGGTGATCTTGCGAATCGCAGCCGCCGCAAAGCCTCTCGGCACATGCAGCCCGGTGCCGACTGCCGTGCCGCCGAGCGGAAGCTCATAGATGCCATCAAGGGCGCTGTGGACCCGTTCGATGGAGGCCTCGACCTGCCGCGCGTAACCGCCGAATTCCTGGCCGAGCCGCATGGGCACCGCATCCTGCAGATGGGTGCGGCCTATCTTAATGATGCTGTCGAACTGACCGGCCTTTTGCCGCAGCGCCTCGTCGAAGTGGGCCATTACGATCATCAGCTCGCGGCGCACTTCCTCCGCGGCAGCGACGTGGATAGCGGTGGGGATTACGTCGTTGCTCGACTGGCTCCGGTTCACGTCATCGTTGGGATGGACGCGAAGTCCAGCGCGGCTCAGGAGGTCCGTGGCGCGGTGCGCGATCACCTCGTTAGCGTTCATGTTCGTCGAGGTGCCACTGCCAGTCTGGAAGACGTCCACGACGAAGTGCGAGTCGTGATCTCCGGCGATCACCTCCTCGCACGCATGTTCGATAGCGCCGGCCACATCGACCGGGAACTGTCCCAGCTCCGCGTTCGTTTGCGCCGCCGCGCTCTTGATAAGTCCCAGTGCCCGGATCAGCGGCCGCTGGAAGCGCAGGCGGCTGATGGGGAAGTTCTCGACGGCGCGCTGCGTTTGCGCTCCGTAGAGAGCTTCCGCGGGCACGCGCACCTCGCCCATAGTGTCTTTTTCAATTCGGTATTGCCCCATGCTTCGATGATAGAGTGGGGGATTCCCGACGGAGAGGCGGCGTGAGCGGAGACCGGCGAAGTGTCCGCCCCACGAAAGCGGCAAGCGGCTCGCGGTGGGCGAGGGGCGCCGCAACTCCGGCGGAATTCAGGGCTTGCGAGGCCGAAATGCAGACATCGGCGACTGCTTTCCGCGACGCGCTCCGCAGCTCCCTGAACCCGCTTCGCACCTCGCGGCTTCAATCGGTCCATGGGCGTAAGCGGAGCGGCTATATGCTTGGTATACTTCGGGATTCTGAAATCATCGCCGTAGTCCGGCTCGAGTGCGGAGAATGCCTGTGGACGCGCCGCTTGCTGCGGACAGCAATGGCGTACTGATTCTGCTGCCTGTTCTGAACGAGAGACAGAACATCGCCGGCCTGCTCGATCGGATCGAGCGGGTCCTCGGTGGAACACCGCATACCATTTGCGTGCTTGACGACGGGAGTAAGGACGGAACGGCAGAGTACGTCGAAGCCCGCATGGCACAGCCCGGGCACAATTTGCACCTCATCCGGCGGGTGAAGACGAGCTACGGCTCCGAGCGCGGAAGCGCCCTGCACGTTTCGCTGCTGTGGGGACTGGCCCACACCACGCACCAGGTCTTTGTGGAGATGGACGGCGACCTTTCCCACCGTCCCGAGGAGTTGCCGGAAGGAATCGGGCTGGTGGCGCGCGGCGCGTGCGACGTAGCCATCGCCTCCAAGTATCTGCCGGGGAGCGAGGTCACCAACCGCCCCTGGGCGCGCAAGATGGTCAGCGCCGTGTGCAGCCGCGCGGTCGGCGCGCTGATCACGACGCGGATCAGGGACTACAGCAACGGTTACCGTTTTTACTCACGTGAGGCCGCGCAGCTCGTCGCCGGGTGCCGGACTCGCTATGCCAGCCCGATCTACCTGACCGAGGTGCTGGCCTTGTGGTTGCGAAAAGGTCTGCGCATCGCAGAGTTCCGGACCACTTACGTAGGGCGCGACGAGGGCATCTCCAAGCTGCGCTTCATAGACCTGTTGAAGGCGGCGTGCGCGGTCTTCGAGGTGGCCTTCCGATACCACGTCGCCGGCTTCGGCCCCGTTGTGTGGCCCGCAGCCGCTGCGTGTGAATCGGGCGCGCCCGCCGCGGGTACGCCGGATGCCGCCGGCAAGCGATGATCCGGAAAGGCGAAGCCCCGGTCATTGCATTTGCCCTGTTCGTAGCTGTGCTGGCCGTGGTCTCGGCCTGGTTCACGGATCGCAACGGCGACATCGATGAGCTTGGTCTCTACAATCCGAGCTACATGCTCGCCTGCTACGGGAAGCTGACGTATCCCATCCACGGCTACTTCGATGCGCCGGTCATCGTTCACCCGCCGGTACACGTGGGCCTGATCGGCCTGTTCGCCAGGATGGGCTTCACATGGTATTACGCCGAGGCCACGCCGACCGTGCTGCTGTTCCTGTTGTCAATTGTCGTGATCGTTCGCAGCGCGTTCCCGGGGATGGTGAAGCTGGGGCTCCTTTTCTCGGCCGGCTTCCTCATGCACACGGGCGAGAGGATTGGGATCCTGTTCGGAACGCGTCCGGAAGGCGAGGTGCACGCCGCGTGGTTCGCCGGACTGGTTCTCCTCGAGTCCGGGCGGCTGGCGGCGTGGAGCCGGGGGCGGCTTTTCGCCGGCGCATTTCTGCTCACCTGGGCATCCGGCGTCCACTACTATGCCGCCGCGGCGCTGGCCGGAGTTGGCGTGTACGTGGTGTGGGTCATTCGCGAGCTGGGCTGGAAGGATGGCAGGTCCCGGGTTCTGGCACTTTGCGGCGGCGGTTGCCTCTTCGGCATTCCGTACCTGGTGCTGTTCATCATCCCGCACTGGCACGCCATCTTCGCGGCGGTTGAAGCGAACCGTGCCGGCGCGGGCCTCGCCGCTGCGGTGCGGGCACATTTCACTGTCTACCGCGAATGGGGGCGCGGCGGCCTGCTCCCCTTGCTCTTGCGCGGTCCCGCCGCCATCGGGCTCCCGCTGGCGCTGCCCGCGACCGCGATACTCGCAGCGGTCCGGTCCACGCGGGGCATTGCTCTCGCGGCGCTGCCGCTGGAGCTGTTCGTGTTCTTCTTCGCGGCGCACAAACAGCCCTGCTACTTGATTCACGAAGCAGCGCTGTTTGCGGCCGCGGTTTCGATCGGCCTGCTGATGCTCGGCGGCCGGCTCGCGTCCCGTTTGGGAGGCCGCTGGCCTGAGGGAGTTCCGGCGGCCGCTGTTGTTCTTCTCGGCACTTATCTGCTGGTGGGCAACGCGGCTTTAGCAGCCGCAAGGTTCTCGCTCGAGCCGCGCGTTCACGAGGCCGAGCTGGCGCGGGCTGCAACGCGCGATCTCCTTGGCCCGCACGCCCGGATCGTGAGCCGGCTCGCCGTGTGGTACTCATCGGGTGCCGAGCACTGGCATTCGGTGTCCAACCTCTTGCTGGACAATGGATCCTACGACGTTCGCAGATACCTGGGGAACTTCGATGCCGCGGTGGACTATCAGCACTTCAGCGGTGAAACTCACAGGCCGGACCGGGCGACACTGTCGTCGTGGTATTCCGACGGCACGCTGAAGCTGCGCGGCTTCTACTTCGCGGAGTTGAACGAGCAACTTCGATTCGTGTTGCTGAGCCCGCGCGACGGTCTGAAAGTCGCGGGCTACGCGGCACGCAAGGGCCGGCTCTACCGTTTCGACGAGGACCCGGCCGGCGACTACACCGTGCTAGCGGCGGCGTGCGCCTCAAGGGCTGATATCTCGCCATCAATCGACGCCTCAGAAGTGTTCGCCTCGGTGCTGCACGTTCCGACCAAGGCTCCCGGAGGTCTGGCGGCGCTTGTGACCGTGCTCGCTCCCCGCACGAAGTCGCTGCACTCAATTCGGAATGCCTGTAAGCAGATCACTGAGATTCACGGCCGCATGCGCGTAGCCGATGGCAAGGCCCTGGTTGATTCTCTACGCCGAGACGATGTGCCGATCCAGTTTTACCGCAAGCTCGAAGAAGTTCCTGGATTCACCGGCCTCGGCGTGCCGCCCGGGCTGGCCCCTCCGCAAGACACCGTGCGGCTGGGAGGCGTTCTCGATCTTTCGGCCATCCAGCTCGCGTACGAGAAAGGCCGTATCGAGAAGTCGCCGAGGCTCAGGGTGATCACGGCCTCCCCGCCGCCTTTGGGGGCCTTCGCCGCGCACATTCCGGTGACACACTGGGAAGCCGTGGAGGGGCCGTGCTGGGTGGTGCTGCGGCTACGCGTGACCGCCGGGCGGATCGGCTTCGCGGCCTGGACGCCGGGGAAGGGAATGCTGGCGCGCACGGAGGCTCATGTCTCGATCAGCGCAGAGCCGGTTGATGTGGCGCTGGCGCTTCCGAACCTACTCGAAACGCGCTACGTCACGATCTTCAACGCCAGCGATGATTCGGCGTCGGAGGTCGAGGTGCTGGACGCCGCGGTCGTGGTTTCGCGTGAGGAGTGGGAGCGGCGCCGGGACGTACTGGCAAAAGTCCGGTAGGTTTGGCTCAACTTCCTGGACTACAATGTTGGCATCGGGAGGGCCCTATGCAAGGGATATTCCCCGCCGTCATCACCCCGTTCCGCCCGGACGAGCGGATCGACTACCAGGCCTGGCAGAAACTGCTGGAATTCCAGATTGCGAGCGGCATCGATGGAGTGTTTGCGCTCGGCGGCCAAGGCGAGTTCTTCGCTTTGAGCGAGGAGGAGCGTGAAGTGGCCGCGCGATTCTGCGCCCAGACGGTCGCGGGCCGCGTGCCCGTCTACGTCAACGTCGGCTGCGTGACGACGCAGGAGTCGGTGCGGCTGGCGCAGAGAGCGGAGGCCGACGGTGTGGATGCGGTTGTGGTGGTCACTCCTTACTACATCCGGCCCTCGGCCGATGAGCTGGTGGATCACTACACGGAGATCTGCCAGAGCGTGCGCATTCCGGTGCTCGCCTACACGGTGCCGGACCGCACGGGGGTCGAGCTGACGCCCTCCATCCTCACCCGCCTCGCGTCGATCTGCGAGAATTTCGCCGGGCTCAAGGACTCGAGCGGCAAACTGGATGCGATTCCGGAGTACCTGGCCGCGGGGCTCAAAGTGTTCATCGGCCGCGACCACCTGATTCTCGAAGCGCTCCGCCGCGGCGCCGTGGGCGCGGTGACAGCGTGCGCCAACGTCGCGCCGCGCGCGTTCGTGGATCTCTACCGGGCATTCGTCGCACGCGAGATGGAATTGGCGGAGAAGCTGCAGGCCATGATCATCCCGCTGCGGGAGGCATTCGCGCTGGGCACGTTTCCGGCGGTCGTGAAAGAGGCCATGGAGATGGCGGGCCTGCACGCGGGCCGCTGCCGCAGGCCGGTCGGACAGCTTTCCGTCGAGGCGCGCTACAAACTCCTCCAAGCGCTGGACGGCCTGCGGTCACGAGGGTACGTGGGCTCAGAGACAGCCGCTCGCGCACACTGACAGCGCACCGCAGTCCCCGCGCTCGCTGCGCTCTAATGGAAGTGGGGGTGAGGGATGCCCGCGAATCGTCTCATCAACGAGAAGAGTCCGTATCTTCTGCAGCACGCACACAACCCTGTTGACTGGTATCCCTGGGGCGAGGAGGCATTCCGCAAGGCGCACGAGGACGGGAAACCGATTTTCCTCTCCGTGGGCTACTCCACCTGCCACTGGTGCCACGTCATGGAGCGGGAGTCTTTCGAGAACGGGGAGATCGCGGAGTTGCTGAACCGGTACTTCGTTCCCGTCAAGGTGGACCGCGAAGAGCGGCCCGACGTGGACCGCGTCTACATGCTGTTCGTGCAGGCCAGCACGGGCTCGGGCGGTTGGCCGATGAGCGTATGGCTCACGCCCGAGCTGAAACCGTTTTTCGGCGGCACGTACTTTCCGCCCGAAGCCCGCTATCAGCATCCCGGTTTCAAGGAGATTCTGCTGCGCGTGGCGGAGGCTTGGAGCACGGAGCGGCAGGCGATCGAGCAATCCGGCGCGAGCGTGATCGAACAACTCCTCCAGCACTCACATCTGACGCCGGTGGCGGGCGGCGTGGACCAAGCGCTGCTCGATTCCGGCTTCTATGCGTTCCGCCGCAGTTTCGATACGAGGCACGGCGGATTCGGCGGCGCACCGAAGTTTCCCCGGCCGGTGGTGTTGAATTTCCTGCTCCGCTATTACGCGCTCACGAAGAACCTGGAGTCGCTCGAAATGGTGTTCGTGACGTTGAACCGGATGGCTCGCGGCGGAATGCGGGACCACCTGCGCGGCGGCTTCCACAGATACTCGGTGGACGAGCGCTGGTTTGTGCCGCACTTCGAGAAGATGCTGTACGATCAGGCGCAACTGGCCGTTGCGTATCTGGACGGGTACCAGATCTCGAACGATGCCTTCTACGCGGGCGTGGCGCGCGCCACACTGGATTACGTCCGGCGGGACATGACGGATGCGGAGGGCGGCTTCTACTCCGCTCAAGACGCCGACAGCATCATCGACCCGGCGCGGCCGGAAGTGAAGGGCGAGGGCGCCTTCTATGTGTGGACCCGCAAAGAGATCGAACAGGTGCTGGGACCGGACGCGGAGATGTTCTCGTGGCAGTACGGCGTCGAAGAGGGCGGGAATGTCCGCGAGGACCCACACCATGAGTTCGTGCTCAAGAACATCCTGTACCTGGCGCACCTGGAGGACGAGACCGCGCAGCAGTTCGGTATTCCTCTCGAACAAGCCCGGCAACGCATGTCCGATGCGCGGGCGAAACTGCTCCGGGCGCGCTGCGCTCGTGTGCGGCCGCACCGCGATGATAAGATCCTGACTGCGTGGAACGGCCTCATGATTTCGGCATTTGCGCGCGGGGCGCACGTGCTGGGCGACGAGCGCTACCTCGAAGCGGCCCGGCGCGCCGCGGAGTGCGCGCTTGCGCGGATGGCGGACGTGGCGCGCGGCACCCTGGTGCGTCGCTTCCGGGATGGCGAGGCGTCTATTCCCGGTTTCCTGGACGATTACGCCTTCTTCGCGCAAGGGCTGCTTGATCTTTACGAAACCGGCTTCGACGTGCGGCATCTCGAGGCGGCGATCCGGTTCACGGAAGCCATGTTGAAGGAGTTCGAAGACTCAGCTTCGGGGGGATTCTTCGCCACCGCGGCCGGCAATGACCACCTCGTGATGCGGCTGAAAGACGACTACGACGGAGCCGAGCCATCGGGCAACTCCGTGGCGATTGCCAACCTGCTTCGCGTGGCACAGATCACCGGTGGCAACGCTTTCCGGGCGGTTGCGATGCGCGCGCTGGGGGCGTTTTCCTCGCGGCTCGCGAGCGCGCCCGTCGCGCTCCCGCGGATGCTTGCGGCGGCGGCGATGGCGCTCTCCAAGCCCGGGCAGATCATCATCTCGGGCCGCCGCGACGCTCCGGCAACCCGCGCGCTGCTCGAAGAAGTGCAGCGGCACTATGTTCCGGACCGCGCCCTGCTGCTGGTGGACGATCAGTCGCGCGCCGCGTTGGCACGCCACGCGCCGGAAGTCCAGGCCATGCAGCCGGTTCACGGCGAGCCGGCAGCCTACGTCTGCGAGAACTTCGCCTGCGCGCTGCCGGTTACGGATCCGGTGCAACTCGGTGAGTTGCTCGAGCGCGGACCTGCCGGCGCGGCAGGAAGATGAAACGGTGCCGGGCCGATCCGCCGTGGCCGGGGGCGGAGATGGCGCCCGTCTGTAATTGGTAGAATGTCCTTGATTCACTGCAGTTTTCGAGCAGTCACCAACTCTGGAGGGATGAGTTCACATGCAGCGTACAGTTACCCTTAAAGGGAATCCTTTGGCCTTGGCAGGTCCCGAGCTGAAAAGCGGAGACAACGCGCCGGATTTCACAGTCGTGGACGGCAATCTGAAGCCGGTAACGCTGGCCGATACCGGGAAAACAGTTCGTATTTTCAGTGTCCTTCCGTCACTCGATACTCCCATCTGCGATGCGCAGACCAGGCGGTTCAATGAAGAAGCAGCGACGCTTCCCGGCGTGGACATCTACACAGTCAGCGTGGATCTGCCCTTTGCGCAGAAGCGTTACTGCAACGCGTTCGCGATCGATCGCGTGAAAATGCTCTCCGATCACAGGGAAGGCTCTTTCGGCGAACACTACGGCACTCTCATCAAGGACTTGCGGATCGAGAGCCGTGCGATCTTCGTGCTGGACCGCGAGAACGTCATCCGCTACGTCGAATACGTGAAGGAAGTTGGCGAGCATCCTCACTACGAGCCGGCCCTCCGGACGGCGAAAGCGCTGGCAGGAGAGGCAAAAGGCGCGTAAGCGAGCTCAACCGGGAAGGGAAGTTGCACTCCGAAATAGCGACACCGAACCGGCGGCACAACTTGACAAGCTTCTAACCCTAATCCTATCATGTGGTTTGCCGCCGGCAGGCGGCCGCAGTTGGCGGCCGCCGCTCGGATTCTGGAGCGGCTACCGTGGAGTCTCTCCGGCAAGCGACCATTGCGGGGTTCGGTCCCGCGGTTCCTGCCGGGTCTGCTTTTTTGGCGTCCGACGGGCCATGGGTAGGGCGACAACCGCCCTCACAAGGAGGATGGTTTGATCAAACTGGACATCATCAACGAGGTGGTTAACCGCACCGGAATCACCAAGACGAAAGCCGAAATGGCTGTCGAGACTGTTTTCGAAAGCATGAAGAAGGCTTTGGGGCAAGGCGAGCGTATCGAACTGAGGGGCTTTGGGATCTTCAACGTCCGGCCCCGCAAGACGGGGATAGGCCGGAACCCGCGCACGGGCGCCGAAGTTTCCATTCCCCCGGGGAAAGCCGTTCGTTTCAAACCCGGGAAAGAACTTCAGTCTCTGCAGTAGCGAGTTGTGTCATCTCAGGGTCTCAGTCCCGGGGCGAACTACCCCATTCCGACAAACGGCCGGGGACAAGGGCTTCGCCTGCAGCGCTTCTGGCGTCCGCGGCGCCCGCGTTACTGGCTGCATGTGGGGCTGGCCCTTCTGACCCTGCTCACATCGACGGCGGTGGGCGCGCGGATGCTGGACAACTTCCGGCATGACCGCGCCGCATTCGAGCTCTTGAGAGACCTGCCGGCGCTCGCCGGCATCTGGACGGATCCTCTGCTGCTCCTGGCCGGATTGCCTTTCTCGCTCACACTGATGGCGATCCTGCTGGCCCACGAATTCGGTCATTACCTGACCTGCCGCTATTACCGCGTGGATGCGAGCCTGCCCTACTTCATGCCGGCGCCGACCGTGTTCGGCACCCTCGGCGCCTTCATCCGCATCCGTTCCCCTATCTATTCCAAGCAGGTGCTTTTCGATGTGGGCATCGCCGGACCGCTCGGCGGCTTCGTGTTGTTGCTGCCCGCTCTCGCAATCGGGCTGGCGTGGTCGAAGATAGTGCCGGGCATCGCCTACCAGGGAGACCTGATGTTCGGCGTCCCGCCGCTGCTTTGGCTTCTCGAGAGAGTGATCTTCCCCGGGATCTCGTCCGCCGACATCTACCTCCACCCGGTTGCCCGCGCCGCGTGGGTCGGCATTTTCGCCACCGGCGTAAACCTGCTTCCCATCGGCCAGCTTGACGGAGGGCACATCCTGTATTCGTTTGTGGGCGAGCGGCATAAGCTGCTCTCGAAGATTTTCGTCTTCGCTCTCGTGCCGCTTGGCATCTGGTACTGGCCCTGGTTCGTGTGGGCTGTCGTACTCTTCGTGTTCGGCATGCGCCACCCGTCGATCTTTGACGCCACGCGTCTCAGCCCGGGCAGGCGGCGCCTCGGTTACATCGCACTCGCCATTTTCGTACTGTGTTTTATGGCGGCGCCAATCACGAACGCGGCGCCCTAGCGGATTCGCTGAAGCCCGATGAACATCTCCGCCACCATCATCACTTGCAACGAGGAGCGCAACATCGCGCGGACGATCGAGAGTCTCCGCTGCTGCGACGAAATCCTCGTGGTGGACAGCGGTTCCACCGACCGGACGGTGGAGATCGCCGAGAAGCTCGGTGCGCGCGTGATCGAGAGCCCATGGCCGGGCTACTCCAAACAGAAAAACCTGGCGGCGGCGCAGGCGTCCAACGATTGGATTCTGTCGCTCGATGCGGACGAAACGCTCAGTGAGGCGCTCGAGGCCGAGATCTGGCAATTGCGCAAGAACGGTCCGAGCTTCGACGCCTACACAATGCCACGCATGGCGCAGTATCTGGGCCGGTGGATCCTGCACTCCGGCTGGTATCCCGATCGCAAGGTCCGCCTGTACCACCGCGCCAAGGCCACCTGGGTGGGTGAATTCGTGCACGAGAGCGTGCAGGTGAACGGCAGCGTGGGGCACCTCAAATCGAACATTCTGCACTACACCTGCGACTCGCTCTCCGAGCACCTGCGTTCCATCGACCGGTACACGACGCTTGCGGCGCAGGAAGTGGCTTCGCGCAAGCAGAAGGTGACCATTCGCCAGCTTTTGTTCGAGCCGCCGTGGACGTTTCTCCGCAGCTACTTCTTTCAGCTCGGATTCCTGGACGGGTTCGAAGGGCTGAACATCGCGTACATGGCAGCCGCTTACACGTACTTGAAGTACTCCAAGGCGCGCAACATGTCTTGAGCCGGGCAGAGCGCCGCGGCACGCCATGCACGTACTCCATATCGATACCGGCCGGGAAATGCGCGGCGGCCAATGGCAGGCGCTGTATCTCACCGAGGCGCTCGCCTCGGCCGGGCACCGCATCACACTGCTTGCGCGTGCCGGCTCGCCGCTCCTGGAATCCGCTCGCCGCAAGGGGCTCGATGTGCGCCCTGGCGGTCTTGCCGCGCTGGCCACGACCAGGGCGGACATCATCCACGCGCACGACGCCCGCGCGCACATGCTGGCCGCGCTGGCGGGGCGGGCGCCGCTCGTGGTTTCGCGGCGTGTAGCCTTTCCCATCCGCCGGGACCCGTTTTCTGCCTGGAAATACGCGGCGCCCCGGCACTTCATCGCGGTGTCCGGCTACGTCAGGCGGATGCTGCTCGATGCCGCGGTCGAAGAGGCGCATATCTCCTTGGTGTACGACGGTGTCCCCATACCTGCGGCGCCCTCGACGCGCTCGGCCGGACACGTGATCGCGCCGGCCAGCGACGATCCGCTCAAAGGCGCGGCGCTGCTCCAGCAGGCGGCGCTTCTCGCGGGAATCCGCGTGGAGTTCTCAGCGAATCTCGCCGGCGATTTGACGGATGCCGCGGTGCTGGCCTACGTCACTCACTCCGAAGGGCTCGGCTCCGCGGCTCTGCTCGCGATGGCCGCGGGTGTTCCCGTGGTGGCAAGCAGGGTGGGAGGATTGCCCGAGGCCGTCGAGGACGGCGAGACCGGGCTGCTGGTGGAGAACGAACCTGCCGCCATTGCCGCGGCCATCCGCCGCCTGCTCGAAGACGCCGCTCTCGGCGACCGCATGGCATCCGCGGCGCGCAGCCGCGCTCAAGAGCGCTTCACGATCGGGCGCATGGTTGAGGGGGTGCTTCAGGTGTACCATCGGATATTGGCATGCTAGAAGCCCTATTCGCCGCTGTGGCCGGCCTGATCATCGGCAGCTTTCTCAACGTTTGTATTTACCGGATGCCCCGCGACTTGTCGGTGGTGCGCCCGCGCTCGTTCTGCCCCGCCTGCGAGCACCCGGTTGCATGGTACGACAACATTCCCGTGATGAGCTACCTCGCTTTGCGGGGGCATTGCCGCCACTGCTCGAAACCCATTCCGCTGCGCTATCCCGTTGTGGAGGCGCTCACCGGGGCGCTCCTCTTCATTTTTGTGCTCAGGCTCGGGCTTTCGGTGCGCGCGTTCAAGCTCAGCGTGTTCGCGGCCCTCGTTGTCGGGCTGATTTTCTCGGACCTGGAGGAGCGAATTCTGCCGGACGAGTTTACGATCGGCGGCACGGTGCTCGGGCTGCTCTTCGTCGTGCTCGCGCCCGATTCGAACGGTCTCATGCGCCTGTTCCTGCCCTCGAACTGGGGCGTGAGGTGGCTGTCGCTGACCGAGTGCGTCATCGGGGCTGCCGTGCCGAGTCTCCTGCTGTGGGGCATGGGTGCAGCGTATGAGAAGATTCGACACAAGGAGGGGCTCGGATTCGGCGACGTACTGATGGTTGCTATGATCGGAGCGTTTTTCGGGATCGAAGGGGCAGTGGCCGCCGTGATGTACGGCTCCCTTCTGGGATCTATTATCGGGATCATTTACATCTATGGCACCCGCAAGGATCCGGGTTCGTATCCGCTGCCCTTCGGTACGTTCCTCGGTGCGGGCGCGCTTGCCGTCGCGTTCATGGCGCTGCGTTAGGATGGAAATTACCCGCCGATGAATTCTCTACTCGAGATCCTCCAGCCGGGTTCCGCCGACTGGAAGCTGGCGCGGGCTCTGACCCCCGGCCGGTTGCCCCGGCACATCGCCATTATCATGGACGGCAACGGCCGCTGGGCTCGCAAGCGGAACCTGCCGCGCGTGGCCGGCCACCGGGCAGGTGTCGAATCGGTGCGCGCGACCGTGGAATCCTGCGCCCGGCTCGGCATTGAAGCCCTGACTCTCTACGCCTTCTCGGTCGAGAACTGGAAGCGGCCCCGGACCGAGGTGGACACGCTGTGGCGCCTGCTGCGTATCTATATCCGCCGGGAGTTGCCTCGGCTCATGGAGAACGGCGTGAGGGTTCGTGCCATCGGCCGGGTGGAGGCGCTGCCGGAGAAGGCGCGCCGCGAGCTTCTGGCGGCCGTGGAGGCGACGAGCGGCAACGGGGGGCTGGTCGTGAACCTCGCCATCAACTACGGCGGGCGAGCGGAGCTGGCCGACGCCGTGAATGCGGTCCTCGAGGAGGCGCGCTCGGAAGGGACGCTCGACAGCCTCCGCGTGGACGAGCAGGCGATCTCCCGCCATCTGTACACGGCGGGCATCCCCGATCCCGATCTGCTCATCCGGACTTCGGGCGAGATGCGCGTCAGCAACTTCCTCCTCTGGCAGATCGCCTACGCCGAGCTCTACGTTACCGAGACGCTATGGCCCGACTTCACGCGCACGGATCTGTTGCGCGCGATCCTCGACTACCAGAGCCGGGACCGGCGCTTCGGCGGACTGAGCGAGACGCGCCCGCCCGCGTCCCACACTGCCTCGAAGCACACGCCGGAAGCGCAGGTCCCCGTCCGATGAGGCGCGTCCTGACCGCGCTGGTTCTGGCGCCGCTCATCGTCGCCGTCATCGCCTGGGGCCCGCAGTGGGCGTTCCTCGCGGTGCTGGCGGCGGTCGCGCTGCTGTGCTTCTACGAGTATTCCGGAATCGTTGCGGGCTACGGTATACCGAAGCCCGGGCCTGTGGGTTACGCTGCCGGGCTCATTCTGCTGCTGGCAGGTCATGAACCCACGCTGCTGCTCACGCTCGTGACTCTCATTGCGCTCAGCGTCACGCTGGCCATGGATGATCTCTCCAAGAGCCTGCCTCGCGCCGGCGCCCTGATGCTGGGGGTGCTCTACGTCTTCGGCTCCTGGCGCTGCGCGATCTTCCTGCGCGCGCGCAGCCCGTGGTGGCTGCTGTTCGCGCTGGCGCTGAACTGGATTGCCGACTCTGCCGCGTATTACGTCGGGCGGGCATGGGGACGCCACAGAATGGCGCCGTCGGTGAGCCCTAAGAAGTCCTGGGAAGGCGCTGCCGCATCACTGCTGGCGTCCATTCTCTTTGCCGTAATCTACCTGCCCAGGCTGATTCCCACGGTCGCGGTCAGCCTCGCGATCGCACTCGGCGCCGCGGGCAACGTGGCGGGTCAGCTCGGCGACCTGGCGGAATCGGCGCTGAAGCGCGGCGCCGGAATCAAAGACAGCGGCACCATGCTTCCCGGCCACGGCGGCTGGCTCGATCGCGTGGACAGCGCACTGTTCGCCATCCCGGTGATCTACTGGATTCTTTCGTGGCGCGGTCTGTGAGCCGCGGCCGCGCGGTTCAGTGCACCGTGCGCGTCTTGCGGTTCATGTAGTCCATCAGTAGATACTGGCCCAGTGTGTAGGGCGTGGTGAAGTAGGCCTTGCCACGGCACAACTCCGTCACCTTCTGCACGAAGTTCACCAGGCCGTAGTCGGAGGCAAGCATGAAGGTGTTGATGAGAATGCCCTGCCGCTTGCAGCGGCTCACTTCCTCGAGCGTGCGGCTGATCACCAGCGGATCCAGTCCGAAGGCGTTGCGGTACATGCGGCCGTCCTCGAGCGTCAGCGCCGATGGCTTGCCGTCGGTGATCATGATGATCTGCTTCATGTCCTTCTTTTCCTGCGCGAGCAGACGTTGCGCGAGGATCAGGCCGTCCCGCGTGTTCGTGTAATACGGGCCGACTTGGACGCGGGCCAGGTCGTTGAGCCGCAACTCCTCGGCCGAGTCGTGGAACAGAACGCACCGCAGCGAATCGCCCGGGTACTGCGTGCGGATCAGGTGAGCCAGCGCCAGCGCCACCTTCTTCGCCGGCGTGAAACGGTCCTCGCCGTAGAGGATCATGCTGTGGCTGCAGTCCAGCATCAGCACCGTCGCGCAGGAGCTCTGATACTCCGACTGGTGCACGTGGAGGTCCGGGTAATCGAACTCGATCGGCAGCTTGACGCCGTTGCGGCGCACCGCGGAGAACAGCGTCTCGCCGATGTCCAGGTTGAGCGTGTCTCCAAACTCGTACTGCTTGGCTGCCCCGCTGGTTTCGACGCCTGTGGCCAGGTCCCGCGTGTCGTGCGCGCCGAAGCTGGATTTCCCTAGCGACGCCAGCAGGTCTTTCAGCGTCTTGAAGCCGAGGAAGTCGAGCGACTTGTCCGTCACCTCAATCTTCACCTTGCGGTCGGCGTTGCCCTGGCCGCTCTGGGCTCCCTGGGGAGTGTCCTCGGGCTCCTCCTCGCGAAGGTAACCTTCATCCATCAGCTTCTGCGCGAGCCGGTCCACGAGCTGTTCCATCTGCTCCGGGGTGAGGTTTTGCAGCTTTTGCAGGGACTCTTCCATTTGGTCGGAGTTGAACAGGTCGCCCTGCTCGAGAGCCTTCTGCAGCGCTCTCTTCAGGTCCTCGAGCGTGTGCTGGTTCATTTCGGTGAACTGGCTGAAGCGCGACTGGCTGAAGCCGCTTTCGAGGAGGAAATCCGCGAGGGTCTGGAGAAGGTCCTCGGCGCCGATGCCGAAATCCTCTCCGGTGTAGCGCGAATACTTCACCCAACGCATGGGACCTCCCGGGCGCCTAGTTGAACTGCCGGCGCGACCCCTGCTTCGGCCGTCCGGTCTCCTCGCCGCCGTGCGCCTCGCGCTTGCGGTCTTCGGCAGAGAAGCCTCGTTCCTCTGTGCGCGTGATGCGGCGATGCGCGTAGAGGCCCTCGAGGACGAACTCAGCCGCCGACGCCCGGACCGCGGCGGGGTCTTTCGCAGAGAGACCGAGCACAGGCAGCTTATCCATCAAGCCCTGAATCGTGGTGAGCTGCTTCAGCATGGTCGCCGAATCGACATTATCGCCAAGCTTGAGCGTGCCGCCCAGGTCGAACCACTGGATGATTTGTGCGGCGCTTTCGTTCTCGAACAGGCTCGTATAGGCCTTACCCACGGCGCTACGAATGATCTCCCTGGCAACCGCTTCGCCGCCCTTGAGCTCCCCCTCGTACTCCAACTCGAGCTTGCCGGTGACCGCCGGGAGTGCGGCGTAGATGTCGAGTACCCGCGGTGCCGCGATGCCGTCCCCGGCTCGCAGAGCGCGCCGCTCCGCATTGGAGACGACGCTCTCCAGCATCGAGATCGGCAGGCGCTGCGACACTCCCGAGCGCTTGTCGATGCGCTTGTCCTCGCGCGCGAGGAAAGCTACCTGCTCGACAATGTCGCGAATGAAATCAGGGATCTGGATCTCGACCGGCGAGGGACGGTGCGTCCACGCCTCCTGCTTCGTGATCGCGACGCCCTGGTCAGTCGCGACGGGGTAGTGGGTGCGAATTTCGCTGCCGATGCGGTCCTTGAGCGGGGTGATGATCTTGCCGCGCGCGGTATAGTCCTCCGGGTTGGCCGTGAACACCAGCAGGACGTCCAAGGGCAGGCGTACCGGGTAGCCCTTAATTTGTACGTCGCCTTCCTGCATAATGTTGAACAGGCCCACCTGGATCTTTCCCGCGAGATCGGGCAGTTCATTGACGGCGAAGATTCCGCGGTTGGCGCGGGGCAGCAGACCGTAGTGAACGGTCAACTCGTCGGAGATGTCCTGGCCTCGGCGCGCCGCCTTGATCGGGTCAATGTCTCCGATCATGTCCGCGATCGTCACATCCGGCGTCGCGAGTTTCTCCACATACCGCTGCTCCGGAACGAGCCACGCGACCGGCGTCTCGTCGCCCATCTCGGCGATCATCTCGCGGCACTGCTTGCAGATCGGGTGGTACGGGTTGTCGTGGATCTCGCATCCGGAGACATACGGCGCGTACGGGTCCAGCAGCGTGGTCAACAGGCGGATCAGGCGCGTTTTTGCCTGCCCTCGCAGCCCGAGCAGAATGAAGTTGTGGCGCGCCAGGATGGCGTTCACCATCTGCGGGATCACTGTGTCCTCGAAACCCAGGACTCCGGGAAACAGAGGCTCGTTCGTTTGCAGCCGGCAGATCAGATTTGCGCGAAGCTCATCCTTAACACTTCTCACCGCAAAGCGTTCAGCAGAATACGCGCCACTGCGTTTGAGGCTCCCCAGAGTCGAAGGTGCTTCCCCGCTGGCTTTACTCATCGATTCGCATCCCCGTCTACTTGCACTATAACAGACGCGTTCAATCGCGAACCGTATTCAGTGTTGCGTGCCTCGTTTGCCGAAGGACATGCCGCAAACGGGGGCTGGCCGCCTCAAGCCAGTACCACCTTCGCGGCGGCTTTGATATCGTGTTTATCCCAGGCAGGAGCAGGGGAGGAGGACAAGGTCTATGCCGGAGACTGGATTCCAGCGCTTTTGGCGACGCCTGCAGCAGATCGGCCTGAACGCTTACGAGGCCCGCTCGTACCTTGTGCTCATCGGCCACCCGCGCTTCAAGGCCCTGGAACTCGCCGCCCGCGCGCACGTGCCGCGCCAGAAGATTTACGAGGTCCTGGACAGCCTGGTCGAGAAAGGGTTCGCCCAAGTGGTCCAGGAGAAGACGAAGCTGTTCTCCGCCGTCGAACCGGCCCTCGCCGTTCCCGCCTACCTCGCGCGCAAGCGCAAGGCCATGGAGCACGAGCTCACCGAGCAGACGCGCACCGCAACGGCGCTCATCGAAGATCTGAACGAGGCGTATTCGGAAGGGCAGGGCGAGCGTGGCACGCTCGATTATCTGCGCATCGTCGGCGACCCCGTCCAGACGGCGGCCCAGTACCGCAAGATGCTCTCCGAGGTGGAACACGACTACGTCGAGTTTTCCCGTCCGCCATATGCCGTCGATCCGCTCGACGAAGAGCTGGTCAAACGGACGCGCGCCCGCGGCGTGCGCTGCCGGCTGCTGCTCGAGGCCGGTTCCATCGACGAGGTACACCGGCAGGGTCTGGAGGAGTATCAGGCCGCCGGGGTGGAGATACGGACCGCGGTCGCCCTGCCACTGAAACTCGCGTTGTTCGACTGCCGGCAGGGCATGATCGCTCTGCTCGATCCCGTAATCACCCGGCCCGCATGGACCTCCGTCGTCTTCGAGCACGCCGGTCTCGCCGAAGCCATGGGCGGCTTGTTCGACGACCATTGGGCGCGCGCGGCAGACTCGGAGTTCCACGCCGGGAGCGCTTCGTTCTCGGTCAAAGGAGAGGCATAAATGCAATCGCGTCGCGAATTCCTCGGCACCGCCGCCGGTATGGCAGCGGGAGCCGCGGTGGCAACCGGGCAGGGCAACGATAGAGACAAGGTCTCCCTGGCCGCCTGGTCGTTGTCGGGAAGTTACTTCCGTGGCCACAAGTGGAAGAATATCGAGCTCCCCCGCATCACGCGCGAGGAGTTCGGCCTGGCAGGCCTGGAGTTCGTCAACCAGTTCTTCGAGAACCCCACGCTCGGGTACCTGAAGAAGCTGAAACGCGAGGGAGCGAACAACGGCGTCACCTTCGTCCGCATCATGGTGGACGACGAGGGCGCCATGGCCGCGGTGGACAGGCAGGAGCGCATGGAAGCAGCCATCGCGCACCGCAAGTGGGTCGACATCGCGCACTACCTCGGATGCCAGGATATCCGCTGCAACTGTTACGGCAGCCCTCAGGACTGGAAGAAAGACACGGACTACGCGAAGCGCGCCGCGGAGTCTTTCCACGACCTGCTGGAGTATTCCCGCGGGTCCGGGCTCGACATTATCATCGAGAACCATGGTGGGCCTTCCTCCGATCCGGACATGCTCGTGTCCGTAATGAAAGCCGTTAACGATCCTCGTTTCGGCACGCTCCCGGACTTCGGCAACATCAACAAGGGCGATGATCGCTACGAAGTGATCCGCAAGATCGTGCCCTATGCCAAGGGCGTATCCGTGAAGGCCGGCTGGCACGAGGACGACACTCACCCCGACTGGGACATCGCCAAGCTCATTCGTATCTGCCTGGACGCGGGCTTCCACGGATGGTGGGGCATCGAGTCCGGCTACGGCCCCTGGAACAAGAACCTGCCGCCCGAGCAGCTTTGGGCCAACGAAGTGAAGGGCGTGAAACTGACCAAAGCCATCGTCGATAAGGCCGTCTTCGGCAAAGCATAACCGAGGGGCCTGGGGGCCCTCTGCCAAATGTCATCCGCCACCGCGACCGGACTCGGCTTCCAAGCCGAGCCCGGGCACCCGCACCCGCTTGGTGCAACCATTACCGCCATCGGAGTGAACTTCTCGCTGTTCTCCGAGAACGCGACGGGCGTGGAATTGCTGTTGTTCGCACGGCACGACTCGCCGCAGGCCCTGGCCGTGTTCCCGCTCGACCCGTTCGTCAACAAGACCTTCCACTTCTGGCACATTCACATCGCGGGCCTCCGCGCGGGCGCGCACTACGCGTACCGCGTGAGCGGATCGCCGGACATCGGCGCCGGTCACCGCTTCGATCCCGGCAAGGTGCTGATCGATCCTTACGCCCGCGGGAATACGAATACGCTGTGGGAGCGGGGCGATGCGTGCCTGACCGGCGACAACGTCACCACCTCGATGCGGAGCGTTGTGATCGACTCTTCCGGATACGACTGGGAGGGCGATCAGCCTCTCTGCCGGCCGATGGAGGAGTCAATCATCTACGAGATGCACGTGCGCGGCTTCACGGCCTCGCCGTCCTCCGGCGTGGCCGGTCCAGGCACGTTCGCGGGCGTCATCCAGAAGATTCCCTATCTGAAGCAACTGGGCGTCACGGCGGTGGAGCTTCTGCCGATCTTCGATTTCGACGAAACCGCGGTGCTGCGCGAAGTGGACGGCCAGCCGGTGCGCAATTTCTGGGGCTACAGCACCATGGGGTTCTTCGCGCCCCAATCCGCCTATTGCCTCAGCCCCGAACACGGCCGCCATTTCGACGAGTTCCGCGATATGGTGAAAGCGCTGCACAAAGCCGGCATCGAGGTGATCCTCGACGTGGTTTTCAATCACACCGACGAGGGCAACCACCTCGGCCCGACCTTCTGCTTCAAGGGCATCGATAACCGCACTTACTACTACCTGGTGCCATCCGACCGCCAGTATTATTGGGACTACACAGGGTGCGGCAATACGTTCAACTGCAACCACCCTATCGCGCAGAAGCTCATCGTCGAGTCCCTGCGCTACTGGGTGACGGAAGGCCACGTGGACGGCTTCCGGTTTGACGAGGGATCGATCCTCTCCCGCGGCGAGGACGGCGCACCCGCCGAGCACCCGCCCGTGGTCTGGCAGATCGAACTGGACGAGAGCCTGGCCGATACAAAACTCATCGCCGAGGCCTGGGATGCCGCGGGTCTGTACCAGATCGGGCACTTCCCGGGTGACCGCTGGGCCGAATGGAACGGGCGCTATCGCGACGACGTCCGCCGGTTTGTCCGCGGCGACGGCGGGGTGGTGGGCGCGGTGGCGACGCGCATCGCAGGCAGCGCGGATCTCTACCAGCCGCGCTCGCAGCGCCCCGTGAACAGCATCAACTTCGTCACGTGCCACGACGGCTTTACGCTCAACGACCTGGTGTCTTACGAGCAGAAGCACAACGAGGCAAATGGCGAGGGCAACCGCGACGGCATCGATGACAACCTGAGCTGGAATTGCGGAGAGGAGGGCGAAACCTTCGACGCCGGCATCGAAGCGCTGCGCGAGCGGCAGGTTCGCAACTTCGCCGCCGTCCTGCTGCTTTCACGCGGCGTGCCCATGATCCTGGGCGGCGACGAGACCCGGCGCACCCAGCGCGGCAACAACAACGCCTACTGCCAGGACAATGAAATCAGTTGGTTCGACTGGGCGCTCGCCTGCCGCAATGCGGGACTCCTCCGGTTTTTCGAGCGCATGATCGCGTTCCGTAAGGCCCATTCCGCGCTCCGCCGTGGCCAGTTCTGCGGCATTGCCGTCAACGACCGTGGGCTTCCGGAAATCTTCTGGCACGGCACGCGGCTGAACGCGCCGGGTTGGGACGACCCGGACGCGCGTGCCCTGGCTTTCACGATTGCGGGCTTCGGAGGCGAGCCTGACCTCCATGTGATGATGAACATGTACTGGGAGCTCCTTGCGTTCGAAGTTCCTGTGATTTCCGGACGCGACTGGTTCACGGCGGTGGACACTGCGCAGGCTTCACCCCGCGACATCGCCGATTCCGGCGACGAGCAGGCGTTCTTTGGAGACTGGTGCACCGTACAAGAGCGCAGCATCATCGTCCTCGTCGGGCGGTAGGGAACTCGCGAGTCGAGCGGGCGCAGCCGTGAAGAAGCAGAAGCCCATCAAGTTGAGCCGCAAAGAAATCCGTAAGAGCGTGCGGAAGCCGATGCCTCCGCCCGGGCACCGGCACGAGGACGAGACGAAAGAACGCGGCAGCGCGCCCACGCCCCGTCCCGAAGACCCGGCCACGTGGGAGTAGTATCCGCCGTGAGTCTATTGCGCTGCGATTGGGTGAGACACATCTGTCCACACGCGGCGCCAGGACCGATCGATCTGTCCGAGTGCCTGTCAGCGTCCGAATGCCAGCCTCAGGCTGACCCGTCTTTCAATGCGGTCGGTACGAGGCATGCTCCAATGCCGCCTGAACATACGCTTCTATATTCCGTTCCGGCGTGCCGTATTCCAGGAAGTCCACCGGCTGCATAATGAATCCGCCGCCCGGCTTGCCGGTTTCCATAGCCTCTGCGGTAACGCGCCGCACCTCATCCGGGTTGCCCTTTTGCAGGACGTTCACTTGATCGATGCCGCTCAGGATGACGTACTGGCCTGCGACCGTGGCCTTTACCTTTTTCAGGTCCGCGTCGCCTAGCGGAGGCGGCGAGAACGGTTCGACCATGCGCGCGCCGAGAGCTTTGTAGGATTCGACCAACGCCATGATCTGCCCGCAGTTGTGGTACATGGCCGGCCGGCCATTCCGTTGCACGAACTCTATGTATTTGCGCTCGAAGGGCAGCACGTAGCGTTCGTAATTGGCGCGGCCGAGAAAGCCGCCGGGCACGTTGCCGCCCACACAATGTACGTCCGGAGCGGCTTCGTCGATCGCCGCCGTGTAGTCCAGGATGCGCTCCATCGCGAAGTTCATCAGCTTCTCGTAGAAGGGGAAGTCCACTCGAAACAGACTGTAGAGTACGTCATGATCGGCAAGCAAAGAGGCATTGTTGAACGGCCCGTGCGGAGTCCAGGTACCGAGGATGCCCGAGTCGCCCAACGCGGCCCGGACGCGGGCCACTCGCCGCTTGACCTGCTCCTTCCACCACGGGGGCATCCGCGGCTCATAGCGAATTGCGATGTCCAGGTCTTTTTCGCATTGGACAGGCTTCTTCGTACAGGCAAATACGAACGTGCCCGGGCGCACCTCGGCGATCGAGAAATCCTGCGTCAGCTCGCCGCCCGGAGTTCGAATCGTGGAGCGCTGGATGCGAGTGTCGCCGTGGCGGATTTCTTCGGTCCGCACCTCCCAGTATTCCGTCTGGAAGGAAACACTGAGTCCGCCCATGTGGATGAACAGCGGATCGTTGACGCCATAGAGCATGCGCACGAAGACGTCAACGCCGAACTGCTTCTGTACTTCGATGACGCTGAGTTGCTGGCGCTCGTGATCCCAGGGGTCCGTGTCGGGGTACAACTGGCTGAGAAAATGGCCGCCGTCGCAAAGGAAGAGGGTTACGGGGACGCGATCGGGGATGCGACCGTCTATCACGCATTGAAAGCGTTCACGGGATGTCATCGTTCGATAAATAGTACTAGAAGCAACGCGTGACGGGCTACCTCATCTCCGACCCGGCCAGGCGCCCGGACGTGACGAACACGGCCGGGCGCACCCGGTCACCGGATGCTGAAGAGTCTTTCTGATATGGGGCGATTAAGCGACGCAGGAATGCGCGAGCTCTGACGACTCCGCGAATTCCGAATTCCTCCGCCGAACCGCGATTCTAAACACAACGCCTTAAGTAATTGCGCATAATCGCCGTAGGGTTTCATTGCGGATGGTCCATTGATCGAACTCCGCTTCCAGCGCGGCAATCACGTTGTCGAGATCCGGAAAATATCGATTGTGCAAGCAA
>Ga0209777_10000969_pt1 | contig 43983 bp, 32 predicted proteins | sample FrelakmetHBP12HB_FD_187147 | JGI IMG/M metagenome (GOLD analysis project Ga0209777, IMG submission 187147) | Freshwater lake sediment microbial communities from the University of Notre Dame, USA, for methane emissions studies -HBP12 HB (SPAdes)... | ecosystem: Environmental > Aquatic >...
CCGATCTCGATCCAGCCGGCGACGGGGCTGCGATACGCGGTCGAGGCCGCCGCGCAGACCGGCAGGTTCTCTGGGAACGACCGCTTCGGGATCGGCGGCTACGCGCGCGGAGGCTGGATCTCCGCGGCCGCGGTCCATCCCGGGTACGAGATCGGCGGCCTCTATCTCTCGGGCGACAAGGCGAGCACCCGGCGCTATGAAGGTTGGGACAACTTCTTCTCGGAGTGGCCGAAATACTCCGAGTTGCTGGTCTATACGCTCTCGGACACGAAGGGGCGGATCCATCCGGACGATGCCGGGACCTGGACGAACCTCGAGATGCTCTGGGTGGAAGGCCGCCTGAGCCCCGTGCCGCGGGCGACCGCGCAGCTCCGCGCGACCTGGGTCGGTGCGCCGGCGGCGACCGGCCCGGGAACCGGCAAGGTCCGCGGAGTGCTCGTCGCCGGGACGCTCAACGTGGACCTCGGGCCGAACCTGAAGGGGCAGGCGATCGGGGAGTGGTTCGATCCGGGCAACTACTACGCGGAGGACGCCGATCGCGCCGTCTACGGCCGCCTGCAGCTGACCGCGGGCTTCTGATGAATCCTCGGGAGGAGGCGCCCCGATGAACGGACTCAGCGTGCTCGTTGCTGTCAGCCCGATCCTCGTCGTCTTCCTCCTGCTGGTCTTGCGCCGCATGGCGGCCGACTTGGCCGGGGCGATCGGCTGGGCCGTCACGATGGCTTCGGCGATTCTCTACTTCCATACGGCGCCGGGCGTCGCGACGCGCGCCTCGCTCGCCGGGGTCGTCTCGTCCTTCCCGATCAGCCTGATGGTCGGCGCGAGCATCTTTCAGATGACGTTCATGCTGGAGGTCGGCGCGGTCCGCCGCATCGTGGTGGCGATGAAGTCGGTCTCGCCGCAGGACAAGGTGATCCAGATCCTGATGATCAACGTCGGGTTCGGGACGCTCATCACCGCGCTCGGGGCGACGCCGGTTTCGATCCTTCCGCCGATCATGATGGCGCTCGGCTACTCGAGCTTCGTCGCGATCGCGCTCCCCGCGATCGGTTACGACAGCCTCTGCACTTACGCGTTGCTCGCGATCCCGGCCGTGGTCTTCACGGACGTCCTTTCGCCGATCGCAAAGGCAGGCGGCGTGAACCTCACGCTGCAGGGCGCGGGCTATCTGTTCGCGCGCTTCATTCCGTTCGTCACGACCGCGATCGCGCTCGGGATGCTCTGGATCGTCGGGCGATGGCGGATGGTCTTCCGCGGACTGGTCCCGGCGCTCCTGACCGGCGGGATCGCCGGGTTCTGCTGCTGGGGGATGGCGCGCGCCGACCTGGTTCCGCTCACCGGGATCGTCGCCGGCGTCACGATCATCCTCGTGATGGCGCTGCTGCTGAAGCTGAAACGACTGCCCGTGTTCGCGGAGGGCGGGCTCGTGGCGGCCGACCACGACGTGAAGAAGGGGATGGGCCTCCTGCGGGCGCTATCGCCCTGGATTCTCCTCCTCCTGTTCGCAACGCTCGTGAACGTGAAGTCTCTCCCATTGTTCAAACTGCTCTTCGTGAAGCTGCCGATCGCGATCCCGATCATGCCGGGACGGCCGACCGCGACGCGGATGCTCTGGCAGGCGTACACGTGGGTCCTCGTGGCCACATTCCTCTCAGCGATCCTCTTCCGGCCGTCGGCGGAGACGTGGCGGACGGTCGCCGGAAAGACCTTCAAGCGCGCGCCGCGACCGATGCTCGCCGCGGCGATCTACTTCGCGATCGCGCTCGTGATCGACAACTCGGGACGGAACGCCGCTTGGGCGATGGCCGACGCGAGCCGCAACATGGTCCACGTCGTTGCGTCGGCCGCGGCCGGGCTCTTTGGAGGCGGCTACGGGTTCGCCGCCCCGTACCTCGGCCTGCTGGCAGGTTTCGTGTCGGGCTCGGAGACGAGCGCGATCGCGATGCTGAGCCGATTCCACACCGAGACGAACGCGGCGCTCGGCAAGCCGATCCAGCTAGGTCTGCTGCTTGCTGCCGCCGGCGGAATCGGCGGCGGGCTCGCGTCGGTCATCTCGCCCGCGAAGCTCCAGAACGCGGCGGCGATCATCGATCGGATCGGCGAAGAGGGAAAGGTCCTGCGCGTCACGATCGTGATTTCGATCGCGATCACGTTCCTGACCGCGCTCGCGACGCTGTTCTGGTTCGTGCGGGGGATCTGAGGCGCGCGGTAGTCCGCGCGCGCGTTCGGCTGGGGTTCCCCACTGGGAAACTGAATGGTCGCCGATCGTCTTTCCGAAACCGAAATGACCCCTCAGGACTCGTTCGGAGATGCCCTGCGGAACGTCATCCGCTTGTGATCCTTGACCACGCCCGGGAATCGCAGCGCCGTGTTGTGCATCACGACGTAGACGCCGGGCGGCAGGATCTGCACCGCGAGCAGCGCCTCGATCAGGTTCTGCTGGGCGTCGGTCGTGCGGAGCTCGTACGGCCGCATCGCGCCCGTCAAGACGATCGGCACGCGCGGCGCCTCTCCCAGCCGCTTCACGAGCAGCTCTCCGGTGATCGCGAGCCGGTCGGTTCCGTGGGTGATGATCAAACCGTCGTGGGATTCGGAGTAGGCCGACGCGACCTTCACGATCCGCTCGTGGTCGGCGTCGGTCATGTCGACGGAGTCGACGTTCATCACCGGGATCCGGTCGAACCTCACCCCGTGCAGGACCAGCCCCGCCACCATGATCTCGAGGACGCTGCGCTGGTTGAAGAGGGTCCCGTCCGATTCGTTGTAGGTCTTCTCGATCGTCCCGCCGGTCGAGAGGAGTGCGATGTGTTTGTGCTTCTCCATGAACTCGAGGATACCACCGCAATCGCGTCCCGGTCGCGTCGGAATCGGACCGGACCGCTCCCAGGTCCCCCAAACCGGGGTTGAATTCCCCTCTCGTTCTCGGCTACCGTCTGCGAAGCCCGCAGACGGTCCGGCACCGGCGTTTTCGCGCGCAAACGGACCTGCGACGGGATGGGTACGAGGCTGCGGTTTGGGGCGGGATCCGTTTCCCTTCAGAGATGATCGTAACCCCAATCGCCGGGAACGTAAGACCGGGTCCGGGACGGATGCGGACTCGACGGATGGGTTGTTGGGAGGAAGAACCATGGGTGACAAGAAGGCGGATCTGGCAGGCCCGGGCATCAGCACTTACCCGGAAGTAGAGAAGGTCCTGCCCAGCGATTACCGATCGCTGCTCGACGTCAAGGAAACGCAGAAGGCGATCACGGCCGTCAAGCGGTACATCGAGGACGGCCTCTGCAAGGAGCTGAACCTGTTCCGCGTCGAGGTCCCTCTCATCGTGGACAAGACGAGTGGATTGAACGACGACCTCGACCGCGACGGTTCGCGGACGCCGGTTGATTTCCCCGCCGGGTTAGGCATCAGCCCCCGGATCCAGGCGCAGGTCGTCCAGGCCGCCACGAAGTGGAAGAGGCCCGCGTTGAAGCAGTTCAACTGCGGCGTCCACGAGGGGATCATCACGGACATGCGCGCCGTGCGGAAGGACTACTTCCTCGACCACGACCACAGCTCTTATGTCGATCAGTGGGACTGGGAGAAGGTCATCACGGCGGAAGATCGGAACCTCGATTACCTGAAGGACACGGTCAAGAGGCTCTACAAGGTGATCAAGGGCGCCGAGACGATGGTGATGAAGGAGTTCCCGAAGCTGAAGGACCCGCGGTTTCCGGAGCTTCCCGAAGAGCTCAAGTTCCTTCACGCTGAAGAGATCCTTGAGATCTATCCGGATCTTCCGCGCAAGCAGCGCGAGACCAAGATCGTCTCCGAGAAGTACCCGGCGATCTTCATCATCGGGATCGGCTCCGTCCTGAAGGACGGCTACCCCCATGAAATGCGCGCCGCGGACTACGACGATTGGGTTACCCCGACGAAGCAGTGGACGGGCAAGGACACGTTCGGCCTGAACGGCGACATCCTCGTCTGGAACCCCGTCACGAAGCGGCGTCACGAGCTGACCTCGATGGGGATCCGCGTCACGAAGGAGACGCTGGTGAAGCAGCTCGAGCTGTCCGGCCAGATGCATTTCCTGGAGAGGCCGTATCACCAGATGATCATGAAGGACGAGATCCCCCTGTCGATCGGCGGCGGGATCGGTCAGAGCCGGACCGTCATGCTCCTGCTCCGCAAGGCCCACCTCGGAGAGGTCAGCGTCACGATCTGGCCGAAGGACCTGAAGGACATCTGCGTGAAGAAAAACATCCACGTCCTCGAGTAAGTCGAACCTCACCTGGCAAAGCGCGCGAGGCCGTCCGGGAGCGATCCCGGGCGGCTTCTTTCATGTCCCGGCGCTCCCGAGTCTCGCCAGAAGCGGGTGGACGCTGATTCCCTGGACTGTTTAGAATTGAGGCGGTGCCCGGATCGTACCCTCGGCGCCATCCGCTGATGAGGGCGGAGGACATAAGTCAACGAAATGCCTGGAGGTTTGCTCATGCCATCACGCCGCCTCACCCGGATTGGACCTTTCTCGGGAGGACTTGTCCCGCCGCTTGTGCGCAACGTCATGCCGGTTCTGCTCTGTTGCGGCATCCTGCTCGCGGCCGCCGGATCCGACGCAATCGCCACCCCCAGCGGAGCCTGCTGCCTGTACGGAGGGATTTGCCAGATCATGCAGGAGCAGTTCTGCACGCTGGCTCAAGGCACCTATCAGGGGGATAACACGTTGTGCACCCCCGACCCTTGTGGGGGAACGCTCGGGGCCTGCTGCGTACCCGGCAACTGCTACATCCTGGATGAAGTGAACTGCGCCCAGCTGAGCGGCACGTGGTATTCGGGTTTGCCTTGCGCTCCCGACCCGTGCGGCAACGCCGAAGGGGCCTGTTGCCATGACGACGGTTCCTGCACCGTCGTCCTCGATGGCAACTGCAACGCCGCCGGTGGGTATTGGCTCGGTCAGGGCACCGCGTGCGATCCGGATCCATGCGCCGCGCTCACCGGCGCATGCTGCGACGGTGCCACCTGTACCACGACGACGCGCGCGAATTGCGCGCAGCAGTGGTTGGGCCCTTCGTCGACCTGTGATCCGAATCCCTGTCAGAGCGGCCCCACGGGCGCGTGCTGCGCAGGACCGATGTGTGTCCTGGTGTCCGAGGCGGTTTGCACGGAGGGCGGGGGTACCTACCATGGGGACGGGACTGTTTGCGATCCCAACCCCTGCCCCGGGAGCGCGACGGGAGCCTGCTGCTTCGGGAATCAGGTGTGCGAGGTTCTCGCCTCTGCGTACTGCACCGGCCAGGATGTGACCTACATGGGTGACGGCACGACGTGCACTCCGAACCCCTGTCCGCCGGAACCCACCAAGCCGAGCACCTGGGGCAGGATCAAGGGCTCGTACCGCTGATTCTCGGGAGCGGAGACTCCGTCCCAGATTCCAGAAGGCCGTCCGGCGACCGCGCCGGGCGGCTCTCGGGATGGAATCGAGCGGGCCCTTCTGCTAGAATCGACTGTCACGGGAGTGATCCGACTTGGTTCCCGTGCCCGGGCCACAGCCGAGGCCGCAGACCACCCCTGATTCTCGGGGGCAGCAAGAGGGGCTATGTCCATCAGAAACAGCCTGTTAGCTGTCATACTACTTGTGGGATTCGGTGCCGTCCTGGCCGGCCCGGCGGCCGGAGGCAAGCTGGATCCCGAACTTGCGAGCCAGGTGGCCAATACGGCGCCGGACCAGCAGGTCTCGGCGCTCGTGATGTGCGCGGAGCAGATGGACGTCGCCGAGCTGAACCGGCAGATCGAGGTTCTCGGGTACGACACGCGCCAGCAGCGGCATGAGTTTGTCGTCGAGCAGGCTCAGGGGCTGGCGGCCCGCACCCAAGGGGATCTCCTTCGCATGCTCCAGGCATGGAAGGACCAGGGGCGCGTGCGTTCCTTCCAGGCTTTCTGGATCACCAACATGATCGCCGTCCAGGGGCTGTCGGGGGTTTTCCCGCAGCTTGCCGCTCGCGCGGACGTCGGCACGATCTACGTGAATGCTCCGGTTCAGCCCCGCACCGCATGGGCGGAGGGGCGACCCGCGCCGCCGAACGCGACCCTGACCCTCCCCGACAATCTCGTCTGCGTGAACCTGCAGCCCGCGTGGAGTCTGGGCTTCAAGGGCCAGGGCCGGCTCGTCGCGACGTTTGACACCGGCGCCGACGGCAACCACCCTGCGTTCGCCTCCCGCTGGCGGGGCGCACGTCCCGGGCGCCATTGGTGGGAAGGGTGGAGGGACCTGAACGGCACCAGCACCTTCCCCTTCGATCCGCAGGGCCACGGGACCCATGTCCTGGGCATCCTTTGCGGGCAGAAGCCGGACGGAACGCCGATCGGCGTCGCGCCGGGCGCCGACTGGATGTGCGCGTCGGTCCTGATCGGCTACGACGAGCAGAAGGTTATCGATTGCTATCAGTGGGCGACCGACCCCGACGGCAATCCGAGCACGGTCGACGACGTCCCGGACGTGATCAACAACTCGTGGGGGACATCCGCGGACTGCGACCAGACCTATTGGAACGCCATCGATGTCGTCGAGGCCGCGGGGATCGTGAACACGATCGCGGTGGACAACACGGGCCCCGGATACGCAACGGTCAACAGCCCGGAAAGTCGGGCCGCAAGCAACATGGTGAACTTCGGCGTCGGCAACGTGGATCCGCACACGGCCGGATACCCCATCAACAACTCGAGCGGCCGCGGCCCGTCGCCGTGCGACTTCGTCTCGATCAAGCCGAACGTCTCGGGGCCGGGGACGGCGATCTACTCGAGCCTGCCGAACAACTCATACGGCGTCCTGACGGGTACGTCGATGGCGTGCCCGCATGTGTCCGGAGCGGTGACGATCCTACGGCAGGTGAACCCCGACCTGACCGTCGCGGATATCAAGATCGCCCTGATGTCGACGGCTCTCGACCGCGGCGCCACCGGTCCGGATAACGACTACGGCTGGGGGATCATCAACATCGGGTCCGCCGTGAACTACGTCCGCCAGCGGCTTCCGCACAACCCGCCGACGAACCTCGCCGCGACCGTCCAGACGGACAGCGTGACGCTGACGTGGGATCGTCCATACCCGGTGCATCCGAACAATCCGCTGCTCACCTACCGGATCTATCGTGCGCCGCTGGGCCAGGCTTTCCCGACCTACCCGATCGCAGAGTTCCCTGACTCCCTCGGGCGCAGATACGTGGACACCCACATCGCGTTCGGGAGCTACCACTACGTGGTCACGGCCCACTATCTGGTCAACACGAGTGTGCCCTCAAACGAGGCGCAGGTGCCGCAGACGGCGTGGATGAGCCCGCCGAGGAACGTTGCGACTTCCGTCCAGGTCGACACGGTGTCGCTTTCGTGGATGCGTCCGTGGCCGGTCCATCCGGGAAATCCGCTGCAGAGGTACCGCGTGTACCGCGCTCCGCTCGGACAACCCTTCCCGCAGAACCCGATCGGCGAGGTCCCGGATTCGACAGGCATCCGTGCATACAGGGACCCCAATCTTCCCAACGGGTCGTACCACTACGTGGTGACCGCGAAATACACGGCCGGCGAGAGCGGGGTGTCGAACGACGCCCAGGCGGTCATCTACCCGAGAAACCCGCCGCGAAACCTGACCGCGTCGGTTGCCGCAGGCGACACGGTTGCGCTCGCATGGCAGCGACCCGACTCCGTCCAGCAGGGCAACCCGATCCGGGCATTCCGCGTCTACCGCGCCCCTCTGGGCCAGCCGTTCCCAGCCGGGGCGATCGCGGAGATCGCGGACTCCCTTGCGACCGGCTACCTGGATCATGGCGAAGCGTTCGGCAGCTATCACTACGCGGCGACGGCCGTGTATCTGAACGCGGAGAGCGCTCGATCGAACGATGCCGAGATCGACGCGAGCGCGTGGATCAACCCGCCGACGGGCTTGGGCGCGACGGTCGCGGCGGACACGGTTGTTCTCAACTGGAATCGACCGGCGCCGGTGCATCCGGGGAATCCCGTCGTCGCGTATCCCGTGTATCGCGCCCCGCTCGGTCAGCCATTCCCCCAGGACTCCATCGGCGTCTCCACGGACCTGTCCTATCGAGACGCGGGGATCCCGTTCAGTTCCTATCACTATGTGGTGCGTGCGCGATACGCCGCCGGCGTGAGCGGGCCGTCGAATGACTTCGCCCTGAGCGACACGACGTGGACCCGTCCGCCGACCGCGCTGACCGCCTCGGTCGCGGGCGACTCGGTCCTGCTGCACTGGACGCGCCCCGCGCCCGTGCATCCTGGAAATCCGATCGTCGCCTACCGTGTCTACCGCGCGCCCCTCAACGAAGCGTTCGGGGCCGTGCCGTTGGCAGAAGTCCTCGACTCGCTGGGCGTGGCATCGTACGTTGACCCTCACGTGGTCTTTGCGAGCTACCACTACGTTGTCATGGCGCGGTACGGGACGAGGGAAAGCGAGAGGTCGAACGAGGTCCAGGTCGCCGAATCGGCGTGGATGAACCCGCCGGCGGACGTAACCTCTTCGGTCATCGGGGACAGCGTACGGGTCGCGTGGCGGCGTCCGAGTCCGATCCATCCCGGCAATCCGATCAGCAAGTACCGGATCTTCCGCGCGCCCCTCGGGGAACCGTTTGGCACCGTGCCAATCGGGGAGGTCGCGGATTCATCGGGCGGCACCTTCTTCGTCGACGCGCACGTTCCGTTTGCAGACCTCCACTATGTCGTCACCGCGCAGTACTCGGCGGGGGAAAGCGGACCATCGAATGAAACGCAGGTCAGGCAATCCGCCTGGATGCAGCCGCCCCGGGACCTGACGGGTTTCGTTCTCGGCGGCAACGTCGCGCTCTCGTGGTTCAGGCCGGGTCCGCCGGTTCATCCGGGAAATCCGGTGCTCGCGTATCGCATCTACCGGGCGCCAGTCGGCCAGGACTATCCTGCCGACCCTGTCGGAGAGGTGCCGGATTCTCTCGGACGCACGACCTACCTGGACGAGCACGTTCCGGGAGGAACCTATCACTACGTGGCCACGGCAAGTTATGTCCCCGGCGAGAGCCCGCGCTCCAACGAGATCCAGGTGACCGTGAACGGTTCCTCGGCGGTTGACCCCACCGGCGGCGTGACCCGATTCGCGCTGAAGGTCATCCCGAATCCGTTCAACCCGATCGCAGTGGTCCGCTACTCGGCTCCGGGGCCGCAGCCGGTGACGATCCGCATATACGACCCGAGGGGCGCGGAGGTGAAAAGACTGATCGACCACCAGCCGCCGGCGGCCGGGGAGAGGTCGGTCGTGTGGGACGGGACGGACGCGAACGGGCATGCCGTCGCGAGCGGCGCCTATTTCGTTCGCTTCGAGCACGGGAGCCGAACCCTCAGCGAGAGGATCATCTTGTTGAAGTGACCGGCGGATTGTCGAACCGACCTAATTGACTCCGGCCGGCGCCACTCCTACGCTCCACGGTGGTCCCTATGGCGAACCTGCTGACACTTGGTCGGGTGCTCCTGCTTTTCGTCGTGGTCGGCGTCTGGGCACGCAAGACCTACGTCGACCTATGGTGGCTCGACCTCCTCATGGTCGTTCTCCTCGCATGGGTGATCGTCATGGACGCGCTCGACGGTTGGGTTGCTCGCCGGCGCCATGAGGAGTCGGACATGGGCGCCCTCCTCGACATCGCGGGGGATCGGATCGTCGAGCTCGTTCTCTGGGTCTTCTTCGCGATCCGGCAGCATACGGATGGGACGCCATTCGTCCCCTACTGGATCCCCGCCGCGATTATCACCCGGACGGTGGTGACCGACCTCATCCGCAGCGTGGCATTCCAAAGGGGAAAGACGCCGTTCGGGAAGAAGACGATGATGGAGTCCGGGTGGGCGAAGCAGCTCGTCAGTTCGCGCTGGAGTCGCGCCACGTATGGGGTCATGAAGGCCGTCGCTTTCTGCGCCCTCGGTATCGTGCTCGGGGCGGAACGCATGCGTCTCGAGGGGGCGCTGCTGGGTCCGATCGTGCTGGCCACCGACGCGCTGGTATACGCAACGGCGATCTTCTGCATCGTTCGGGCGATCCCGGTCATCTGGGATGGTCGGAGATACTTTCTTGCTCCGTCCTCCGTGGACAAGGCCTGACGGATCGGGGTCGCCCGAACGGCTCGACTGAGCGGCGCAGGACGCTACTGCACGGTCACGGAACCGTGCATCGACGAATGGAAGGTGCAGTGATAGGGGTTGCTGCCGGCGCTCATGAACATGTGCTGGTAGGTGCCCCCGGTGTTCAGCGTGCCGCCGAGCTCGCTCCCCGAGTCCGAGGTCACCGTATGGGGAGCGCCGTCGTTGTTGGTCCACGAGACCGTGTCTCCCACGGCAATCGTGAGGGCAGCCGGCGAATAGGCGAAGCTCTCGATGGTCACGGCGTGGAAATGCGACGAGTGATTGGCCGGCGGGGCCGGATTTGTCGTCTTCTTGCCGCTATTGCATCCCGCGATGATGGCCAGCCCGGCGATCAGAAGAGGGATGAGTGTGATTGCTTTCGAGCTCGCGATTCTCATGATCTATACTCCTTGGTTTGGATTTGCTTCGGGTCAACACTTCAATCGGTTGCTCCGACAGCCATCGGCGCCGCTGCCCGCTTCGGCAACGCCTTGACGACGCCGATGAACGCGAGCAGCCCGAGGAGTCCGAACGCCGCCTCCGCGTGCAACATCCCGGCCGGACCCCACCGGACGTGCGCCCAGCCATCGATCCGCGTCATGTAGTAGATCGGGGTGTTCGAAAGCGATGCGAAGACGTTGTACTTCGTGGCGGCCGCCCCCAATCCCATCGCCTCGAGCACGAACGCGGTGAATCCCGCGTACGTGAGCCCCGTGATCAGCGCGTACAGAGAGGTGAACACGATGTACATCGATTCGGTTCGGGGGGCGGCCGCCATCGTGACGGCGCAGATCGCCTGCAACACGCCGTAGACCGCATAGGCGGCCTTCCGATTCATTCGATCGCAGATCCAGCCGCCGATCAGGCATCCGACCGCGGAGAAGATTCCCCCCATGACGCCGGTCACGATCGCGACCGTGTTGGCCGACGCGTGCCAATCGTTCGCGACTGCCGACCAGAGCCCGCCCGCCGCGCCCGAACCGATCGGCAGGACGCAGAGGAAAAGCGCGAGGAAGCCCGCTCGGGCCTTGGCGACGCTCCACAGATCGATTCCCACATTCGCGAGGCTGCGTGTCAGCTTTTCCGCGCGGTGCGCCGAATGCGGCTCGGGCACATAGCGGAGCCCGAACATGCAGGCGAGGCACGCGATCCCGAGGATCGCGCCGGCCATCCACGGCGCCGGAAGCTGGCGGGCCAACAGCAGACCCGCGCCGCCGCCCAGGCCCGCGCCACCAAGGTTGCCGGCCTGGAACCAGCCGCCCGCGCGCCCCTTTTGGTTCTCCGGCGTGCCGTACGCCATTAGGCTCTCGACCGCCATCCCGAGGAAGGTCACGGCGACGTTCGATGTGAAGACCACGAACGAGAGGATCGCCATGCTGCTCGCCCGGGCGGGGAAGACGCCGGTCGCCCAGATCCCGATCGCGCTCAAGACGCTCGCGAGCACGTACCACTTCTTGCGGCTCAGGGTCGTGTCGGCGATGGGCGCCCACGCGAACTTCCACGTGTGCGGGACGAGGCCGAGGGCGACGAGCGCCGCGGTCTGCGCGACGGAGATCCCGCCCTGGGTGAGGAGGTACGCGATCGTGACGGAGAGGTACCCGCCCATCACCCCGAAGGGGAGGATCAGGAACATGAATACGATGGGATGCGTGTGCCGGACGCCGCTCATTCGATCCTCCGTTCAGAGACCCGCGGCCTGCTGCTTCTCCCCAACGATCTCCATGACCTCCTTCAGCTGGGCCTTCTTGCCGGCTTCGGGAAGCTGCATGTACATCTCGAACACGTACCGGGTGTCGGATTCCATGCGGACCATCTCGCGCACGCGAACGTCCTTCATCTGCGATGCGTCGAACGTGGTGCCGGTATAGGTGATCCCGTTGCCGTCCGCGGTGGGGTGCCCGGTCAGCTTCATCACGCCGGTCCCCATGTTGTCGAACCAGGTGGAGAAGTACTCCTTCTTCGCGTTGTCATACCCGTCGATCCCCAGGCCCTCGAACGGCATGCCGCCGAACTCTCCCGTTTGGGTGCTCTTCAGATAACGGCCGCCCAGGATCCACTCGTACGTCGCCTTCCCGTTGGAGACGGCGGGCTCGCCGGGTCCCATCCACATGCGGATCGTGGTCTTCCATGTCCCGACGAGGCGATCCAGCTTCTTGTGATTCGGGCCCGGCGCGGCCAGGGCCATCATCCGGTCCATTTCCTTCTGGCTCATCTGCGGGCTCATCTGCGTGCCGCCGGACTTGCCCGGCTTTGTCGTTTGCGCAGGTTGAGGTTGGGGGGACGGAGACTTCTGGGGCTGCGCCTTGACCATCGACGCGGCGCCAAAGGTCATGAGAACGGTCAGGGCGAGCGCAAGGCCGGCCACTCGTGAACGGGTGCTCATGAGACATCTCTCCCAAATGAGATCGGAAGCCTTGGTCGGATCGGGGACCGAACCCCGGAGTGAACCGCCGATCCTAGAGAGCGGGCGATGGGTTCCGCAAGTCCCGTATCGCACCTTCCTCTTGACTGTCCATACTGTTCATATAGATAATAACAGTGATGTGGATCCGACTTTCCCAGGCGAACCCGGCGCCGATCTACCAGCAGATCGTCGATCAGGTGCGGGCGCAGGTCGCGGGCGGCGCGATCAAGCCGGGGGACGCGATCCCGTCGATCCGCCAGTTGGCCGCGGAGCTCGCGGTGAGCGTCATCAGCGTCCAGAGGGCGTATCTCGAACTCGAGCGCGACGGGGTGATCGTGACGCGGCAGGGGGTTGGGAGCTTCATCGCCCTTGCGAACCAGGAGCGGGAGCGGACGCGCCTCCGCCGGAGGGCGGGAAGTCTGCTCGCGGATGCCGCCGAGGCCGCGCGGCAGGCCGGCATGAAGCACCGTGAGTTTCTGGACGAGGCGGCGCGCGCGTTCAGTGAACGGCCGCCCGAGGGCAAGCACACTGCCGGCGGGAGCTAGCGCCGAGCGAGTCGGATCGGGACCGTGGCGGTTTGGACCATGGCCGTTCGGGAGGAGTCCGAGATGCAGCCGTTGATCGACATCCGCGACCTTGTGAAGACATATCCCGCATTCCGGCTGGAGATCCCCTCCTTCCGCCTCGAGGCCGGGACGATCCTCGGTCTCGTTGGGCCGAACGGCGCGGGGAAATCGACCCTGATCAAGATCTTGATGGGGATGGTCCGCGCGGACGCGGGCGACGTGCGCGTCCTCGGCCTTCCGGTCCCCGCGCGGGAGCGAGAGGTGAAAGCGCGCATCGGCTTCCTCAGCGAGGAGATGAGCCTTTACGACGGCCTCACGGTCGACTGGCACGCGCGTTTCGTCGCGAGCTGCTTTCCGGGATGGGACGCGGGCTATGCAGCCCGGCTCCTCCGGCGATTCGGTCTCGATCCGAAGTCAAAGGTGGGCGCGTTGTCGCGCGGGACGCGCGTGAAGCTGCAGCTTCTCCTCGCGATGGCGCGCAGGCCGCCCCTCCTCCTGCTCGACGAGCCGACGAGCGGTCTCGATCCTGTGGTCCGGCAGGAGCTTCTGGAAGAGATGATGCAGGTCGTCCTGGAGGAAGAGCATGCCGTCCTCTTCAGCTCCCACATCACGACGGATGTCGAGCGTTGCGCCGATCGGGTGGCTTTCCTCCGGGACGGCAGGATCCTCGAGGAAGCGAACAAGGACGATCTACTCGACCGCTGGCGCGTGCTGCGGTTCACGGCTCCGGCTCGCTTCGAGCCCGACGAGCGCGATGGGATCGTGCGTGCGGAGTGGCGCGGTGCGAGCGCCTCCTGGACTACCGAGCGATTCACGGAGGATCTGCTGGCGGACCTGGCGCGGCGCGGCGGGAGGGACGTGTCGGTCGATCGGATGACCCTCGAGGAGATCTTCCTGACGCGGATGCAGCAACCGACGACGCAGGGGGCCTCAAGATGATCGGCAAGCTGATTTGGAAGGACATCGCGGCCAACCGCGCATTCCTGTGGATCAACGCGTTCGAGACCCTCGCCGGCGGCGTTCTGTACGCCACTCGGGTGAACCCCTGGACCAGCATGGGGCTGTCGCTCCTGATGGCGCAGGCCGTTCAGATGGCGATCTGGCCGTTGTTTCCGTTGATCCTGCAGGAAAAGGACCGCCGCACCCTGGCGTTCCTTCATTCGCTCCCGGCCGGCAAGGAGGATCTGGTCGTGTCGAAGATCCTGGTCCTCCTCCTCCTGACCGTGAGTCCCTCGGCGATCGCGGGCTGCATCCTGATCCTCGTCCGTGGTCCGCTTCCCGTGCTCATGCCGCTCGGGCCCGTGATCGCGCTGCTACTCGGCGCGCAGGTGATCACGGTCACGATTCAGGGCGGGGTTGCGCTCATCACGGAATCGGTGAAGGCGGTCGGCGCGGTCTTCGGCGCGGTGATGTTCTTCATCTTCGTCGTGACCAGCCTTGCGGGGTCGGGGAAGATGCATTGGTTCGTCGCGTCCCTGTGGAGGATCACGACCGATCCGCGGCTGGTCGCGCTCACCGTGTTTCTCGAACTGGGGGTTGCGACGGCGCTCGCCGCGGGGACGGTCGTCCTCTATCGGCGCCGCCGGGTCTATGTATAAGTGTCCGGTCGCGTGGGAGCACCCGGCTGCGGACGGACGAAGCGGGAGGGGATGATATGGGCGACGGCATCGGCCGGGAATTCCTGGAACGCACAAAGTACCGGTACCTCGACATCTCCGATCAGAGGAAGGGCGTGCCGCAGCCTCCGATCGTTCTTCCTGTGCCGCCCGATCGCCCCGTGTTCGTTCTGCCGGACCCGGCGTCCACTGGATTGGCGCCCGTCGATCTCGCGGGGCTCATCGAGAAGAGGCGCAGCCTGCGGCGATATGCCGGGACGCCGCTCTCTCTCGCCGAGCTTTCCTTCCTCCTGTGGACGACGCAGGGAATCAAGGAGGCCGCAGCCGTGGGGACGTTGCGCACGGTTCCTTCGGCGGGCGCGCGCCACGCGTTCGAGACGTGGCTCCTGCTGAATCGAGTGGAAACACTTGAGCCGGGGCTCTATCGGTATCTCCCGCTCGATCACAAGCTCGCCCTTCTCCGGACGGATCCCGGCCTCAAGGCACAGGTGACCGCGGCCTGCCTCGGTCAGACGTTCATCGAGTCGGCAGCCGCGCTCTTCCTCTGGGTCGCGATCGTGGATCGGATGACCTGGCGCTACGGGGATCGGGGATATCGGTATCTGTATCTCGATGCGGGGCACATCTGTCAAAACCTCTATATCGGCGCGGAGGCGATCGGCGCCGGGGCCTGCGCGATCGCCGCCTTCGATGACGAAGCGGTCAACACCGTCCTCGAGATCGACGGCAAGGACCAGATCGCTCTGTATCTGGCCGCCGTCGGCAAGCGGGCGTAGAAGGGCGTCCGCTGTTGAATGCCTGCCTGGGCGCGCATCGAAGCCGCGCGATGGATCCCCGGAAGCTCGTTAGTTTCCGGTCGGGGTCAACCGGACGGTGACGGTCTCGAGGGGCCCGAGCGTGAGCCCCAGTCGTTCGCCGCGCAACTCGAGCGGTCGGATGTCGGGGAGCGTCATGGCGACGAGGCTAGGTCCCGTGAGGGACAGCAGGCGTGGATCGAAGCGGATGTCCGCGGAGATCGCCCGATGCGCCCGATTGTGGATCACGAGATACGCGCCGCCGCGGTCGCCGCTGCCGTAGCGTTCGATCGACAGGCTGTCAGGACGCACGCGCGCGCCGGTCACCGGCTCCCATCCGGCCTCAGATAGCCGGCGTAGCAGATCCGATGTCCGCCGCATTGCCCGCAGATCGTTCCCGAACCCGGGATAGATGTCGTGGAGCTCGTGGTACGGGAGTTCCCACTCCGGACGCTTTGAATATGGAAGGTCCGTGCACGGCTTGCGGTACGCGATCGCGCGGATGAACCCCGGATCGGTGAACCGCGGCGCCTCGGCGCCGAAGACGTCCAGATAAGGCGCCGCGAAGGTCAGCCAGCCCGGGGTCGTGCAAAACACGCAGTTTGCCATGAGGACCTTCCCCCGCGAATGCATGTCCGATGCGAGCTGCCGGACCCAAGCGATGGTCGCGAAGGCGGCGACCGCGACCGGACGATGGTCCACCGCGGAGAAGCACAGCGGGAATGGGGCGTAGCGGAAGTTCTCGCGGCGGTAGTCCGCCCGGGAGAACTGCCCGTATCCTCCGAACGAATCGAGGCCGATGCCGTCGTAGCGGGCGCCGGCCTTCTCCATCTGATCCAGAGCGGGAATCACGACTCGGGCCGGGACGCGTTCGCCTTCGCCCTGAGGAATCGCAGGGGAAAGGTTGCACGCGAAGATCGCGCCCCACCGCTTGCCCATCCACAGGAACGGATCGATCGTGCAGTCCGGCAACCCGTCCGCGTTGTAGGAGAAGGACCGAGCGGCGCTCGCCGCGGTCTCGCGGATGCGATCGACCATCGCTCCGTCCGTCGCCAGCGGCGCCACGCGGTAGGGGAGAACGGCGACCTTCGCCAGTTCGGCGCTGTCGCCGGCCGCGAGATTCCGCGCTCGCCGGCTCGCCTCGTCCAGGGTCGGGCGGTGGTCGAAATCCTGCATCGTCTGCTGGTAGGTCTCCGGCTCGACGTAGAAGAGTGCGAGCGGACCGTTCGCGTTGTCCCATTTCACGGCGTCAGGCCCGGCCGGTCCCCAGTGAAACGCGAGTCCGGCGTCGAGCGCGCCCGGCGTCTTCTTCATGTCGCCCCATGGGAACCATCCGCCCTGGTCCTTCGCTCTCACGCGCAGTGCGAAGAAATCGGGGAATAGTTGCTCATATGTGTGCAACGCGGCCCGGAAGCCCCAGTCCGGGTCGTGGCGATAGATGAGAATGTGAAACGGGGCCTTGGAAAGCGAGCTTCCGTCCACGCGGGTCTCCGCGACGAGACCGAAGTCGAAGGCGATGTAGAAGACACAGAGATGCGGGTTGTACGCGATGCGATGCACGACCGGTTCGTCCATTCGAACGGCGAGCGTGAGGCCGCACTTCCCGGGACAGGAGATCGCGCCGAGCGGGTACTTCGAGTGCGCGCCGCCGAGGCCGTAGCCCATGCCGGTCTCGAAATCACCGAGCTCGCCGCCAGGGCCCGGATCGGTCCGGCGAGAGTCCGGGCCGTCCCACCATTCCCAGGAGCCTTCCGTGACGGGCAGGGCGAAGTAGACGGTAACCGCGCGATCGCGCCCGGTCAGATCGGAGATCGAGCCGGCGATGTCGAGGACCGAGCCCGAGGAGCGATAGTTTGCCTCGATGCCGATTCCGAGTGAATCGATGCGGGCGACCTGGTGGAGCGCGCCACCGATCCGGGTAACGGTCCCACTGGCGGAGATGGGCGGATCTTCTCGCGCCGCGTCGCGGACGAGGATGCCGGTCCCGCCTTGCGCGTGCTTCTGTTCTCCAACGACGCGATCGCCGCATCGGACACGAACGACATCGCCCGCTCCGTCGAGATCGACGTGTAGGTCGTCATCGGTCTGCAGGCTTTCCACCGTCGGCCCGGCGGCGGGTTTGGACGCGCTTCCGCTGAAGACCTCCCCGTCGAACACGATCGGCCTGCGGCCGACGTCCTCGAGGCGGAGCTCCGCGATTTCCCACTGGTCCGCGTGAGGGCGGTCGGGCGGAAGCTCGTAGAGGTACACGTCCAGCTGCCGGATCGCGGTGCGGCGGACCGCCATCAGGGTTTCGTGGAGATCGACCCATTGGCCTACGGGAATCCATGTGCTCACGGTCTGCTGGGTCATCGGGTGGTCGGGAAGGTCGGCGCGCCGTGTCTGCTCGTCGTAGAACGCGAACGCGATCTGTTTCTCGCGGACGCCGGAACCGCCCGCGCTCACGCGCAGGCGCGCGCGCAAGCGGGGGTAGGCGCTCCAATCCTGTGGATCCGCGAAAACGAGGCGGAGCTTCGGGAAATCCTCCTGCTTGCCTTCCGCGGTTACGTTCGCGGTCATTCCCGTCGAGGTCCGCGTGAGCGCCATGCGAGCACCGCCGGTGTCGGTGTTCGACGACCACCGGAACGTTTCGCCCAGCAGATCGAGATCGGCCGCCCCGGCCCGATGCGGGGCCGCGCCCGCGGCCAGCAGGATTGCGCAGAACGCCATTCGGAAGATCAAGCGCGTCCCTCCTCGGACGAGCGGAGCGGGTTTCCCAACCTCTTTGGCAGAATAGATCGGGGCGGTCCGGGGGAGAAGTCCCCGGTGCGGCGGGCTCGGATTGCCATACCGGCGAAGGGGGCCGGAATGGGTCCATCCTTGCATCCGACGGGCGGGCGTGAGAAAAGAAAGACCCGAAGAAACGTGGAGCGTCCGGCATTCCCTGATTGGAGGCTCTCGAAAACATCGAGGCCTCCGGAGTGGGCTCTCTACCGTGGAAAGGGCCGGGACGATGGCCGATTCCCCCCGACCGGACCCGCTTGCCGCGAGCGACGCCCGTCTGATGGAGGGCGTGGCGCGGGGTGACCGGGGTTCCTTCGGGGAGCTGGTGGAGCGCCACCACCAGCGGGCCCTCGACCTGGCCTATCGCCTCTCGGGCGATCCGGAGCTTGCGCGGGACGTCGCACAGGAATCGTTTCTTCGGATCCTGAAGGCCGCGCCTCGCTACGAGTCGCGCGCCCCGTTCCCGGTCTTCCTGACGGCGATCGTTCGCAACCTCGTCCGAGAGACCGCCCGCAAGCGTCGTCGGCGTCGAGAGGACCCTCTTCCGGAGGATCCGATCGACGACGCCGACGCGCAGGGGGCGGCCGGCATCCGGAGCGGCTCTGCGGATCCTCTGGAATCGCTGCACCGCGCCGAGGTCCGCGAACGGCTCCTGCGCGCGCTCGGCTCGATCGGGGAGAAGGCCCGCGAGGTCTTCGTGCTGAGTGAGATGGAAGGGTTCTCGTATCAGGAGATCGCCCGCATCTGCCGTTGCCCGATCGGCACGGTCGCATCGCGCAAGCACGATGCGATGGTTCAGCTGCGGGCGATCCTCCGGCCTCTGAGGGATGGTGGATCATGAATCGTTCGTGCCGGCAGGCTCAGCGGTGGGTGGTGCGGTCGCTTGACGGAGAACTGGACGGTCGCCGTGAGGCGAAGCTCGCCGAGCACCTTCGCACCTGCGAACGGTGCCGTGTCGAGGTCGAGGCGTTCAAGTCCCTCCGCGCGGAGTGGTCCGGCCTCCCGGGCATCGCCTCGGACCCCGAGGACCGGATGCGGATCCGCTCTCTTGCCGCGACCGTGCCGGATCGCCGATCACTGCGTCTCGGAACCCTCCAGTGGGCCGATGCGGTCACGACGGCGGCGCTTGCCACGAGCGTCCTTCTGGCGGGACTGATGATCCGGGATCGGGTCGTGCGTTCGCCCGTCGGTCCGCCGTCATTCGAGGCCCTGACCCTGGCAGAGCTGATCGCACGGGAGAAGGCGGTTCCGCTGCGGGAAGAGAGTCGTCCGCTCGAGGGGTTGCCGGAATCGAGGGACTAGCCCTCGGGAAAGTGAGAGAGCGTGATGGACGCGCGCCGCATCCGAATGATCATTGCCGTCGCATGCATGATGGTCCTGGCCGTTCTGTTCATCCGGGAGCATCGCACGCTTGCCGCGGGGTCGGCCACGCACGAGGTCGAGCTTTCAAACGGGCAGAAGAAGGGCGGAATCCTGATGGAGCTCCGGCCCGCAACCTATCTGCTCCAGGGCCCGGATCAATGCCTGGTCCTTTCCGAGGATGACCTGCGCCGCGTCGACGGCAAGGCGGCATCGAGGTCCCCCGTGCCGGTCGCGGACCATGTCCCGCTGATCTTTGAAACGATGGAGGAGATCCTGCCCGACGGTCAGATCGAGGGACGCTACCACTTCTGGAACCGGAACACCGGCCCGGACGTTCTCACGGAACTGAACTGGGGCATCGCCCGGCACGAGATCGCGCAGCTCGAGCACTACCAGGTGATCGATGAGTTCGGCAATGATCTGCCGATCCGCGTCGAGGACGATCCATCGATCAACGGGAAGCGGGTCCATGTGAAGCTGATCCGTCCCGTGTTGCCCGGCGAGGATGTCCGCATCACAACCGTCACGCGTGGATCGGGGGCCGCGTTTCGAGATGGGGAGGGTTGGGTCTACAAGATGGCCGGGGACTATCCGGACAAGCGTCTCGTCACGCGCTCGGTCGTGTTGCCCGCCGGGGCGCGGATCGTTTCCGTGAAGCCCGAGCCGCTCTATCAGACGACCTCCGGGGATCGTTCGCTCGTCGTCTGGCGGCGGTATTTCGTGGCGAGCGAGACGGCCCCTTGGGAGATCCGCTATCGGATGTGAAGAGGTTTCGACCCCAGCGCGAACGCGCAGAAGGCGCAGGGAGGGTAGACGATGAGAATCATCATTGTGGGACCCGAGATCGAAGAGAACCTCGGACTGCGATCCCTGCAGGCGATCTTGAAGGAGGACGGCCACGATGTGGCCGTCCTTCCGTTCAGTGGCCCGGCGGACCTTGCCCGAACGGCCCGCGCGGTTCTGCGCCGCGGGCCGGAGCTCGTGGGCTTCTCGCTCGTCGCGCAGAGGCGATTCGCGGATTTCGACCGACTGGCGGCGATGCTGCGCGACGGGGGATTCCAGGGACACGTCACCGCAGGAGGCCATTTCGCGAGTTTGCGGGCGCATGAGGTCCTCTCCGCCGTCCCCGGGATCGATACGGTGCTTCACCACGACGGCGAGGAGCGGATCGCGCGCCTCGCGAGCTGGCTTGATGCCGCCGAGGGACGCGGATCGCAGATCTGCGGCGATCCCCCCGCGGATCTCGATGGTATCTCCTGGCGCGCGGCCGACGGCTCGCTCCGGCATCGACGGCCCGTGCGCGTTCCGGATGTCGATGCGCTCCCGATCCCCGCGCGACGCCGGCCGGACCGCACGCTCGGTTTCGCGCGGGCGCCGATCGTGGCCAGCCGCGGCTGCAGTGGATCGTGCTCGTTCTGCTCGATTCACGCCTGGCATGGGCAAGTCCCCGCGTCCAAACGACTGCGCTTTCGCTCCCCCGAGGGCGTGGCGGAGGAGATGAGCCGCCTGCATCGCGAGCACGACGTTCGCGTCTACGTGTTTCATGACGATGATTTCCTGCATCCGGATCCGCGGGCGGCGCGCGCGCGGGCGCGCGCGATCCTCGACCGCGCCGCGCGGGGGATCGGGGGTCCGTTCGCCTTTGTGATCAAGTGCCGGCCCGACGACGTCGATCCGGAGCTGTTCGGGTACCTCAAGGAGATGGGCCTGGTCCGTGCTTACGTCGGGATCGAGACCCATTCCAGACTCGGCCTGCGCACGCTCAACCGGCGCGTCGACGCGGCGACGAACCTGCGCGCCCTCGCCACGCTCCGTGACCTGGGCGTTTTCGCGTGCTTCAACCTCCTCCTCTTTCACCCCGACACGACGATCGAGGAGCTGGACGAGAATCTGAGCTTCCTGACCGCGCATACCGACCTCCCCTTCGACGTCGCCCGCACGGAGCTCTACGCGTGTTCCCCGCTCGAGACGCGGATGATCCGCGAGGGGCGCGCGATCGGCGATTTCCGCGGCTACGACTACCGCATCGCCGATCCGCGGGCCGAGACGGTCTTCCGTCTGTTCTCGGAGGTCCTGTGGGAGCGGCATTTCGGCGGTGATTCGATTCTTCATCTGGCGCAGGACCTCGGCTATCGGGCGAGCCTGCTGCGGCAGCTCGCGCCGGCGATGGCGGCATCGATCCTGCAGGAACGGGTGGATCGCCTGATCCGGGACGTCAACGCCGACACGATCGCCCACCTCCGCGATCTGGTCCGGTTTGCGGGGGCTCGCGGATTCACGCCCGAATGCACGGGCGATCCGGCGCTCGCCGAGTTGCGGCGGGAAGTTGCCGCGCGAATCGATCGGCGGCGCGCCGTCTGGCGTGCCTGTTCTCTCGAGATCGAGCTCCGCGCGACCCTCGGGCGCGCCGGCCTCGGGCGCCTGCGTGCGGCGCGCGAGATCCCGGATCTCCTCGGACGCTTTGCGATCGCGGCCCCGCCCGCGGCGGCCTTCCTACTGGGCATGCTGTCGTGCGGCGACTCGGGCACCACGGTCTGCGATCCCCCTCCACCTCCGTACCGGTATTCCGATATCGAGCCGCGCATCCAGACGACCTGCGCGAAGCCGGGCTGCCATTCGGCGCAAACCGCGGCTGCCGGGCTCGTCCTGTCGACAGGCGCCGGGCGCGCGAATCTCGTGAACGTCCCCAGCACCGAGCTGCCGGCGATGAAGCGCGTCGAGCCCGCCAAGCCGGACTCGAGCTATCTCTATCGCAAGTTGACGGGGACCCAACAGCAGGCTGGGGGATCCGGGGAGCAGATGCCCCTGGGATCGCCGCCCGACCAGGACCTGATCTTCCGGGTCCGCGGGTGGATCTCGGAGGCCCCCCTGGACGATTGACCGGACCCCCGTGCAACCTTCGCCGGCGGCCGCGCGTACTCCTCTGCGCACGGTCGGAACCGCCCGCCCGGACGGCGGGCACCAGGTGGAGGTGTCGCCATGTCACACGGGATCATCCTCGGATTCTTCGTCATCGCTCTTGCCGGAACGGCCGCTTCGACCCCCGCCGCGTCGCCGGTCCCGGCGTCCCGCTGGATGCACGTCAAGGTCGACCAGACGGTCCCCGAGAAAGAGACCGTGAGGATCAACATGCCGCTCAGGCTTGTCGCGGATCTCCTTCCCCTGATCGAGGACGGAAAGTTCCACAAGGGGCACGTCTCCTTGGACAGCCTCTCCGTCCGCGAAGTGGATCTGCGCAAGATGCTCGATCTCGTGCGTGGAGCCGAGGACGGCGAGTACGTCACCGCAGACACTCCGAAGGAGACCGTCCGCATCACGAAGAAGGACGGACTTCTGTTGATCCGGGTCCACGAGGCCGGCGAACAGGGGGAAGACGTCCAGATCAAGGTCAGGATGGACGTTCTGGCCGCCCTGACCTCGGCCCAGCCCGACGAACTCGACATCGTCGCGGCGGTCGAAGCCCTGGGCGCGGAGGAGGCCGATCTGATCACGGTGAACGGGCCGGATGAGACGGTGCACATCTGGGTCGATGACCGACCGGCTTCGGACTGAGGAGAGTGGAATGACCAAGCGCGTGCGAATCATCCTGATCGTCCTCGGGTCGATCTTCGTCATCTCGACGGTTGCGATCGCCGTCACGGTCTGGCAGGCGGGAATGCTGGTCGTTCGGGTGCACGAACGCGGCCCGCACGGATCGAACATCGCGATCCTCCTGCCGGGGATCGTCGTGCCGGTCGTCCTCCAGTTCGTTCCCGATCGGGTCCTGGAGGACGCCGCGCGCGATGTCTCGCGCTGGGGTCCGCTCACGCGAGCCGTTTTCACATCCCTGCAAAGCTCGCCGGACGTCCAGCTCGTCCAGGTGGATTCCCCGCGGGAGTCGGTGCGCATCGAGAAGAGAGGACAGGGGCTCGTTGTGGACGTCGCCTCGGCGGAGGAGACCGTCCACATCCACGTCCCGATCCGGGTGCTCCAGTCGGTGATTCACCGGCTCGAGGGGATTTCGGACAACTCCTAGGCGACGACCCCTACCGCCCGCCCGACAAATAGGGTATCTTCGCGCCGACTTCCGAATGGACCGCCCGCGCCGGACGGCATCCGGTGAGCGGTCCTGTGGGTGTACGCGCGTAAGAATGCGCGGAAGCGTGGATGTGAGGAGTGGGGAGGAGGGGGTGTTCTGCATGCCCGCCAAGGATCGAACAGCCGAGTCGAAGTCTCGTTTCCTGATCCACATCCCGGTGGCGATGGCGCCCTGTTTGCTGGGGCTCCTTCTCTGCGGCGCGGGATGCATGACCCGCAGCAGCACGCCCGTATGGGGCGCCGATTCGACGCTGGTCTATCCATCGAAGCTTCCGAATGACGTCAATGCGACGATTGCCTTCCAGCTGAAAGACAGCGCGCTGCGCGACACGCAGAAGAAAGCCGACAAGGACCGCGCGCGCGAGATCTCCCGGCTCCGGAAGGATCGCGCCAAGCTCATCGCGACGCTCGACAAGCAGCAGGAGCAACTCCGGAAGGCCGAGGCGAAGCGCAAGGCGGAGGCGGAGAAGAAGACCAAGCGGGCGGCGAAGAAGAAGAAGACGAAGAGGTCCGCGGACGAGGCTGCCGCTGTGGAGAGCGGCCGCTCCCCGTTACCGGCGGTCGAGACCCAGGTTCGTGCCCCGGATCCCGCGCTGCGCGACAGCCTCGCGTCGATCGAAGACCGGCTGAACACCCTGCTTGCGGAGGACTCGGTCGCCGCGCTCGCCCCGTGGAGGATCAAGCGTGCGGACGGGAAGCCGGCCGAGGAGCACGTATTCGACCTCGAGGAAGGCGCGCGAATCCAGGCAATGATCAATCTCGATAGCGTCTACGCGCGCGGCAAGCGACCGCTCATGTTCCACTTCGTGTGGCTGAACCCCGAGCGGAAGAAGGTCTTCAAGAGGATGCTCGAGTACGTGCCGAATGACTCGACCCAATTCCTGACGAGCTACTTCACGATCTCGCCCGCGAAGCGATCCTCCGGACACTACTCCCTGCAGGTGTTTCTCTTCCGCGAGCAGATCGCCGAGAAGGCGTTCGAGCTGCGCGGCAAGGGCGTGGAGGAACAGGAGGGTGGAGGCGCGGGCGGAATGTAGGGCCGCTCCGATCGGCGGGCGGAATCCGGAACTGCCCCCCTTCAAGCCGGTCTAGATCATCTGGATGATCTTGTTGAAGACGCGCTGCGCGATCGGACCCTGATCGAGCACGGGGTGCTTCTGTTTGAAGCTCCAGAACCATAGAGAAAACGGATACATGACCGCGAGGATGAAGACCCACCCGATGAAGGACCCCCTCACGGCGCCCTGCCGATAGTAGAAGCCGAACCGATCCGCCACGAGCCCAAGGATCGTGATGTGCATGCAGTAGAAGAAGAACGGCACCCGGCCGATCCCGCCGAGCCACTTGATCGCGGGCATCGCGAACTGGCCGATCAGGTGCATCGTCCCGACCATGAAGCTGACCGCGCCGAAGAACCAGAGGTTGTGGTAGAGGTTCGGCGGGTACTTCGAGTCGAGGAAGAAGGAGATGTGGAAGAACCTGTAGTAGTCCGTCGAATTGCCGAAGCCGTGCGCCAGCCGCACGACGGTCGCCAGCCCGATCGCGGCGAGACCGATCCCCCAGCTCATCAGGATCCGCCGCTTCACGGTCTTCCATCCGCCGAACCAGCCGACAGCCATCACCGAACCCATCGTCCCGAGGCCAAACCAGGGGATCACGGGATACTTGTTCCAGTCTCCCGCATCCACGAAGGTCTGCATGATCACGCGTTGCCACAGGACGTTCTCGTTGTACGGGATCCTCAGCAGGAAGACGTGCGCGACGAAGGCGGCGAGCGCCACCGCGAGGCGGACCTGCCAGCGGGTCCCTTGGAGCAACGCCAGCAGGCACATCGAGATCCCGATCGTCGAGATGATCCCGAGGTGCGCCGGGCTGTACTTGTCGAGGCGGAACGCGACCCATGCCAGGTTCACCCACGTCACCTGCATCAGGATCAGGAAGAGCCCGCGCTGGATCAGGTGCCACTTCGCCTGCCAGTCGGTCGCGCCCGCGAGGCGGCGTCGCGAATATGAGTACCAGCTCACGGCGCCGTTCATCATGAGGAAGCCGGGGGCGCAGAGGTAGCCCATGTAGCGCAGTCCGAACTGACCCCAGTTGTTGAAGAGCGGATCGAACATGTCGAGGCTCTTCCAGGCGCCGTTGAAGAACCCGGAGCTGTGGCCCAGCGCCATCATGATTCCGATGAGCCCGCGGAACTGGTCGATGAAGGGGAATCGGTCTCGACCGGTGGACTTCTTCTTCGGTGCAGCGCCTGTGGCCGTCGCGTCGACGGCCTTCGCAGACGGAGCCTCTCCCATCCTCACCCTCCCCGCAACCTGGCCCGTGTCGATCCTGCGCGGCGGCTGAAGTCGCCGTCCGCGGACAAATGCAACCGCGCATGATTCTGACACGGGGCCCGACGCGGCGGCAAGCCGGATCTGATCAGAACTGCAGCTCCACCCCTGCGAGCGCGTTCAGCCCCGGCGCCCGGGTCTCCGGATTGTGCACCTGGGACTCCGTGGTCCGGTCGCCCAAGTCCACGATGTAGCCGCCCGTGGCGTTGTGCTCGTGATAGTAGGCGAGGAAATTGGCGCTCCCCATCCGCATCGGACCGACGCCGAAATCAAACGTCGGGATTCGGCGATTCAGCAGGTTGCGGATCTCGGCCACTACCTGAAACCCCACGCGCCGAGGCTTTGGCCCCCAGCGGACGGCGAGGTTGACGTCGAGTGGGGCCGGCAGGCGCCCCCGGAGCATCTGGGACTCCATGCACCCGCGTGGTTTGATGCAGATGTCATACGGACGACCCGTGTCCCATCCGCACGTCAGCGTGACCAGGGTCGTCGGCAGCGCGCGCCAGGACAGCCAATCTCGAATGACGGCACGCCGACTCCAGGGGGCTTCCCTGTCGTTCTGCGTGGTCTTCGACCATGCCAGGCTCGCCTGGCCGATGATGGCGGAGCCGATCTGGTGATCGACCACCAGTTCGATTCCATCGGTTTCGATGAACTGCGGCGGAAGCACGCGAACCCCGAAGGCCGCCTCCAACGCGCTGGGGCTTCGCTCCGAGAAGACGATGTTCGAGTATTCGCGCCGATAGGCGCCGAGATAGGCAACGACCGAGCGGGAATAGTGGTGCTGCATCCCCGCCTCGAAGAAGGCCATTCGCTGGGCATTCATGCGAATGCCGCGTCGGCTTGCCGGATCGGACACGAAGTAGACCTGGAGCGCGGGGAACTGATACGAGAGGCCGGCCTGTGTGTGAAAAGCATCCTTCTCGGTCATCGGCTGGTGAAACGCGATGCTCGGCGCCCAGGTGGATCCGGAGGTCGATTGCCCCATCTGCATCAGGCGCCGGAAATCGTAGCGAATCGCCAGGCTCATCGACGAGATACGGTCGCTGAACCACTCGTCCTCGAGATAAACGTAGCCGTCGATCGCGTCCAACGGGTCGTCGAACGACCCGATCACGGCGTTGTACGAGGGGACCGCGATGTACCGGTGTCGCCCCTTCGCGATCCCCATCCCGAGCTTCATCTGGTGAGCATCGGCGATCCGAAGGGAAGCCACGCCGCCCGCTCCTCCTTCGCGACTCGCCGACCATTCGAATTCGGGGATATCTCCGTGTACGGAATAGAACCACTCCTCCTGATGATTGATGCTCGTGATCGCATGCCGCGACCACTGGCGAACGGAGTCCCAGTTGTCCAGGCCCCGGCCCTCCACCTCGTCCCGCAGGGAGTGATGCCCGTACATCGCGTGCACCTCAACCGAGCCTTCCGGACCCAGTCGCCGCGAAGCCGTAACGAGCATGAGCGCGGAGCGCGTCTCGGAGGTCGGAACGGATGAGGGGCCATCGTAGAAGACCGCGGAGTCCTCTTCCGCCGGGGAGGTAACGAAGGTCGTATAGCGGTCGAACCCTGAGTTGAACCCGACCCATCCCGAGCGGGAGTAGTGGTCGTGGTAGTCCTTTCGGCGCTCGCGCGAATGCACAACCGATCCGGTGAGCTTCCAGCCCGGCTTCCGGGGCCGGAAGGTCAGCTTGAATGACGCCGACTGGTTGCCGTACATCCGGTTCCCCACCGGGATCATCCCCAGGATCGACTGGTCAGGCAGCCCGTGGGGATAGGAGAGGTTCGTGTTCGTGAAGTAGCCCTGCACGGAGGCGGAGTAGTACAGGCCGCCGATCGCCGTTGGACCGGACGTACCCAGCTCGAGGTTGTCCGACCGTCTCTGAACGCCCGGCCGGTCCGTCTTGTAGCTGATTCGCGTGAGCCGCGAGTCCCCGCCCTCCGCCAGGTGAAAGGACATCACGCCCGCCAGCGACTGGCCCGTCTCCGCGCCGAATGCCTCTGAAATGAACTCGGCGGAGCTGACCGCCTGTGGCGGCGGCAGGATCCACCGGCCTTTGAGCGGCTCCCGGGCCGGGACGCCATCGATCAGTGGAAGGACCTGCTCGAAGCCGATGCCGCGGAAAAATGGTCGATCCCCGCTCACGGTCACGCCCGGAAGCATCTTGATCACGTCGACGAGACCGTCCAGCGCGAAATCTTTGATCACAGCCGGATGAACCCGGTAGTTCGCCCTGTCGCCGGAGGTGAGGGGAAGGACCGGAGGGGTCTCGGCGGTCACCTCGCCGAGGACATACGTGCGGGGAGCAAGGATGCCGGCCAATCGGACCTTGTCGCCGGGGGAGCGCATGACCGCGCGCAGTCTGCGCGGGACGTAGGCCACGTGTTCGATCTCGATCGTGTACGTCCCGGGCGCCACTTGTACAAAACTGAAGCGGCCGGCGGCGTCCGTGAGGCGGCTTCGATCCGTCTCGATGAGTCGAACAAGGGCGTTCACGACCGGCTCGCGGGTGAGGGAATCGATGGCGGTCCCCTCGATGACCCCGAAGGGTCCCGATGGAGCGGCAATCGCCGGGTCCGCGAGGAGCGAGGCAGCGGCGGCAATTGCGAGAGCCGACAGGAGGCATCGTCGCACCGACACGGCCCTTCCTCCCGACGTCACCGGCTTCGCATGAACCGGATGAACCCCGACGGGACGAGTCTATGGCCGCGTCCAGGGGTGGGGCAAACACATTGTCTCGTGCACGCGGTTCGAGGATCGACGAAAAGTGGATTGAACGGACGGGGGCTAACGCGCGAGCACGAGCTTTCGCACGCGGACACACTCTCCATTGACGATGAGCCTGCAGAGGTAGATCCCCGCGGGGGGAGGGGCCCCTCCTGCCGAGGCGGGTTTCCACGTCCAGCGATGCTCGCCCGGCCCGAGGACCACCGGGGTGACGCGCGCGACCAACCGTCCGCTCAGGTCGTGGATCTCGAGGCCGGCGGAGCAACTCCCGCAGGCCTCGGGGAGGATGAACGAAATTGTCGTGGAGGTCCCGAACGGGTTCGGCTCGTTTCCGAGACGTGGAATCCCCCCGTCGGTCGCAACCTCCGCCGCATCGGCAGGGTTGATTCGACCCGTGACCCAGATCGGGGAGGACCATGCGTAGTCCCCGTCTACCTGGTGCACGCGCACGAAGTAGAAATGATGCTCGCCATCGTGCATGAGCCGATCGAACTGCCAGCTGACCGTGTTGCCGAGCACGATCGCGTAGTCGACGTTTACGCCGTCTTCGAACAACTCGATCCGGTTGAAGAGGCTGTTCGGACTTCCCCCGTGCGCGGTCACGGTCAGCGCCAGGTGGGCGCTCGACTCGATCGAGGATCCCATCGGAGATCCGTTTGCGTTAAAGGAGAGCTCGATCCGATCGGTCGGCGGGCGGACCTCCATCGCGTAGAAGCGCCTGGCGCGCAGGGCGCCGAGGATCTGCTGCTTCGTGAGGGATTCCGCGAGGATCCCGACCAGGTAGATCGCGTTGCCGTGGTTCGGGTTGCCCTGGTCTCCCCAATGCCCGTTGTGATTGTCCTGGTTCCCCATCGGACCTAAGTGCCACCCGTTCTGGAGGGCCTGGATGTACTGGGGTTCGTAGTTGTCCGTCCTCTCACCGTTGCGGATTTCGATGCCGGTCATCTGGTCCAGGTACTGGGGGTAGAAGGCGAGATTATTGAAGTTCGACCCGTAGGCCGGGTGGTTGAAGTTGCCGATCGCCCCCATGTCCTTCATGAACTGATAGGTGCCCAGCAGGTTCTCCGTGTTGTTCGGATTTCGGTAGAGGCAGTCGTAGATACCGATGTGCCCGAAATCATTGAGATTGCCGAACTCCTGCGCGGCGAGCCCCACGAACTCGTCGCTCACCGTGGCCAGATCCGCCTGCGCGAGCTCGTCCGCCCACTCCGACGCCGTCAACATCCCCGTGTGGTCCGTGATCCCGAGGACGTTGATGTGCGCCACATCGCGCGCGTAGGCGTAGGCCTCGGCGGGGGTGCCGATCCCGTCCGAGTAGCCGGTGTGCGAGTGCAGGTCGGCGTAATAGACCTGAAGCGCGAGAGCGGTCCCGGCGCATCCGATGGAGGCCAGGAGAGCGCACAGAAATCGACGGACCATGATGACGCATCCCCCCGGTTGCTGCGGGCTTCACGCGGAGCTAGGAAGACCGATGCCCGAGGGAGTATACGGCAATCCGTTGCCGGCGGCAAACCAAGCGGAGCTGCGGCATCGCTCAACGGGTGATTCCTCGCTCGTCACGGAAGGATTGCTTGACCGACAGTCGTTTCGCTGATAGTTTTCCGCCTGCACTCAGGGATGGGATGGATCGGGATGAAGGGCTTCTCGGCACCGCACACTCCTCCACGCCTCCTCCTTGCGGGGGGCGCGTATTTGCTTCTGGCCGTTTTCCTCCAGATCGGCTTCGGCACGGCTCCCGGACGCGCAGCTGCGCCGGGAAAGATCCAGGGTCAGGTGTTCGACTCGGAGAAGCACAAGCCTCTCGCCTATGCCAACATCGTCATCATTGGTACGAGCTGGGGGGCGATGTCGCAGGTCGACGGCGCGTTCACGATCAACGCGATCCCGCCCGGAACCTACGACATTCAGGCGAGTTATCTCGGCTACACGACCCTCCACAAGACCGCGACGGTCTCCGAAGGTCAGACGTTCATTCTCGAATTCCCGCTGAAGTCGACCGCCCTTACGGCGAAGGAGGTGATGGTCCGCGCCGACCGGCCGCTCGTCGACGTCAAGCGCGCCTCGACGGTTCGCAGCTTCGACGCGGACGAGTTGAAGTCCCTCGCGCTCCAGCCGACCCTCGACAGCGTGGTCGAACAGCAGCCCGGCATCACGAAGGACAACGGGGAGATCCACATCCGCGGAGGCCGGGCGGACGAGACCCTCTATATCGTGGACGGCGTCCGTACCCGCGACCTCCTGTCGGGGAGCTCGAAGGGGACGATGATCAGCTCCCGGTCGGTCGCGGAGGTGAACATCATCACGGGAGGGTTCGACGCGAAGTACGGAGAGGCCCTGTCCGGCATCATCGAAGCGAAGCTAAAGGAGGGGGCCGAGCAGTACCACGGCTACGTCGGGACCGTCACGGATCGGTGGGTCGACACGCAGGAAACCGACTTCTACGACGTCCAGCTCTCGGGTCCCCTGAACGTCCTGCCGAGGCTCGCAGGTACGTTCGGCGTCCACGACCCCGGGAAGCAGACCTTCTTCTTCGATCTGTCCACCGATCTCCACAACGGCTATCTCCCCTCGATCGCGAACCTGCCCGGGCACAAGAAGCTCGACTCGTCCTACGAGGATCGAATCGCGGGTTCGAAGTTCCGTTACAAGGACTTCTTCTACCCGCGCGCAAGCAACGACTGGAGACTGCTCGCGAAGACGAGCTGGCGCCCCACGAGGTCCGACAAGTTCGACGTCTCTTTCACGAAGAGTCTCTCCTTCGACCAGGGATTCGGGGACATTCCGATCTCCGCGATCAACCGGAACATCACGAGCTATCCGTGGGAATGGGCGCATCGATTCGATCACTACTACACGGTCACAAGCGAACAGAACAGCTTCTCCGCGATCTGGAACCGCGGGATCTCCCGCAATCTCGTCCACGCCCTCACCCTGACCCGATTCTTCTCGGCGAATCATAAGGATGTCGGAGGCCAGTCCTGGACGGCCTATGACCACCTCACCGACGCGGAGGTCAGCGTCGATCCTCAGGTCTATTTCCGCAACTTCGGAGACGCACTCGACTACGAGGACCACTTCGTTCAGACCTGGAGCCTCGCTTCGGACTGGACCTGGACGCACCGCCGCCACAAGTTCGACTGGGGCTGGAGCCACGAGCTCGAGGACGTCCAGTACCTGACGCTGAACGCGTCCACCGTCAGCAAGGACAAGCCGCTGGGCGATGAGTTCGATCTCTTCCACGTCTATCCCGCTGCCGGGGCGATGTACCTGCAGGACAGGATCGAATACGAGAGCCTGATCGCGGGGCTTGGGCTTCGCTACGACTACTGGTTCCCGGGCAAGCAGGTCGAGAGCCTCTACGCCAACTGGCGAACGCTGAACCGCCCGACGATCACGCAGGCGACGGCGGACGGTTTTTACAAGAGCACGCATCAGATCTTCGGGTACCGCTTCAAGGGACACCTGTCGCCCCGGCTGCAGGTGAGCTTCCCGATCACCGACCACGACAACATGTTCTTCAACTTCGGGCACTTCTCGCAGCGCCCACCGTACTACTATGTCTTCTCCAAGATCGGCGCGCAGTCCTCGGAGGAGTACCCACGAATCGGCAATCCGAACCTGAACCCGGAGATCACCGTCCAGTACGAGCTCGGGGCCGGGCACACGTTCAAGCCGGACCTCGCATCGAAGGTTTCCCTCTTCTACAAGGACATCTATGACTACCCGAGCTCGGAGACCCTCACGCTCGGGGAGCGGCAGACGAGCCGCTCGAGCTTCTTCATCTATCTGAACCGCGACTACGCGCGATCGACCGGAGTCGAGATCGAGATCCGCAAGAAGCGTCTCGGTCACTGGTCCGGGGCGCTCGCCTATACATATTCCGTCGCGAAGGGAAAGAGCTCCGACCCGAACACGCTCAAGCTGATCCAGGAGTCCGGCGGGGACGCGCGCACGACCCCCCTCGAAGAGATCTACATGTACTGGAACCGTCCCCAGAAGATCACGTTCTGGTACTCGTTCCAGGTGGACAGGGGAGAGAGGATCCGCCTCTTCCACGTTCCGATGCCGGATGATTGGGGCTTGAGCCTCTATACCCTCCTCCAGTCGGGGAAGGCGTACACGCCGACGAACATCCTCGGCAGCAAGACCGGGCAGGACTACTCTCGCAACGGACCTTTCGAGACGACCACGAATCTCAAGTTCAGCAAGGGCTTCCGACTCCTCGGCCTGAACCTCGAGGGGACCTTCGAGGCGTTCAACCTCTTCAACCACCGGGAGGCGCTCACGTTCGATCCGGCGACCGGCAAGGCCTACGTGCCCGGTCAGGGGTCCCTGTTCCAGCCGGATCAGAATCCTGAGAACCTAAAGCTGAACGATCGCGACCTGCTTGCGCTGCTGGGGAAGCTGAAGCCGAGAATGACCGAGGCCGAGATCGCGGCCGCAGCGGGGACCCAGCGGGCGTTGATCGAGCAGACGGTCATCAATTACTCGAACCCGGCGAATCGCGCGGCCCCGCGTAGCATGAGGTTCGGGGTGGGGATCGAATGGTAAGGCGGCGAATCTCCCGGCCGGGGGTGATCGGGACCGCTGTGGCGCTGGTCCTCGTATTGTCCCATGCGGCGACCGCTCAAACGAACCTGGGCTCGCAGCGCGTGGCGACCGCGAGCGCAACGTTCTTGAAGATCGGGCTCGATGCGCGCGGGGCGGCGCTCGGCGGCGCATACACGGCCCTGGCCGATGGCCCAATGGCGCCGTTCTGCAATCCCGCCGGCATTTCGAATCTGAAGACCGCGTCGGGCGGATTCGGCTACGCGCTCTGGCCCGCCGACATCAACGTCGTGGCCGCCGCGTACGCCAGGCCCTTGGGAGGAGAAGGAGCGGCCTTCGGCGTGTCCGCCGAGTACGTCGGCACGACGATGGACGAGACCACCGAGTTCTACCCGACCGGGACGGGGCGAACCTTCTCCTACAGCGACATCCTGTTCGGTGTGTCGGCGGCGAAACCCTTCAACGATCGCCTGTCGATCGGCGGGTCCGTGAAGTTCATCCGAGAGGATCTGGGAAGCGGCATCGGCGGGCCGGTGGCGCAGAGCTGGCTCGTGGATGCCGGGACGGTCTACATGATCGGTGCGTTGAACGGCCGGCTCGCGATCAGCCTGACGAACTTCGGTCCCTATCTGCGGCCGTCCGGGACCTACGACAGCCACGTGCGCCGCGATCAGGTCACCTACGCCAGCTTCTCGCCTCCGACGAGTTTCCGGATGGGGCTCTCTCTCGAGCCTTACCGCAAGGGGGCGAACATCGTGACCGTCGCGACCGAAGTGGTCCATGTTTCCGACAACCAGGAGACGGTGCGCGCCGGGGTCGAGTACCAGCTTCAGGATCACTACTTCCTCCGCGCGGGGATGGATCCCGCCGCGGACGCGGCGCGCTTCTCCGCGGGGCTTGGCGTGAAGATCCCGCTCTCGAAGTCCGACATGCGGATCGACTACGCCTACACGGACGGGGGACCCCTGCTTGCGATTCATCGCTGGTCGGTCCTCGTTCCATTCTAGAGGATGCGGGTGATGAATCGATCGCACATCGCATGGTTCCCGCTCCTCGCGGCCCTCGCGTTCGTCGCGTGCGGGCAGGAGTACAAGTTGCCGCCCGCGCCGGGAGAGGGGCGCATTCCGACGGCGGGCACGTACAACTACGACCGCACCTGGAGCATCCCGGGTCCGACCGACATCGTCCTTCACGGCAGCTATCTGTATGTGATCGAGGAAAGCCAGCGGGTCGGCGTCTACCTTAGCCGGCAGAGCGAACCGCGACATCCGAGCTTCGTGAGCGATTTCCAGGGCCTCGTCCGCCCGGTCCGGATCTCCCTCGCCCAGAGCGATTCGAGCTTTCTTTACGTGGCCGACGCAGGTGACTCCACGATCAAGCGATACTACTTCCTCGGCGGGCCGCCGCTCTCGACGTTCTCGATCGGAACCAACCGCGCGGCCTCGCTCACCGGGCTCACGGCGGACACCGACGGCAACGTGTTCATCGCGATGGCGGACAGCGATCGAGTGATCCGCTACGACCCGACCGGGACACACCGGCGCCTCGTCTCCGACCAGGGGACCGGCTATGGGTACGTGATCCGACCGCTCGGAATCTCATGGGTCGACAATGTGCTCTGGGCCACCGCCTCGGGGAAGACGCCACCCCTCGTCCAGCGGCTCCATCCGTACGACGCGAACACAGCGTTCCCGGGGAAGCCGATCGGCGAGAAGGTTGCGTTGGGCCTTCCGGCCGATGTGACGACCGATCCGTCGGGAGAGCACGTCTTCGTGACGGATGTGCAGGGCGGGCGCATCCTGCGCTTCGCCGCGACGGGCGCATTCGAGGACAGCGTGTACACGACACACCGTCCGGAGACCGCGGAGGTCGTCCCGCCGATCCTCTCCCCGCGATACGTCGCGGCGGACTCGCTCTTTGTCTACATCCCGGATTCCACGAACAACCGGATCGTGGTCGTGAAGCTGGTGAAGGAATGATGAAGAACCGGCGTCTTCTCGGGGCCCTCTTGCTCCTTGGGTCGGTCTGCGCGACCACGGCCTTCGGCGCGCAGGCGGACGGCCGGGGGGCCGACCGAACGCCGAGTGGAACGGGGGAGACGTTCGCTCCCGCCGCGGGCGACACGCTGGTCCGCCTGAAGGTCACGTCCGGCAACAACCTAGGGATCACGTTCTTCAACACCGGCCTGATCGGGACGAACCTTGCGAACCGGTCCCCCTCGATGGAGTTTCCCCTTCGAAGCGGGCAGGACCACCTCGTCCGCGGGGGGGTCTGGGTCGGCGGCATCCCGGCGGCGGAGAACGACACCCTTGTCTCGACGGCCGCTATCGACGGGTCGTTCGGGAGCTTCGATCCGAAGCAGACGAGCGAGTACTACCCGGCCGGGGACATCGAGGAGCGCTCGATCCTTCCGGACAATCGCTACTATAGCCCGAACGCAAAGAGCGAACAGGATTTCATCATCCCGTTCATCGACACCCGCAGGGGGCTGAACCCGAAGCACAAGCCGCTCGGGTTGAAGGTCTCCTGCGAGACGATGCTGTACAGCTTCCAGCCTTTCGACGCGATCGTGATCGCGAATTTCAAGATCATCAATGTCGGCGTGCCGGGCCAGCCCGCCGATCCGATCTTCAACGTCTACGTTGGCATGTATTCGGAGCTCGCCTCGGGGTGGAAGGACGGGCATTCCGAGTGGCCGCCGTCCGGCTGGTTCAAGCGCAAGGACATCTCCTACGTTGACAGCCTCCGGCTCGAGACCGAGCATCACTACACGCTGGATAACGGCAACTGCCCGTCGTGGGGGGGAATCCAGCTCCTCGGCACTCGGCCCAAGCTGATCCGCGACATGACGGTCTCCTTCAACTGGTGGGAATGGGACCCGAACGGCACCCTTCATGGGACCCCGGTCAACGACACGCTTCGCTACAACATGATGCGCAACGGCGAGATCACACCGACCGCGGGCGTCGAGGCGCCGAACTCGGATCCCGTAGAGCTTCTGTCCGTCGGTCCGTTCGACGTGATCGAGCCGGGGGACACGGTCCTCGTTTCCTTCGCATTCCTGGGTGGGGCGCCGTCGCCCCGCGATCACCGGAACGCGCTCCAGGACATCGTCTACAAGGCCAAGTGGGCGCAGAAGGCGTTCGACGCGAACTTCAACATCCCCGTTCCGCCGCCTTCGCCCACGCTCAAGATCATCCCCGGGCACGAGAAGCTCACGCTCCGCTGGGTCCGCTCCCCGGAGGACTTCATCGATCCCAAGAGCCACAAGAGGGACTTCGAGGGGTACAGGATCTACCTGAGCGAGCAGAAGGAGGATGAGGGGTTTCGGATGCTCCGGCAGGTCGACAAGGTCGACAGTCTCCTCGAGAACACGGGGCTTCAGGCGCTGCGCGACTCGGTTCAGATCGACGGCGTCGACTATGCGTATCGCTATGACATCGATCAATTGAAGGACGGCTTCAAGTACTGGGCGTCGATCTCCTCGTTCGACACCGGATCGAACGACATCGGTCCGCTCGAGAGCGGGTTCGCGCAGAACCGGACGTTCGCGATCCCTGGCCCCGGATCCGAGCCGGCCGGGAAGGTGAAGGTCTACCCGAATCCGTATCGCGGCGACGCGGCCTGGGACGGGACGCTGACCCGCGACCGATACCTGTGGTTCGTGAATCTCCCCGCGCGCTGCACGATCAAGATCTTCACGCTCGCCGGCGACCTGGTCGACACGATCGAGTTCGACCAGGCCACGTACAACGCGACCGAGATCCGCGGGATATTCGATCCGACCGATGTTCACAACCCGGAGACCGACACCCCGGTCCTCTCCGGAGGGATGGCCGCATGGGACCTGATCACGCGGAAGGATCAGGCGGTCGCGACCGGTCTGTACATTTTCTCGGTCAAGGACCGCGCGACGGGCAAGACGCAGCTCGGGAAGTTCCTAGTCCTGAAATGAAGGATGGGTTGATCGCATGAAGAACTGCCGCCGCCGGATCGCCGCCGCTTCCCTCCTGGCCTGCGCCGCCGCACTTGTGACCGCGTTCGCGGGCGGGCTAGGTCTGATCGGCTGCCAGAAGGTCGACGGCACCATGCCGGGGGACGTGCCCCCGAAGACCTATCTCTCGATCGTGGGGGAAAACCTCTCGACGACCGACTACCGCAAGGTTCTGCACTGGTGGGGGACCGACCCGGACGGCACTATCCGTGGATACCTGATCCGATGGGACGGGGGATGGGTGATCCCCGACAGCATGACCCGCGTCTACGAAGGGGTGACCTACAAGTTCACGACCGCCACGCAAGACACGTTCATCGTGCCGCTCGGAGACACCCTGGCAGTCCGCCACTTCACGGTGCGCGCCGTTGATGATCATGGTCTCGTCGATCCGACGGGCGTGACCCAGGACTTCTCGTTGCGCTCGCACGCGCCCTCGATCTCGTGGCGCGCCCGGCCCGCGCGTCCCGCGGAATCCCTCCCGGCGGTCGCCTTCGGGATCAGCGTCCACGATTTCGACGGCCGCGAGACCGTTCACTCCTTCCACATCTGGTTCGAGAATGACGCAAACGGTGGGCGGATGGTTTCAGACACGACATTCGCGCTTCGTGCCGAGGACTTCCTCGGGGACGGCGGGATGCCGCACTACGGACCGAGGACGCTTCACGTCGTGGCGTTCGACGAGGCCGGCGTGCACAGCGACACCCTGAGCCATTCCTGGAACGTCCGCGCCCCGCGGGGGAAGTATCTCTGGATTTTCCAGGTCACCGGGCCGCGCACGGTGGACTATGACATCCCGTTCTTCTACGATGTCCTCTACTCGGTTTTCCCGCCGGACAGCATCGAGGTGATTCACCTGGAACGGATCTCCGATCCGGACTTCCCGGATCCCGTGATGATTGAGCCGCTGTTCTCATTGTTCCGCGCGGTGATCTGGACCGCTGGTCCGTCGGTGGACGCGAATGACGTCAAGATGGCGCGGAATCTCCGAATCGCGGAGCCGGGCATGCGGACCTACGTCGAGAACGGGGGGCGGGTCATGCTGATGGGGACCGCCCTGATCGGGACGGGCGGCGGTCTCTCCACGACCTTCGCCACGCAGGTCCTGGGGGCGGACTCGCTGTACATGCGCCGGATCACGAACACGGATAACCTGACGAGCGACATGTCCCTGACCCGTGGCACGGCCGTCCTTGCCACGCACGACGGGGTGGTGGACACCTTGAACGTAATGATCTCGCTCCTGAACGGGGAGTTCTTCAGACCCCCGATTCCACCCGGAGCGGGCGTCTACTCCGTGGCTCCGGGGACCCTCACCGAGAGCACCCGGCCGCAGACCCAGCCAGCCTACTTAGGGCTGGTAGCGAGTCCCGGGAGGGGACGGATCGGCTTCGTCACGAACGCGTATGCCAGGTTCTTCGACTACCTGAATCACAGGGATCGCATTGGCGAGGCCACGCGCTTCTTCCGTGAGGTCCTCGTCACTCCGTAGCCCTCCCTCACGCTCAGCGGGCCGTTCTTGCCTCAGTGCGACCGGGCGGGCAAACGTTTGTTCAGTGCTCGTTTAGCCGTCGGAGGACCCGATCGATCACCCTCTCCGTCGATGTATTTTCGATGGCGCGAGGGTGACATTCTGTCGCGAAGGCCGCGCAGGGTGCGGGTTTGCTTGCCTCCGTGCGCTCGTGCCGCTAGAATAGCAATGGTCTCGAACCGTGGCCTGCGCACTTGCGCCAGGTCCCCATGTCTCCAGTCTCCATGCGCCTAGTTCAACCAGGAGGGTCTTCGTCCATGGGAATCTTGCTCCGACGTGCACTGCCCGCGATTCTGGCGTTGCTGTCGCTCGCCGGCATCGCCTCCGCGGATACCACGCTGCAACAGATCCAGCTCGGCCAGGTGAATGTGAACACCATCGTGCAAGTCGACGGCGTGGTGATCACCGCTGTCGGTCGATTCGGCTTCTTCGTGCAGGAGCCGGATCCGGATCCGCAATGGGGGCGCCAGTACAGCGGCTGCTGGATCTACACGAACACCCAGCCGACCCTGCACGATGGCGATCTGGTCAACGTCCGCGGCAAGTACTACGAGTACTACGGTCAGAGTGAGATCGACGTGTTCTGTGCGGATTGCCAGGGGCAGGTCACGAAGGTCGGCATTGCGCCGGTCCCGGATCCCGTCCCGGTGACGATCCCCGAGGTGAACGACACCGGCGCCTACGCGGCGGCGTACGACGGCGTTCTGGTGCGCGTCGACCGCGATGACAACACGCTAATCGCGCAGGCGACCCACGACAACCCGAGCTACACCCCCTGGATGCTCAAGCGGGGCGTCGGCCAGGATTCCCTGTACATGTCGAGGTGGTCCGCTTTCCCCGGAGGGGACTTCAACTACGATATCCCGGCCGTCGGGCAGGCGATTACCTTCGCCGCGGGCGTGATGGTTTACTACCACAATCACTGGAAGCTTGCGCCCCGCAGCTGCCAGGTGGACCTGGGAATGCCGTGTCCCCTGAACCTCTCGGGCGCGTATTCGATCGCAACGAATCCGGCGAACCAGATCGGCCTCGAGTTCGGAGTGGCGGTGAGCCAGCAGAGCGCCGAGGACATCACCCACTATGAACTGGCGAGCGGTTGGGAAGTCGCTTCTGCGGTCCGCGACCCGAACGATCACAAGCGGGTCTACCTCACGACAGATGACCTGGGTGACGGGAATCAGGAACAGGTGCTGGTGCACGGCCTTGTGTCCGAAGACGGGGTCGCGATGGTCGGCGTTCAGAACGCCGCCTTCCGGACGGGCTTCACGCCAATTAGCCAGATCCAGTATGTGTCCGACCCGCTTGCAAATGACTCGTCGCCGCTCCTGAATGAGGTGGTCACCGTGCACGGCCGGGTCACGGCGCTGAACGGCCCGAACTACTACTTCCTCCAGGACGAGGACGGGGGGCCTTGGACCGGCCTATCGATTTACGTCGCGCGTCAGTCCTCGATCCGCGTCAAGGACATCGTCACGGTTGCCGGCGCGGTGCGTGAGTACGGAAGCCCCCACGGCATCACGGAGCTCGGCTACCAGCTCGGCGTGGACTGGTTCCGGCCCCAGTCGGGCTGGGTCGATCCCGTCGTCCAGGAAGTCACGACGAATCAGATCCGCTTCCGCGATCCGGGCCAGACCTTCGGTTATAGCGCCGAGCAGTACGAGAACTGCCTCGTGCACGTCACCTCCGCGCGTCTCGATTCCCTCGCGGGACGCGCCGGTCCGTATTTCCGCGAGTGGCTCATGTACCAGCAGGGACGCCCCGACACCGCCCAGATGGCGGTCAGCAAGGTGAACGGAACGAAATCGTACTCGGGGTGCATCGGGGACATCGTCAACCTGACCGGCATCTTCGAGCAGGACTTCGGCACGTACTGGGTCTGCCCGCGCTCTGATCGGGGATACGACATCCAGGTCGTCTACGACAACCCCGCCTGCGCGCCGAGCGGCGTGGAAGAGGCCCAGGCCCTTCTGGGACCGAACCTCCACGGGGCGCCGAACCCGTTCAACCCGAAGACCTCGATTCGCTTCCAAATCCCATCGGATGAGACGGTCGGACTGATCATCGTGGACCCGGCGGGACGGATCGTCCGGACCCTCCTCCAGCAGGCGCCGATGAAGGCCGGCTTACAGCAGATCGGCTGGGACGGGAAGGACGACGCTGGCCGCCCGGTCGGGACGGGCGCCTATTTCGCGCGACTGCAGACGGCGAAGGGGACCGTGGCGACGAAGCTCGTCCTGTTGAAATAGGTCGTCGCGAGCGTCAGCGGGGCGGGCGCGTGCCCCGATGCAAGCGGAGGCGGGGAGCGGCAATGCTCCCCGCTTTCCTATGCCCCTATGCGCGCTTCTTGAGCGGCGTCTCGTTCCAGAGCCGCGTCATCAGGAAGGCCCCGATCAGCGAGAAGGGCATGATCATGTAGGTCCAGGCGCCCCAACCCAGCTTGTCGAGGAAGTGTCCGAGGAGGAAGCCTGTGAGACCGGACGCGAGATACTGGACGCCGTCGAGAATACCCGCGACGGTCGACGCGGCCTTTGTCCCGCCGAAGTCCATCGAGGCGGTTCCTGAGAGCATTCCATGGACGCCGAAGATCCACATGCACGTGAATCCGATCGACAGCGAGGCGAGAACGGGCGACGCCGCGTGCCCGAGGATGAAGAGGGCGATGATCTGTCCGATGTAGAAGATGAACGCGACCGGCGGCCGCCTGGACTGGAAGACGCGATCGGACAGGAACCCGCAAAGCAATCCGCCGCAGATCCCGCCGATCGTGACGCCGATCGTGGCCACCGAGAACAGGAAGCTCCCGTGCTCGATCCCATGCACCTCCTTCAGAAACGAGACGAACCAGAGCATCAATCCCTGGCGCACGAAGCCGGTGCAGAACTCCGAGACGGTGAGGATGATGATCACGGGATTCGTGAAGATGCGGTGGACGAGATGGTTCCAATCGATCTGCTTTTCGCGGTCCTCGTCGCCGGAGGTCGCGTCGCCGGTGTTGAAATTCTTGAAGCCCGCCTCGGCCGGCGTGTTCTTGACCAGGAAGATGTCGATCACGAACATCGTCATGATCGCGGCAGACGGGATCAGGAATACCCAGAACCAGGGGAGAGCCGCCAGGATCCAGCCGCCCACCGTCATCGCGAGGAAATACCCGCTCGATATCATGATCCCGAAAATGCCGCCGAAGACGCCGCGTTCCCGGACGTGGAACCAGGGCGCGTTGATCTTCACGACCGACAGCGCGCCGAAGGATTGGAAGTACTGGCTCGCCGAGTAGAGCAGGGACATCCCCAGGATGATCTTCGTCTGCCAGCCGCCGAGGAAGAGGAGTCCGATGAGCAGGTTCAGAGCGGCGGTCCCGACCGCGCCGATCAAGATGGCCTTCTTCCCACCGATGCGGTCGGAGAGCGGACCGTTCACGATCACCGACAGCGCGTAGGTCCAGAATCCGCACGTGGCGATCGTTCCGAACTGCCCCTTCGAGAGATGGAAGTAATCCATCATCGTCTTGCTCGAGACGTTCAGGTTGTAGCGGCCCATGTAGAAGGTCGCGTAGGTCAGCCCGAGCGGGAACCAGTTTGCGATCCGCCGCCGCCTGAACGCACCCGAGTGTGCAATCGGCATCTCCATTCGCCCGTTCTCCCTATCCTAGGTCAGCGAAAACGATGCGCCAGAGGCGCGCGAAGACGTCCTCGAGCGCCGGTCCGAGCTTCGCGGGGTCGTCGGTCTTCTCCGGCTCGTTGTCGAAGACCGCGAACGGGACTTGGAATCTGCCGATTTCCATCCGCCCGCTCTTCTCGCCGCGAGACAGCGCCTCCCAGTCGTTGGTCCTGTAATAGAACTCCATCTTCTCGTCCGCCAGGGAGTGGTAGAGGATCGAATCCGCCTTCCCGGGATCGAAGCGCCGCCGGTTCTTGCGACACGACTCCTCGTAAGAGACGTTGATGTAGACGATGCCGGCGCAGCTCAGGACCTCGTCCGAGAGGAGCGAGAACGCCTCGCCGAAACCGTTCTCGCCGCCGCGGGAGAACTCGACGATCGCCGTGTCCCGGCGCCCGGACTCCTCCTCGCGGGCGAGTTTCTTTGCGAATTCCAGGTTGATCCTCTTGATGAAGAGGTTCCAGACCCAGGGACCGATGAAGTAGTAGTTGGGGGTCGTGAAGAGGCGCGCGCGGCCCATCTCCGAAAGGAGATCGTCGATCTCGAAGGTCTCCCAGACGAAGGGGAAGTCGTCGATCTCCGTGAATGGACCGATGTGGAAGTGACGGGTTCTCTCGTCGTCGGGCGTCTTCTTGAGGTAGTCGATGACCTCGCTCTTGCCTGCGGCGGGCCGCCCGATCAGGATGATCGTGTCAAACGTGTCGCTCACCCTCCCCTCCTCTTCCATTCCCAGGACGCGTCCGAATCGACGCGGCCACTCTAGCAGAAAACAGTGCGATTCGCAGCAAGAGGCCCGCCCCCCGAGGGGACGGGCCTCTGCGTTCTTGGATCAGCGGGCGTGCACCCGCCTGGAGTGCGTTCTAGCGATACTTCCCCTTGATCTGACCCCACGTCGTCTTCTGCGTCGGGACGATCGGGCAGGGATTCTGCGGTTCGCATGTAGTGTTGTCGCCCTGGTACGAGCCGTGCGCGTCGTTGCACTGCTGCTGCGTCAGGACCTCGCAGTGTCCCTGATCGTCGAGGCAGCAGGCGCCGGTCGGTGGCGGCTGTGGGCAGGGGTTCTCAGGCGCGCAGGCGACGCTCATCCCTTGCCAGGTCCCGCCCTGAGCGGTGCAGTCGGCCTGGTTCAGCATGACGCAATCGCCGTTCTGGAAGCAGCAGGCCCCCAGCGGCTGCGGGCAGGGATTCGGTTCGCAGACTGTGCCGTACCCCTGCGGAGTCCCGCCCAGAGTCGCGCAGACCTGAGCGGTCACGAACTCGCAGTGACCATCCGGGAAGCAGCAGGCCATCGGCGGCTGCGGGCAGTTGTTGGGCTCGCAGACCGTGTCCATGCCCTGCCACGTTCCGTCCTGATTCTGGCAATCCAGAGCCGTGAGCACCGTGCAGTGCCCGTCGACGAAGCAGCAGGCTCCGGTCGGCTGCGTGCACGGATTCGGATCGCAGAGTGAGCCGTCGCCCTGGTATCTGCCGCCCTGCGCCGCACAGTCC
>Ga0209777_10000970_pt1 | contig 43975 bp, 57 predicted proteins | sample FrelakmetHBP12HB_FD_187147 | JGI IMG/M metagenome (GOLD analysis project Ga0209777, IMG submission 187147) | Freshwater lake sediment microbial communities from the University of Notre Dame, USA, for methane emissions studies -HBP12 HB (SPAdes)... | ecosystem: Environmental > Aquatic >...
TCTTGTTTTCGGGCGCTATCCCGGTGAACTCCTTCAGATCCCTGGCATGCTCGATCCAGCCTTCCTCAAGGCAGCTTTTGTACCTGTTCTGCAGAATATTTTTCATCTGCCCGTCCAGTTCAGGCTCCAACCTGGTAAGCTTCTTCACTTCGATGGCGTCGTAAATCGACCCACGAATGAAAAGTTCCGCATACCATTCCTGCACAGCTTTTCTCATCCTATTGTCCAGCTTAAGCTCCACGCCGGTACACCGCTTCAACTCCTTGACATCGACGTAAAGGCGGTCATTAAAAAATTTGACGTAGGCGGTCTGGACGTCCTCGTTGATTTCTTTCTGCAGAGCCTTGACGTTCCTTTTGGGTATCATTCCAGCGCCTCCAATTTCGGATATTTCTTGAGAAAGGCCTTTGACGGCCTGATTCCGGTGAGCTCCTTCAGCATGACGGCGTATTTCATGTTGTCGTCATCATCGGTGCAATTCTTATAGAACAGTTGGACCCACCTTTCATCAACATGCGGAGCTATTCCGGTCAGCTCCTTGACCTTTAGTGCGTGCATGATCATGCCTTTTGGGACCAGTTCATCGTATTTCTTTTGGATTGCCCTTTTGCCTACTTTCGGCCTTACGCCGGTCAGCTCCTTAAGTCTGAGCATGCAGTCGAAAGCGTTTGGTGTGCTGCAGTTGTGAAAGAACTCTTTGTAGGCGGTCTGCACGTCGGCATCCAGTGCTGATTGCAGGTACGCGACGTTGTCTTTGGGTATCATTTCCTTCCCCTCGCCTTTTTGGCACGAAGCCTCTTCAGTTCCTTGCTCATTTTGTCCTGAAGCAATATCTCCATGAGCTTTTTCGTCGTAAGCGGCCTTTCTTCCAGGTCCAGCTTCCTGGCCGTGTCACTGCTGGGCGCCATGCCCGTGGACTCGTAAATGTAGCCCACAAGGACCTTTGACCTCGCGTCGCCGTTGTCTTTGCCGCAGGCCGAACTGTAGGAACGCTGCACCAGGGCCCCGTATTTCTCCATTTTCGGCCTTACGTCCGTAAGGCACTGGAGGTAAAGGAAGTCCCACGTCCTTTCGGCTATCAGCTTCCTGTAGGCGGCCTGAATGTCGTCCACATCGAGCCTGGGCGGTATTCCGGTGCGGGACTTGAGGTCGCGCATGTCATCTATCATGCAGCCCTTGAGGAACTTCGCGTAGGCCGCCTGGACGTCATTGTCGACGGCCGACTGCAAATATTTGACGTTTTGTTCAGGTATCATTCAATCCCCAAATACATTTCCAATTTCCTTTTGGTGGGCTGAAGCATCTTGATTAGTTTAGGCTTAGGTCCTATGCCGGAAAATTCCATCAGCAACCTGGGCACCTCGAAATTCTGCAGTGAAATGTCCCGTTTTACTTCGCGCTCAAATAAAACCTTGTACAGTTTCTGCACGGTTTCCTCGTTCGGTTTTTTCCCAGTGAAATCCCCTAGTCTTTCTGCCATGAAAGAGATAATGCTTTTAGTACTGCACTGATCACTAAAACATTTTTCATATGCTTCCTGTATATTTTCGTCCGTTATTTCTGGCTTGATTCCGGTAATTTGCCCTATTTTTCCGATTTCCTCCAAGAAGGAACGCTGAAGGCAGTTTCTGTATAGTTTTTGCGCCTTATTGTTGTTTATATTTTTTGGCCTGATTTTCGTGTGTTCATACACGTATAATATTTCAACGGGCATGTTAAATTCGAACAAGCGTGTATACGCCTTCTGCACGATCTTTCCGAAATGCCTTGGCTTTACGCCCGTGCGTTTATTTAGCTCACTGATTTTGCTGAAGGCATCCGTGTCAACGGATAATAAATTATCACTGTAATCCAAAAACCGCATGTATGCGGTTTGGACGTCATTGTCAACGGCTTCCTGAAGGTACGCCACGTTCTTTTCCGGTATCATCTGAACCACTCGTTAGCCGCTTCCGGATGTTTCTTAAAGAGCTTCATGTCGGGCTCGATGCCGCTCATGTCCCTCACCTGTTTTGCCCTTACGATATTGCCGGCAACATTGTCGGAATAGGACATCAAACGCTTATACTCCTTCTGCACGGCGCTTTCGGTGAAATTCGGGCTTATTCCGGTTATGTCCTCCATCAGTGTCACGTCGATCATGTAGCCGCCTTTGAGTATGCTATCGTAGCCCTCTTGCACGTCTTCCTCGGTGTACTCCGGCTCCTCTATGTGGAGCGCACCTTTCAGCATGAAAGCGGACAAAGGCTTTCCATCCCTGATGCATTCCCTATAAATTTTCCGGGTCGCTTCTTTGCTGAATTTAGGCCTTATGCCAGTGCACTTTTCCAGTCGCGTGAAATCGTCTATGTTATTACTGCCGGCAAAGAAGCCGCTCAGCAGGCAACGGTAGGCCTCCTGGACGTCGGCGTCAACAGCTGCTTGAAGGTAATCAACATTCTTTTTTGGTATCATTCCAGCGCCTCCCTGAGCAGTTGCTGATATTCATATTCTGCGGAAAAGAAGTGGTGCTTCCTGAGCAGCTCCAGCGAAGGCCCTATCCCAGTCAGTTCCTTCATTTTCTTGGCCATATCGTTGAGCCCGCGGCTCAGGCAGGTGGCGTACCCTTTCTGCAGGGACTCCTTCATCCGCCTGTCCATCTTCGGCTTTCTTCCGGAGAGGCTTTCCATTTTCGCGACTTCGTCGGGCCAGCCCGATTCAAAACAGAACATGTAGCCCTTTTGGACGGCTTCCTTCATGCGATCGTCCATGACAAATTCGCATCTGGTAAACTTCCTGAGCTTGACGATGTTGTCGATCTTGTATTGCATGAAGGTGCAGTCGGCAAAGATATTCGCATATGCCTCCTGTATCTGCTCTTCCTTCAGACGGGGCCATATGCCCGTTTTTTCGTACAGTTCTATCAACGAGCCGATTTTGCCGCTTTCGACGCATTGCTTGTATGCCGTATGGACGTCGCCGTCAATTTCCTTCTGCAAAGCCTCGGTGTTGTTTTCAGGTATCATCTTTGAACCACTCCTTCTTCGCCTTTGGATATTTCTCAAAGAGCTTGGGATCGGGCTCTATGCCCGTGAAGTCCTTCATGCCCTTGGCTTCGTGGACGTTGCACTCCAGTATCCAGCCTGTGCACTCTCTGAAGCGCGCCTCGTATTCCCTCTGCACCAGCGCCGCGTCCGGCTTTATTCCCACGGACCTCTCAATCTGCTCCGCGCACGAGAACAACCCGAGGTGCAAGAGGTGCGCGTACACTTCCTGGACGGTTTCCGGTTTGACGTCGGGGACCACTCCGGTGACGTCCCTCAGCATTTCAAAATCCTCGCCCACTCCTTCGTAAGCGCAAAGTACCATTGTTTCATACCCTTTCTGCACGGCTTTGTCATCAAACCTGGGCGCTATTCCGGTCGCGTCTTCCATGGCTTCCAGGAATTCTATCCTGCCCGTTTTGAGCATGACATCATACCACCTTTGCACGTCTGCCTCCTCATAATCTGGGCCTTCGGTGCCGAACGCCTTTTTTAGGATGAATGCCTTTATGGGCTCCTTCTGATTGACGCATCTGTTGTACGCCTTATCAACAATTTCCTCGCTTACTTCCGGCCTCATGCCGCTCATGTTCTTCAGGCGCGCAATCTCTCCCACCCTTACTTCGTCGTTATCCCCGCCTTCAAGCAGGGTCCTGTAGGCCGTCTGGACATCCTTATCGACTTCCTTCTGAAGGTAGGCGACGTTCCTTTTTGGTATCATTTGAACAACTCCGCGAATTCGGGGTAATACTTGAGAACATATGAGGCGGGCCTGACCCCGGTGAGCTTTTTCAGGTCCTTAGCGCGGTACCCAAGGTCGTTTGCAAAACAGTCTTCGTAACCCTCCTGCACGGCCCTTTCCATTTCTTCGTCCATCTTCGGCACCACTCCTGTAAACTCCTTCGTGATGTTTATGAGTTCGATGTTCGCTTTCGAAAGAAAATACTTGTATCCCATGTTCACGGCGTTCCTCATACGCCTGTTCATTATAGGCCTCATTTCGGTTTGTTTCCTGATCCATTTGGCCCCTTTGATGTATCCGACCTGAAAGCAAAACCCATACGCCTCCTGAACGGTCCTTTCGTCCAGCTTCGGCCTTATGCCGCTGAATTCATTCAGCTTGATGGCATCAACGATGAAGGCGGACGTGACGCAATACTTGTATCGGTCCTGAACGATTTCCTTCATGCGGTTGTTCAGCTTAGGCTTAACTCCCGTTATGTTCCACAGCTCAATCGCTTTGGCGAAATTGCGCTCCTCGAAAAGGCCGGCGTAGACCTTGCGGACGTCGGCGTCGATTTCAGACTGAAGATAATTGACGTTCTTTTTTGGTATCATTTCCTTCCTCTCCGTTTGCTAAGGACGTCCGCGAATTCCGGGTGCTGTCTGAGGAACTTCTTGGAAGGCGCGATTCCCGTGAGTTCCATCAGCTCCTCCGCTCCGCAATAATCGTATGTCCTGGCACAGTGCTCATACCCCTCTTGCACGGCTTTTTTGCTGGGCTTCGGCCTTACTCCCGTGATTTTTTCCAGCAGCTTGATGCTGTGGAGCCTGCACCCTTCAAAGCAGGTCTCATAGCCTTTTATCACCGCGCTTTTGCTTACTTTCGGTTTGATTCCAGAAAACGAGACCAGCTCGTTTGCCGTCTCAATCAGGCTGGCTTCGATGTAACGCCCATAATTCTTCTGCACGGTTTCCTCGCTTAATTCCGGTTTTACTCCGGTGAAGTCCCTCAGCATCCGTCCTGCCTGGAACATGCCGAAAGCCAGATACCGTTCGTACGTCATCCGCATGAAATCCCCGCCGACGTCCGGCCTTATTCCCGTAAATTCGTTCAGATATTTCGCCTTGTATATGTCGCCTATTTCGAAGCACTTCCCGTATTCCCTTTGGACGGACTCTTCGTTCGGTGCGATGCCGGTCAGTTGCAGCAGCTGCTTGGCGTCATAAAGATTCCTTTCGAAGATGCGGTCGTACCCTTTTTGCACGGTCTCCCTGCTCAAGGTCCTGAGGTCTATCGGCGGCACTTCAAACTCGTTCAGCCACCATAAATTGTTTACACGGCCGTTCTCTATAAGCCGCTCGTAGGCCATTCGGGCGACCTTCTCGTTCGGCACCACGCCTGTGGCCAGTTTCAGCGCCATTGTCACGTTGCGCTTCGTATAGTCCCAGAGAACTTTACCGTAGGCCTCCTGCACGTCATTGTCGACTTCGGCCTGAAGATAAGGAACGTTCTTTTCAGGTATCATTCCATACCGAACTCCTTGGGGTCGATGCCGCATCTCTTCATGTCCTTCATGTTTTCGGCATTTGGCGGCCTGCCGGTAAACTTGAACAGCTCCTTGATGTTCTTCCTATGCATCTTCGCGTCTCCGACGTGCATGCCTCCGATCGACCCCCTGCACGCCATGAACTCGAGCGTCCAATGGTAGTTTTCCTGAATGGCCTCCTCGCTGAATTCCGGCCTGAATTCGGTGAATTTCATCAGGTCATAAATGCCCTCAAACCCGTGCAGTTCAAACAGCTCGGCGTATCCCTTCTCAACGGATTCCCTTTCGAGCTTAGGCTCTATGCCGGTGAACTTCAACATCCGCTTGATGACTATGGGGAGCCCTTTCCTTGCGTGCTTGTTGTAGCATTCCTGCACGAACTTTTCAGTGTAGGCCGGCCTGACCTTTGTTACCTTCATAAGGTCCTCTGCACATTGGACGGAGCCCTGGCGGAGGAAATTGCGGTACATCAGCTGCACCTCCCCTTCCGTGTAGTCGGGCCTTACTTTCGTGACCTTCATGATGCCCCTCACAATGTCAATGCTTCCTGAAATCAGGCATCGGCTGTAGACGAACTGCACGTCCCTGTCCAGTTCCGCCTGCAAATGAGCGACGTTTTCCTTTGGTATCATTCCTTTTTCCTCCTCAACTTTTCCAAATCTTCCCCAAGCTTTCCCGCAAGCATCAGTTCCACCATCTTTTTCAGCGTCTTGGGGCGCTCTTCTAGGAACCATTCCGAAGATATGGCATCCGCAACGCGCTTGTCGGGAGCTATTCCCGTGAACTCGTAAAGGCCACTCACAAGGAACAGCGACTCGTTGTCAGACTCGCTTTCCCAGCACGTGTTGGTGTAGGCGTTCTGGATCATGCGTATGAAATGCTCGCCGAACACGGGCCTTACCTTGGTGCTCGCTGCCATGTAAATGAAATCGTTGACCTTCGATTTGGACATAAGGCTGTAGTACGCGCTATGAACGGCTTTTTCGCTGAACTCAGGTTTCACGCCGCTCACTTCCTCAAGCCTGCTGATTTGGAATACGCCGTCATTCATCTTCAGAAATATGTCGTACATGTGCTGCACTTCCTCTTTCCTTGCGGCACATTTTACGCCGGTCTTGTCCAGCAGGACCCGCATCATATCGACATCCCCCCTTTGAAGCAGCTTGACGTAGGCCGTCTGGACGTCGCCGTCGATTTCGTTCTGCAGCGCCTCAACGTTGTATTCGGGTATCATTTGAAAATCCACTCGATATACTTGTCAATAAGCCTGTTCTGGCTTTCCGACAGCGCATCGCTCCCTCTCTTCAAGGCATCCCTCATCTGTTCGTCAAACCTAGGCTTGATTCCTGTTATTTTCTGCAGTTCGTCGGCACAGCCGACCAGCCCGGTACCAATTAGCAGCCTGTACTCTTCCTGTATGCGCTCATCCGTGATGACAGGCGGACTGACGCCTGTCATGCGTTTCAGCTTCTCGGCCCACATGATGCTGTCTTGCAGAATGAATTCCCCTTTGAACATCTGCGCATATGCTTCCCGTACGTCGCCGTCCACGGCGGACTGAATATAAGCGACGTTCTTCTCAGGTATCATTTGAAGACCTCCGCGTACTGAGGATACTTTTTCAGGATAGCTTCTGATGGGCCGATTCCCGTGAGTTTTTTAATGATCCTGGTAATTCCGTTAAAACAGTAGTCGTAATCGGCGTAATAGCTGTAATTCATTTGCACGATGCCTTTCATGCACTCGTCCATTTCCGGCTTGATGCCCGTGAACTCTTCCAGGTCTTCGGCGCGCGTCAGGAGGAACTTTCCGAACAGTGCCTTGTACTCCTCCTGCACGGCTTCTTTCATACGTTCATCCGTTCTCGGGCGTATTCCAGTGAAGTCTTTCATCCGCTTGACGAGCTCAATGTCGTGGCCCTTAATGCAGTCCGCATACACCGCCTGTATCTCTTCTGTCATCTGCTCATCCATGCAGGGCTTTATTCCCGTAAAATCCTTCACCCAGCTTACGCCTCTGCAGTCGGCCCGTTTGAAATAATAGCTGTACATGGCCCGCACGGCCTGTTCACCTATTCTAGGTTCCACACAGGTGAGCCTTTTCAGCCTCATAGCGCCAAAAATGTCAAAGTCGTTCACTATTTTTAGCATTTTTGAATACGCCGCCTGCACGTCCTTATTGACTTCCGATTGCAGGTAATCGATATTCTTTTCGGGTATCATTTTAGCGCCTCCGCGTATTCGGGGTACCTTTTGAGGAGCTCCTCGGAAGGCGCGATGCCCGTGTGTTCCTTAATCATTTTGGCACAGCCGCAGACCCAGGTGTAGGGCTTTTCGCCCGCAAAACAGAAAACATTGAAAAGATCCTCGTAGCATTTTTCCATGAGGCCTTCGTCCGGCGGTACGCCCGTCAACTCCTTCATCCAATGCAGCGCCGTATAACGCTCATTTTTCAGTATGACATCGTACCCTTTCCGCACGGCTTCCCCGCTGAACTCGGGCTCTATGCCCGTGATGTGCCGCAGCTGTATTATGCAGGAAGTTTCGCCTATTCCCATCCAGTCGTTGTATTTCTTTTGCACCATTTCACGGCTCGGACCCGTTCCAGTGCGTTCGAGAAGCTTGAATACGGCATTCCAGTCGATCTCCGAATGCTCGTTGCTGGCGTCCAAGCACTTGGCGTAGGCTATCTGAACGTCGCCGTCCAGCGCTCCCTGCAGATATTCCGCATTATGTTCGGGTATCATTTTAACATCCCCATGCAGCCCTGCGGCTAGATACTAATAGTTACTGTAAAGTAGTATATAAAATACATCATTTTACGCCCTTTTACGGGAAAAGGAGTTAATTTAACGAGAGAAAGGCGGACTTACGGGCTGCCGGACGGCCTTACGAGCATGTGAACGTTTCGGCGAGATGGTCCATTATGGCAGTGTATTTGCTATCGGAGCCCCTGCCAAAGGGGATCATCAGACCGAAACTGTATGCCATGTTTTCGGGGTAAGTGTCGTTGACAGGACTGCAGATAGTGAAGTAGCCGATCAGGTCGCCGGGGCTAGAATCATTTACGCTGTAGCGCTCAATCAGCCATTGCCTTCCGTTTATGCCTTTTATCTCCTGATAATCCAGGGCAGCGTTGTTGCCGCTTGCCGTGTTAAACCGGTTTCCTATGCTTGAGTTGGTCTTTAACCTTTCCAGCGAAAGATTCGTACCGCCGCCCGTCAGGAACAGCGCATAGTCGCTTCCCTTGAGGACCAGCAGCGCCGCGTCCGATGTGTTCTGCACCTGTACCATTTCGCTCGGGTATTCGAACGAAAAATTGAGGTAGTCATCCCTGTAGGTCGCGTAACTGCCGGACTGCCCGGCACAGCAGGACGACAACACGATAAGCAGGACTCCGGCCGCTACCCATTTCATAGAATCTGGAAAAAACGGCTCCATGGCATCACAACGACATGGATTGTCCGTTTCCTGCGGTTATAATCGTTTGCATTTTCGGCAGGCCGGGCATGTCGATGTAGACGGGCAGTGCGCTTCCCAATGCCATATAAGCGGTTGTGCCCGCTATTATCGCATCGGTGGCCACGGCTTCAATTGCCATCTGCCCCACACCTTCTATATCTTCGGTTATCAGGGTTATGGATTTCGGCTTGTCATAGGCATCACCCTTATATGTGGCGTATCCGACTTGCTCCACATCTGTAGTAAGTTTGAGTATTCCTACTCCTATCAAAACCTTTGTCAAAACATCATCGGCATGGTCGATAAATTTCGATATTGTGCCTTTGCCGGTTATTTGCGCAGCGGCATTGGCCGTGGTGACCGTAGTGGACGGAGCATCGGTAAGCTTCAGTATTTTGTCAAGGTTTGCGCTTGTGTCGACAAGATTCTTTGCTTCGCCGTCATTCTCGTAAAGGTTCTTGGAAACTATCCTGTTGCGCACAAGCGGATCGTCGGGATTCTCGGCCAGCGCCTGCTGGGCCAAGGAGGCGGTCACAATGCTGGGCGCCGTGGCGGTGGCGTTTGCGTTCCAGGCGGCGTTCGAAACGGCTATCAGCTGCTTCTTTCCGCTGTCCGTCAGGATATCGGAATACTTGCTTGCTAGGGCTGCATACGCGCTGCCCGCATCGGCATAATTTTTGCTGTTCTGTATCTTGGCCAAATCAGCCTGGAGCTGGTTCGCCCTGTCCGACAGGACGGCCTGCTGCTTGTTTCGCAGGGATTTCGCCTCCATCTCGGCCAGCCAGGCCTCATATGCCTGCTTCCTTTCGGCGACAAAATTGCGCGCGGCATTCAGCTGGCCGGCGAGCGCGCGGCCGTAATCGGTGAGCGTGTCCGTAACGCTCCAGCCGCTCGATTGGCCGCTTCTCCTAACGTTGGAAAAGGCCGAAGCGCCCGCCCTGCTCAGGAGGTATGCCCCTCCCGCAAGCGCGGCGCCGACAGCAATCACGCTTGCGGCCGCCGCGGCATTGTCATTATTTGCCTTCTGCCCGGTCGAACCCGAGAAGGGGCCGACCGTGACTCCGCCGCCGCTGAAGAAGGGTGAGTAGGGTGCGCTGAAGGGGACTATCGCCAGGTCCGCGCTCCAGCTGTCGTACGCGCCCTTGTCATCATACGCAACAAATACAACAGTGTAGTTTCCGGTTTCCATCGGATTCCACAATGCGGCTTCCTTGCCGTCCAGATGCACGCCGTTGACGGTCCATTTGCCGGTCCAGTTGCGGCTCGCGTCAACGTCGGCGACAAGCCATATCTGCGATTTTGCCATCGTAGAGGCGGCTTCCTTGCAGTCGCGGTCGCCGCAGGCCTTCACGTCGAGTATGCTTACGTGGCTGGGCGGCTCGAGCGTCCAGGTCTCAACGACATTCCCGAGCGACTTGACGGAAACACCCGGAGCGGTCTTGGTCTCTATCCAGCAGCTGTTTCCCGAAAATTGGGAAAGGCTCGAGCTCGAGCCGCTGCTTTGCGACATTCCGTTGAACGAATAATCGAAGTTGCAGCCCAGGTCCTGCATCGGATTGAGGTTTTGGGCCGAACAGCTGCTGCTTACGGTGTCAAATTGCTGCGTACGGCCCCAGATTACCTGGTAGCCCTCAAAATACGAGGTTATGTCGCTTTCCGCTCCCATCTTTCCCGTCGAATCATATGCCGCCTTGGTCGCGTTGGTGCACCCGGCATTCACCAATTTCGTATAGCCGTAGTTGCCGTTGTATGACCAGGAATTGGTGCTGTAATGGTAATAATTGACCGGAACGCCCGCCCACATGTCCAAAACGGTGTCCTGGTTCAGGGCGCCGCTCAGATGATCAACCGCCGCGGTCGGCACGGCCGCCTGGACGAGCTGGATGGTCCAATAACCTTCGGGCAATTTCACGGTCTTGGCGGGAACGGTCTGCTCGGCCCAATAAAGGGCGGACGGGCCCGTCCCCCATGAGGAATAGCCGTTGCTGCCGTAGGAGTAACTGGTCTGCTGGGGCGTGGAGCCCGTTGCCGCGTGGCCGTCCCACGTATAGCTGTCCAAAAGTATGCGGTTCCCGTTGGAATCGGTGGCCACGCGCCATACGACGTACCATTGCTGGCCGTAATAGTTGTTGCCGGCGACCTGGTTGCTTTCTATGTGCGTGCTAGAATAATAGCCCCCGCCGCTCGAGCCGTCGTCCTGGGTGAACGGCGAATACCATGTTCCAAGCGAGAACGTGTGCGCGGGCAGGTCCATTGAAACGTATTTCGTGCCGGGATTTTCCACGACGAAGCCGGTCTGCACGGTATCATAATAAGAGAGCGTGCGCGGCTGATGGGGCATTGCGATCTGAGGAATTATGAAGCAAAAAAAAGAGCCCAGACACTTGGCAGGCGGCTGGACAATCGGTTCAGTATTAAGCGCCTGCCAGTCGCCTTCCACTATCAGCGACCAGTTGCCCGGATACATCTTGGAATCAACAGGCATGCTCACTTTCACGTTTATTGCGTTTCCGTAAGTTACATATTGGACGTATTGCGCGGGCACCTCCTGCCTGTCGCCCCATCCGTAGACCAGGTAAGCCTTGACAGAAACGTCGAAAATGGGGGTGGAATTCGCAATGATTGTCGTGTCGAAAGCCATCGTGTCCCCGGGCCTGTAGACGGGCGAATCGGCTGCCAGCGTCAGGCTCGGCAGGAGCACAGAAGAAATGGCAAACGCGACCAGCACCACGGCGAAGCGGTTTTTGGACATGTTTAACCTGATAATTATAGCCAGCCAAACGCTTAAAAGGGGACGACAAACGTTCGGCAACAGACGTAGGGCTCAGTCTACCATCCAGCCGCCATCCACCACTATGAGCTGGCCCGTGACGTAGCTCGCGTCATCCGAGGCGAGGAACAGCGCCGCGCCCGCAATATCGGCGGGCTTGCCCAGCCTTTTCAGCGGTATGCGCGCCAGCATGCCCTTCAGCTGCTCCGGGCTGTCCTTGATGGCTTTCGTCATCTCGGTGTCTATGATGCCAGGCGCGATCGCGTTTACGCGTATGTTCTTCGAAGCCAGCTCCACCGCCGCCTCCTCCGTGAGCGAGTGCACCCCGCCCTTGGCAGCCGCATAGTGCGCGGTGCCGGCGAACCCCATCAGCGCGGCTATGGAACACATGTTGATTATCGCGCCGCCCTTCTTCATGGCCTTTGCGGCCTCCTCTATCCCGTAGAACGTGCCGGTCAGGTCAACCGATATCATCCTGCTCCATTCCTCGGGCTTCATCTCGGTTATCGGCTCCGAGTCCGCAATGCCCGCGTTGTTGACCATTATGTCGAGCCGTCCGAACTTCTTCACTGCGGCCGCGACTAGGGTCTTGACCTGTGCCGCATCGGAAACGTCCGCCACTATCCCTATTGCGTTCCCGCCGGTCTTCTTTATGGCATCGAGCGTCTCCTGCATGTCCGCCTCCTTGCGCGCGTTGACAATAACTTTTGCCCCTTCCTTCGCAAAACGCAGGGCTATTCCCTGCCCTATTCCTCTGCTTGAACCGGTAACAATCGCCACTTTTCCATCAAGTCTCATGCCAACACCCCGGAATTATTATGGTTTCCTTACTTAAAATAACATCTTTAAAAGTATTGGGTTTCTAATTCCGCCTATGAAATACGCGATCGCAATCCTGCTCATGGCGGCGGTACTTTCGGCCGGCTGCATAGGGCAGTCGTCCGCGCCCAGCGGCGGGGCCGTCATCGAGAAGCCCTACGACGGCCAGATAATAGAGTTCTACGGCGCGGAATGCCCGCACTGCCAGAACATGGCTCCTGTGGTCGTTCAAGTCGAGCAGGACCTCGGAATAAGCATAACAAAGCTGGAGGTCTGGCACAATGACACGAACAGGGCCACCATGACAAGCTACAAGAGCGCCATAACCTCGTTCTGCGGAGGCTCCTTCGGCGTGCCCGCCTTCGTGGACACCAAGACCGGCAGGGCGACGTGCGGAGAAATGAGCGCGGACCAGCTCAAGGCGTTCATCGTGGGCTAGATTCCAAATAATTGTCGAACTTCTCGCCCAGCGTTTTCAGCAGTTTCATGTTCTCTTTCGAATACCTTTCGCTGTACATGTCGCCAAGCTTCCTTATAGTCTTTTCGCCTATCTCGAACTTTAGCTTCGGATTCCGCTCCAGGGACGTGTACAGTATCCCCCAGACGGAGGCCGACGATATGGTTTCCTCTATTTCGTTCGCATGAGGCGGCTTCACGGGAGCGGTGTTCTTTGGGTCCTTGAAGAAATCGTATATCCTGCCGTCAATCACGCCTTCGGTGGCGAACTTCTTGCTGTAGGCCAGCATTCCCATAACGATGTCGGAGGGCAGAAGCTCCTTTTGCCTGAGCCATTTCATGATAGGAATGCGCGGCAAAGAAATTTAAGGCTTTATCATGGGATGAAATTTCCATGTCTCAAGAATTCTATTTTTTCTGGATGTTTTAGCGGTACATAAGTAAGAATTTTTTTCATATTCCTTTTATGGACGTAGACTTGATAATATGTATGAAAGTTGTATGTCCACGGGCAGGAATGGAATGGTATTTTATATGCCTTTAAACACGATTCACAAAAATGTGCTAACTTTTTACTAGCAGTGCATAAGCCGAATCCAGAGCCCTTTTTGCCGCCATCTGTATCAAGAACGCCAGCAAGAAAGTGCGAATGATATTTCTTTGGCATTTTAGGCACGGAAACGATTCTTGCTTTTTTACCGGTGCACATTCCAATTTCTTTAAGAAAATTGTATATTTGAATGGATTCTATGCTGCACACATATATGATTTTTCTATCATCTCGTGATCTTGCATTAATTTTAGGTTTTATGCCGAAAAGTTCCTCGAATATATTTTGATATTTTTGACAGAATTTTTCTGATTCACATAAAAAATAAATCAGGTGTCTGCGTTGTAATTTTCCATTAGGACGTTTAGAGCATGTATCTGGCATGCTACCATCTCCTGCTATGAGTCCGCAAATATATGCTAGGTCTTTGCTCCATGCCTTGGGTAAGAAGGCCTTATGTAGCATATCAAGAATAGGAATGTACTGAAATATAAATCTTACCACTATTACGCTCAAATTACACAGAGGCTTTAATGTAAAGCATTAAAAGAGCTTCCGTATAATTAGAGTAGCGTGCCTCGGTGGCTCAGTCGGTAGAGCGTGAGGTAAACGGTCTTCCGTTTATCCGCTAATCCTTGGTAAGGACAAGGTCGCGAGTTCGATTCTCGCCCGAGGCTCCATACCACTACTTTCCTGATGCACGTATCTTTCCAATGAGGTGGTGTGGAGACTGAAGGCTCCAATCTTTTTTTTGCCACAAGTTCCGCTATTTAACGTTTTCTATCCAACACCTTATCGTATGGAAGACGACACAGAGCCCAGAAAAGTAAGCCTCATGGAGAGGCTGCAGCGGTACTCGCAGGCGCCTTTCCATAAGGACAGCGGCTTCCGCCGAGACCTGATAATTCGGGACCTTGCCAACATCGGGCTGGAGCCGCACACGGATTATTACGGGAACGTTTACGCCAAAAAGGGCGAGGGCAAGCCGGTTGTTTTGCTCTCTTCGCACATGGACACCGTTTTCGGCAAGAACCCCTGGGACTACCGCTTCGAGGCGCGCCAGGAAGGGAACGACGTAAAAATCACAGGTACACTGGACAATTCCGTTGGCTGTGCCATAAGCGCGCAAATAGCCGCGACGGTTGAGCCCGAATACACGGTGATGTTCGCCTTCACAGTGAAGGAGGAGCCGGTTTCGGGCGAGTTCTGCTACGGCGCGGAGATGATGCTGCGCACGCTCAAATCAATTGATGTCAGCCCGGGGCTCTTTGTCGTCCTTGACGCGACCTATCCGGATCGCACTCAGCAGGACCCCACGCCTGCGTACGCGGAGAACTTCGCACCCAAGGAGATGGAAAAGACGTTCTCCGAATTCGTCGCGCAGAAAAAGCTGGACGTCAAGGTAAGGCCGTACTGCGGGGCCGACGAGACCTTCATCTACGGGAAGCTGTACAACGCGTTCGCGCTCGGCCCGGTCGTCCACGGCGACATGCACGGCGACAACTGCACGACCAACCTGAAGAACGTGGAGGCGCCGATTGCCTTCCTGGAAAAGCTGCTTGCCGACCGAGGCCTCTTGGATGGCCTTACGAAGATTGAACAGAAAGACGACGATTAAATCAAATTATCCTGACTTCGTGCCCGGCCTTCAGCAGCAGGGCTTCGATCTGCTTTTTTATTTCATCAACAGATTCATGGGTTTTTGCCGCTTTCTCCCGCACCTTGGAAAGCTCCCTTTCAAGCTTTTCCCTGTCGTTCTGCCTCAGCCTGCCTTCCGCATCCTCTATCCGCTTCAGGACGGCGAAATTCCTTCCTGACAGTTCGGCCAGCTCCGCCCTGAGCTTTTCGCGCCTTGCCGCGGGCGCGGAGAGCGCGTCCGATTTTGCAATTTCGTCTATGCTCGCCTTGACGTTGGATTCCGATTGTACCTTTACCTTTCCTTCAGAGATTGATTTGCTGAGTTCGGACAATATCCCGTTGAGCTTGGCTATTCCCCCTTCCCGCAGGACGGCTTCCGCCGGATTTTCCAAATAATCCTCGATAAGCCTCCTTTTCTGCTTGTTTAGCTCCAGCCTGTTCAGGCTCCTCAGTGGCTTAACCAGGGGCGAGAGGCTTGCCCTGATAGACATTTCTTCCCTTTCAATTTCGCTTTTGATTTCGCTTGAGCGCGAGAGCGATCTTTCGTACTCCCCGTATTCCGCGCTTTTCCTGCATTTTTCAATTTCATTTTCCGCTTCCGCCCTGCTTTCCGCACCGCTCCTAACAAGGCCGTTAATTTCCTCCTGCCGACCGGCAAGGTTCTTCTCCAGTTCGCGAAGGCCCTTAAGCTCCGCCGTTTTCTCCCTGATTTGCTTGAACAGCCTGAAGCCGTCCGAGTTCAGGACGCTTAACGTCTCCTTCTGGATATCATCGAAAATTTTCAGCGTTTCCTTGAGGTTTTTCACCTGCTCGCTGAACATCGTCGAAATGTAGAAAATGTTCTTCGCGTTCCTTGCAATGACGCCCGAGAACCTTGCCAGCGAGGCGTTCAGCTCCGCAAGGGCCTTCTCGTCCGCCCTTTCCGGTATCTTCATGGTGCCGATTTCATGGGAAAGCTGGCCCACCACCTTCTCCCTGGAGCCGCTGACGATGGCATAGGCGTGCAGGTCGTTCTGCTTGCGCTCTTCCGTCAACTGCGCATTGGAAAGGGCGGACAGGTCGGAATTGAAGGCGGAGACGGCGTTCCTTAATTTTTCAGTTATCATTACGCCCCTTTCCCCGACGGCCTTGAGCTCCTTTTCTTCCATTGACGATACTATCCTTTCCAGGCCCTCGGAATCTAGCTCCTTCATTTCTTTCTTTTCGGGTTCGGGCGGTTTCTCCGTCTTTCCGAAAATCCTCTCGAGCAGGCCCATTAAGATAATGGTGGCAGAAGCGCCTTAAATTTTCACCGGAACGCCGCGACCTTCATTCCGTGGGCTTGCCGTCGTACTCTTCCGGTTTGGCTTCCGCGTCGGCCTTTGTGTGCCTTATTGTCTTGTCAATGTGCTCGGGCGGCGAATAGATCGTGTAGAGCTTCAGTTCTGCCGTCTTCGAGGTGTTGATGATGTTGTGCCTGGCGCCCGCGGGAACTATCGCCCCGCTGCCGTCCTTGACAACATGTTTTACGCCGTCTATGACGACCAGGCCTTCGCCCTTTTCGAACCTGAAGAACTGGTCCCTGTCCGGATGGACTTCCGCCCCTATCTCCTCGCCGGGCTGAAGGCACATCAGGACTAATTGGCTGTTCTTTCCGGTGTACAGCACGCGGCGGAAATCGGTATTTTTCAGCGCGTCCTTTTCAAGCGTACCATTGTATCCTTTCATATAGAATCACCTGATAGGAATTGGATTTTCCGCTAATAAAGGTTAGGCGCTCAGCAGACGGCGCCCTTGTGGCGCTCGAGATAATTCTGGTGATACTCCTCCGCTTTGACGAACTTCCCTGCGGGGCTTATCTCCGTGACTATTATTCCCCTGACGCGCATCTGAGTTTCCTTCCTGGATTTTTCCGCGGCCTCTTTCTGCTTTTTGTTGCGGTAGAATATCGCGGAGCGGTAGTTTGTCCCTACGTCGGCTCCCTGCCTGTTAAGAGTGGTCGGATCGTGGATTCTCCAGAATATCCTGAGAAGCTCTTCATAGCTCACTTTTTTGGGGTCGAACTCTATCTGCACGGCTTCCGCGTAGCCCGTCTTGCCTGAGCAGACCTGATTGTACGTTACCTTGGGATACTTCTTTTCGTCCCCGCCCGCGTAACCGGCTGTTGTTGAAACGACACCGTACAGCTTCGAGAACGCCTGCTGCACGTGCCAGAAGCAGCCCGCCGCGAAGGTCGCTTTTTCCATGTCATTTTCCCTTCTTTTCATTGAAGACAAGAGATGCGGAATTTATGCAGTAATGCTTTCCGGTCGGTTTCGGCCCATCATCAAAGACATGCCCGAGATGGCTGCCGCAGCGGTTGCACATCACTTCAATTCTACCCATTGGTCCCGTTTCCTTCTTGAGCACAACGCTGCTTTTGGAGTACGTATCCCAGAAACTCGGCCAGCCCGTCCCAGATTCGTATTTCGTATTTGATCTGAAGAGCTTGTTTCCGCATGCCGCGCACACATAGAGCCCTTTCTTCTTATTATATAGCAGCTTTCCCGTGAACGGAGCTTCCGTATTTTTCTCGCGAAGTATCCTGAACTGCTCGGGTGCTAATATGGTTTTCCATTCATTGTTCGATTTCTTTATTTTTTCCATTCCAATCACGGTCCGCCCACGTCCGCGTTGTTGCTGTAGCCGCGCGATTCCCAGTAACCGGATTGCTCTTCGCTGACCACTTCGATGGCCGTCACCCACTTCGCCCACTTGTAGCCGTATTTCTGCTTTGCGACAACCTGGAACGGGAAGCCGCGCTCGGGCGGCAGCGTCACGTCGTTTATTCCGTACGCCATCAAAATACTGTTATCCCTTATGTAACTGAGCGGGAGGCCTGTCGAATAGCCGTCGGAGGAGTAGAAAACAACATAAGAGGCATTAGGCTGCAGGCTCGCGGAATCAAGCAGGTCCGAGACCCTGAAGCCCGTCCACTTTGCCATGAAGCCCCAGCCTTCCACACAGGGCATGTAAGCGGCCTCGGAGTAGGCGGGCAGCGCGAGCAGCTCATCGTAGGTCATGCTCAGGTTCCTTTTCACGAGCCCGTAAACCTTCAAAGTGTAATTGCTTCTGTCGATGTACTGCGTCCCTTTGATTGCGTTGTTTCCCTGCTCGCTCAGCGGCGTCAACGCCACGCCTTGGAATTGAGTCGCCTCAACTTCTGGCAGTACGCTCGAGGACGCGATCTGAGCGGACCCAGCAGCGGACTGGGTTTCCGTACCCAGGAAGAGCGTAGCCCCCAATATCAGCGTCACCGCGGCAAATACGGCCGCGAGATAGCCGAGTTTGCAATGGAACTGCCTTTTGTTTTTCGGCTTGCCCGAGTAAAGGAGGAACAGCGAAAGCGACAAAACGAGCGTCATGACACCGAGCCATTCGTGGACGGAATGGACGTTCAACTGGAAAGAAAGCGAGCCTCCGCTCGTAAGAAAGCCGAACAGCCCCGCAACTGCGAACAGTGCCATAAGCTGGCCGATAGGCTTATGAAACGGCTTTCTTGCGAAAACGAGCACTATGATAAGGACGGCGGCTATAGCGGACGGAATCCAGTGCAGCGCGGAAAAAACCATGATAAATATTGCCAAGCCGCGTTTTAAACTTTATATTTCAGCGCGAAGATAATCAGTTTATGGCCATTTTCAAGAAACGAAAACAGGACCAAGGGCAATACGAACATCCCGACAGGGATGACCATCGCTTTCCGAGCGGCCAATCTTTCCCGCCCATGGACCTGATGCATAAAAGGAACCTGAAGATAGAACGGCTGAAAGGGGAGAAATCTGGCAACGAGGACGACCCCGAGGAATACGGCCATTCCGACAGGGACACGCACCCCGACGGCCTGTCATTCCCGCGTGCGGATTTCATTGAGGAACGGGAAAAGCATGCGAACGCATTGGGGCTGACCGCACCCACGGAACCGGAAGACCATCCGGAACTCAGGGAAAGGTACGGCGAGAAAATAGGAATGTGGCTGGAAAGGGAATTTTATTTTTTGGAGCTTGAAGCGGACGACCCGTGCGTAGACAATTACCGTTGCGCCGAAGTCGGCAATGAAAAAGAGGAAAAGGCATATCAAGAGATAAAAGACGGCGGCTGCTGCGGCAGCGCAGAGAAAATTGTCAAGCATGCTTCCGGACGGACGTTCAAAATAGGGCTGAATTACGGGCACTGAGGTTTAGTTTTCCTTGCTTTTCGGCTTCTTGCCGCCCTTCAGTTTCTCGACCTTCAGCTCGAAACCGCATTTGTCGCACTTAGTCTCGAACCTGTAACGGGCCTGCTTCGAGACCACGACCCACGGTTGCTTCTTGTAGCCGGAATGCTTGCATTGCGGGCAAGTGTATTCTATGTGCAAAGTATTGTCGCCCTTGACGACCAGCGCGCGTATCTTTCCGCCGTTATCGAGAACGCGTATCGTATGGTATTCGGCATCGGCCGCCTTGAGCTTCTTCTCGGCGATTATCCTGCTGATTTCGTCCATGATTATGTTTCTCCTAAGGGACTTTTAAAGAAATTGGTTCGCGGAAAGCTAGTTCAAGATGTATATCGCAAGGTTGAGTGCGGTGGCCAGCGTGACCCAAAGCAGGTACGGGACGAGCAAGTAGGCGGCGTTCCTGTTGACTTTGCGGAAACTGTATATCGTGGAGCCTATCATGAGCCACAAGGGGATTATCACAAGGAGCCCGAAGAGCGGGCTGCGCAGGCCGAAGAACGCTATGGACCACAGTATGTTCAGCAGCAGCTGCGCCTTGAACGACCAGAGCGCGGTCAGATTCTTCTTGTTCTTTCCCTTGCCCCAGACCAGCCAGAGCGCCACTCCCATCAGCATGTACAGGGTCAGCCACATCGGCCCGAACACCCAGTTCGGCGGGGTGAACCACGGCTTGTTCAGCGTCGAGTACCAGCCCGCTATGTTTGGCGTCGTGAAAACGGCCCCGACTATTCCGGCGAGCTGGCAGGCGATAATAGAAAGCGCCAGGCGGACGTACTTGTGCATGAGAACTATTGCAAACGCCCGTTTAAAAATATCCTACGCGAACTCCTTCTGCGCTTCCTCGAGGTCCTTGATTGTCCCGATGTCGCGCCACTTGCCCGCATGCTTATAGCCGGCTATCCTGCCCTCAGCCGCCAACGCGGGGAACGTCTGCGTTTCTATTGCGCCCTTCTCCGGCAGTTTGGGAATGAGAGCGGGCTCCAAGACGTAGATTCCGGCGTTAAGCCATTCGTTCAGGAGCGGCTTCTCCCTGAATTCGGTTATGAGGTCGCCGTCCATTTTCGTTATACCGTACGGCGAGCGCATCTGGACGAGAAAGACAGTAGCAGCCAGCTTCGGGTTCCTCGCCCTGACCGTTTCATGGAACTTCAGTATCTTGGCAGGGTCGGCGTCGTGAAGGCAGTCGCCGTTGACGACAAACACGGAGCCGTTCAGACACTTTGCCGCAAGCCTTATCGCGCCGGACGTGCCGAGCGGCTCCTTCTCCTCGGAATAACGTATCTTGACGTTGAAGCGCGAGCCGTCGCCGAAGAAATTTTCTATCACTTCGTGCTTGTAGCGCGTGCAGAAAATGAAATCCGTGAAGCCCGCCTTCCTGAACAGCTCGACGTGGTGCTGCAGCATGGGACGGCCAGCCACTTCGAGCATCGGCTTTGGCACGCTGTCCGTCAGGGGCCGCAGCCGCTTTCCGAACCCGCCGCACAGGATAAGGACGGTTACCATGGAAAATCAAAGGCTGGAATTACTTATAAATTCGGGCTAATCCATCATACTTCACATGAGAATTCTGGTGACAGGAGCAACCGGCAGGATGGGGAAGCACCTTGTGGCGGCGCTGCTGGAAGGGAACGACAGGATACGCATACTGATGCGCGACCCCGAGAAGGCGAAGATGCTGTGGGGCGACTCCGCGGAATACGCAGTCGGGGACGTGACGAACAAGGCCTCGCTGGTCGACGCGGTGAGGGACATCGACGTGATATACCACCTGGCCGGGCTGGTCAGCTACGACGCGCCGCGCGAGCAGCTCTTCCAGGTGAACGTCGAGGGGACGCGCAACATCCTGGAAGTCGCGAAGGGGAAAAGAATAATCCACATGAGCACGACGGCCGTTTACGGAAAGAAAGCCGTCTCGCCGATAACCGAGCAGACGCCGTTCGCTCCGACGGACGTTTACGGCGAGAGCAAGGCGGAGGCGGACAGGCTGGCCAGGGCTGCGGGCGCGATAGTTCTGCGGCCCACGGTGGTTTACGGACCCGGATTTTCTGACGGATTTTTCAAGCTCTTCGAGATGGTGGAAAAAAAGCGGATGGTCGTGGCGGGGGACGGCAAGAACAGGCTGCAGTGGACGCACATCGACGACCTCGTGGCGGCGCTTCTTCTTGCGCGGGAAAAGGGCAGGGCGGGAGAGGCCTACGACATAGTGAGCGACGACGTCAAGACTCAGGAGGAGATGCTCGGCATAGTTTCTCAGCTGCTCGGCGCGCCCATGCCGAAAACGCACATCCCGATGGGCCTGCTGCGCACGGTTGGGTCGCTTTTCATAAAGCCCGCATACCTTGAGACGTTCGCCTCGGACAGGGTATTTGACTGCTCGAAGGCAAAGAAAGAATTGTCGTGGCAACCGAAAGCCAAGCTCATGGACGGACTGAAAGATGCTGCAGCGGAATACGAGCTGTCAAAAAGCGGCTAAGGGAACAGCAGTCCGAGCGCCAGAGCGAGCAGCTCCGCGACCATCGCCCATTTTACCGCCATCTGCGCCCTCGACGGCTTGTTCTTGAACACCAGGTAACCCGAATAGATTATCAGCACTGCGGATGCCATGGCAGGCAAGATGTAGCCGTTGCCGACGCCCTTGAGCACGTAAGGGATGGGTATCAGCGTCGCGGTAAGGAAAAGGAACGCCATCCCGAGCCAGGACGCCACGTCAAAGCCGAGCGCGACCGCTATGGTGCGCGCGCCTTCCGCCTTGTCCCCCTTGTAGTCCTCCATGCCCTTCTCCACTTCGCGCGCGAAGTTGCCGCAGAACACCAGGGCGAACAGGAACAGCGCGACCTGCGCCAGTTCCCCGACAAGCAGGGCGGCCAGGAGGAAAACGGAGGCGGCGAGCCAGCTCACGACGAGGTGGCCCACGACAGTTTTTTTCAGCTTCCAGGAATAGAGCGCCGAAAGGGCGACATTGAAAACGACGAGCGCGGTCATCGGAAGCGGAAGCAAAAAGGCGGAAAGCGCGATTGAGACGCCGGAGAGCGCGACCGCGTAGTTGAACGCGCCGCTCAGGGTCATCCTTCCGGACGGTATCACGCGGTACGGCCTGTTTATCCTGTCTATCTGCCAGTCGAAATAGTCGTTGAGCACCATGCCGGCCCCGCTGAGAAAGAACACGACCAGCGCTCCGATAAGCACGTAGGACAGCACGGGAGTGAGCGAGGCGCCTAGCAGCACCGCGCCCAGGACGAAGCCCGCTGCGGCCATGAGCCCGTTAAGCGGCCGAAGAATCTCTATGGCGGCTATCATTTCAGCATCCCAACCTTACACTTTGCGTTCCTTCGACTTGGGCCTGAGACCCTTGTATTTGCACTTCCTGCACTTTATCTTCCCGGCCTTGACGGCCTCGGCATCGGCGCGTATCTTGGCGTTGCACCTCATGCACACCCACACGCGCTCATATATCCGCCCCATTGCGGCCGGTATCTTAATTTTTGGCATTGTGATATCACCATTATATTATTCATTTTATCCAGTCAATCTGTTTCTTATACTTACCGCCCTCGCCCTTTAAAACCCTTTCCGTCTCCTGCGCCGCCTTCCTCATGCTCATCCCCGTGGTGTCTATCTCGAAGACGCTCTTGTGGTTCTCCCTCGCCTCATAGGCTATTATGCCTATCAGTTCGGCTTCGGCGTTCTCCTCGACCTTCGTCCTGTTCCAGCGCCTCTTTTCCAGCCTTTTCTTGAGGGCTTCTGGCTCGCAGCGGAGGACTATCACGGTGTCCACCAGCTTGTCGGGAAGGAGATGGGCGACGTGCCCGTCTATTATGAGGTTCTTGTTCTTGCGCTCGAACGACGCAACATATTCCGTAACCTTCTTCATGTCCGCTATGTAGCTGTCGCGCTTCTTGTCGTAGCCGCTGTAGAGCTGCCTCTCCTTTATGGCCTTGCTCAGGTCGAGATGGACCATTCCGAGCGATTTTGCCGCGGCCTTGGCTGCCGAAGTCTTTCCCGTCCCGGGAGTGCCCGTCAACACTATCCTCATTTCATACGACCCCATCAGTGTACACCGAAAATGCCGTCCAGGAAGCCCGCGAGGGCTTCCAGTATTTGGTCGAAGATGTTCTTATTGGGCACGATTACCGTTATCGGAGCAGAGGCTGACGTGGAGAACCCGTCGGTTTCCACGAAGGCCTGCACGGTCCGTCCATTTCCGGCGGGCGCGAACGCGAACAGGTAGGACGCGCTTTTGCCCGGCGCCAGCACCGTACTCCTCGTTTCGTTTCCGAGCCTTATTGTTATGCCCCTTTCCCTGGTGTCGATGTTTTTCACTCCAACGGTAACGTTGGCCGTTTCGCCGAGACTGACGTTCGGCGGCGACGTGAGCGTCACTTCGACGGGCCTGTTCTCGGCAACGCTTACAATTTGCTCGGCCAGCTGCCCGTTCGCGTAAGCATAGACGGTGAAGTCCTTCGCCGGAGCGATGACGGCAAGGCTGCCGGTCCCGTAATCGCCGTTGCTTGTGAATATTTGCGCGCCGGGCGAAACTGCCGTGACGGTTTCTCCGGGCTTCACGGCGGTCCTGTCAACCCCCAGGCCGACGGTCTCGGAGCTTTTTTTGTCCGGTTCAAGCGTCAGCTCGATCGTTTTTGTTTCGCCGCCGTTGGGCGAAGAGGTCAGGCCGCAGGTGTAAACGGTCCCGCCCTTCAGCGAATCGGGTATGCTGTAGGGCATGAAAACCGACTTCTTGCCGCAGAAGGCCACACCCGTCTCGTTTTTATCCTCTTCCAGGAACTTTCCCTGTTCGCCGACGCAGCTGCCGAACCTGACCTTGGTGTAAACACAGCCGTCCGCGCTCAAATCTGTTCGCGTAACGGCGTAGCCATTCCAGACCTTGTCTTCAAGGAGCGAAAGCCGTGTCCCGATGAGCGGCTTCTCCTCGCTGTTGAGGATGGTTATTTTCGTGTCCACTGAATTGAGCGTTATGCCCAACTGGCCGGCGCCTTTGGCGCTCGCCGTGGCCTCCACATAATACGTTTCGGGCAGCACCGCGAACTTCACGTGGCTGGCGTCCAGCCAGCCGGCCTCGCCCCAGGTCGGGTCTATCTGATAGCAGCTTCCCGACGGAGAGCAGGCTTCCACCCAGCCGTGCGCCACGAAGTCATTGGCAACCGTATAGCCGCGGCCGTAAGCATACCCGACCACGTAGGACGCGCGGAAGCCGAGGCTCCTTAACATGGCAATCGTGAGCGCGGAGAACTCGTCGCACACGCCCGCCCTGTTCTTCAGCGTTGTTTTTGCAGAGAGATTGACGTCCGCATAACTAAGGTCGTAACGGATGTTCGTGTTGACCCAGTCCGCCACCGAGGCGGCCTTTTCAAAGTCGGTCTTGCTTCCCGATACAGTTCCCGAGGCCAAAGCTATTATTTCGGGGTCGCCGGACTCGATGAGGCCCGCCGGCTGCGAGAAAACCGGAAGGTCCGGCACGCTCGCGGTTGTCTTGCGCTGAACGTCCAGAACGGTTTTTACCGTGAAGCCCGCTCTTGCGCCGGGATTGCTGAGAACGACGCGGACCATCTTGTTGCCGTACGCGTCCGTCACGGTATCGTACGGAACCGACACGTCAACGGACTCCACGGTCTGGAAGGCGTCCTCCTGCGGCACCATCACGTTTACGGTAAGCGAATTAACATTTCCGTCCGTGGCAAGCGAGACCGCCTGGTCCACCTCCACCTTAAGGCTGGACACTTGCGTGGGATTCAGGGCAGCTAACGAAAGCGTTCCCAACGCCACCAGGAATGCCAATATAAATATCCCGTAGCGGCGGCGTTCTAGCTTCATGTGGAACACCTGTCCAAACTGCCGTGTTCCACAAGCAGTTGGAAACGGCTATATGAACTTGTTTCCAGCTTCATAACTTTAAATTGATTGATATCGTATATAAAACCTGTATGCCAGAAATGCCCGACGAGGAAAACGACGTCGCACCGGACTTCAATCTGTGGACGGAGAAGTACAGGCCCAAGAACCTCTCCGAGATAGCGGGCCAGTCGCTCATTGTATCAAGACTTCAGGCCTTCCTCGTGAAGGGCCTGCCGCACATGCTCTTCGCGGGGCCGCCGGGCTGCGGAAAAACAACGGCCGCCCTTGCGCTGGCGCGCGAGCTGTACGGGAACAACTGGCACGCCAACTTCCTCGAGCTCAACGCCTCGGACGAAAGGGGCATCGACGTGGTCCGCCACAAAATTAAGGATTTTGCGCGGACAAGGCCGATAGCGGCCGACTACAAGATAGTCTGCCTCGACGAGGCGGACTCGCTGACGAACGACGCCCAGCACGCGCTGCGGCGCACGATGGAGCGTTATTCCGAGTCCACGCGGTTCATACTCATCGCGAATTACAGCAGCAAGATAATAGAGCCCATACAGAGCCGCTGCGCGGTGTTCAGGTTCAAGCAGCTGACCGAGCAGGATTCCATAGGGTTCCTGAAGCGCGTTGCCGCCACGGAGAAGCTCGACATAGACGAAGAAGCGCTCAGCGCGATACTCCATCTTTCCGAGGGCGACATGCGGCGGGCCGTAAACATTCTTCAGTCCGCGGCGACGGCGCCGAAGATAACCGAAAAGGCCGTCTATGACATGGCGGCAGCGGCGCACCCGCAGCTCGTGAAGACAATGCTGGAGCAGGCGCTCGCCGGGTTCTTTCCCGCCTCACGAGAACTGTTGCTCCAGATGCTAAGGGACGGGATAGCGGGCGAGGACATAATGCGCGAGATAGGCAAGCAGGTGCATTCGCTCAATGTCCCGGAAAACAGGCGCGTCCCGCTGATAGAGAAGGTGGGCGAGTACGAGTTCCGCGTGGCCTGCGGCGGCACGCCTCAGATACAGATAGAGGCGTTCCTGGCGCAGCTGAGCGCCATGAAATAGCTTTTTATCCTTTTCTGCCGGAATACACTCCATGACAACCATGACGCAATCCGAGGTTGATGCGCTCCCGATGAAAACGAGCAGGCAGGGCGCATACGAGCACATCAAGGAGAAATTCACCTGCCCGGAATGCGGAACGAGGCTGGAGCCGTCAAGGAACAGTTACAGCACGACGGACGACATCCTCAGGGACGGACCGATAGAAACAACGGCAGTTTTTGCCGCGGGCTGCGGCAAGTGCGGCGTCCTTTACAGGTTCGAGGAAAATCCGATAACGTTCAAGCGGAAGTGATAATATGCGATACATATTCGAGAAAGCTGAACTGAAGATGGCGGAATTTTATATGGACGACGCGGCCGAAGAGGCGAAAAAGTCCCTCTGCAAGAAATCCCAGCGCGGCGCGGTTCTTGTCAGCGCCAAGGGAAAAGTCATCGGAAAGGGGCACAACCTGGTCACGAACAGGGAGTTTTGCGAACCCTGCGTACGCGAAGATATACACAACAACACCCGCGTCGAACTCTGCTCGGCAATCCACGCCGAACAGCTCGCCGTACTTGACGCGCACGGGAAAAGAACTCCCTTGAAGGGCTGTCGCATGTACCAGGCCGAGCTGAAGGACGGGGACGTCAGATATTCGGGCGACCCCTCTTGCACGGTCTGCAGCAGGTTGCTTTACGCGGCGGGAATTGAGCTGGTCCTAAGGCACATGGACGGCATAGCGGTCTACGAGCCCGAGGAGCTGAACAACCTATCGCTTGAATACGTGCTCAAGAACCGTTAGCCAAGCTCGTAGTCCGCGATTTCCTTCCAGGTCTCCGGACCGTTGTTTATTTCCCAGAGATAAAGCCGCTCGGCTATGAACGCGATGTTCTTGTGCCGTACGAACTTTTCCAGCATCTCGCTCTTTTTTTTGTCGCTGACGTCTCCGTACATCAGCCCTATCTGCGGCTCGTAGTTCGGACGACATTCCTTTCCGAACAGCTTTTCGGCCGCGTCCATGGCTTCGGTTATCAGCTCGTTCTCCTCGAGGTTGAGGTAAAGCGCCCTGAACTTTTCGTTGCTGCGGCCCGTGCCGTCGAGCTTCAGGCGGAACTGCTGAAGGTCGGACGCCAGCTTCTTTGCCTTTTCGGACACTTCCTTCTCGCCGCCCTTTATCCCGTATGCGAGCGTGAGATGCGGCTCGAACGTCGGCGTGTCGCACGCGTTGCTTATGTTTTCTATTGACATGCACAGCCTGCTGTACGCCTCTCCTGTCGGTATTATCCAGATGGAGTAGCCTTCAGCTTTCGCCATGGAGTTCTACTGCGGGAAATCGGCATTTAAAAGGGTTGCTGCGGCGTATGGCACTTGACGAAGTTTCGGCGGGCGACGAAGAACCGTCATTTCTCGACGGAAAATATCCTTTCTTCCCTGAAGTCCACTTCTATCTCGTCCTCTTTCAGGCTCAACCCGCATTTGTTGCAGCGCTCCACGGTCTTTTTTCTGAACTCCTTATTCAGCTCGGAGATGTCCGCTTCACCGCGGTGTTCGCCGCACAGCCTGAAGTGGTATTCCTCTTCCTGGTAGGAGTCCTTGAACACCTCCTCCTTCAGGGCGAGCTCCTTGAGCGTCTGAAGCGCCATCCATGTCCTGTCAAGTTCAGTCACCGTTATTTTCTTTTTTTCGCGTTCGAACGGAACGTGTTCTTTCACGGGTTCGGCCAGCTCCTCGTAGAACCTTTTCTCCATGGTTTTCGGCAGCTTTTCAAGGTACTCCTCGAGGCATCTTTGGACGGAATTCTTGTCCAGCCCTATGTGCGTCTTCACCTTGTAAAGGTCGCGCGGATAGCCGTAGAACATGACGCGGTTCTCATCGCCGGTTATGACCGCGCTTATCTTTCCCTCTTTCGGGCAGCGCCTGCAGGCGAAGCGGTTGTACAGCCACGACCAGTCCACGGTCTCATAGCCGCAGGAAAAATGGCCGAGCCTGTGCCTCAGCTCGTCGAAATTTTCCTGCGAAACGAAGTAAACATTATGATCTCCGTATTGTACCCCCATTTTCTGCGGGTTCAGGTCCTTGATGAGAGACATGTGTCCGCTGTCAAATTCCGCGCAAGACATGTATCAAGCTTAGTAGCAAAAAGATTTAAACTAACGACGTCCGCGTCCCCTGAAGCCGCCCTGGCCCGGACGACCGCCGCGCCTGCCGCCGCCGAAGCCTCCGCGCCTGGGCCCGCCCCTTCCTCGCCCACCGCGGCCGCCGAATCCCGGGCCGCCCGTCCTTTTTGTCCACTTGGGTATTATTGCCTGGCGGCTTTTCATCTGTTCGGTCATCTCCTGCGCCTTTTCACTGCTTATCGCGCCCTTGAAAGTGTGCTTGACCATGTGGACCTTCGCGTAGTGCTCTATGACCGACAATTCGTTGGCCTCTTCGGGCGAGGCAATGTTTATCGCCCTGCCGTGCGCGCCGGCACGGCCGGTCCTTCCGACGCGGTGTATGAACGTTTCCACGTCCTTCGGCAAATCATAATTGAAAACGTGCGAGACTGCCGGTATGTCCAGTCCTCGCGCGGCCACGTCCGTAGCTATCAGGTACGGCACCTTCTTGCTCCTGAAATCGTTGAGCACGCGCTCGCGCTGCGATTGCGACAGATCGCCGTGTATCGCCGCGACGTTGTAGAACTTTGAAAGTATCCGCTCAAGCCTGTCCGCGCTCCTCTTCATTTCCACGAAAATTATGCAGGCGGTCGGCTTCTCCTTGTCAAGCACGTGCTTCAGGCACTCCACCTTGTCCCTGTCCAGCGCTATCCACGCCTCCTGGTCGATTGTATCGACCGTGGGGGCTTCCGCATGGAGCTCCACCATCACAGGGTCGTGCATGTAACGATGGACTACGTGGCGTATTTCCTCGGGCATCGTGGCTGAGAAGAGCAGCGTCTGGCGTCCGCACGGCGTGAACTTGAGAATATAATCAATATCTTCGATGAAGCCCATGTCCAGCATCCTGTCGGCTTCGTCAAGGACGACAATCGAGATTCCCTTGAGGTCGATGTTGCGCCGTTCCATGTGGTCCATCAACCTACCGGGCGTGGCAAACACGACTTCGACGCCTGAACGCAGCGCACGCGTCTGCGGGTCCATCGACTTGCCGCCGTAAACGGAAATAGACCGCAGGCCCGTGTGAACGGCCAAACGCTTGAACACTTCCTCGTTCTGCATCGCAAGCTCGCGCGTCGGGGTGATAATCAGCGCCTGGACGCCCTTGCCTTTCTGCACTCTCTCCATAACGGGAATGAGGAACGCTATCGTCTTGCCGGAGCCCGACTGCGCTTTTCCTATGACGTCCTTGCCTTCAAGCGCAAGCGGAGTGGCCTGTTCCTGTATGGCGAAAGAATCCGAGTAGCCCGCCTCGTGCAGGCCGTCCAACACTTCTTTCTTTATCTTGAGTTCCGCAAACTTCACAAATATCACTTCTGCTCCAGATAGGTAGAAAACAGTTTATAAAGGCGAACGAAACCTCGCTTAGGGAGATTTCTTGACGGTGAAGCTCCCTGTTCCTGTTGCCGGCCATCTGCCTACGTTACCGGAAATGTCAGTTGCCGTAATGTAATAGGTGTGCGTACCAACTGAAAACTGATCTTCCCACTGCCAAATCCAATAATACGGATTGACGATGTCTGGTTTGTCAAAGTCTTCTTGATTAATAGCGTCTTCCCATTTACCGCTTGAGTAAATCTTTTGTTTAGTAAGCTCAGTGTTTTTAACGCCGTCGACATAGAGCGTTACATCGGAAAGCCCTTGGTCAGTTAAAGGTCGAAACTCAAAGTTCTCTTGATACGGATATTTGTCTCCGGTCGAGGATACTTGATGAACACCAAGCACTTCGATATAAGGTGCATCTGAAAACTTAGCTGTAATTTGTCTTGCCTTATCCATTTTTACCGTACATGTCGCTTGGGTGCCAGTACAATCACTGCTCCATGAACTAAACTTCGACAGCATGGTGCTTGAAGTTGCAATGTACTTTCCACCAGAATAAGTCCAATTAAGCCCTACAGAAGTTCCGGTTGCAGTGAGCGTTACCGAAGTTCCTGCAGCATACGCTTTGGAGCAGTCATGTCCGCAATTGATTCCCTCAGGGGAGGATGTTATGGTCCCGACGCCGCCTATTACGTTCACGCTTAATGCGTTGGTTGCAGTCGAAGAGCCGCCTGAGGAAGAACCACCCGAACTTCCTCCTGTTGAGCCGCCCGAGGAAGAGCCCCCTGAACTTCCCCCTGTTGAGCCGCCTGAGGCCGTGTAGTACAGCGTCGCCTTAAGATGGTCTATGTATGAGCAGTCCGTCGTAAACGCATTGCCGTCTCCCGTCGGCTTTCCTATTATCCGCTTGACTTTTATCGGCGTGCTGAATGTCACGGACTTGGATTTTGTTTTGTGCGCGTCCCCTCTTGATGTCGTGCCAATGCCCGCGGATTTCCCGTTCGCGTCGTACGCCGTCGCGGTTATGGCCGCCCCGCACAGCTCCCCGCCGGGCGTGCCCTCGAAGTCTATTTTTGAAACGGTGTATTCCTTGTCAAATATTATTTCGACCGACTTTACGAATGAGCCGTCGGTATAGCGGGTTGTGCTGTCCGTGGCCAGAGCCGTCCCTGATTGATACGCTGAGATTACGGCAACGCTGATCAAAATCGCAATTGCGACAAGAAGGTGCCTGGCGCTGAGCTTTTTCATGCCAAAAATTGGGATTTTATGCTAATAAAGGTTGTCACAATTTCATCCTTGCGAACGACCAAGTGCCTACCGCAATCATTATCGTTGCGAAGGCGACCAGAACGACAGCGTCAGTTACAAGCCCTATCGAGCCCATGCCGGTCATGAGCTGGCGCATGGCATCGACGCCGTACGTGACCGGGTTCAGCCGCGTGAATATGAGAAGCCACGACGGCAAATTCGTGAGCGGGAACAGCGCGCCCGACAGGAAAAACAATGGGAAGTTCAGGAAGCTCATTATCAGGCTGAAGCCCTCGGGCGAGTCCATGAGGCTGCCTATTATCAGACCGATGCTTACAAGCCCCGTGACCATCAGGAAAAGGAACACGTACGCAAAGAGCAGGTTCAGCGAGAACGGTATTCCGAAGATTGGTGCCAATACCATGAGTATGGTTGCCTGTATCGTTGCATCCGTCACGCCGCCCAGCACTTTGCCGAAGAATATTGTCGTTCGGCTCACGGGCGAGACGAGCACCTCCTTCAGGAAGTCAAGCCGCTTGTCCATCACGACGTACGCGCCGTAAAATATTGAAGTGAAGAGCACGGTCATGGTGATTATTCCCGGGAACAGGAACGTCTGGTAATTGAAGCCCGTTGCGCCGGCGCCGGAAAAGGCGGAGCCCATGCCCGTTCCGAAAAGGAACAGCCACAATAGCGGGCTGACTATTGAACCCACGAGCCTTGATTTTTCCCTGAAGTATATCCGTATCTCCCTTTCCCATATGGCGTAAAGTCCGCTAAGTTCACTCATAATCATCATCGCCTGTTCCTGGCCGCAGCCATCCTTTCGAAGAACCCGCCTTCGGGCGAGTCCTCCCTGAATTCCCTGCCCGCGTAGTGCAAAAACACGTCGTTCAAAGTCGGCGAATGCAACTCAACGGACTCGACGTCGCCCGCCAACTTCAATATTTCCTGCAGATGGTTGTTGGCGTCCTTGACCGTCAGGAATACGGTGCTGTCGGCTATCCTGGCCTCATCAACATACTTCAGCTTCCTGAACGGCTCGATGCTCGGCTGCTTCATCTTGAGGCTTATCACGCTGCCGCCAAGCCCCTGCTTGAGCTTTTTCGGCTCGTCCATCACGACTATCTTTCCCTTGTCAACGATGGCTATTCGGTTGCAGAGCCTGTCCGCCTCGTCCATGTAGTGCGTCGTTAGAATGATTGTTATTTTCTTTTCCGCGACCAGCCTTTCAATATAGTGCCACATGTGCTCGCGCGTCTGCGGGTCAAGGCCGAGCGTGGGCTCGTCGAGGAACAGAACTTTCGGGGTGTGCATGAGGCCGCGCGCAATTTCCAACCGCCTGCGCATGCCGCCGGAATACTTCTTAACAATCTCGTCCTTCCTGTCGTACAGGTCGACGAGCCTTAGAGCTTCTTCTATTCTTTTCTGGACTTCACTTCCCGGCACGCCGTAAAGCAGCGCGTGCAGCTTAAGATTTTCATAACCGGTGAGCAGATCGTCCGAGGACGGTTCCTGGAAAACTATTCCTATGCTCTTGCGTACGTTCGCCGGTTGCTTAACTATGTCGTAGCCGTTGACCGTTGCAGTGCCCGACGACGGTTTTTGCAGCGTTGCCAGCATCGAAATGGTGGTCGTTTTTCCGGCGCCGTTCGGGCCCAACAGGCCGAAGACTTCGCCCTCGTTTATTTCGAAGGAAACGTGGTCAACTGCCGTAAGTTCCTTGTTCTTGTCCTTGAAGATTTTCGTGAGGTCCTTGACCTCTATTATTGGCATGGCTGTTAGAATGGACAAAATAGTTTATAAAGAAAAGGGATTACTCGTACTCTCTCCACCGGCTGCGACGGTGAAGCGAATTGACCGATTTCACTCATATTCGCGCCAGGTGTGCCCGCACTTGGTGCACTTCATGAAGCGGGTGGGCGGCTCGTCCGCAGAACGCGTCTGCTGCATCCACCAGAAGGCCTCCTTGTTCTCGCAGTTCGGGCAGACCGCCTGCGTCCGTGGCAGCGCCTCGAACTGCTTTTTCTGCTCGATAACGACGATTCCTGCCGCGGGCCCTTCCTGCGGCTTTTCCAGCTTGGTCTTCAGCTCGAAGTCCGACTTCTTGGCACTGCCGGTCTTCCTGTGGCCGCAGATCCTGCACACAAGTACAGTCTTGCCGCCGACCTTTTGCGGAACATAAAGCCCGCCGTCCTTGTCATGAAATTCCATAAGTATCAACCGAATTATTAGCCAATAATGCCAGCCCGCTTTTTATAAAGGTATCAGCGGCTGTCACTCCTTGACCATTCCCAGGGCCTCGTACACGCCGACCTTCACCCAGCCGACGTACGGTATCCTCATTATGGCCTTGCCGTGTATCTTGTCCACCGGTATGACCCAGTTGTCCTGAACGGAATTATGGTCGCCCTTCGTTGTTATTCCGTCGGCGGTTATGCCCATGACCCTGTGTATCACCGGATAATTGTAGACGGGCGAGTCAAAGACCACGATGTCGCCGACCTTTATTTCGGTCCCGCCCTGCACGATGACAAGGTCGCCCTTCTCCATCGTGGGCACCATGCTCCCGGAAAAGACCGCCACTATCGGCGTGTCAGTATGAAGTACCGGCATCAGCGCCTGGTTCGCGGCCAGCGCTATGAGGATTCCGAGAAGGACATAGACGATCGTTCCGAACGGCCCTTCGGTCACCTCGTCCCACAGGTCGCCGAGCGTCCTTTTCTGCTTCGGCGCGGCCCTTTTTGCCGCATGAACAACGGCGGGCTTCTTTGCCGCCCGTTCTGCGGTCCTCTGCTTGACCGCCTGCACCGCGCGCCTGGCGTGGTGCGCGACATGCCTGACGGCGCGCACCGCAGGATGCTCCTTTTTTCTTATGAGCTTTTTGTCCACGCCCTTCAGGTAAGAAGGCAGCTCGTCTTTTTCGGCCATACCAAGAAATTCCGTCCCGCATTAATAAAGGTTTTACGCCCTGCCGACGCTTTCGCCCAGCACGACGCCGCCCGCTATGAGATGGGCGATGCGCAGGGGCTCGGGCATGTTCGCGTGGCTGCAGCTGACGCCTATTATTTCCGCCGCCTCCTTCTCAGCTATTCCTGCGGTCTGGAACGCCAGACGGCTGTCTCCGACCTTCACCCAGAATACTTCCCCGGCGTCCTTCACGCATCTCGTCCTTTCGGCGGAGTGCGGGAGCCTGCCCATCGCGTTAAGGAACTCGTCAAAGTTCGGCTTCTTCCTCAGGACGACCACGACGGGCAATCTTGTCGCCTCGTTTATTTTCCGTATGTTCACGGTGTTGAAGCCGGCGAACGTTATGCCGTCCAGCATTATGACGCGTACGTCCTTGAACTTCATCTGCTGCACGGCGCCTATCAGCTGCGCTTCAGCGTCGGTCCCGTCAACCGTTATGTCGCGCTTCAGAACGCCGTCCATGAAACTGCCGCCGCGGAACACGACGCCTATCAGGACGGTCCTGTTCGCGCCCTTCGTGAAGGGCCCGTCATCAAAGGCGAGAATGCGGATTTCATCCTTTACCTTTCTTATCGGCATAAGAACTATTCGAGTCCGGCTTTTAAGCCGTTTACTCCTTGAGCGCTTTCTTGAATTCCGCCTTGAACTCGTCGCACTGCTCCTCGACGGCCTTCGCGGACTTCTCCAGTATCTTGCGCGGGTTCGAGCCCGTCACCAGTATCTTGGGCTGGACCATGAACGGATGCTCGCGTATTGCCGCGGCTTCGCCGCCTTCCTTCCAGGCCTGCTTGGCTATCAGCTGCGTCAGCGTTACGGTCTCGCCCTTGACCTCGACCTTGAGCTTGTCCTTGCTCTCTTCCACGACAGAAACATCCATTACCATTTCACCTTACAAACCTCATTCAGAGCAGATTATTTAAAGCTTTCATCCAGTTCGTCGGGATTCAATATCGGCCCCTTGAAATGGCCGCGGTTCTCGACGGCTATGCGGGGGCAGGCGGTGTTGACCCAGGCGTCGGCCTTTATTCCTGCAAGTTTTTCGGGCTTTATCTCGTCCATTGACAGAACGAACGCCGTCTTTCCCCTGGCTTCCAACTTCTGCCTGAGGCTGTCGGCCAGTTTGGCGTTCGTTTGGCCGAGCTTTGTCGATACAAGTATTCCGAAGTTCTTCGCGTCCTTCGCCAATGCTATCGCGACCGTTCTCTGCTTCCTGAACAAAGAATCGTCCACTTTCGCCACAGTTCCTTTCTCGAAGTCCAGCGAAAATATCGGCTTGCTTTCCTTCAGCGAAAGGCCCAACGGATGAAAACGCCCGCAGCCAAGGAACAGGAACGCGTCGACGTCCTTCTCTATCCTTTTGGCCGCGCTCACGTCGCAGCCCAGTATCTGCCCCGGATAGAGCTTCTTCGAGCTCTTCACCTCCCCTATCAGCGCCTTGTATCCGTTTTTTTCCAGGAAATCCTTGGCCGGCCTGAGCGCGTCGATGAACTGCAGGCTGCTGACAAGACCGATTCGTTTGAAGCCCTGCAGCGCCGCGAGGTTCTTTTCAAGAATCGGGACGGCATTGACGGTTTCCCTGTGCTCCACATATTCCACGGGAAATCCGGCAAGCATGAACCGCGTGTGGCCGTAGTGGACTATTTTCTGGCAGCCCAGCCTGCGCGCCTCGTCGACTTTCAGGTCGCACGCGCCGTAGCACGCTTCGGCCGACGTTACGACTTCGTTGCCTTCCTTCTCGAGCTTTGCGGCCAACTCAATGGCCGACGTCTTGAGGCCCTCAGGGACCTGAAGCAGTATCCTCATAACGAAGGTGGCTGTTCCGACGCTTTTAAAGACTTAGGCTCCCTTGAAAATCGAAACGTAGGAGAATATCTCCAGCGTCTTCACGAGGTCCCACACGAGCGGGATGGCTACGAGCAACGCCACCACCAATGCGAGCACCATGAGGTCGTGCTTTTTGCTTTCGGACCTGAGCCCGAAATACGCGCCCGCCGCAAGCCCGCCGAAGTGCGAGGCGTACGCCACGTCGGTCGCCGCGCCCGCGCCTATCACGGACAGGAACGCGGCGGCGTTGTAGAACGTGTAGACTACCGCCACCACGACCAGCGGGAGCGGTATCAGGTACGGATATTCTATCATCTCGAAGGGCTTCACTATCATGGCGGTGGCCATGAGCCCGAACACGGCCGCGCTCGCGCCCACGGTCGGGACGGTAGCGGACACCATCCCGAGCCAGGCGGCAAGGACCATCGCGGCCTCGCCCGCGAACCCGGACACGAAGAACACGGTAAGCAGCTTTTTCCTGCCCAGGCACTGCTCGACTATGTGGCCGAAAAAGAACAGCGCTATCATGTTCAGCACGAGATGGCTGGGCGTGGCGTGAAGGAACAACGACGTGACGAGCGTCCACACCTTGCCCTGCGCGACGCCCGCCCAGGAGAAGCCGAGTTCTTTGAACATGCTTGCGCTCCAGTCCTTGCCGTACGCCGTGCTTCCGTACGCTTCCGCAAGGAAAACCAGCGCGCAGAACAATATCAGGCCGTAGGTGAGAAGCGGTTTGACTTTGGGCGTCTTCTCATAATCGTTCCTGACGAAGCGGAACATTACGCCCGCCCTTCGGCGGCGGCGACCCAGCCGCGCACCTTTTCGATGGCGTCTATGTTCACGGAAACGGAGGTTATCCCGGCGTCCATGAGGAACCGCACAGCGTCCTCGCGGTTGGACGGCAATTCCCCGCAGATGCTGGACGTGACCCCGTACTTGTTGCAGGCGGTTATCACGTGCCTGAACTGGAAGCGCATGGCGGGGTGCATCTCGTCAAAAAGCTTTATCAGGCGCTCGTTGTTGCGGTCGAGGCCGAGCGTCAATTGCGTGAGGTCGTTGGAGCCGAAGCTGATGAAGTCAATCCCCTCCTTGCAGAACTCCTCGATGTCCAGCGCGGCGGCGGGCGTTTCCACCATCAGCCCGAACTTGCACGTGTCGGGCAGGCCGTACTGCTTCGCAAGCTCGCGCGCCTTCCTCAGTTCCTCTACGTAGATGATGAACGGAAGCATTATTCCCACGTTGGTGTGGCCCTGCTCATGCAGTTTTTTGAACGCCTCTATCTGCGCCTTGAACAGCCCCGGTTCGACAAGGTCGCGCCTTATCCCGTGAAGGCCGAGCATGGGGTTGTCCTCGTGCGCCTCGTTCTCCCCGCCCTTCATGTTCCTGAACTCGTCGGTGCGCGCGTCAAGCGTCCGCACCCAGACGGGCTTGCCCTTGAACGCTTCGGCTATCTGACCGACGCCGTCGACTATTATTTTCGTCAGCTCCTGCGGCCTGCCCTGCCTGACGTATTCTATGGGGTGCGTACCTCCGACCGTAAGCATGTGCTCCAGCCGCACCAGCCCCACGCCGTCCGCGTGCACCGCCTTCTGGGCCATCTGCGGGAATGCCAGGTTGCATTTCACCTGCAATTTGGTTTTCTTTTCGCTCACGGAAGCCCGAACAACCGCGGCCGTTTCGTCCGCGCCCGCGTAAACTATCCCCTTCGTCGCGTCCACTGTCACCATTTCACCGTCCCTGAAGATCTGAGTGGCGCGTTCCGTCCCGACGATGCACGGTATGCCCAGTTCCCTGGACACTATTGCCGCGTGGCAGGTCGAACCGCCCTTGTCCGTTATTATGGCGGCAGACTTCTCCATCGCAGGAACGTAATCGGGCGAGGTCATTTCCGTCACAAGGACGTCGCCCTGCATCACCTTGTCAAGCTCCGACATGTCCTTTATCACTTTCACGGGGCCCGCGCCGGTCCCCGGCGAAACGCCGGTTCCCCTGATGAGCTCCTTGCGGCCGGTGACTTCCCTCCCACTTTTCTTTTCCAATACAGTTACGGCGCGGGTCTGTGTGATGTATATTTTTCCCTTTTCTTCGGCCCATTCGATGTCCTGCGGTTGGCCGTTGTATTGCTTCTCTATGTTCTTCGCATACGCCGCCACGGCCACTATTTCCATGTCGGTAAGGACCTGCCGTTCAATGTCTTCCGCCTTGACCTTGAGCTCCTCGTTAAGGCCCGTTTTAACGTCGCGTATGCGCATGGTCAGCTTCTTGCTGATTTTTTTGCCGAGTATGGCGCCGTTGGCCTTGTCGACCTCGTAATGGTCCGGGTCGACTATCCCCTGCACTATCGATTCGCCCAGCCCCCAGACGGCCTCCACCACTATCACGTTTTCCCTTTCCTTCGGGTTGGTCGGGTCGACCGTAAACGTCACGCCGGACTTTTCGCTGTTCACCATCCGTTGCACAACGACGCCCATTCCTGCGAGCTGGGGCTGGTTGTTCCTGTTGCGGTAGTATATCGCGCGCGGAAGGAAGTAGGAGGCCCAGCATTTCTGCACGTTGAGTATGACGTTCTCGTCGCCGCGGACATTCAGGAACGATTCGTACTGGCCCGCGGAGCTGGCGCCGGCTATGTCCTCCGATATCGCAGAGGAGCGCAGTGCGACGAAGTCCGCCGTGGCCGCCGGCGCAACGGCAGTCTTCGTTGCGCCAAGAAGCACGTTTATTATGTTGCTTTTGGAGTGGCTGAGCGCCCTGTAGGCCCTCAGTATGGGCTCGCGGACGGCAAGCGGCATCCTCCCGCCCATCACCATTTTCATTATTTCCTCCGCCCCCCTGTCGAGGGAATCGACATCGGTTATCTTGGTCCTTGAAAGCACCGCCGAAATCTTCTCGTTAAGCCCGTTGTCCGCCATGAACTTGTCCCAGGATTCCAGCGTCACGAAGAAGGCTTCGGGAACCGGGAACCCGGCCCGTATCAGGTCACCGAGGTGCGCGGCCTTTCCGCCGACCTGCTTTATGCTCTCGCTGCCCGCTGCATCCCCGGCTATAACAAAAGGCATGCCTAAGAATTGCCGAGGTATTAAATAAAGATTCTATTCCTTCACGGCACGGCGCTTGCTTGCTGCGGATTAGTGCAGAATCAGCCCTTTATTGCATGACACTTGCCGGGCAGTTTCTTGCACGCACGGTCCAGGGCCTCCTTCACGACGCTTTCCTTTCCAGCGGGCACGCGCACAGTCATGACCTTTTCGCCCTTCATGCAGCGCGCGGCCTGGCCTATCGGGTTGCCAAAGGAGCGCCTCATTCCCTGCGAGAAGCGGTCCGCGCCCGCGCCGGTCGCGAGCGGGTTCTCCCTGAGAACGTGATGCGGATACTTCCTTATCTTGACGAAGAAGCCCTTCTCGCCCAGGTTCTTCTGCAGGAACCCGGCGGATATCGTTCGGGCGGCTTCCATGCAGTTCGAGCGCAGCTGGACGTCCTGCCCGACCACAAGATGGTATATGACAGGAAAATTGTTCTGTCCCTTTACGTCGCCCATCTCGAACTGGTGGATCTTGCTGACGGGCACGCCTTTCACGTAGCTGCGCCGCGGCGTGCGCTGAGAAACGCGTGTCCACGGCTTCTGCGTTATGTGATGATAACAGCGCCCGGGCCTTATTGTTGCCATAACATTACCTTGAGAAAAATGCCAGCCCAATGCTTATAAAGGTTTACAACATTCCTTTGCCGACCGGAGTGCTCGACGGCGTTATGAGCGCCTCAACGTCAATTTTCAGGAAGCCGCTGTCATATTTCCCGCTTTCCTTTGTCCTGAATATGGTCTTCCTGTTCTTTATGCTGACCTTTACCTTGTCCGTCTTGTACAGCTCGCCGTACAGGTCCCTGGCGAATTTCCTTATCGCGGGATGGGATTTCCTTATTTTTTCCGGGAGGTCCGCGGTGCCTCCCGTGAAATACATTTCAAGTACGCCGTCATGCAGCGTATATGCGGTCTTTTGGTATTCCTTTTCTATGTCCATGCCCTGCGCGAGCGCGACAGGGAACCTTATTTTTTCCCCGGTAAGGCACGCATCCCTGTAAATCTCATGAAGTCGTGCCGGCCCGTCTATGTGACCTATTCCGATTTCCCCGTAATAATGGAGGTCGGCGTTGGTGTCAATCAACATCATTTTCCTTTTGCCTGCCTTCTTGTCATCGAAATCGAAAGCGCATATGGTTCCCTTTACCTTGTCGTAATGGACGCGGGAATTGCCGCCGAGCTGCACTCCTATGTGCTGGATGATTTCACGCGTGGGGAGGCTTAAAGCGCCCTCCGTTACGAAATGGAAGCCCAGCAGATAGGAAGGCGCTATCGTGCCAACTATTTCATAAGTCGATCTCAAATCAGTATATGATACGGCCATGGAAGCCTATACGTCAGAAAACTTTATATATCGTGAATTTTACCGCATCATCGGGATGATGAAATTCACGTATGCTCAAGGACATGACAGTCCTTGACATCCTAATCGTTCTGCTCTTTCCTGCCCTTCTTCGCTTCCTCTATTTTCTTGAGCGCCTTGAGCAGGTCCTTCCTGTTCTCCTCCAGCGCTTTCACATTATTTCCGACGCCGCAGGTGTTGCCCACGCCCATTATCAGTATCCGTTCGTTCCTCTTCGTGCGGCCCAGCGCGGTCCTGAGAGCCTCCGTCGCCTCGGGTATCGAATCAAGGACAGGCCGTATCATCGGCTTGAGTGCCTCCTCGTCGGAGACCTTTATCGCGATAGCGTCCAGCGGTATCTGCTTCCTGACAGCCACATCTTCAATCTCGTAGCGGTCCACGGAGCCGCCCATCGCCACTCCCACGCCTTCCGCGACGGAGCCCGCCTTCTCGCCTTCGAGGCGCATGGCCGCATCGACGGTGATTATCCTGTCCAGACGCTGTTTTTTCATGAGCTTGAGCAGGAACTTTCCGGGGTGGCCGACCGTCGCGCCGGGCCCGCTCGCCTTCGACACCAGCACGGGACGGCCGTTGACGTTCACCTTGCATACGGCGAACTCCTCGTCCTCGTATACCGTCACCTTCCCTTTCGCGGGTATCAGGCTGGCCGCCACCATGGGACCTATGCCGTCGCCTATGGGCACGCCGTCCGCGAACGCCCTTGTGGCCGAACTCGCGGCCCTGGCCGCGCGCATTATCAGCGGCATCTGCATCTGCACGACCATCGCGAGCTGCAGTATCTTGTATTTCCTTATCAGCTCTATCATGTGGCGCACTATCTTGGAAATCTGGTGCGTGGTCATGGCGCCCGCCAGCGCGCTCTTCACGTTGCTTTTCTCAACGTCCGACAGGTCCGGCCCCACCTGGTTCACGAACCACTTGAACCTGTTCTCGGACTGCCGTATCACGTGGTCGACCTTCCGTATTATCCCGTACGGATCATCGGATACAGGCGTCACGGCGAAGAAGTCCATGAAGGAGGCCACGCTCTGGTTGAGCTTTGCCGAGGGCCTCTTCTCCAGCTTCCTTACGACGAAGTCGAGGTCCTTCTTTTCTATTTCCTCGAGCTCCCTGGCCTTCTTTTCCAGCGCGGGCAGTATCTGCCAGATCATTATCTGCTGCGAGAAAAACATGTAAACCATGAACATGACCACCCAGACCACGTTGAGTACGCTGGAAAGCATGTCCTGCTGGCAGGCCGTCTGACCGAGAACCTGATCTAGTGCCATCTCAAAACTTTCGTATCAGGTATTTATATACATTCTGCACAACTTTTTGCATGGACTGGAAAATCGGGGCTGCTGTTGCGGTGATTCTGGCAATAGCGGTAACGGCCTTTTTTTCGGGCAACGTCGCAATTCCATCGTTCAGCACCTCCGGCGTGAGCGGATTCTTCGCGGCCGCGACCGGCGGAAGCGCCAAGAACTTCACGGTCGACGCCGTAATCGACACCGTCAGCATGGCGTTCGACACGAAGGCGGATTCCATCACGGTGGAGCTGCCCAGCCCCTCAAAAATGACCGTGGGCGGCAGCCTGCTGGACCTTTCCTCGCGGCCGATGGTCATCATAGAGCTCCGCGGCTGGAGCGGGAGGATAACGGAGAACGGCACGCTGTCCCTTGACGGCATGGCGGACGAAATAACCGTGGACGGAATAGTATTCACGTCGGCGGGCAAGTCGTCTACGCTGACAATCGATGGTGCGGCATTCAATAACCTTAATGTGAGAGGTATCGCGCTCAATTCATTGGTCTTCCCCGAGGCGAACGGATATGTTTATGTTAACGGCGGGAAAACTACGGTCAACGTCGACAAGGAGCCGCTCGAGCTCACTTCGTTCTCGGGTGACATCACGATAGACACGTCGCTGCGGCTGAGCGGAATCGCGCGGGCCGTGTCGGTCTCGGGCGAGAACAAGATAAGCGTCGTGTGAATTCTAAAGAAGCGCAAGCAGCAGACCGGCGGCTATCGGGACGGTGAAATTGTCGTCCAGCCTCGGGAGCGCCTCCACGACGGCCGTCAACGCTGCCACGACGATCGCCTTTTGCGGCTGGACGAAGAACAGCAGCGCCGCCGCGGCGAAAAGGAAGAACGCGAGGCTGCCTTCCCAGCTCTTGCTTTTGTTCAGGAAGAGCCTGTGCCTGCCCCACATCTTACCCACGACAGTTGACATTGAGTCGCCCAGCGCCAGGACGGCGACCGCAGCCGCGGCGTTCTGCTGGCTGAAAAGCAGCAGCGCGCAGAACGCGCCCATGAAAAAGAAGACCGCGCCCGAGAGCGGGAACGCGCCGGGTCGCTCGCGCTTCAGGATGAACGTTTCCAGCCAATCGTTGCGGAACCTGTGCCTGGCCCTGTAGAAAGACATCGCCAGCAGCAGGAGCAGCAGTGAGCCGATAACAACAACGGCCGTTTCCCTTCCCGCAAAAAGAATAACGGGAACGGCGAGTACGCCAAGGAAGTGGACGAACTGCCTCCTCAGCTCCAACTCCAGCTCATTTCTTGTTGCGTTCAAGGTCCTCGACTTCCTTCTCAAGCTTCTTCATTTTCGCCTTTTCCTTCCCCTTGAAGTAGCTGCGCAGCGGCCAGGTGATTATCTTGAAGAATGATATTATGTAATGAAGGAACTCGTACGCCAGGAAGAGCGCGAGCGCGGCGGCAGCGAACAGCAGCGACGTCTGGACGTCGGCCGTGACCGGCAAACCAAGCTTAAGGAACTGGTTTATCCACGGGAAGGAGAAGCCGACCGCCGCGGCCACTGCCGCGGAGAACGCCAACTTGAACAGCTTGTAGGCGAGCGCCACGAAAAGTATGAATATTATGAACACGAACGCGGTCTGCGAAGTAAGGTCGGCGGGGATGAGCTGCATAGCTAATTACTCGCGGTGCCGATTAAAAAGGTTATTTGCGGTTCCTCAGCATTTAAATTCTGGGCAATTGAATCAGAATCATGGGAAAAGTCATAATCGTGGGAACTTCTCACATTTCAAGGGAAAGCGTCAACGAGGCAATCGACACCATCCTGCGCGAGAAGCCGGACTGCGTCGCACTGGAGCTCGACCCAGAACGCTTCGCGGCGCTCCTGCAGAAAAAGAGGGAGAAGGCGTCGATACGCAATCCCACGTACTTCATGCTCAACACGCTGCAGACCTATCTGGGCGGAAAGACGGGAGTGCTGCCAGGCTCGGAGATGGTGGCCGCGATAAATGCCGCGCGCGCCGTCAATTCCAAGATAGCGCTAATAGATATGGACATCTCCGAAATAATGGGAAGGCTGGGCGAGATAAGTCGCTGGCAGAAACTGAAGCTTTTCGTAAAACTGCTGATAGGGCTGATACCGGTTCCGGGCCAGAAGGACTTCGACCTTAACAGCGTCCCCGAAAAAAAGGTCATAAGCGAGGCGCTGTCCTACATGCGCCGCGAGATGCCGATGATATACAGGATACTGATAACCGACCGCAACAATTACATGGTCGGGTGGATACGCAAGCTCTCCAAGACGCACCGAAAAATAGTTGTCGTAGTCGGCGCGGGCCACAAGGACGCCCTGGAAAAGCTGCTGAAAAGAAAACGAAAGTGATGCGATGAAGTTCTCGGAACGTGAAATAAGGGAGATAGCGATATCGGCGGTCGTCCTGGCTTTCGCCTTCGGTGGGCTCAATAACTTTTTACCGGCGCTCTTCGCGGTCGGCGTGGGGTTCCTGGCGCACGAGCTGCTGGGCCACAAGCTTTTCGCGCAGCGGCTGGGCGCCGAGGCCGAGTACCGCATGTGGCCGACGGGGCTGCTTCTTGCCGCGTTCCTCGGCCTGGTGCGGGTGGCCACAGGGGGCGGGTTCATTTTTGCCGCGCCGGGCGCCGTCT